>Ga0307508_10001070_pt1 | contig 31688 bp, 23 predicted proteins | sample 9_EM_MG_FD_203089 | JGI IMG/M metagenome (GOLD analysis project Ga0307508, IMG submission 203089) | Populus trichocarpa ectomycorrhiza microbial communities from riparian zone in the Pacific Northwest, United States - 9_EM | ecosystem: Host-associated > Plants > Roots > Unclassified | place...
CCGACCCGCGAGGATCTCGACGAGATTCTCGCTCTCCGCACCTTCCGCGATTTCGGCGGCGGCAGCCTCTATGTCGACAGCTTCGGCTTTCTCGACCAGAACCCGCACAATACGATGCATATCTGGACGGGCGGCTACAACACGACCTCCCCCGCCAAGGCCCTGGCGTCCGACGATCCGGCGGACCGCAACAAGATGGTCAGCGTCGCGCGGCGCAAATTCCACCAGCGCGAGGATCTCTATTCCGAGCCGCCCAATGGCGACATGTTCAGCAATTTGACCGCGTCCTACGATCCGATCTTCTGGCCGGTGCACGCCAATATCGATCGGCTGTGGTGGAAATGGCAGCAGGACCATCCCGACGGCCTGCCCGCCGATCTCGACGCGCCGCTGACGCCGTGGAGCTATGCCACCCGCGACACGCTCGACATGTACCGCTTCGGCTATGAATATGTGCGCGGCGGCTGCATCATTCCGGTCGGACTTTCCAACCCGGTCGGCCGCTTCGTCTCGGCGCCGATCCCGGTGCCGGACGCCGTCCAGATGGGCTATCGCTCGGCCGAGGTGCGGCTGCACCGCGTGCCGCAACTGCCGCGCTCGTGCTTCATCCGGGTGTTCCTCAACACCCCCGATGCCGATGCGTCCACGCCGCTGACCAGTGAAGGCTATGCCGGTTATGCTGCGGTGTTCGGGCATGGCGATTGCTATGGCGGCCCGGGGCATTGCGACCTGCCGCCGGCGGTGAACCGCAAGTTCGACTTGCGCGAGCGCAGCATGAACACGCCGCGCAACCACCGGATCGACGTGACGCGCTGCGTCCGCAAATTGCTCGCGGCCGGGGCGAAGACGCTCACCGTCAGCCTGGTGGTGATCGGGGCCTCCTATGAGGAGGATCGCGAATTGCTGCGGCTGGACGGGGTTTCGCTCAACTTTCTCGATTGAACGTGAAGCGTGCCCGTCGGGCGCGGTAGGGGAGATACGCATGGCGCCGCCACCGGTTTACCGCATCCATCCGGCGATCGGCATCGCGCGCCTCGGCGACAGCCCGGACGAATTCTGCATCTCGCCCGAAGGCCCGGCGCAATTGCCGATCGACTGTGATGCGAAGGGCAATCCGTACAAGGGCGACAAGCGCGTCACCAAGTTCAAGGATGGCCAGGGGCGGATCAAGCGCCAGGCAGCGCGCTTCCACATCTATGTCTATGACGACGATCACCCCGAGGGCCGCGCGCTGAAGGTGGGTGACCCGATCGAGGGCGGCGGCAATCAGGGCACGCTGGTCGACATCCAGTGGCGGGTCCAGCTCGCCAACAAAAAGGCGGCCTGGTACACCTTTGACGGCCTGCGCGGCGAGGTCGGCTATCCCGACGATACGCCCTTGCGCAACCCGACCATCACGGACGAGGGTGCGCGCCAGAAGCTGATCATCGATCCCGGCCCGCAGGCGGTCGACCTGACCCAGCGCACCGCGCGTTTCTCGCGCGATGGCAACCCGATGTACGCGGTGAATTTCCCGCCAACCGGCATGCAGCCGCACGATATCGACACGCTCGGCGAGATCATGACTGACGACAAGGGCCGGCTGCTGGTGCTGGGCGGCCATGGTCGCAGCGGGACCTTCAACACCGGCTTCGGCTATCCGCGGATCGAAAGCTACGCCAACACCGATGGCTGGTTCGACGATATCTCCGACGGGCCGGTGATGGCGCGGCTGGTGATGATGGAAAGCCGGGTGCAGCAGCTGCGCTACATCGATGTCGAATATCCCGCCTGGGTGCTGGTCGGCTATCCGCGCTATGCGCCCGAAGTGCTCGACATGATCACGCTCGAGGATGTGGTCGAGGACATGTCGATCCGCGAGTTCGCCTATCGCACCGATATGTACGGCACGCGCGGCACCTTCGCCGAGCCGCAGGCGATCGACCCGCTCGATACGCCGTCTTTGCTGCACTGGAAGGCGGGGCCGGTGCAATGGAACCCGGATTACCGGCCCTGGTTCTGGCGCGATATCTGGCCGATCCTGTTCCGCGCCGACGAATTTTCCTATTTCAGCAACATTCTCCAGCAATCCAATTATCCGCACAATCAGTCGGATCGGGGCACGTTCGACCCCAACAAGCTGTCGGTCCCGCCTCGGGTCGCGCCGCGCTCGCTCGCGCGCAAGCTGCGCCGGGCGGTTGATGAACACGTCTCCGGGCGCTTGCTCGAAGCCGCGGTCGAGCCGAGCCTGATGTTGCTCGATGCGACCCGGGCGCCTGGCGCGGCGGGTGCGATTGACGAGGCCGGCGATCCATTGAAGATCGCCGCCGCCGCGTTTGCCGCTGCGGTCTGTCCGCCCGAAGCCGAGGAAGATCCGCAGGCTTATGCGGCGCGCTGGCAGCGCTTCTATGCTGACAATGAAGAGGCGCCGGTGCCCGGCTATGCCAAGGCCAAGGCGGCGCTCGATGCAGCGGTAGAAGCGGCGATCGCGGCGATTGCCGCGGCGGTGGCGCCCGAGCCGGCCAAGGCGAAACTGCTGCTCGCGCGCCGCACCTCGCGCCAGGAGCCGACCGGGCCCGATCGTACCCAGAATCCCGACGAGCCGATCGCCGCTGTGCTGCACCGCCTGGCCTTCGAATATCGCTCCGGCATGCTGCTCGTCCGCGCCTTCGAGACAGCGACCCGCGATGCGACCACTGATCCCGATCGCTCCGCGCGCCAATATCTGTTCGATCTGCTGCGCAAGCCGGGGGAGGAGAATCTGTTCCGGCTCGACGCCAACCCGGCGACCCGTACCTATCTGCAGCCGCTGATGCCGCTGCTCGCCGGCGACAATCCGATCACCAACAAGACGGTCAACAAATTCCTGCGGCTGACCGACACCCAGTTGTTCCTGCTCCGGCAATGGGCCGCCGGGCATTTCATCAACGAGGTCGATGCCGGCTTCGCGCCGCAGCCCGATCCGTGGGAGCCCTATAAGGGCTGGACCGCGACCACCGGCCGCGAGCTCGATCGCGGTGTGCTCTCCAACCTGCTCGGCGGTGCGTTCTGCCCCGGCTGCGAGGTCACCTGGATCATCCGCAACCCGGCGATCTGGCGTGCGCCATACCGGCTCAAGGCCGATCCCGCATGGTACACCTTCCAGCTCACCGCCGCGCAGCAGAACCAGAATCGCTGGGGCGCCGATCTCGCCGAGGAGGGCTATATCGCCTATGCCGGCGACCCGCTGTCGCTGAAGAGCAATTTCTCGATCGGCCTCCAGCCCGGCGACGTCACCAAGCTTTCGGGGCTGCCCTGGCAGGCCGATTTCAACGAATGCTCAACCCAGACGATCGACATCACCTATGAGGACTGGAACACGCTCAGCCCCGACAGTGTCGGCGATACGATGATGGTCAAGGAACAGCAGGTCTGGGAGACCTTGTGGTGGCCCGCGCACCGGCCGATGCAGGTCTATTATGATCTCGGCGACCAGAACTACCAGTTCCGCAACTGGGCGCGGGGCATCCCGCAAACCTATGCGGGAGATCTCAAGATGGTGACGGAGTGGTCGAAGCTCGGCTTCGTGGTCCGCAATCCGACCGTGCCCGAGTCGAGCCTGAATGCACCCTCGCCCCAGGTCAAATATGTCTGCGTCGAAGATTCCGGCTGATCTCGCCATTGTCGGCGGTGGTCCGGCGGGCGCCGCTGCGGCGCTGACGTTGCGGCGTCATGCGCCGGGCCTGTCGGTGCAGATCCTCGAAGCGGGCGATTACACTTCGGCCAGGCCGGGCGAGGTCCTGCCCGCGCTGGCACGCAGCCTGCTTGATCAGCTCGGGGTATTGCCGGCGTTCGAGGCGGCGGGCTTTGTTGTCGGACGCGCCGTCGCCGCTGCCTGGGCTGACGCAGACCTTGCTGAACAGCACAGCATCTTCTCCGCGCGGGGCCCGGGATGGCATCTCGACCGCGCCCGCTTCGATCGCCTGCTCGCTGACGCTGCGGTCGCCGCTGGCGCGACGCTGCGGACGGGCAGGGCGGTGCGATCCGCGGTGCCCGATGGGGATGACTGGCGGCTTGTCCTCGCGAACGGCGACGAAGTGGTCGCCCGCGCAGTGATATGGGCGACCGGGCGGAACTGGCGACTGGCGCGCCCGTTCGACGCGCGGGTGCAAGTCCATGACGATCTTGTCGCGCTTGGCCGCTTCTTCGACGGCGTGGACGGGGACAACCGAACCGTCATCGAGGCGCGGCCGGAGGGCTGGTGGTACAGCGCCGATCTTCCCGGCCAGCGCCGCATCATCTGCTGCATGACCGATCCGGAAGTTGCGCGGTCGCTCGGCCTGAGGAGCGATGAGGGATGGTGGCGGGCGTTTGAAGCCACGCGGCACATGGCCTCGCTGGTTCCGGAGAAGGCGCGAGCGGGCGCGGTGGAGGTACGGTCTGCCGGCACCGTCACGCTGGAGCCGGCCGCCGGCCGCCGCTGGGTCGCGGCGGGCGACACGCTGTTCGCGGCCGATCCGCTCTCTTCGCGTGGTTTGGTCCATGCGCTTCGCTCAGGCGTTCTTGCCGCCTATGCGACGATGGATATGCTTGATGGGCGCGAGGCGGAAAGCCGGCGGCGCTTTGCTATGATGAGCGAGCACGGCTTTACCGGCTATGCCCGCTCGCTTGCCGACCATTATGCTGCGGCCGCGCGGTGGCCGGACGCGCCGTTCTGGCGGCGCCGCGCCGGCGGCGCAGCGGGCAAGGTTCAGATCGGGAACCGGCCGTGACGATCGACTCGATCCGATGGCGCCATGCGGCTTTGCTGGTTCCGAGCGCGCTGGCCTGGATGCTCCTGGCCGGCAGCTTTATTCCCGGGCTCCCGGATTTCTGCGGTGCGGGCGGTCATTCAACGGCTGCCACCCTCGCCGGCATTGGGACCGCGCTGCGGCTGAATCCGCCAAGCCATTTGCTGTTGTCGTGGTTGTTGATGCTGTGCGCGATGATGCTGCCGCTGCTGGGCAGGCCGATCGCCGAGATCAATGCACAGGCCGGTTCGCGACTTCGCGGCGCGCTTGCGGTGATGGCCTTCCTGACGTCGTACACCGTCATCTGGCTGGCCGTGCTGTCGCTGCTCGCGGCTGCGACGACGGGCCTTCGCCTCGCAACCATGGCGGCGCCCCTGATTGCGCTTGGCATCGCGGCCGCGTGGCAGGCGACACCGATCAAGGCGCGATGCCTCGGCCTGTGCCGCGAGCCAGCGAGAACCGGCGCCGGTCTTGCTCCCGAGCTCAGGGGTCTCTGCCACGGCATCGCGACTGCGCGGGCGTGTGCCGGATCTGGCTGGGCTCTGATGGCGCTGCCATTCTTCTTCGACGTGGGGCATTTCGCCGTGATGGCGGTGACGGCTTTTATCATGATGCGCGAGCGCCTTAGCTCCGGGCAGGTTCGCGGCAGCTTCAGATGGCGTCAGGCGGCCCTGGGATGATTGGCCTGTCGCGCGCAGGCGGGGTCAGATACAAAGACACTACCCCGCAGAAGCTTCCGTTTCTTGCGGCCGGGCTAGGCAAGGGCGCAAAGAGCCGCATTCGGCTGTACGAGGATCGCAAGTGAGTCTGGGCGACATCAACCTGCTATATTCGCTTGCCGGGCTCGCGGTCGGCATTCTGGTCGGCCTCACAGGCGTCGGCGGCGGGTCGCTGATGACGCCGCTGCTCGTCCTGGCGTTCGGCTTTCACCCGGTAACCGCGGTCGGCACCGACCTGCTCTATGCCTCGGCGACCAAGTCGGTCGGCGCCGGCGTACATGGCATGCACGGCACCGTTGACTGGAAAGTGGTGCGACGCCTTGCCGCAGGCAGCGTGCCGGCGACGATCCTGACATTGCTGGTGCTCGCTTATGCCGGCAGGCGATTCGAAGGGACTGAGCATGTCATCACCGTCATGCTTGGCGTGGGGCTGATCGCGACCGCGATCGCAATGCTGTTCCGTCGCCAGATCCTCGCCTATTTCGCTGACGGTATCGATGAGATGAGCTCGCGCGGGATCGGGCGGCTGACGACCACGCTGGGCGCCGTCCTTGGCGTGCTGGTGTCGCTGTCCTCGGTCGGCGCCGGGGCGGTCGGCATGACCGCCTTGCTGGTGCTGTATCCGAAGCTGCCGGTGAACCGGCTGGTCGGGTCGGACATCGCCCATGCCGTGCCGCTGACGCTGATCGCCGGCACCGGTCACTGGGTGATGGGCTCAGTCGATTTCCATCTGCTGCTGTCGTTGCTGGTCGGCTCGGTTCCCGGGATCATCATCGGCAGCCTCATCTCGACTCGCATCTCCGACCGGTTCCTGCGCCCGATCCTCGCTGGAACGCTCGCGATCGTCGGGGGCAAACTGATTTTCTGAGCGAAACGATTTTCTAAGCGGAGCACGGGGGCAATCGCCACTCCGCGATTTTTTGGATTGACGGACTCATAACTCACCGGTTATTGGATTGATCAATAGCCAGCGAGTTATGGGTTCCGATGTCACTCACACACGAAATGCTTTTCAAAACGCTCGCCGACCCCACCAGGCGGGCGATCTTCGAGCGGCTGTGCCGTCAGGGCGAGCAGACCGTCGCCGCGCTGACGGCGCAGGCGGGGGTGTCGCAACCGGCAGTCTCCAAACATCTTGGCGCGCTGAAGCAGGCCGGGCTGGTGCTCGACCGCCACGAAGGTCGCCAGACGCATTACAGTGCGCAGCCCCGCGCTCTGACCCCGTTGATCGACTGGACGGGCCAGATGACCAGCTTCTGGGAAAGCAGGTTCGACGACCTCGAAAATTTGCTCAAAAGGATGGATCAATGACCGACACTACCGCCGAAACGCGCACTGTCACCGTTGAGCGGGAGATTGCCTATCCGCCGGAAAAGATCTGGCGCGCGCTTACCCAGCCCCATCTGATCGAGGAGTGGCTGATGAAGAGCGACTTCGCCCCCGTCATGGGCCACCGTTTCGATTTTCGCGCTGACTGGGGTTCAGTCGCCTGCGAAGTGCTGGAGGTCGAGCCGAACAGGACACTGGCCTATAGCTGGGGGGCGATGGGTCTCGACAGCGTGGTCACCTGGACTCTCACGCCTTCGGGCACCGGCACGCATCTGCGCATGGAGCAGACTGGATTCCGGGCGGACCAGCAACAGGCCTATCATGGCGCGAAGTTCGGATGGTCGAAATTCTTCGCGAACCTCGAGCAGGTGCTGGCGCGGACTGAGTGAGGTCACGCGCCACATTATTTCTCTTCGAAAAGGAGGTCCCATTGAAAATGAACCTTTGGATCCGGCAGACCCATCGCTGGCTGTCGATTATCTTCACGGCGACCGTGATCGCCAATTTCGCCTGCATGGCGGTGGGGACACCGCCCGCCTATGTCGTCTATTCGCCGCTGCTGCCGCTTTTCCTGCTGCTGTTCAGCGGTCTGTACATGTTCGTGCTGCCCTATGCGGCCAAGTGGCGTGGTGTGCGGGAGCGGGAGCAATGAGCGAGATGTCTCCGTCGCAGCTGATCGACGAGCGGATCAGGGAACTGGGCGACTGGCGGGGCGAGATGCTCTCCCGGCTCCGCGCCCTGATCAAGCAGGCCATTCCCGATGTGGTCGAGGAGTGGAAGTGGCGGGGCGTTCCGACCTGGTATCGCGACGGCATGCTCTTCACCGGCGAGACCTACAAGAAGGTCGTGAAGATGACCTTCGCCAAGGGCGCTGCGCTTGACGATCCGTCAGGCCTGTTCAACTCGAGCCTCGATGGCAATGTCAGACGCGCCATCGACTTCCAGGAGGGCGAGGAGATCGACGAGGCGGCGTTGAAGGCGCTGTTTCGCGCGGCCGCGGCGCTCAATGCGGGCACTCAGCCCGGCTGATCGCTCAGCGCGTAGATGCGCTCCGTCGCCACCCACTTCACACCCTCGGGGGCGAAGGGCAGGCGGCGCTGGAAACGGTCCATCAGCCGCTCCCATGCCTGGATTTCAGGATCAGTCGCGTCACGCATGGCCTTCGCGGCTGGATCGAAGCCGGCTCCGGTTTCCATTACCATGACGAGCCGGTCGCCCGCCTGCCAGATTTCCATATCCTCGATGCCGCTTTCGTGCAGCGATCGCGTGATGGCCTCGGGCGGGCCGCCGGGACGGTGCCAGTCGCGATAAGCCGCGATCGCATCCGGATCATCCTGAAGATCCAGGATCAGTATGTGACGCATGGCGGGTTCCCGTCCTGATGTGCGCACCATCGCGCCGCCTGGTTGGTATCTGAATCGCGAAGGCACTCAAGCAGAAGGTTTGACTTGAAATGATCATTTGTGCAATTTGGATTTCATAAGTGAAATTGTTTTTGCGTGAAGCCGGAGAGGGCTGGATGATCAAACGCCCATATCCCTCCTGGGGGCCGCTGACTGATGGTTTGCCCGCCTTCCGGCTCGAACCAACAGTCCAATTACCTTTGCGATGGGAAAGATTGGGGCGATGGGAACGATAGGGATGAGCAAAGGCCAGCGCTTCACCAGGCGGGCGGTGATGGAGGGGTCGGCCGCCGCGGCTGTCGGGCTTACCGTGCCCGGTTCCCTGATTGCCGAGACCGTCGCGCGCCACCGCAATCGGCTCTGGTATCGTCAGCCGGCGCATGAATGGACCGAGGCTTTGCCGGTTGGCAATGGCCGGCTCGGCGCGATGGTGTTTGGCGGGACTGCGCATGAACGGCTGCAGCTGAACGAGGATACGTTGTGGGCGGGCGGGCCCTATGATCCGGTCAATCCCGAGGCGCATGCGACCCTGCCTGAGGTACGGCGCCTGATCTTCGCTGGTCGCTATGCCGAGGCGCAGGCGCTGGCCAATGCGAAGGTCATGGCCAAGCCGCTGACTCAGATGCCCTATCAGACGGTCGGCGATCTGCTGATCGATATGCCGAAGGTCGATGCCGCTTCCGTGACTGGCTATGAGCGGGAGCTCGATATCGACGCGGCGATCGCCACGACGCGTTTTGTCTCGAACGGTGTCGCATTCCGGCGGTCAGTCGTCGCATCGCCCACACAACAGGTCATCGCGGTCCATATCGAGGCTGACCGGCGCGGTGCGATCGATCTGGATCTGGGCCTGACCTCGCCGCAGGATTCCGCGCTCACGATATCGGGCGATACGATGCTGCAATCGGGCCGGAATCGCGTCGATCATGGAGTCGCCGCCGCGCTTCGATTCGAGGCGCGCGTCCGTGTCATACCAAAGGGCGGCACGCTGCGTGCCGGTGAAGCCGGGCTGGCCGTGCGCGGCGCTGATGCTGTGACCCTGCTGATCGCCATGGCCACCAGCTATCGGCGATTCGATGATGCGGGGGGCGATCCGTCGGCCGCGACGCGCGAGCAGATCGCCCGGGCGAGCAAAATGCCGTTCTCTCGTATTGCAGCGGAGACGGCAGCTGAGCACCGCCGGCTGTTCCACGGCGTCTCATTCGATCTGGGGCGGACGCCGGCCGCCGACCAGCCGACGGACGAGCGCATCCGGACATCCGAGACCTCGGACGATCCGGCGCTCGCGGCGCTCTATTTCCACTATGGCCGCTATCTGCTGATCTGCTCGTCCCGGCCCGGCAGCCAGCCGGCGAACCTTCAGGGCATCTGGAACGAAAGCACCAAACCGCCCTGGGGCTCCAAATACACGATCAACATCAACACCGAAATGAATTACTGGCCGGCTGAGCCGACCGGCCTTGCCGAATGCACCGCGCCGCTGATCGCGATGGTCCGGGATCTGGCCGAGACGGGCGCGAGGACGGCGCGCGAGATGTACGGCGCGCGCGGCTGGGTCACGCATCACAATAGCGATTTGTGGCGCGCCACCGGGCCGATCGACGGCGCGCAATGGGGACTGTGGCCGATGGGCGGCGCCTGGCTCTGCACGCATTTGTGGGAGCGCTACGATTATGGCCGCGACCTGGCCTATCTGCGGTCGGTTTACCCGCTCATCCGCGGGGCGGCCCTGTTCTTCCTCGACGTGCTGCAGCCCGATCCGGAGAGCGGCGAACTCGTCACCAACCCGTCGGTATCGCCCGAGAACGTCCATCCCAAAGGTGCCTCGCTGTGCGCCGGGCCGGCAATGGACATGCAGATCCTTCGGGACCTGTTCGACCAGGTCGCCACCGCCGCGACGATCCTGAAGGTCGATGCCGATCTCGCCACGCAATTGCGGACGACGCGTGCGCGCCTGGCGAAGGACAGGATCGGTGCTCAAGGCCAGTTGCAGGAGTGGCGCGCGGATTGGGACGCGGACGTGCCGGAACCGCATCATCGGCATGTCTCGCATCTCTATGGGCTTTATCCGAGCCATCAGATCAATCTAGACGACACGCCTGATCTCGCGCGCGCGGCGCAGCGGTCGCTCGAGTTGCGGGGTGATGAATCGACGGGATGGGCCACGGCCTGGCGCGTCAATCTGTGGGCGCGGCTGCGCGACGGCGAACACGCGCACCGCATCCTGCGCTTCCTGCTCGGGCCGGGGCGCACCTATCCGAACATGTTCGACGCCCACCCGCCATTCCAGATCGACGGCAATTTCGGCGGGGCGGCGGCAATGGCCGAGATGCTGATGCAGAGCCGCGGCGACGAGATATTATTGCTGCCGGCGCTGCCCTCCGCCTGGAAGGCGGGTTCGATCACGGGCCTTCGCGCGCGGGGGCAATGCCGGGTGGATCTGTCGTGGAAGGACGGCAAGCTGGCGGCCGTGACATTGACTGGCGGCATCGCCTCGAAGCGTGTGGTGCGCCTGGGTGACCATCGGGTCGAGATCAAGCTTGCGCCCGGGCGGCCGGTCCGGTTGCTGGGGCCAGCATTGTCGCGCTCGACTTAGGAGCGCGATGCGCCGCTGACTGCCATTCGCTCGGCCGTCGTCGCTGCGATGAAATTCCCTGTTATTTGCGCGGAACAGGGAATTTTTTCTTTTTTTTGGCGCCGTTCACAGCTGCATTCTGTAAATTGCTATATTTTACAATTTCTTACAGAATTTGGCATTCGCCTGTTCGCGCCGGAACAGGGAATAACAGGGAAATTAACAGGGAATTTGCCGCGCGAGCGCCATCCGTCGCGCCGCGCGCAGCATTAGGAGCCAGACGATGGGAAAGAGCGGCTCGGGCTTCTGAGACGTCCCGTGCGCATCTTATGGCCGATCCTGGGAAGGGGTTGAATCAGGGCTCTGGGCGCGCTGTGATAGTGCCGATTTATCGTCATCGGGCTTAGCCTTAGCCGTCATGCCGGACTTGTTCCGGCATCCACCGTGCCGCGCACCCATCGGCACTTTGGCTTGCGGCGCAGTGGACCCCGGAACAAGTCCGGGGTGACGATGGGGCGTGGTCGCAACCGTCAGGACTCAGCACCCCGGGGCAGCGGTCTCACCGGCCGAATGTCACACTCGTGGCTTTCCCGGCATAGACCAGCTGCCTTTTGGCCGGCACCGCACCCATGAGCGCGAAGTCCAGGCGACGGCGCGTCAGCATGCCGGGGAAGGCGCCGTGTCGCGCACTGATCGTCAGCGTGCGGGCCTTGTCGTTCCAGACCAGATCATAGGTCGCGCGCTGGCCCTTCTCATAGGCGTAGGTCTCGTTGTCATCCTCATAGACAGTGAAGCGTGCATCGGCGCCCGGATAGATCCGCACTTCGTAGGGCGCGTCGGGCCGCTCGGTCGCATATTGCAGGTCGGGGCCCATCGGCACGATCGATCCGGCACGGACATAGAGCGGAACCAGGTCGAGCGGCGCCTCGCGCGATACGGTCTCGCCGCCCGCGAAATGCTGGTTGGTCCAGAAATCATACCAGCTGCTGCCCTTCGGCAAATAGGTGCGCATGGTCAGGTCGCGCGGCGCATTCACCATCGCGGTCACCGAGCTCAGGTCCGAGGGCCGGCGCCAGGCGAGGCGCAGGGCGCGGTTGCCGTCGATCTGGTAATAATCGATGCGGACAGGCAGCCGCTCGCCCTTCTTCAGGACACGCCTGACGCTGCGATACCGTTCGGCACCAGCCGCCCAGTCCTCCGTCGCTTTCTCGCCGGCCAGGAAGAGGCGGAAGCCGTCATTGCCGGCGACGCCGATCTCATACTCGCCGTCCTCCGGCGCGATGATCTCGCCTTGCCAGCGCGCGGAAAAATGCCGGAGGCTTGAAAGGCCGCCCGGGATATCGGCGAGCGGCGGATCAGGCCAGTTATGATCGATCTTCTGATCGACCAGCTTGGCCTTGGGCGTCTCAAAATTCTCGCCCTCGAAATATTGTAGCGCCAGGCCCGACTGGCCGTCCGGCGTGCGCAGATACTCGGTCGGGATCGTCGCCGTGGGCGGCGGCAACAGATTGTACATCGCGCGCGTGACGGGGTGGACGAGGAGCGCGGGCCCGAACATGAAACTGTCGTCGATGGTGTCGGTCGCCCGATCGTCGGGGAAGTCCATCATCAGCGGGCGCATCATCGTATAGCCCGCCGAGGTCACCTGCCAGCTCAGCCCGTAGATATAGGGCAGCAGGCGATAGCGCAGGGCAACGCTGCCGCGCAGCGAGGCATAGACATCCGGGTCGAGCGTCTTGAACAGATAGGGCTCACGCTCGACGTCAGTGCCGTGGATGCGCATGATCGGGTTGAAGGCGGAGAATTGCAGCCAGCGGGCATAGAGTTCGCGCCATGCGGGGTTTTTCTCGCCGCCGGGGAAGTCCGGGACGAAGAAGCCGCCGGTGTCCTGAGTCCAATAGGGATTGCCGGTCACCGTCACATCGACGCCGCCTGCAACCTGCTGCTTCAGGGTCTTCCAGCTGGAGACGATGTCGCCGCTCCACGAAGCGGCCGCGGTGCGCTGCGCGCCGGCCCAAGCCGAGCGGGTGAGCGTGAGGACCCGCTTGTCCGATGTCGCGCGCTGGCCGTCATAGGTGCCTTGTGTCGTCATCAGCGAATAGGGGTTCAGATAGCGGGTGAAATCTCCCAGCGCGTTCGAGCCGAGCGCCTTGGTGTCGCGGATATTGTCCTGCGCGTTCCACATCGCGCTGCTGACCTCGATCTCGGTGCCGTCCATCCACAGCGCATCGACGCCCTTGTCGAGCAGGCCTGACTTGACGTGCTTGAAATAGATCTGGCGCCCGACCAGGCTATAGGCGTCGTAGACCCGCGCGCGCTTTGAGATCCAGTGCAGCGGCTCGAACCGCAGGCCTTTGGCGTCGAGCTCATGGGCGAGGGCGGTGTCGTTGCCGATCGAAGGCCAGATCGACACCATCAGCTTCATGTTCAGGCCGTGGATATCGCGCGCCATGCCGGCTGGGTCGGGATAGCGGGTCGGATCCCAGGTCATCCCGCTCCAGCTGCCGTCCTTGTCCGATCCCCAATATTGCCAATCCTGGACGATGTAATCGAGCGGGAACCGCTCCTTGCGGAAGGTGCGCGCGATATCGAGCAGCTGGGCCTGGGTCTTGTAGCGCTCCTTGCTCATGAACAGCCCGAACGCCTGTTTGGGGTACATCGGCGCCTGTCCGGTCAGCGCGCGATAGGCGCCCACCACGGCGTCGGGCGTGTCGCCGCCCATGAAGTAATAATCCACGCCGCCAGGCGCACTCTCGGCCCAGAGCGAGGCGCCGTTCGCATCGTCCTTGAAGCGCATCTGGGAATAGGTGTCCCACATCACGCCGTAGCGACGCGACGACATGATGACAGGGATGATGATGCCCATATTGGTCTGCACCAGCAGCACCTCCTTGCCGCGCCGGTTGCTCGTATCGTCGCCGGTAAAGCCGAGGCCGTAGATCGCCTCGTCCGGGCGGAGCGTGAAGCTGTTGCTGGCCTCATAGGTCGGCGCGCCGGAAATGGTCGCGACCTTCAGGGTCTGCGGTGTGGCGGCCTGTTCCTCCGTGTAGGGCTTGCCGTTGCGGTCGAAGAAGCGAAGGGCGCCCGTCGCCTTGTCGATCTCGATGCGAAGCTTCGCGCTCGTCAGGGTGAGAGCCCTGGCCGTTTCGCTCAGCGTGAAGGCGACTGGCCGGGGCTTCGCGGTCACGACGATGCTGCGCGCGGTCCAGTAATTGCGGCCGAGATTGGCGTTAACCCGCACCGTATCCGGGGCATAGAAGATCACGTTCTTGGTGACCTCGCCCAGGCGGACCTGTACGCCATCGGCGAGCCGGGCATAGGCGAAGCGTTGCGTGGGAGGCAGTGGAACGGCCTTCAGATGCCCGTTCGCATCCAACCCAGTTGCCGCACGCGCATGCACGGCGTGAGGCCGGGTCGCGGCAATCGAGGGTGCCGTGGCCAGGGTGATCAAGCCGATCGCTACCGCGCTTTTGAGTCTCATCTGGTATCCCCGGTTTGAATGACGGCTTTCGATTGGTTGGCGTGGCAGCTAGCCAAGGCGCTGGCGAAGCGCAGCGCCCCGATAGGTCACAGCAAGCCCCGTTCCAGGTCGCAGCGGCGTATCGGCTGGCCCGACCAGGTGGAGGTTGAACCGGCGCCGCGACAGCATGCCCTTGAAGCTGCCGCGCGGGCTGCCGATGCTGAGCTCGCGTTTGCGCTCGTCCCAATGCATCGGAATAATCGACCAGGCGCCGCGCTCATAGGCGTTGCTCAGGCCATCATCCTCGTAAAAGTCGAACGCGCCATTCGCTCCGGGAACGACGAACAGGTCGGTCGTCTCGCCCGTCGCATCGGCAGTCGACTGCAGCACCGGGCCCATCGGCAGGATGCTGCCCGCTCTGCCGTGGAGTGGCAGCTGTTCGATAGGAACGGCGACATCGTGCCGATGACCACCGTCGCGGCGCTCGCCGGTCCACAGATCGATCCACCCGCCTTCGGACTGCGGGAGATAGACCGGCCAGGTGGCCGCATCGGCCGCGAGCACGGGCGCGACATGGATCGCGCGCCCGAACATATAGCTGTGCTTCTGGGCCAGCGCAGCGTCATCATGGGGAAAGTCGAACACGAACGGGCGCATCAGCGGCACGCCGGTGCGCATCGTCTCGCCCGCCATGCTGTAGAGATAGGGGAGCATGCGATATCTGAGCTCGAGATACTGGCGCGCGACCGTCTCCAGTTTCTCGCCATAGCGCCAGAACTCGGTGTCGGTCTGATAGCCATGGACGCGCTGGAGCGGCAGGAAGGTCGCATATTGGAACCAGCGCAGGAAGCGCTCGTGATAGACGGGATCGGTATATTGCCCCTTGCCGGGCCGGAAGAATCCCCCAGCATCGACCGTCCAATAGGCATGGCCGGCGGCGGCCATGTTGAGCCCGGCCGCGATCTGCCGGGCCAGCGTATCCCAGCCATTGCCGATATCGCCTGACCAGGTCGCGGCGCCGTAGCGCTGCTGCCCGAGGAACGCGCAGCGGGTGAGGATCATCGGCCGCACATCCGGTTGGGCGCGGCGACGCTCTTCATAGACCGCGCGCGCCACCTGGAGCGGATAGGCGAGGCGGACATGCTCGCCCTTGCCGGCAGCGGTCATCCGGCCGGTGAGATCGTCATTCTCCGGCTCGGTCGCGTCCTGCCACCAGGCATCGATGCCGAGCTTGCCGAGCCGCTGATCATGCTGCGCACAATAAAAGGCGGTCGCCTCGGGATTGAAGAAGTCGATCCACTCGGTATCGGGAATATAATAGCCGTGCGCGGCGACCTGTTTGCCGAGCTCGGTATCCTTGCCGACCTTGGACCAAACGGAGAGCATGAAGCGCGCCTTGCGATCGTGCAGCTTCTGAGCCAGTCCGGCAGGGTCGGGATAATGCGCCTCATCGAAGCGCATCGCGTTCCAGCCATATTTGCCCCAATATTGCCAGTCCTGAACCATCACATCGACGGGCAGCTTGCGGCGCCGGAACTCGTCGAGATTGTCGAGGATCTCGTCCGACGAATGGAAGCGCTCGCGGCAATGGATATAGCCATAGGCCCAGCGCGGCAGCATCGCGGTCGGGCCGAGCAGTTCGCGATAGCCGGCCATGACCGCGTCGGCGCCGGAGCCAGCGATTACGACATAGTCGATCGCCTCGGCTACGGGCGCGCGCCACACCGTTTGCGCCTCGGCCGGGCCATGATGGAGCACGGGCTTGTCGGCATCGTTCGCCAGCACCTTCACCTTGTGCGTGCCCGCCGGGAGATCGGCGAAGAAGCTCGTGGTGGGCGGCAGCCATTGATTGGCGAAATCGACGATCACTTTCCCGTCGATCTCGACATGGTGGATCGAGGCCATCTTCTGGCCGATGTCGAGCAGAAAGGCCTGGCGGCCCGCTTGATCGACCTGGATCTCGCCCTCGAAGGGGGTGAGCCGGCGCGAGACACGCGCATTGCCGGTGGTGGTCGTGACGTCGGTCGTTTGCGCTTCGCCCGCCGCGCCTTTTTCGAGCACCAGCTGATGCGCAGGCGGATTGAGCTCGGCCATGCCGCGATTGTGCCAGAGCAGGCCGTAGCCCTTGCTGGAGAGGATGAAAGGCAGGCTGATCTGCGTGTTGACCTGAGTCAGGCGGCGCGGAAGGCTGCGCAGATCGAGCGCACCGTCCTGGAAACAGCCGGTGCCGAACAGGCGCTCATCCTCTGGCGCCTCGAATGCCTGCTCAGCAATGTGGACGGTCTCGTCGCCGAGCCGGACTGGCGCGAGTCGGCGGGCCCCTGCCGTTTCTGCCAGCAGCGGCCGACCCTGTGCATCAAAGAAGCGGACCGTGGATGCCGCATCGATCTCGCATGTGATGTGCGGCAAAGTGAGGCGCGTGACATCGCCGCGACGCGTGCGCACGGGTCGCGGTGCCCTGGTTTCGAGCATGATGTCGCTCGGCGGCACCGAGCGCGGCGCGCCCTTTGGCACGAACCTCACGCGGAAAGACCGGTCGGTCAGCGCGATGATCTGCAGCGTGCCTTCGGGCAGGATAGCGGTGAAATCGGGTTCGCGCCCTTTCGCCGCGGCGCCCCAGATGGGCGCCGCGGCTGAGGCGGCCAGAGCGGCGCTTCCCAGAAGGAAGGAGCGGCGACTTGCGCGGGCGATCATTTCGGCACATCGGCAGCGTCATCGACGCTGAATGGAGCCGACTGAACCGCCACACCCGTATCCGGCTGGCCCGACCCGACGCTCACCCGATACTGTCCCTTGAGAACCCGGCGCGTGCCGTCGAGCGCAACGGCGCTCAGGTCGCGCGGACTGAGGTCGAAGCTGATTTTCCGCGCTTCGCCAGGCCGGAGTTTTACGCGCTGGAAGCCGCGCAGGGCGATGCGCGGCGTGCCAGGCTCATTGGGGAAGTTGAGATAGAGCTGCGCGACCTCCTCGCCGGCGCGGCTGCCGGCGTTCCGCACTTCGGTGGTGACGCGAATGCCCTTTTCAGCCCCGCCGCGTGGGCTGTCGACCTTGACGGGCGCATAAGCGAAGCTGGTGTAGCTCAGGCCATAGCCGAACGGATAGACCGGCGTGCCCGTGAAATAGCGGTAGGTCCTTCCCTTCATGTCATAATCGCCGAACGGCGGCAGCTCGTCGATGCTGCGATAGAAGGTGAGGGGCAGGCGTCCGCTTGGATTGGTGCGGCCGGACAGGACATTGGCGATGGCGAGCCCGCCCGACTGGCCCGGATACCAGGCCTCGATGACGGCAGCGGCATTGTCCTTCGCCCAGGACAGGTTGATCGGGCTGCCGTTCATCGCGATCACGATGAGCGGCTTGCCGGTGGCCTTCGCCTTTTGGAGCAGGGCGATCTGATCGGCGGGGATGTCGAGACTGGTCTTGTCGCCGCCCTTGAAGCCGGGGACCTGGACCGGCGATTCCTCCGCCTCGAGATCGGATGTCAGGCCGACGACCGCGACCAGCACATCGGCTTTGGCTGCAGCAGCGGCAAGCGTCGCGTCTGGCGTGTTGGAAACGCGCTTCCAGACCAGGCCCGCGCCGGACGACCCATGGCCGGTTGCCCTGATCTCGATCGGATAGCGGTGGCCCTTGACCAGCTCGATCAGCTTCATCGTCGGAAGGCTGTTCCACTGCGACTTGCTGAGATCGACGAAGGGCTTGCCGTTGAGGGTCATCTCGCCATCGGTGCCGTTCATGCCGAGGCGATAGGTGCCGGTTTCCGGCGGCACGATGAAGCCGGTCCAGACGACACGGTGATATTCGGTGACCTCCTTCAGCGACAATCCCCGGCCGCCGACTTCGGCCTCGCGCCGGGTGAGGATCGGCGTCGCGGAATATTTCAGATCGGTCACGTTCTTGCGCGACGCGCCGGGCAGGAAGAAGCGCGGCGGGGTCGTGGTGGCGTTGTAATAGCGCGCGAGCAGGCCCGGCGCTCCTTCGGGCGCGCGGAGCGCCGTGGTCGGGATCCGGTCGCCATCGGTAAAGCCGGGCGCGGCGGGTGCATAGCTGATGCTGGCGCCCGGCATTGCCTGGCGGAGGCCGTCGAGCACGGAGATGGGCGGGGCCGACATCGGTGCTGAGTAATTGCCGCGCAGCACGCGCGTCGCGTCGCCGAGCGGACCGATCACCGCCACCCGCAAATTCGGGCGTAGCGGCAGGACGCCGTCATTCTTGAGCAGCACAAGGCTCTTCTCGGCCGCGTCGAGGGCGAGCTTGTCATGCCCGGGCGCACCCACGGCGGAAGGCGGGACGTCGTTGGCGCGGATGCCGGGGAGGTCGCCGTTGCGCAGCCGGGCGGAGAAGAGCCGGGTCAGCGCCCGGTCGATGTCGCCGATCGAGATCAGCCCGCGATCGAGCGCCTCGCGGTAGCGTTCGCCAAGGCCGCCAACGTCGCCCAGCGTCGCGCCGTTGCACTCGCTGTCGACGCCCGCACGCATCGCCGCGGCGACCGCCGAAGCGGCGTCGGGGGCGTATTTGTGGTTCTCGTTGATGTCCTTCACCGCATCGCAATCGGACACGACATAGCCCTTGAAGCCCCAGGCGCCGCGCAGATGCTCCTTGAGCAGCAGATCGCTCGCACAGGCGGGCTGGCCGTCGATCCGGTTATAGGCGCACATGATCGATCCCGCCTTTGCCTCGACCACGGCCGCGCGGAAGGCGGGAAGATAGGTGTCCTCGAGATCATGAGCGGAGACGAAGACATTCGCGCCGTGGCGCGTGGATTCGGGGCCGCTATGGACGGCGAAATGCTTGGGGGTGGCGATCACGTCCGGCAGATCGGGGTTCGGCCCCTGCATGCCCTGGACGAAGGCGACGCCCAGCCGCGCGGCGAGATAGGGATCCTCGCCGTACGTTTCCTGGCCGCGGCCCCAGCGCGGATCGCGGAAGATGTTGATGTTGGGGGACCATGTGTCGAGGCCGGTGCCGATACGGCCGGTCTTGCCGGTCTGCCGCGCCAGCGTGTGCAGGCCGCGCACTTCAGTGCTGATCACGCCGGCGACATCATGGACCAGCGGCGCATCGAAGGTCGCGGCGAGGGCGATCGGTTCCGGAAAGTTGGTGGTGGGCACTGATCCGAGCGCCCCGTGGAGCGATTCAGTCCACCAATTATAGTCGGGGACATTCAGGCGCGGGATGGCGGGGGCGACGTTGACGAGCTGGTCGAGTTTCTCGTCCAGGCTCAACCCGGCGACAAGCTTTGCGGCCATGCGATCGGCGCTGGCACGCTGATCGCTCTGGCTCGACTGCGAAGCGGCGGGCGCGGCCGCAAGAGCCAGGCCGGCGAGCAACACCCCGCGCAATTTCCCAAATCGCGTAACCGCCACGTCTCTTCTCCTGGTTTCTCTTTATTGCCCGGCCTGAGGCAGGCCGTAGAATTCCGCCGCGGCGCCAGCGAAGAGACGCGTTTGCGCCGCGCCGCTGAGCCCGCTCAGCCGCTCGGCGGTCGTGACCCAGTCGCGGTAGCTGTCGCCCGAAAGCCGCAGCACCGGCCAATCGCTGCCCCACATCAGCCGGGCGCCAAAAGTCTCCAGCAGATGCTCGACATAGGGCGCCACGGCCGATGCCGGCTGGTCTTCGGCCTGTTCGGTGCGCAGGCCCGAAAGCTTGCACCACATGCCGCGCTCGGCCAGCACCGCGATTTCGGCGCGCCATGGGTCGAGCTGGCCGGTTGCGATGAAGGGCTTGGCCGCGTGATCGATGACGATCGGCAGATCCGGCCAGCGATCGGCAAAGCGCGCGAACATCGGCAGGTGGCGCGGCTGGATCAGCGCGTCGAGCCTCAGGCCGTGATCGAGCATCGCGGCAATGGCGGGGGCGAGGCTATCCTGAAGCAGCCAGTCCGTATCGTCGATCGACTGGAGCATTGGGCGAAGGCCGCGCAATTTGGGGGTGCCGGCCAGCGCTGCAATCCGTGCAGGTGCGTCCGGCGCGGCGAGATTCACCCAACCAACCACCGCGCCGACCAACGGGGTCCGCGCCGCGAGATCCAACAGCCAGTCGGTATCCGTGTCGCTGGGCTGGGACTGCACAAGCACCGTACTTTCGAGCGCGAGGCCGCTTGCCTCCGCCGTCAGATCCGCCGGCCCGAAATCGCGGTGGATCGCCGCCTCGGCCGGCGTCGGCCATTCATGGCCCGGGGTGGTCAGGGACCAGAAATGCTGATGCGCGTCGATCATCGGCCGCGCACCCCAAGCTTTACAGCGGGGGCCTGTGCGATGCATCTGGCGACACAGACGCGCGAAAGAGGTCCATGGTCCGAACCACCCCCAAAGGCTCCTATTCGGCGCCGGCGATCGAAAAGACGTTCGAAATCATCGAACTGCTGGCCGATCGGCCCGACGGTGCGCTGGTGAGCGAGATGGCGAGCGAACTCGGCCGTTCGATCGGCGAGCTGTTCCGGATCGTGATCGTGCTCGAGCGGCTTGGCTATCTCCGCAAATCCGCGCGGTCGGATCGTTACACCGTTGCCTATAAGCTGCTCGAAATGGCCTTTCGCGCGACCCCGGCGCAGGATCTGGTGCGCGCGGCGCTGCCGGAAATGCAGAGCCTTGCGCTGGAGACGGGCCAATCCTGTCATCTCGTCGTGCCCAATGGCGGCCGGGGGCTGGTGATAGCACGCGAGGAGCAGCCGGGCATGCGCGGCTTTTCGCTCAAGGTCGGCAGTAACGTCGATATCATCCGCAGCTGCTCCGGGCAGGTGATCCTTGCCTTTTCGACGCCGCAGCGTGCCGAGTCGATCATCGCGGCGGCCACGGACGACCATGATGCGGTCTTCGATGCGGATGATCTCGCTGCGCATCTGGCGGTGATCCGCGAGCGCGGATTCGACCGGAAGCAAAGCCCGATCACGCACGGCGTCACCGACATCAGCTGCCCGGTATTCGGTTTCGACGGCAGCGTCATGGGCGCCCTGACCATCCCGTTTCTGGAACTGATCGACGGTTCTCAAAAGGTCGGCCTCGACGCGGCGCGCGAGATGCTCCGCCCTGCCGCGGCCCGGATTTCCGACACTCTCGGGCATAATCCGGAGCACGCCGCTTAAAGCTGATCGCCGGCCTTGCGCACACGTTGCGCATAGGCCGCGATCACGACGAAACACCCCAGCGGCAACGCCAATGCCAGGGGCAAGCTGCCCATATACACTGAGACCAGCCCCATCAGTGGCGGGAAGATCGCCCCGCCTATGATCGACATGATGATCAGGGACGAACCGAGCGGTCGCGCCGTCTCCAGCCCGTCAACCCCGAGCGCGAAGATGGTCGGGAACATGATCGACATGAAGAAGCTCGTCAGCATCAGGGCGCCGAGCGCGGCCCAACCGACACCGGTCATGGCGATCGCGCAGAGCACTATGTTGGCGATCGCATAGACGCCAAGCAGCGTTGCCGGACGTACCCATGTCATGACCAAGGCGCCGCTGAAACGGCCGACCATGAACATGAAAAGGCTGGTCGAGAGCAGGTTGGCCGCGTTGCGCTCGCTGATCTGGGGCATCACGTCCTTCACGAAGTCGATGAAGAAGCTCCAGATGCCGACCTGCGCGCCCACATAGAAGAACTGGGCGATGACTGCGCCGACCAGCGCGCGGCGGCGCAGCAAACCGGCGAACTGAGTCCGAAGCGGCGCATCCACGCCCAGCCGGCCCTCCGGCATCCGCGCCAATGCAACCGCTGTCGCTACCGTCAGAGCGGTGGCGGCGAGGAGGAAATAGGGAAGCTGAACCGTCGTCGCCTCGCTCGCGCGATAGGCCGCGAGCTGGGCCGGAGTCATCGCGGCGATCACCGCTTTGGAATGTTCGACGCCCGAAAAGATCAGGAGGCCGCCGATGTACGGTGTTATACAGCCGCCCAGCCCGTTGAAGGCCTGGGCCAGGTTGAGCCGCTGCACCGCGGTTTTGGCGTCCCCGAATGTTCCGATATAGGGGTTGGCCGTGGTCTCCAGGAACGCGGCACCGGCCGCGATGACGAACAGGGCGAACAGGAACATCCCGAAATTCAGCATCAGGGACGCGGGAAAGAAGAGCAGCGCGCCCGTTGCATAAAGGCCGAGCCCGACCAGGATGCCGGCTCTGTAGCCGAAGCGCCGCATCCACAGCCCGGCGGGCAATGCCATCACGAAGTAACCGATATAGAAGGCGAACTGGATCAGCCCGGCTTCGGCGCGGTTGAGGCCAAGCGATTTCTGGAATTGGCGGATGAGGATGTCGTTGAAATTATTGGCCATTGCCCAGAGGAAAAACAGGCTGACCACCAGAACGAACCCCCAGCGATAGCCAGGCGTGACGAACCCGCGTCGTTGTCCGTCGGCCGCTGCATCCTGCGGCGCTGCACTCCCGATTATCCCCAAGATCCTGCTCCATTCTTTTTTGTCATGGTCTCAAATGGCGTCGTTTCAGGCGAAGGCGTGCACCTCCGCCGAGATCAACTCCTCGCTTCGTAGCGCATTCCACAGCTCGGGCGGAACCTCATGCAGCGCGGAATCCGCCGCGGCCTCAACCTCCGCGACATTGCTGACGCCCACCACCGGCAAGGTGACCCCGGGATGGCGCGCCGCGAATTGCAGTGCGACGGTCGGCAGTGTCAGGCCGAAGTCGCGGCATATCCGCTCGATCGCATCGGTCTTCGCGCGCACCGTGTCGGACGCCGGGGCATAGTTGTGATAGGCGTTCGGGCCTGACGCGCCGGCGGCCAGAATGCCTGAGCTGAACACGCCCCCTGCGACGATGCCGATGCCTTGCCGATGGCACGTATCGAAGAATTCAGCCGCGCTCTGATCGAGAAGGGTGAAACGGCCCGCGATCAGGAACAGGTCGAAATCGACGCGTGCCATGCTTTCGGCACAAATCTCGACCTCGTTGACGCCGAGCCCGATCGCCCCGACAGCGCCTTGCTCGCGCAAGGCGGTCAGGGCCCGAAAGCCGCCATTGACCGCTTGCTGAAACATATATTGGTGATTGGCGCCGTGTGTGCGGCTGCCAAGATCGTGCAGATAGAGAATGTCGATGCGGGCCAGTCCAAGCCGGTGGAGGCTCGCCTCGAACGATCGCATCACCCCGTCATAGCTATAGTCGAACACCGGGCTGAACGGCATCGGTGATCGGAAGCCGGCCCGATCGCCTGCCTCGGCTGGAAAGAGCAGGCGGCCGGCCTTGGTCGACAGGAGATAGTCATCCGGATCGCGTCCGCGCAGCGCATCGCCGAGCCGGCGTTCGCTCAGCCCGGAACCATAAAAGGGTGCCGTATCGAAATAGCGGACACCGCGCGTCCAGGTCGCATTTACCGTCGCATGCGCATCGGCTTCGCTGATTTCGCGATACAAATTGCCGAGCGACGAAGCGCCGAATCCGAACGGGCCACATGCCGCAAGCCGGGCCAGCAGCGCCGGGCGGCGGGAGCTGGCGTCAGAAGTGGGCAATAGCCTTAAGGACATTGTCAGCCTCCGCGATCAACAGGGGGATTTGTTGCGGAAGATCCTCCGCCTCGACTTTATGGGTTTGCAACGCGTCAGATGGGATCTGCCCGCTGCGCATTGCCGCGATGACGCGCTCGAAATCAGCCGCCAGCGCGTTGCGGCTCGCCAGCATGGTCGTCTCGCGCTTGTGAAATTCAGGGTCGTCGAACACGAGATCGCCTTGCGTGACCCCGACGAGAACCAGCGAGCCGCCATTGGCGACAAAGGCCAGGCTCTGCGCCATCGCCGCGAGCACGCCGGTCGCGTCGAACGCCGTGTCGAACATTTCACCATCGGTCCGTTCCGCCAGCGTCGCGGCCAGATCCGGCCCCGCCAGCACCGTCCGGTCCAGCCCGAGATTCCGGCGTGCATAATCCAGCCGCGCCTGTCGCCTGTCGACCAGCGTCACCGTCGCGCCGTCCAATTGGGCGAAGAGGGCGGTGGCGATGCCGATCGGGCCGGCCCCGACCACGAGCACCCGGTCCTCCGCACTCAGCCGCGCCCGCGATACAGCATGCGCGCCGATCGCCAGGAACTCGAGCATCGCTGCCTGGTCGAGCGTCAGACCGGTCGCGTCGATTACCGCGCGTTCCGGTACGGCGATCATCTCGCACATGCCGCCATCGATATGCACGCCCAGCACACGGATATTGGCGCAGGCATTGGGCTTGCCGCGTCGGCAGGCGATGCACGTACCGCAATAGAGATAGGGGTTGATCGCGACGATCTGCCCCTTGCGGAAAATCGACCCTTGCGGAGCGCTTTCGATCTCGCCGGCCAGCTCGTGGCCCATCACGCGCGGATAGGCCAGGAAGGGGTGGCGCCCCGCAAAGATATGATAGTCAGTGCCGCACAGCCCGACCCGCCGGATACGCACCAGCACTTCACCTTCGCTCGCGACCGGCTCAGGGGCAGTCGCGATTCCGACGTCGAACGGCGCGTGGCACACGATGATTCTCATGCGTTAACGCATACCGACTGATCGCATATATACAATCCTGATTGCATATATGCGATCATGGGCGGACATGACGGGTTATGGCCGCGGCACGAACGGATCGATCGTGCGGATTGTCCCGTCGGGATTGTAGAAGAGTTCGGTCGCCTTGACGTTGCGCAGCCAGGTTTTGCCCGAGAGCTGCGTGTCCGCGTAGAATAGCCACCAGCGGCCCTTATATTCGACGATCGATTGGTGCGTGGTCCAGCCCGCCACGGGCAGCAGGATCCTACCCTTGTAGGTGAAGGGGCCGTAAGGCGAGCTGCCGATGGCATAGACGAGGAAGTGCGAGCCACCGGTCGAGTAGCTGAAATAATATTTGCCGCGATATTTGTGCATCCACGAGGCTTCGAAAAAGCGCCGGTCGCCGTCGCCGCTGACGAGCGGTTTGCCGGCTTCATCGACGATCAGCGCCTCGCGCGGCTTTTCCGCGAATTCGAGCATGTCGCCGCGCAGCTTCGCCACCTGGGGCATGAAGGCCTGCTCTTCCTTGCCCCGCGGATCGCCGCCAGGCCCGTTCGGATTATAGACGCCGCCCACATTCTTCTGGAGCTGGCCGCCGGAAAGCCCGCCGAAATACATATAGCTGCTGCCGTCATCGTCGACAAACACGGCGGGATCGATCGAGAAGCTGCCCTTGATCGGCTCGGGCCGCGCCTTGAACGGTCCCGCCGGCTGCTTTGACATGGCGACGCCGATGCGGAACGCACCTGCGCGGTCCTTGGCCGGGAAAAAGAGGTAATAGGTGCCGTTCCGATAGGCGGCGTCGGGTGCCCACATCTGTCGCGCCGCCCAGGGCACGTCAGCGATGTCGAGCACGTTGCTGTGCACCTGAACCGGGCCCTTGGGGTCAGCCATGCTCAGTATGGCATAGTCGCGCATCTTGAAGGCGCCGCCCTCGCTGTTCTTGAACGGCGCGACATCGGCGAGCGGCGGCCCGTCTTCGGTATCGTGGCTCGCATAGACATAGATCTTGCCGTCGAAGACGTGCGCCGAAGGATCCGCGGTGAAGACCGAGGTGACGAGCGGCTGGGACAGATAGTGACGCGGCGGGGCCTCCTGGGTCGCGGGCGCCGATCCGGCGCCGAGCGCCCCCATGGCCAGGATCGCCACCAGAACAGGAAGCCGATAGGCGTTGCGTGTCATTCTTTTCTCCAACGCATCATCAGCTGTCGCGGTTCGAGCGCGAGACCGCTATTTTCCCTCAAGCAGCTCGACGCCATACGGCGCCAGCTCAATCTTTCCAGCATAGGTCTTGTGGCTGAGGAACCCGGTTCGGGTGCCGGCGAAGTCAACCGTCGCGGGTGCATTGTTCGTGTTCACGAGCATCAAACGGCCCTCGACGATCCGCGCGACGACGCCTGCTGGCGTGATCGGCCCGCGTTCGATTCCTACGCTGCCATAGAGCGAGCGGATGAGCGGTGCGATGAACGCGGGCTGGGCAGCTGTGGCCAGATAGATCGCGCGTCCTTTCCCGAAAGTGTTGATCGTGATCGCCGGGCTCTTTTGTGGCGTGTTGTCGAACGTGGCCAGCGCCTTGGCCGTGCTCGGCTCAAGCACCTCATAATAAGTGTCGGTGCCGGTACGCATCTCGCCATCGAACATGAACTTGAACTTGAGCGGCTGTTCGGATCGATAGAATTGGTTGGTGCGCAACCCGAACACATCGGACAGCCGACCCGGCAGCGACGACTCAAACCATTTTCCGGTCTCGTCGACCTTCGCTGAATAGCCCGTCATGATCACCGTGCCGCCATTCGCGACATAGCTGCGGACAGCGTCGGCAGTCGCCTTGTCCATGAGATAGGCGCTCGAGAGGACGACCAGCTTGTAGGCGCTGATCGGATCGTGGCCGACATCGATCACCGCCGCATCGACATTGTCCTGGAACAGCGGCTCGAAGGCGGTCTTCGCCAGATTGGTATAGTTGCCCTTGAAATATTCCGGCATCGTGTTCGGGCCCGATGGCGGGCTGGTCAGCCAGTTGGTGTTGAACGAGAAATGTATGGCGACCTTCGGCTTCTCGTACCGCGGAAAGCCCATCGTCCGCAGCTTCCTGAACTCGCTCGCGATCTGCCCGAACTCATCGACCTTCCAGGACGGACGGCCGTCATGGTCAACCAGGCCGAACAGCGACTGCTCCTCGCCGCCGATATGGGAATTGAAGGTCCAGGCCAGGAAGGTCTGGGAATAATGGAGCAGCCCGAAATAGGCCCACATCCGCGAGCGTCCCGGCGTACCGTAATAGCCCCCTCCACCGGCGGTGAACTCGTTGAACCAGACCGGCGTTTCGTGCGCCGCCTTGTTCATCATCACTTCGAAGCCCGCACCCGTCGGATCGCCAGGATAGAAGCCCTGGGCGCCATAGGTCGAAATCTCGTCCCATGAGCGGAGATAGTCGAAGCCCTTGGTCGGTGCAGTGGGCCAGAAATTGGAAGCGACCGGGAGGTTCGGTGCATATTGCTTGCGCACCGCTTCCAGGTCCTTGAGCGCGCCGATCGTGTCGTCGGACCAATAGCGGCGCAGGTCCAGGTTGCGCTCGTTCGGCCCCGGACCATAGAAATAGGGCAGATCGACCTGATCCCAATTGTTGATCCGCCGCGACCAGCGCTGCGCCGCCCATGCCTTGTTGAGCGCCTCGATCGAGCCGTATTTCTTCTGCAGCCACGCGACGAAACGCGTGCGGTCAGCGGGGGAATAGGAGACCTGGCCGTTGCCGATCTCGTTATCGTAGCCGATCGCGATCACCGCCGGGTTTTTGGCGTAGCGCTGCAACATCTTCTCGGCGAGCCGCCTGGCGAGGCGCCGGTAATCGGGGTCGCTGATATTGTCCCAATAGCGCGACGCCTGGTTCTTGCGGACGCCGTCCTGGGTGACGATGTCGACCCCGGGATATTCCTTGTGCAGCCAGATGGGCGCAGGCTGGCCTGGGATATCGACGATCACCCTGATCCCGGCGGCGTGCATCTGCTCCAGTACATCATCGAACCATTTGAAGGTGAAGCGGCCATTCTCGGGCTCGAACGAGTCCCAGGATAGATCGCCCATCCGCACCATGTTAAAGCCGGCGGACTTCATGATCGCGATATCCTGCCGGATCTGCTCGGGCGAACGGTCGACCGGCTGATAACAGGCGCCGACGAAGAGCTGCCCCTTGCCGGGCCATTCCGGATGCCCGGCAGCGCTCTGCGCCGCAGCTTGGGGAGCCGCGAAGGGGGTCATCACAGTAGCAAGCGCCAGCATCACGGCGATGCTCGCCTTTCGGGCAACACGGTACTTCATCAATGCGATCCCATCGCGCGAGCTATTCGAATGATTGAGGCAGTGGTGCCGCCGCCCGCCGCGCCCATCAGGCAAAGTCGATCTTGAGCACGCTGGCGTGCCGCGTCGGCAGTTTCCCGGGAAGCTCGATCACGAGCGCCTGGTCGGCCTGGCGGAAACGCATCGCGCCGGGATATCCGAGTAGCCGAACCTGGCGTACCCGCCGCCGTTCGTGCGGATTGCTCGCCGCCAGCGCGTTGATCTCGACCGCACCGGAAGGTTCGCCGAGGGTGACGGCATAGAGCGTCTCTCCGGCGGTCGTGAAGCGGATATCCTTCGCGGTATAGGCGGTGTCTTCCCTGAACATGCCGACAGCGGTCTCGGTCGGCCCCTCGCCATGGATTTTCCAGGGCCGGGTGCCGTGGATCGCCTGGGAATTCACCTTCATCCAGGCCGTGAGCTCAGTCAGCAGTTGCTCGGATTGCGGGGGCAGGCTGCCGTCGGGATACATGACCACGTTGAGGAGCAGGTTGCCGTTCTTGCTGACGATATCGGCCAGCATCGTGATGACCGCGTCCGTCGTCTTGAAGCCGTAATTGTCATTGTAGAACCAGTCGCCATTCGACGTGTCGGTCTGCCAGGGCAGGGGGCTGATGCCCTTGAGCACGCCCCGTTCGACATCCTGCACTGCTGCCCCCAGATGGAACTCGCCCGAGCCAGTGTCCTTGCAGTTATAGACGGCCTCGACTTTGCCGCCGCGCATGCTGTTGTTGTAGAGGCGCGCGACCAGAGTCCGGCCCACTTCGCCGAACGGGAGCCCGCCGTCGGAGTAGAGCAGGTCGGGCTGATAGGTATCGACGAGATCGGAAATGCGGTCGAACCAGTGACGATGGAATTTCGGATTGGCCGTGTACCAGGTGCCGGGCTTGTTCAGGAACGGCTCGTCGCGATTATCGTGGTAGAGATCGGCATAGCGCGGGTTCGCGCCGTCATAGTCGACGCCCAGCTTCGGCCAGAACTGATCGTAGAGATGGTTTGGATACCACCAGGAATAGCTGGCGCCGAGGTGCTCGGAGACGCCGAAGCGCAGGCCACGACGTTTCGCCGCCGCCTTCCAGGCGCCGACGATATCCCGCTTTGGCCCCATGGCTGCCGCGTTCCAGCGGTGGTGCTTCGAATTCCACAGGTCGAAATTGTCGTGATGCACACCCATCGAGACGAAATATTTGGCGCCCGCGGCCGCATATTTGTCCATCAGTGCGTCGGGATCGAACTTCTCGGCCTTCCAGTGCGGGATGAGATCCTTGTATCCGAACTCCGACGGGTGGCCGTAGGTTTTCAGATGATGGTCATAGTGCGGGTGGCCCGGCACATACATGAAGCGCGCATACCAGTCGCCCTGACGCGGCACCGCCTGCACGCCCCAATGCGCCCAGATGCCGAACTTCGCATCGCGGAACCAGTCGGGCGTACGGTAAGTCTTGAGCGACTCAACGCTTGAATTGAACGGGCCGTGGCCCGGGTTCAGGTCTCCGCCAGCGCCCGCCGGCTCTTGCGCCCGCGCGGTGGATTGCAGGCCGAGCGCGGCGACCATCGGCGCAACCAGGATTTCGCGCTTGCTGAACTTGGCCATGTGCCTCTCCGTTCGATTTTCTATCTGGGTTTTATCAGCGACCGATCCGTTCGAGCCGCACGAGCAGGACATCGTTGGTCCGCATCGGCGCATCGACTTTCAGGACGCCGCTCTTCGGGACGGTCACGACCTCGTTGCGCTCGGGCAGATCGCGGGTCAGCCCCTGCAGTTGATCCACCTGCGCAGACGAAAGCGTCCGGGGCAGCTTCATGTCGATATAGGCCGAATAGGCGTCGTTGTGCCGGTAGCCCGTGCGGTAGGTGCGCAGGCGATAGCGCCCCGGTTGAACATGGGCGAAGCGCGCGCTGACCGGAGCGGCCACGGGCGCCTCCACCAACTGCCGGTAAAACGGCCGGTTACTCACCTTCTGCTCGGGCTGATGCCAGTCCCACACCAGCAGCGCGAGGCCGGATTGGTCGATCGCCGCCATGCTGTACTGGTCTTTGACAGGGATCGCCTTGCCCCGAAGCGCATTGAGATACTTATAGGCGAACCAGGCCGGCTTGCGGATGCCCTGGGGGTTCATGAGCCCGAAGCCGCCCTCAAAGGCAGCGCTGGGCGGACCCGGCTCCTCGAACAGATCGCTATAGGTCCAGTAGCTCATGCCCTGGACGGCACCCTGGACCGCCTTCAGCTTGGTGAGGATATAGGTCGCGCTGACATAGCTGTCGTGCACGGCGTCGCGCGGCGTGTAGCTGGTGCTCCACTCAGTGAAATAGAGCGGCAGATTGGGGAATTTGGACGCCTGGATCTGCGCCCGCACCCTGAGCACATCGCCAATGATTGCGTCAGGCGAGGGCGAGAGCTTGGTGTCTCCCTTGCCCTCTTCGTCGAGGAAGCCGCCATCGACACCATAAGTATGCGTGGTGACGAAATCGACCGCCGCGCCGCTTGCGGCCACGTGATTGAGGAATTCGGGCACCCATGCCGCGCCGGCCGTCGAAGGACCGCCCACACGCAGGGCGGGATCAACCGCCTTCAGCGAATGCGCGGTTACGTCATAGAGCTCGAAATACGCCTCCCGGTCTGCCTTTTCCCAGAAGCCGTCGAGATTGGGCTCGTTCCAGACCTCGAAATACCAGCTTCGCACCTCCTCCACGCCGTAGCGTTGTTGAACGTGCCGGGCGAAGGCGTCGATCAGGTGGGCCCATCCATCGAGCTTCGGATGCGAGGTGTTGCCCTTCCAATAGAAGATCGAGCTGTCCGACGTCTTGAGCGCCTCGGGGGTGAAGCCGAGCTCGACAAAGGGCTTGATGTTGCGCGCGAGCAGTTTGTCATAGAGCTCGTCGAGTTTGGTCCAGTCATAGACGATCTGGCCGTCCTTCACCTGCACCGTTTTCAGCACATCGTGGAAGACCGCGTGGAAGCGGATATAGCGGAATCCCAGCTCGCCAGTCGCGGTCCTGAGCTGGGCCATGCTGTCATCGCGGATCAGCGTGCCGGGATAGTCCGATCCCACCGAGAGATCGAAGAAGCGATCGACTGGCGCTGCCGCTGTCGTCGCATCCACCTGCACCACGCGCACCGGCGCTGTTGCGGGCTGGGCCAGCGCCACCGAAGGCGCAAGGCACGCAAGAATCAGTCCCGAAAAGAGCGGCACGGCCAGGCATTTTTTCACGGTATTCCCCTCCAAGGGTAGCTTGTTGTCACTGCCGGCGCTTCGTGGCGGCGCCGTGCGTTATGCACTGAACCTTGCTCCCCGTCCTCACTGCCGCTGCAGTTTGTGGGCCTCGACCCGCAGGCAAAAAAGGGGCCGGGAACATTGTCCCGGCCTAGGGAGGGTCGTGGGAACTGGAGCAATTCGTCCAGTTCAAGATCGCGGATCAGCATCGACATTCGATTGCAGGATCCGAGTACGGGAGCACAAGCTTCTGGAGCTTTCGTTCCTGTACAAAATATAGTGTTCAACACGGTTCGCGAACGGTTGACAGTAAAACCTGGCGCCATGGTCGCGATTGCCAACCAATGCACTTGTTGCCCAGAACTATAGCGGCCCAATTCTGGCTGTGTAAGAATTGTTCCGGACCGGCAAATCGGTGCGGTGAGGCGGTCGAGACGGCGATGAGCCGGAATC
>Ga0307508_10001071_pt1 | contig 31685 bp, 42 predicted proteins | sample 9_EM_MG_FD_203089 | JGI IMG/M metagenome (GOLD analysis project Ga0307508, IMG submission 203089) | Populus trichocarpa ectomycorrhiza microbial communities from riparian zone in the Pacific Northwest, United States - 9_EM | ecosystem: Host-associated > Plants > Roots > Unclassified | place...
TTTTCCATGATATGCTTTGCACATGTGTTGAGGGGATGTGGCAGACATATGATTTGACATTGATCGGCATTGAAGCTGATGCTGCATGATGCCAAAAGCATGGAAAGATGCCGCATGGCAGTGTCATTGTTTGCAGCACTGTCAAGCATAAAATGTCCAACCTGATGATCCAAGTTGGAGCCGTAGTCCAAGATCTGAACATCAAAGACATACATTGTCTGAAATCCCTGCTCAATCAAGGAAGGCAAGAATTTTCTCCACAATGTTTTTGCTAGTGTGACTTTTGGGTAGATGGTGAAAAGTGATGAGTGCAGCCTTCAGTTGCAGTGTTGATGCCTGTGGAATTTCACTGATCTAGTGGACTGTGATAGCCAAGAATGGCCTACATGCTCTGACCAGATATCTGCAGTACATGAAATCCTACCAAGTGCATGCTAGAGCGCAATGTGTAGTAATACGTTTTTCAGTATCATGGCTTGTGAGTTCATTGAAAATACATACCTGAAGGTCTTCCTTCAATCTGAAAGTACTCCTTCCATACTTGAAAAACAATCTTGCAGATTTTGGATCATCTTGGGATGTCTGAGTCACAGAGGGACGAACAAAGGAGGTGTAGCAATTGTCTGAATTCAAGGCATTCAACAACATTTATGTACTGCAAAGATGTCAGAAAAAAAATGGATTATTAATAGACTTGACACAAACCTGGTCATTGGCAATGACAAAGTTGGTGAGATAACATTGCAGCACAGCTGTGGAAAACTCTGGTAATCCCACAAGGAGGGATGGTTTTTCATAAGGGAACTGTGGCCAGGAGTTTCCTACTGTGGGCCCAGGAGGGGGTGGAGGTTTTGAATTGAGACACTCAGCTGTTGAAGTGTTTTGCACAGTGTCCTAAATGTGTATCCCATTCCAAACGCAAGGCTGATACTCTTGAGGAGTATGGATCAATTCTGTTTCTTAGCATGCTCTAGGTACTCAAGCAAGTGGAATTTCTCCAGATGCAAACAAAGTCCAGAATTGCCAGTGTTGGCGCTGTAAACAAACTTGCAGTCGGCAGGAAAGTTTCCAGGATCAGAGTTCTTCATATTCCTACTGGGTCTGGGATCATTAGTGTCATAGGATTACAGATGTGTAACCACTTACCTGCATGGCACACATGTTGTTGATTCTGTTGCATGCTTCTCAAAGAAATAGTAGATATCGGATGCCCATCCAATTGACTGTGCTGACTCTAGTGGGTCAGTGGAATCGTTCATTGAGTTATGTAGTCATTTGCAGTATATTCTGAAAGGTATCATGAGGTGCTCTAGCATGGGGAATCAGTGGCTCATCATCATTGTCATCATTCATTGTTTAGATCTAAGTTGGCATTTATGTTGATGAATTCTGCTCTTGGAAAATGGGACAGCATGGATGGGGCAACTGGACATGTGCAGCATTAGGGCCAGGTGGCCCAGGCCTTCCTGTATTTGCAACTACTAATGAGGATGTATAGTCAGATCTATATGTACATTAAAATTCCTGGAAACCCTAGTAAAAAGCTATGCTCACTATGTATACTGGGTAGTCTTGAGTCCCTTGACATGTTCAGCTTCCTCTTAAATATACTGTTGAGGAGGACAGCAAATATGAGGAGCAAGTGGCATGGAGTCTCCTTGCACATAACCTTTTGGCATGTTAGGAAGCCCAGAAGCATTAGGAGAGTCAGAGTCAAGAAAAATGAAAGGATCAAGGGTATGGGGAGGCAGAAGAGAAGCTACTTGCATTGACTCTGTATGATGATGAGGAGGCATTTACTTGACTTTGTCAAAACTGACCTGTTTTAAAAGAAAAAAATCTGTTCCTCAATTACTCCATGAAGAACCAGTGTTGTGGACATGCATGCATTGACCTTGGCTTTACTGAGAATTGAGATATCAGCTAGTGTTGAACTGTCACAAAAAAAAGTTTTGATTACATATTAAGAGATGTAACAGAGCGCACACAACAACACAAGGGGAATGATAGCACAAACAGAGACATATATAATGCCAGGTAAAGAGAATGAACATCCTATCTATGATTTTACAAGACCCAGTATGTTACACCCCGATGGCCTTCCTAGATCAGGGTCTCATATATGTATCAACCTGTATGCTGCTGCTCACTGGTGACGCACTTGCTGCCAGAACCACAGGTTCCAATGGACAGATCCAAAAGGGAAATGTCAGGACAGGGCTGTTTCTTGCCTCTGAAAGAGTCTGTGTACCATTGTATGTAGTGATCATGAGTAGTAACAGTCCTCGCATCAAAAAGGGCGACATGTGATCCCATGATGGAGGCAGAAAAAAGGGTTGATCAAGACTAGCAGTGGATGTTGTTGCATCATTATGTGTAGTGGCATCAGTGCAAAAGCAGATTAGAAACATTCAGATGAGGTCGAGACCTCTATTGATCACTGTTTTAATGTGTTTGAGGTTTGCTGCATTGCCTAGGAGTACCTGCTACTAATCAGATGAAAGTTGGTGGGGTTATGAGACAGATGTATGGCATGAGCACTCCACTCCATCTGCTTGATATCTTCAGGATCAAGCATGATTGCACATGCATCAGATGCCCCCTCCTCGACCAATTCCTTCAACCACACGTAGTAATTGATTCGATTGATCCAGCCCCAAGTGTGTCCAGCCATGACAACCAGAATCATAAACTCTCCTGGTCATCTAGCTGCACACCAGTCATTCCAAAGAAGTTCTCCAGATCAGGAGGCTGTGAATTCTGGGAGAGTGTTCTCCATGCAGGAAAGGTATCAATAGGATTACAGTATGCAACCTTTTTGTCAGTAAGAATGACAATCACCATAATAATCTTGGGACGGGCTGTGATTAGTCCCTTGACCTTCTTAAACATGTGTGTTGTGGACTGTGTGAATGCAGTTTCAAGGAAGAAGGGATATCAGTGGATTTTTAAACTTGTCAGGGTAGAGATGACTAGGGTGAGATCAGGGACTGCAGAAATGGACTTCTCTTCAAGGTTGGTATTTGCTGCAGCATGAACACGGATAAGTGTCTGGAAGTACTCTGCTTGCTGGAACTGAATTAATACTCCATAAAGCTCAGCTATGGGTGCCTTATGAATGGCACTTGGGCATTGGATAAAAAGGGACTTCTCTGATACTAAATATGTCAACCTCTCAAATAAATGGTGCCGTGAGTGGCAAAATCTGGATGGCTATAAAACGGCATACTGTGGAACCCTAGGCAAGTCGATTGATCACTCCTGGATCAATAAGACCAAGGCTGTGTATTCATCCTGGGAGATGCCAGGAAATTACTGGAAGCATGACAAACAGCATTGTTAGTAGATGATTGGCACTTGAAGCCTAAGGATGCTAGCAGCTAGCAACTTATCTACAGCTCCTCTTTTAGATTCATTTGCAGGAAAGTAATTATTTACCAACTCATGGCTATTTGAATTTGATCAGGATCTGCAACGACTAAGCAAAATACTGGAGAATTTCACTTATGAGTGACTCCGCTCAGACCAAGCATGTGATGAGTATCATTGGTTATTTGCACAACTGTAGTATCCAGGAAGGCATCCTGGAATACTGCACCAAACACAGTCTGGTGCAAATGTTGCACAGCACCAGCCAAGTTGGTACTGTGCACACAATCCAGCCTTACATTGTCCTCCTGGACATTATTCCCTGGGCATTTTCCCTGTTGGATGGAATTGGTTTTGTTGCAAATTGACTTCCTGAAAGGGGGTGGCAAGAGGGGCGAGAAAGGGGAACAGGGAAGGATTGGGATAGAATGGTTTGCAACAATCAGAGGACCCTAGATATCAGAAAAGTGACTGCAGCAGCAAAACAAAAGGATTCATAGACCTGGCTATTGGCCCTTCATATTGATCCATACAGCTGAGAAATAACTAGGAAGAGCCTTTGGCTTGGCAATGACTCATGGTGTCTCATTATGACTCATGCTGTGCAAGGTTACAGGATCAACTTTGCTATTATTTGGGCAGTGACTTGGCTGGTCCTTTCTGCATTACTCTGATTAATCATATTTCATGATGATTCAGTATGACTCGACCTGGTCACATGATTATTTCATTTCTATAATACTTAGCTAAGCTCATAGGCAGTTTGAAAATATATTAAAGAATGATTTAGTATGTGAATGTAGCTAGTAATAAAAGTGGGGTAGGAAAAAAGATTTAATTTTTTCATATTCTGCAGATGGAAAAATAAGGAAAGATAAGAGTATATACTAAATACTAGGGGCTATGTGTTCTTCAATTTGCTAAGCATTCTGACTGTGGGAATAAGGTGAAACCTCAAATATCAGGTCAAACATCTTTCAATACACAATTATGTATGCACTATTTTGCATCCAAATTTTTTGGTGCAGGTCAGCATAAGCCTTCTTCTCTTCAAGATGTGTCCTAGGCAATGCAGGTAATCTCAAATCCAGCACCAAGTCATCAGGCACAAATTTCCTAGAACTTTCTCTGTGAGTCATTAGTCCAGCTAATCAACATATGCTGCATGTTGCTCTTACATCCACAGGATTTGGTTGCAGAAACACAAGATAGCCAAGCCTGGTACCATAGCACACTGTTTCTGTCAGGCTATGCTTTGTTTTCATCCAAGTTGCACAACTGACAGCTTTACACATATCTTGGTTTGTATGGGAAGATCCAATCTCTTTATCAGATAAGATGCTCCAAATTTTTATATCATCAGTCCCTAGCTGCTCGTTAGTATCCAATAATCTGACCCAGCATGGCACTCACCACCACTGGCCAGGAACTGCCATTGTGCGATATGGCAAGTGTGTAAACAAAGCTCATGCTTACATTCAAGTGGGTTATCTTGGTGTAGGAACATTGGAGACTGTGGGTGAAGAGGAATCTGAACATTGTGTAGTAGTATAAAGATAAATATCTCCCTTGGGCTCCATTCCGCTTTTATGTGTAAAGATGCGACCTTGATGATTCTGTGAAATACAATTGTTGTTCAGATCAAGGGGTGAGCTCGCCACTTGGTTCTATGAGAACCCAATGCTTTTCAGGTTGGTGGTGATGGCTATGAACAATCACAATTATGTATGCTATTGACAACAATCGTTAATAGATTGGAAGTACTAGGAATGTAAATTGGACATCTCTGTTACTGTTAATTGTAGTACATAATCGCCTGAGGTCAATGATCAGATTCAAATGCTATAAAGTTATTCTCACACTACTATTGTTTAGTAGTGGGGCTTCAGCGACCTGCCCATGACAATGTGCCCTAGTGGCAATGAGGGAATCCATCCCTTCCTACAATAAGGACAGAGGCTCAAGGCTTGTACTTCCCGATAAAATATCATGCCTACGACTATTGAGACCATCACACCTTTCTTCAATGATACCACAACCACTCCACCTTCTTTCCCCCCATTGTTGACCAACCAGCAGGAGTTGCTTGGAAAGTGGTCCCATCCATCTGGCCTTCTTGCTGATGAAGCTCTATACTCTGAGAGTGGGGCACTCACAATCACTCCCAAACCTGACTTGAAATTTACCCCTGCACTCCATCCATCCATCCTGACCATTGCACACCCATTCAAGTTAGCTCGCGGCCTGGCTCCCTACTCCAAGAAGCCTGTTGGTGGAAAGAAAACCCCATCTGGTGGTTGAATATCTGTTGCATTGTCTTCTGAACTGTCCAACTACTTGTCAGAGTCTTTATCTGATAGTGACAAGGCTTCCAGCACATTGTCTGAGGATTCAAAAATCCCCAAGCCTCCCAGCAAGCCTGGGCAACGTGGAAGAGGAGGTTACAACCTCAAAACTGCTCTTGACTGGAATCATAAAGCATTTGCAAAGTTCAAGGTCAGTCAGTGTATTCAGCCTGTGTAGTTTGATTGTTGAACAGTGTCACTTCAGAAACTTACACATCATTTGATTGACCAACATCTTGACACCACCAAATATGCCTCAATGCAGAGCCCTGCACTCCTCCAACTTGTATGAGACAAGGTGTGTGTGTGTGTGGTTGTTATCTTAGGGACAGACGTGGGTAACAGTTCAGCATTAGGCCCTATATGCAATTCCTGACCTCAAGAACTGTTGGCCAATCAATGAGATAATCATGATGTGCCTCAAATATACCTCTGATCATGCTCAGCAGCAGGAGCTGGTGATGGTGGTGGAAAAGGGGAAGAAAGCAGCCAAGGTATTCATCAGTCCATAGCTTATCATTTAAGGATCATCTAGTGTGCCCCTGTTAGAGTCTTGCAACTCCGGGTCAACTTTGGAACTACCGGAGTTACAGGTCTTGGATGGAACATTGGCTTCAGCTTATATGCTGTGCCCTTGCTGTCGTTCTTGTTCTGTATTTCAGAGAGGTCGGAGGAAGATCAAGAAAGAGAGAAGATGAGGAGTTACTCAAGTTGATATTCAAGCTACTGTACAGTGGAGTTTATATACTATGGAGAAACATAGCATTAATAATGGAGGCGGAGCAGATGAGTAAGTCAGAGATTGGAATGTACAGTAACCAGAGCTGTGCACCGGAGGGACAAAAGCCAGAGCGGTGCACACAGCACAAAGGTATCTACAAAGCAAAACTAATACTAATGTAGAACAAAGCACATTGTAATCAAAGTGTACAGAGGAGATGAAGAAACAGAGATAAGGTCCGGAGGTCAGGTGAGACTGATTGGGCGAGATAATGCCGGAGATTGCTCGAAGATGAGCGGAGATGAGGTCTGGAGGGTTGGAGATAGACTTTGAGTGTCATGGATATGACAGCCCCCAGAAGTAGATTTGTCATATCTGGTCTCTCTGTTAGCATCTATCATCATATGTCTACTCAGTGCTGTATACTGAAATCATGCAATATCTTGCTGAATACAGTTCCTGGTTAAATCAGTTTGATCAAAGATAGAGCATAAGTAGTATCCTACATGCATGATGGGCTCACAAAAATACATCTCATCATATCAATCACATCTCAGACTATAAGCCACATGATTGAGTGGCATGACTGTGGGTGGGTGTGGGTGTGTGCTGGCAGCATCTAGTACCATTGGATTGATCACGATTGACGGCAAGCATGCTCCTGACTGCTTCAACCCTTTTTCCTCTTTCTGTTACTATCCTTTCTGCTTATTTCTTCATGCACCGTTGTATTGTCCTATTCTTCATGTACATAACTGTGATTTACTATCATTGGGTGCATTCGCTCAGAGGTGTTCTCTTGACCACAGTCTCAAAACATGAAATTCGTGATTGTGCCACTTCTGCCACCACTTCTGCTCCATGTGTGTCATTTGTATCTGACTGTTTGTCATTTTCTTGATCTCTCCTATTTCCCAGCTGTCCTGCTTCACCACTCTCCATGGAAATGTCCTGCAACAGCACCATGGTTTCCTCCCTCTTCATGGTGGGAAGTTTTCCATCAAAGTTTTCATCTTTGGTGGAGGAGCGTCCACACTTCTTGATGATGGGAATTGATGGCACCTTTTTCAGTGTGGTGCACGTCTGAGTCATTGCCTGCATGACTGTGGATACCGACACTCAAATGATGGAACTGGTGCTTCAATTGTTTGTGAATGAAGTGAGTGACCTGCTTCATATCTGGCAGGTTTTGTTTCAACATTATTGTTAATTTCAGGAGTTTGTTCATTGCCTTGCTGCTGTTGTCCAGTACTATGGTACTACAGATATGTATGTATGCACTTTGATATAGGAACTGTGCCTCCCTATGTATCACAATGAGCCTGCAAATGACAACTAATCCAATTACTCAGAGCTTTAACAAGGGTGAATGAGCGTGGAGATAGAGCAGTCCCAAGCCCACTGATACGACAAGCAAAGCTTAAAGGTTGAATCAGTAAGTTTTCCTATCACTTGTGGCTGAAAAAAAAGTTACTCACTATGACATCATAAAATTAGCAATGGTGGCATCTCTCCCCTGCATATTTGCAACCGACAACCCACCAACCTGCATCACCACTACATCACCTCAGAATTGGCTGCCCACTGTACTTAAGAGGGGATTTAACTATAGGCGGCAATATTGCTTGAAGAAAATACAAAATCAGTAAGTGTGATGCCCCTTCTACACAGTCACTTGACAATTGTGCACATAGGGTTGCATTCTCGCATCTTGCAGTAGGCTTGCAGCCACAGGAAAGCACTGCGACAACCAAGATAAGTCAGTGCAATGGGTAGGCATCAAGACTTGGCATGGTCTTGACATCAATGCAGAACATAGCCTGCATCTTAGGTGTAACTCCACAGTCTTAACCCCAGAATCAGAGTCATTTTATTTCTCTGCAGCACAGGATACTCACTGTGGAAGATGGCAGGATGTAGGTGCATGTATTCACCATTTTGAACAGTAAATCTCAGAAAGAGTAATGTTGTTGAAAAGTGACCAGCACTGAATGGCAGAGAAACTTAAACTTTAGTGATGGGCGATTTGGATGGGCAATTGTTTCAGGTAAATTTAAGTCACTTGAGGTTCAATCAGCAGCAGGCCCATATGTCACCACAATAACAAATTATGACAATAGGTCCTTGCCACATCACAATAAGGCAGGCACAATAGGCAGTCTGGGTGGGTAGGCGATTATTATGGATTTAAGTTGCTTGAGGTTCAATCAGCAATGGGCCCGTACGTCACCACTGATTATCACAATAAGTTCTCACCACATCACAATAAGCTGGGTCAGGTCAGTGAGTGATGAAATGGTTGCAAGGTACTCAGGCTGACCTGACAAATGTGGATCATCAAAGCCCACCAAATCCTCAGAAACATAATAAGACTGGCCTAATCACAATAAGACAGTTGAGGTAGGTCAGTGAGTGATGAAATGGTCATAAGGTACTTAGGCTGACCTGACAAATGTGGGTTATCAAAGTCCTACCAATTCCCAGAAATAGAAGAGGATTAAACTTTTTTCTTCACTGATGCTGAAGCATCTAGTTGTTCAATTCTGATTGCCAGGACAATGTACCAGACTGATCTGGCTGAGAGGATTCCCAGCATCAAGTCCAAAGAACAACATGGTGGGTGCTAGCTATATCATACCTGCCAATTTGGACAAAGAATGGTCTCTACTGAATTTAGCATGTGTGTTGGTGTCCCTGCCCAAGAAGAAGTTCAGATGATGTAGGATGACATTCTTTTTGAAGACTTGGAGGAAGGATCACCCAGTCCTCTCGAATACACCACACTGTGGCCAGAAACAATGCAAGATGTATTCCCAGTGTCTTCCTTCCAGATAAGCTTAGTCAAATGCTAAGAAACATCTGCCAGAGAACCAATCCTATCTTCACAAATACTAGACCTTAAGCTAGATAAGGTATAAGTCTTATCCAGATGACCAATAACAAATGCTATCAAATCATAGAAAGGGGTTGAATATCAGGTGCATGGTTTCTTCAATGAGGTTGAGGGGGATTACTTCCAGACAATATTTACAAATGGTCCGGCTATAGTGCTAAACAAATTGTAAACACACTATAAAATGGTCTAGACAACTAGATTGCTAGATAGAAAATATGTGGCGACTAGGGTTACTTTCCTAAGATGTGCTTTCAATGGATCTTCCAATAGGCTCCTAATTGTCTAGGAGGTGTCTGGGGCGAGTAGGGAATTCACACACTCTACTTAGTTACACAGGAATAGCTTATGTTGAAACTAATTCTATTATGCACTAAGGAGTTGGCAATCAGCTTAGGTGGTCAGCTAGGACCCCTTTTCCCAAGGTGCTATGAACTATTAGGTTATCCTACTAGTTGGGGATCTATTCCCTTTAGTTGCCCACTCTGGGGTTTTCTCCCTAAAGGTGTCCTAACTGGTCCTTATTTTAAGAACACAATGTACTCCTAACTATGGGTTAGCATGGGAACTACTGTACACAGCTGCTCTGGTCTGTTTGTAGAGGAGTGTACTTATAGGTACTTATTAGATTGAGTTTTCTAACTTGGGTTCTGTTTTCCAAGAAAGGGGGACTGCCTAAATGGGGCTGAATCATGCTCCTTATATAGTAATCTGCAGGTGGCTGTTCTCCACTCATTTCAGAGGTGGCTGTATTAAGGTATGACTCAGTATGACTTATTCTAAGTTATATTGATTTATACAGGTAAGAAATAACTAGAAAGAACTAAAAATAGCCTTTGGCGTGGCAATGACTCATGGTGACTCATGCTGTGCAAAGTCACATGATCAACCTTGCCATTATTTGGACAGTGACTTGGCTAGTCCTTTCTGTCTGACTCTGATTCATTATGACTCATTATGACTCATGCTGTGCTTCAAGATGACTCATGATGACTCAATGTGACTCGACCTGGTCACATGATCATTTCATCTCTATAACACTTAGCTAAGTTCATAGGCAGTTTGAAATGATATTAAAAAAATGATTTGGCATGTATGTGTAGCTAGTAATAGGGGTGGGGTTGGAGAAGACATTTAATTCCTCCATATCCTATGGATGGAAAATTAAGGAAAAATAGGAGTATATACTAGATATGAGCTGCTATGTGTCCTTAAATTTTCTAAGCATTCTGACCATGGGAATAAGGTGAAATCTCAAATATTGGGTCAAACATCTTTTAATACACAACTATGTATGCACTATCTTTGCATCCAAATATTTTGGTGCAGGTCACCAGAGCCACTACTCCAAACCCTTCAAGCAAGTAAGATCCAGGTAAATGTGACTCCTACTCAAACTCCCTCCCCTCTTGATGCTGCTGCTGCTGATCAGCTTCACAACAGTATTTCTCATCTCCCAAACCACACACCTGATCTTCTTGCGATTCAAGGGAAGGTCTGAGTCCAGGCTTCTATCAAGCAACATGCAGACAGCAAGGGGGTAGGTCAATAGTTTATTCATATTATCTGGTACTCAGGTCTCAACATAGATTGTCAAATGTCATTATCAAGAAGTGGACTACTCGCAACCACTTTATGAAACCCTTTATGAGAAATATCAGCAGATGAACCACCTGCAGCAGATGTTGTGACAGCAAGAGCAGGTCAGTGGGGTACATACATGTTACTACACCTTACCAAAACCACCACAGGCTCTTCAGTATGAGGCATTACATGCTCAAGTGCTCAGCACTGCCTGACAAGAGTTTGACCAACAGACTTTTGACCTCAGAATGCTTCTCCAACATCAGCAAGACAAAGCAAATACTCTTTATAACAGCCTTGCGGTGAGCTGCATTTCCAAAGATATATGGATGTGTGCTTACTGTAGATTAGGCTCAAGCCCAGAAACATCATGTGCTCTTGAAACAAATGTGGCAGGCAAATCAAAAGCATGAGGAGGAATTACAGAATCTCAGGAAGCAATTGGAAGTAAGTGGATTTATAAAACTGTTGCCTGTCTGTATTGATGTGCTTGTCATTATCTAGAACAATATGAGATCACAGTTAGACAGCATGCTCAAAGGTTCAAGTGCAAATTGTGAAAATGCACTCCGGCAGCACAACCATGAGATGGAGGCAAAATCAGCTGAGATGGAACAGCAGCTACAAGCAGAGCTTGACAAGAAGTCGAAGGAAATGAAGGTGCGTGAATCATATAATACAATGTGTCTTCTTCACTCACTGAGATGAAGGCAGAGAAGGAGAAAGAACTTGTGAACATGGAGCAGTGGTATGCCTGCCATGGAGTCCTGGTATGATATTATTTGTTCCATTGCCTTTAACTCATTGAACAATCCCACAAGCTCATTATTTGACCACTGCAACCTCCAGCACTCAAAAAACTCCCAACATTGTCATGGTGCCTACTGCTGCAATGTCCAGTCCTTGACAAGCACCTGACATTGTCATGTGCCCTACCACCACAATGTCCAGTTCTCAACAAACTCCTGACATCATCATTGTTCCTCAAGCCAAACCATGCTCCCTCCGCAGCATCTTTATGGGACCAACCACTTTCACGTATATCCAGATCCAGATGCAATCACTCCCATCCTGCAGTCCCCAACAAACTTCCAACATCATCATACCCCCACAAGCTGAACTGCACTCCCTTTGCAGCACCTTTATGGGATCAACCACATTTGTGTATACCCAGACCCTAATGTGACTACACCATCCCTCGATGCCATCCAGAGGATCAAGAAAGGTCATGATGGTGGAGCTTCACGAAGGACACATCTCATTAGGATGAGCATGGAAGTAAGTCTGTTCATCCATTATTTGAAATCAGATGTTGATTCTTTATCAGGAAGAATCCACAAAACCAGTCCTTCAAGTTGTTCTTGTGGGTGCAGAAGTAGAGTTAGAGTAACCCGACAACCAACACATGTCATCAATGGCCAAGGCCATTGGGAGAACTGTGAAAGTAGCTCTTTGCAATGTCCTTGGGAATAAGGACACTTTGCATCCTGCCAAGCACTCCTCTTGGCAGAAAAGGGGGAAGACCAGCAGGTAGCACTTGAGAAGGAAACTGAACCTAATTAACACCGGGATTTCATCTTGGTACGACCATCACTTTTATTCTGTTTGTCATTTATTATACTTGCAGGCTGAGATTCAACAGCTCTTCAAAAATGTATTTAAAATCACTCAGGATACTGACTTTATCACCCACATCCCAGCTTTTGCAGATGACATTCACGCTTTTGAATATGAAGATGGTCCAGGGCCTGACCCCGACAACCTGGCATTCAATCTAGTTCATGGTGCAACCTCCCTCTGGAATTCTGCAGTCCTTGAAATTCTCCTTTGCAAGTTCCAGAAGTGTTTATTAGTGGAAAAGTGGTTGGTCACCAAACCAGACAATTATATTAGGGTAGACCTCCAAAATCAGTACAAGAAATTGCATACGATGTGGCTCAGAGAGCAGCACAAGCTTACTTGTAATGGTGTGTTAGAAACTCGTGTGAAAGTCGAGGCAAGGCAGCTCAAACAGATGGCATGGCTGGGAAAAGAGAGTCAGCAGGCCATGTGTCATCAAAACATAGGTCTTCCTCATAACATTATCGGTTTACTCACAAACCATCAACATACAGAAATATCACCACTGGGCCACAGTCTTAGGCCACATTGTCAAGCTGAATATTGAAGGTGGTGACAACGACATTGACACTTGGAGATGGCTCCAGGATCTTATTGACTTCCTTGGTGAACATGGTATGAGTTCCAAAGAAAGTGCTGTTGAAAACAATGTAGAACATGTACTTTGTGTGAAGCAGATGGAGTGGCAGCATAGCATTGACCGGGAACTAGAGATTGTGGATGCCGAGCGTCTCCTAAGCAATGATTTTTTTTCCCCCCAAGGTGTACAGCCAGTAAAGCACATCCATGCACCAGATAACCCAGGCACTTCACGGAAGGCTGTCCAAGGGTTGCCAATTGACTTCTACAACAGTGCTTGGATCACAGGCCTCACACAACATGATTTTGACACTCTGGAGATTCTCAAGGATAGATTCATCTGGAGGAAGATTGCAGTCATGTAAACTTTGCTTAGTACATGTATGTAGATTGTCACAGGCATGGGTATGGGTCTATTATTGCCACATCTGTACCCATACCCATTGTATCAATGACTTTTCAAGCTATGATGGGATCTAGGTAGTTGCCATTTTTCAAGAGATCAACTACAGCCCATGTCATCATGACTGGAGATCACCTCGACCTCATTCAAATTACCTTCACTGTGACCCCACTGCTCAAAACCTCAAAACGTGCACCAAGACACCACTCTCCTGCATAGCCCTACACGCTTGCCTCACTGTATCCAACCCTCACCTTGATTCAACATCCCCAATGTCACCAACAACAACATACATCCCACATGTGTACTCTCGTGTCCATCCCCTTTCCCCCCTCCCACACACACAGCTTGTCTCACAGACACTATAGTTCATCTCGACTGTGATCCATTTGGAATATTACATATCACTCTTTCCCTCATGCAATGTCATCATACCCAATGTCTCTGCATGCACAACATTCAAAGATGACCCTGTTGAACTCAATCTTGCCCTTCTGTCTGGTGGTGGCATGGGTAGTGTTGGCAGGGAGGCAAGCTCACAGTGACAAGTAGCCACAGACATGTTGCAGGCCCTTGTCAGTGGCTATTGGATGGAGACAATGGAGATTGTGAGGATGTGGATTTGGAAGGGTTGGAAGGATTTGGCTGTCTATGGCATCAACATACAGAATAGGTCAGTCTCTCCTCAGTGCATCAATAGGGTGATCACTCACATGCATTGATAAGGTTGATCAACACCCAAGTGGATGTGGTCACATTCTTCTCAGACCATGTGATGCAGGCCACGCATGGGACTGCCCATCTGATCCTCCACTGGCAAGTCGACACAATCTGCTTCTTATTCATGTTCCATACTAACTATGTGTCATATCTTGTTCCACCAACAATCTATGATTAATATGTTACTGCTCCTGACCAAACACCTCATGTCAGAGATAGACTGCCACACATATACTCATGTCCCTCAAAGGTTCATGCAGGTGTGCATTTTGCAGCTGACTTGTTGAACAAGGTGCTTATACTGACTCCCATCCATCAACATGTTCTCCAGCACCTTGTCGCCATCCTCGGCACCATCCAAGAATCTGAGCTAGAGTCCCAACTTTGATCAGTATATTTTCAAGAACATCTTGGTGTTGATGCAGTGCATCAAAGGGATGATGCATTGACAACAACACTGACATGTAAACAGGTTCTTCATACATGGCACCCCAGCAACCTTAGCAACCTTGTGCATGCTTGAACAAGTGCAGTTTAAATATCGAATGTAAGTGTCCACTTCTTCCACACACCCATATCCTCACTCATGACTCAACCCAGAATACATTCCATATATGTTTCAGTGCTTGCTCAAATGCTGTTGCTGCACACCACTCGTGTTCTGACTGAATACCGCATGCTATTGCCCCTTTTGCTCACCCCTGCCTGCTGGCAACAAAAGGGAGCATTCCAGATCCCATAAAGCTGTTGTGGGCGTTTTTAACATGGGATATGCAAGAGATGGTGAGCGCAGTTCAAGTGGAGTGGGTTGGCAATTGTGCAGCCAAACATGCACCCACTTGTGATGACCTTGTTAACAAGAATGCAGATGGACAAGATGGACAAATGTGTGTATCATTTCATGTATTTCCTCTGTTGATAATGGCTATTGACATGCAAGGATGGGGCCAGATTTTGTGATTTCAACGGTTGAGGAGATTCAACCAGCTCTGTTATCATCATGGGACTGATGGGATTGCTAGGCTGCAGTTGATGCAAGGTGGTCATAGTGGGGTTGGCATGGATGTTGACAAAGGGTCACATAAGGGTCATGTGGTGTTCAGGGCCCTTGTCAAGTTGTTTAACGAACCATAGTACTTCACCTTGAAAGTGGGCAACACAGCTGGCATGATGGGGTTGACTGGGGTCTGTGGTCGACTATGAGGAACAGGGGGTGGGATATCAAGCTGCATATTTGTGGCCAGTGGTGTTGGAGAGTGGGCCTGTCAATCTGGTGAGGTAGTGTTGTGTGCAATGATGATTAAGGAGGTTGGGCACTGACTGGGCATTGCATGGGTGATGATCATCCTGTGAGTGGGCAATGTCCTCAGGAGATTCATTTCAGCACAGTCGAAACTTTTTGTATTAGCTTCCAGTTTGTCCACCTGCAAAACTTGAAGAATAAAACTATCCCTTTTGTTTGTCCATACATAAAGTTTAGACTAACACACAGGCCACACCTAAACTTGAAGTATTATTTAGTGATGCATGCATAAGCTACATTTGGAGTTTCAACCATTATTGATTTGTTGCTTAAACTTAATGTTTAGATTATCATTTGGGACAGGACAAAGTGGGTGTACAAACTTGGAGTTTTCACCACCCTCTAGTCCTTTGATGAAACATCAAGTTCAGCTGCTGCTCAAACTCAAAACTAAATTCCAAGTCTGTCCCCTATTATGGTTGGTCGAGGTAAAGCCAAACATATCCTTAGTCTAATCGAGAGTTTCAAAGTTCATCTTGAAAAGATGATCAAAGGTTCCTGCTAGCAGGCTTTCTAGTCTTTGGAGTTCAAAGGTTTCAAAGGTAAGCATCCACTCAAAGGTAGGACAAAGACTTAGAGAGTCACAAAGGAGCCAAGGAAATGAAGCAAGATGTGTTCCTAAGAAGGTCTAACTTAGGGATACATTATAGGTGCTTCGAGCTTAATATACTAGTTAAGGTGAGATGATGACTAAGCAAAGGAAACTCATAGAATGTTGAAGAATGTTACAGAAGGTGACAGAATATATTGGAATGAGGAAAAATACAGAAGAAGGTGACAGAACGTATTGGAACAAAAATATATATATATATATATATATATATATAAAAGAAGGTGTTACAGACTGTGAGAATGGTAAGGGAAAAGGGGAAGAAATAGGGGTCCATTGAGAATCGTAACATTGCCCCCTCAGTAGAATCAAATCTCTGATGTAGAATTCTTTTTAAATATCAGTGAACCCACCCACAGGGGATTCAGTCATGTTGGCATATGCAGAGTTATTGAAGACATCATCGCTGAAGTCAGATGTTGGGGCAGAAGTGGAAACGGTTTGCACAGCATTGCATAGTCTAGCTTCCACATTGACTTGCTGTTGAGCTGCGGAGTTTCTGAGGAAAGTAAGGATTTCGGAAGGGAGGTGGAGGGAGTCTGAGCAGGAGTTATGGAAGCTGCAAGAGCAATGGGAGGACCGAGAGGGAGAGGAGGGAATAGGAGGTGGGGGGCTTCTGTGGCCTCTGTGGCAGAAAGTCTGGGGATGTCCTGGAGTGAAACAAAGGCACTTGGGACATTGGTAAAGACAGCATTCCTTTTTCTGGTGACCTTCCCGTCGGCAGAAGAAACAAGCATCATTGTATCTTGGGTGAGATGGGGGAAGGACAGGGTCGGTTTGATTGTGGAATGCTTCCACTTGACTGGCTCTTTCAGCAGCCTCTTGGGTTTGTTCAAAAGCATGTCTCTTCTCGAAGAAGTGGGGAGGAGTAGGAGGGCAAGGGGAAAGTATGACGACTGGAGGTGGAGAGATTGATCATGGGGGTGAAGGAAGGAAGTTAGAACCTACATAATTGTTGATCAACATCTAGGAGAACATCCAAGGTTCCGAGTTGATTGAGGGCTATGGTAAGGTGCTTATCAAGGTCTCAAGTTGCATGGGAGGCAAGGGTGAGAGCGAGTTCAATGTTTGCGCTGGATGCATCTTGGCTAGGGGTTCTAAAGTAACAAATGAATTGGTGAAGTTGTTGGATGTTGAGGTATGCCTTCCTCAACTCATCAATAGGAGAGTGGGTTTCAAGGGCAGTGTCAAAGGAGGGGTGGAGGTGAGAGTCAGTGAGGAGGAGGGAGAAAAGAACATTGTTGTCTTTGTTGTATTCTTGGAGGTGGCGGGAGAAGGCATTAGAGGAGGTGGACATGTTGTTTTATTTCTTGGGAGAGCAAGAGGATGAGGAGCAGGGGGAGGGGTGAAGCTTCTTATAGTCAGTCAGAGCAGACTTGGCATTTTTGAGATCCCATTCAGGGATCCAGGAATCTTCTTCGGCAGAGTATCCTTTCCATCAGATCAAGAAGAAGCAGTTGGTCGGGGTTCCGCGGTGGCATAGAATTTTTTCAATTTCATATTCTTCTTCTCTTTCTATTAGATCCGGTGGTGGTGCAGGGAAGTTCTTGCCATGAACAGAGTTCTCTTTGTAGGGAGATAGAAGGGAAGCATGGAACGTGTTATGAATATGCCAAGTCTTCAGGAGTTGGAGTTGATAGACAATGGGGGGTAATACTTTCATAATGATGAAGGGACCTTCACGTTTTGGGGCGAATTTTGGGTTTATGATGGAGCATTTGAGATTTCTGGCTTCAAGCCAAACCTTGTCTCCTTTGGTGAAGGGTGTAAATCTGTGGCGGGTTCGAGAGGCTATTACTTGTTGTGTGAGCTCATGAGAAGCTAAAGCTTCGTCTCAGGCAGCAACAAGGGTTTTTAGACAGGACTTGATTGTGGAGATAGAAGAGTTGGTGGTGATTGAGGGGAGGGCACGAGGTTCATATCCTATCATGAGATAGAAAGGGAATTGATTAGTGACGGAGTAAGGGCAGTGATTGTGGGCAAATTCTGCATGGGAAATCATTTCAGACCATAAGGATGGGTTGGAGCCACAGAAAATGCAGAGATAGATTTCTATTTCTTGGTTGACGCATTCGGTTTCTCTGTTAGACTGGGGGTGATAGGCAGTGGAGAGGGAAAGGTTGTAGTTTAGGAGTTTTCCTAGTTCTCTGGCAAATGTGGAGGTGAATTGGGAACCACAATCAGAGATGATTTTCTCATATAGTCCGAAGCGGAGGAAGACTTTGTGAAAGAAAAAAGAAGCAACACCTTTGGTGGAGACAGTTTTCTTAGTGGGACAGAGAATTACCCCCTTAGTAAGTCCATGGTCAACCACGACCAAAAGGGAATCAAAGCCAGATGAGGGTGGAAGGTCGATAATAAGATTGCAGGAGATCTGTTGGAAAGGCTGAGAGGCTGAGGATTTTATCAGAATGAGGGAGGGTATGGTAGAGTGTGTGTTGGACTTGTTTTGTTGACAGATGGCACATCCCTCAATGTATTTTCATACATAAAAGGCAAGACTGGGCCATCAGAATTCGGCTGCTACCAATTGGCAGGTTTTAAGATATCCGGGATGACCGGCTGTTTCATGATCATGACACCATTCCAGAATACTGTGATGGAGGGAGTCGACGTTGGGAATATACATGCGTCCCTTATATGTAAGTATTCCAGCTTCAATTGCCAGTAGGAGAGGTGGGATCGGAAAGCGGGAGAGATAGAACTGTCTAGGGATTAGAGGGTTTGTAGGATGAGAGGGTTGTCCATGGAAGCAGATTGTACTCAGTCCAAGAGGGTGGTGTCAATGATGTGGATAAAAAGGGAAGGTGGGAGTAAGGTAACTCCTTCGTTGTCAGAATCTGAAGAAGGGATGAGGTCAGGTCGTTGGGAGAGGGCATCAGGTCCTGCAAGCAATTTTCCAGGGACATGGATCATCTTCAGGTCAAAGTTGGAGAGATCCAGGAGCCAGCAGGCTTGGCATTGGTTTAGAGCTTGGGGTTGATGAAAGTAGGTGAGATTTTTGTAATTGGTAAATACTTGGACTAGGAAAGGAGATCTGTAAAGATAGTGTCTCCAGCATTTCAGGGCATGGATGACAGCTAGGAGTTCGTGATTGTAAATGTCATAATGGATGCCAATCTCCATTTGAATTGGTTTGGAGGAGGATGGCACCAGATGCGTATTTCAAGGCATTGGTGGCAATGGCAAAGGGTGCAGAGAGGTCAGGAAGATGAAGTACTGGTTTCAACAGGAAAAGGGATTTCAATGTATCAAAAGAGGTTTGGCATATGGAGGTCCAGTTTCATTGAAGGTTCTTTTTGGTGAGGTCAATGAGGGGTCAAGCAATATTTGAATATGTTACAGAAATCCCCTTTGTGGACGAGAGCACCAAATGGGAGCTGCTCTCGTTACTAGGCGACTGGTACGAGCCCGAAAGCATTGAGTCCCTTTTCTCTTCTATGCCTTCTGATGCTGTCTTCTTTTCTTCTTAGCCAATGTCCTCGTTTCTCCTTGGCAATCCACCTTGTCGGTTCTGCTCTTCTACTGCAGATTGCCTCATTGCTGCCTTGTGTCGTCGGTCCCTACGGACCTCTGACTATTCCAGTACCTGCTGTGCTTTACTGCGGCCACGTATGCTTCTTACTGCACTTACTGCGGACGCTATTCTCCGATTGGCTCTTCGTTCCTCGAGCCTGCCCTTATCCCATTATGGACTCCGCTGCGGAGTTCTAACCACACTATATATACAGCGCCTCTCACTGTAACGTCTCTTTAGTTAGTTCTATGCAATCCAGTGTTGTATCTATCCTCACTTCTCAAAGGGAACCGCCCCTTGAGAGACTTCTCGTACTGCTCGTGCTTCACTTCGTTCCTCCCTCTCACTTGCGTGTGACGGGACCTTGAACTTAGTAGCACTTGTATTCAGGGCTCGAGTGCCCTTCGTCATTGTACTCGTGTGTCATCACCTCAGTAGCATCCTGAGGCTAGCTCTTCTCTCGCGTTCAGGCTAGGTTCAACTCTCAGCATTAACAGAATAGTCTGGGATGAAATGGTGGTAGAAATTGGCAAAGTCAAGGAAGGAGCCAACATCTTTGACTTTCTGGGAGGTGGGCCATTTGGAAATTCCATCGAGTTTGACAGGGTCCATGGCTAGTTTTCCTGGGGAGACTATCATTCCAAGGTATTCGACTTTGTCGGTGACAAATTTGCATTTTTCCAGTTTAAGGTCTAGGTCGAGTTAAGTCATTCATTGTAGGACATGCTTGGTGCGTTCCTCATGGGTAGCAGAATCAGGAGAGAAGATGAGGAGATTGTCCATGTAGACAACAAGCCATCCTTCAGTGATCATGTCTCAGAAGGAATCATTCATGAATCATTGAAAGGTGGCGGGGGAGTTGGTGAGTCCAAAGAACATGACTGTAGGTTCAAAGAGGCCTTTGTGGGTGATGAACACTGCTTTCCACTGGTGGCTGTCCTTGACCCAAACATTGTTGTATCCCCAACAAACATTGAATTTGGTGAAGACCTTAGCATCTTTGAGTTTATCAACGAGGTCAGAGATTAGAGGAAGGGGGTAGGCATCTCGAATAGTGTGTTTGTCTATATACCTATAGTCTTGACAAGGATGTAGTCCACTGTTTTTTTTTTTTCACAAAGAAAAAGAAAGCAGCTTGAGGGGAGTTCGAAGGGCGGATTTTTCCAGCATGAAGATTTTCATCAAGAAAGTCTTTAGTTGCTTTGCGTTCTTCAAAAGAGAGGGGATAAAGTTTTCTGACTTTTGGAATGAAAGACTCTTTCAGGTTGATTTCATGGTCATAGGGTCTGGAGGGGGGAATGTGGTTGGTGGCTTCTTTAGAGAAGACTGAGGAGAATTTAGAGTATTCAGGGGGAAGAGTAGTTTTTATTTTTGCAGCTGAAGCTGCAACAGCTAGTTCAGTGGCAGTAGTAAGTCAAGCCACTACTTGCGAGCCCATAGGAACGAATTGAGATCCATAATGGGTGATGCGTTGGATGGTTTGATGTTCGTGGGCTTGATTGATGAAGGCAGATTCTTCTTCCCATCCATTATATTCATATACATAGGTGGGAGTCGGTTACAGCATTGACATTGATGTGAGGGGGAGGGTGAGTAGGAGGTCAGAAAATAGAGTTGTGTCATTTATAATCGGCTTCATGGATGGAGAAGAGGAGTTGGGATTCATCAATGGATTCATCAATGAAAAGGGTTCAGGAAGTCCAGTCAATAACTGGGTTGGTGGTTCTAAGCCAGGGGAGTTCAAGGATGACATTGTCTTTGAGAGATGTCATGTAGAATGTTACTTTATGGAAGATTCCTTTGATGTTGGTGAAGAGGGTACAGGAATATTTAATGTCGCCCTTTTTGTTAGAAGATCCATCAGTGTTTCTAGAGGGGATAGGGTTCTTGAGTTTCAAGACAGGGAGGTGGTTTCTTTTAATGAAGTCATAGTCGATACAAGAAATATCAGTGCCACTGTCAATGAGGGCATAGGAGTCAATGGTTTTCAAGGTGTGCAAAGGTATGATCAGTTGTAAGGCAATACACATGGATTTGCTTGTTACTGGTACTGATACAGATGCACAAGTAGTTTCAGGGGTTGCTTGTGTCAATTGAGTTTCCCCTTCTAAAAATCCCAAGAGAAGGCAATTCTTCTAACCGTTTCTTTGTCATCGTCATCCAACTCAATGAGTGCTAGGGTTTCTTCTTCAGCAACTCATTGGACAACAGCAAAACCCAAGTTAGCTGTCCAGTACTGTCCAGTACTATGGTCCTGTAAAGCAAGGAAAAAGTACTATAAACAAAAGGAGAAGCAAATCCCAGAAGTTGCTGATGGACCTTTTTGGCAGTGAGTTTCTTGAGCTTGGAGTCAGAGGGGAAGGTGGGACATGCAGAGCTAAGGTGGTCAGCTTTTTGGCAATGGAAGCAGAGCCCATTTCCTTGATAATGCCTGTGTTCTTCGGCAGAGAGTTTGGGAATTTTGATGGCATTTATGTCCATTACATTAGGGTCCTTTGCTCTAGAAGAAGAGAACATGGAGAATGATTGGTATAAGGCGTAGGGTTTAGTGTTTCTCCTGGCAATCTCATCAGCTCATTCCCATTGGGTTTGGAAGTGAATGGCCTTTTTGTACCAGTCTTCGACGGTGGTAGGGACAGTGTCCATGGACATAATGTGGCGCTGTTAGAGTCATGCAACTCCTGGTGACAACTCTGGAACTCCGGAGTTACGTCCGGTAGAAAAGGGACTTGGCTTCAGTGTATGTGCTGTGCCCTTACTGTTCGTACGGTTGTCCCAGATTTCGGAGGGCAGAGGTAGAGACGAAGAGGATCGAGACAGGAGTTATTCTAGTCGATATTCAAGCTACTGTACAGTGGAGTATCTAGGAGCTTATATACTATGGAGAAACATAGGATTATTAACGGAGGCGGAGCGGATGAGTAAGTCGGAGAACAGGATGTACAGTAACCGGAACTGCACACCAGAGGGACGAAAGCTGGAGCGGTGCACACAGCGCGGAGGTATCTACAAAGCGGAACTAATACTAATGTAGAACAAGGCATATCGTAACCAGAGTGTACAGAGGAGATGGAGAAATGGAGATAAGGTCCAGAGGTCAGGTGAGACTGATTGGGCGAGATATTGCCGGAGATTGCTCGATCACGAGCGGAGATATGGTCCGGAGGGTCGGAGATGGACTTGGGTGTCATGGATATGACAGGCGCATGAGTGGAGGGGAAATCCCAGTGGAGTAGTATCCAATGAGGATGTTCTGGTCAGAGATTTCTGACATGGTTACATTGTTCTGGAAAGAAGATGTGTATTCTGTGAGGAAAGGGGAGTATTTGTCTCGTCATCCATTTTTTCTGGTTTTCTTAGTCATTCGTTTGGTTGAGAGCCAAGCAATGGCATTGGTGTTGACATCATGGTATTCAAAGAAAACTTTGAACTGAGCAGAGAAGTTGGCAAAGGTTTCCATGGTGATGGTGGTTCTAGTGAGGGCTCTTTGCCTGAAAGTAGTTGCCCAGGTAAGGATGGCTCCTTTAGTCATATAGGAGAGGGCAAAGGTGATTTTCTTAGCATCAGTGTTATAGACTTCCTCATTTACTGCAAGGTAGAATCTGACTGAGTTCAGCCATTGAGTGGTGGTCTCATAAGACCCATCAAATGCCTCTGGGGCACCAATGTGTTGTTCTACAGGTCTGGGTATGGAGGTCACAGGATATGCTGGTGGCAGTGGTTTGCAGGGAGGAATGTTTGGGAAAACTGGTGTTCATCTAGTAGGGATAGGTGAGGGTGGAGTGGGGGGTCGTGGGAGTATGAGTGCTGTAGAGGCTTGGTGGGCAAGGTCCTGGTCTAGTTGTTCTTCATCTGGTGTAGAGAAGGGGAGGTCAAAGAGGTCATTAGAAATAAAAGTTCTTTCTTCGGGGGTTGATGAGTCAGAGTTTTCTTCTTGGTTGGATCGGAATCTGAACCAAGTAAAGGTTGAGGGGTTTCTGTGAGAAATGGTGGTGAGCTACGACAATGGTAGTCACAAGGTAGAAAGTTAGACCTTTTGTTACGGTTGGTCCAGATAAAGCCAAACATATCCTTAGTCTAATCGAGAGTTTCAAAGTTCATCTTGGAAAGATGATCAAAGATTCCTGCTAGGAGGCTTTCCTAGTCTTTGGAGTTCAAAGGTTTCAAAGGTAAACATCCACTCAAAAGTAGGACAAAGACTTAGAGAGTTACAAAGGAGTCAAGGAAATGAAGCAAGATGTGTTATTAAGGAGGTCTAACTTAGGAATACATCATAGGTGCTTCAAGCTTAATATACTAGTTGAGGTGAGATGATGACTAAGCAAAGAAAACTCATAGGATGTTGAAGAATGTTACAGAAGGTGACAGAATATATAGGAATGAGGAAGAATATGAAAGAAGGTGATGGAATATATTGGAACAAAAAAGAACAATAAAGAATATGAAAGAAGGTATTTCAGACTGTGAGAATGGTAAGGGGAAAGGGGAAGAAATAGAGGTCCACTGAGAATTGTAACATTCCCCATGTTTAGCTTGACATTTAGGTTGGTGCTAAATATTGATGCAGCTGTTGTGTCTGCTCTCACACACGTTTATGCTGACCTAATTTGCACCAAGTCTATCAAAATTCAGCCATCTACTATTGGCTACATTACAAAAAGCGTAGCACTTGTCAGCATTGGGGAAAGGCACAAGGCATATCAAGTGTGTGATATTATGTTTGCACACTCTCATTCATCTGACATCAACTTTCTCCTTTTGATCAAGGTATGTGTTCTGTGCAAGCTTGGTTGTCCTCAAATCATTGTGTGCCTAGGCTATCATCATCTTTATGGCTGGAGAGCACATTAATGCGATATCCCATCTAGATGACCTCATTGCTATGGTACACCTCAATACAATATGCTACATGGTTCAGGTACGTCCACACACATCAATGCACAACAAACAATATTACCAACATTTCTACTAGGCATATATGTATCTCCTCCTTAGAAACTTGTACATGGAGAGTGGCAACTACAAGAGTGCCATACAATCGCTTGAACATGCATGAGTCCAGATGTGACCCTACACGAGCCAAGGGTTTTCAGTGATCTCATTGGTAAGCTTTCTAATGGCTATACCACAATGTGTTTACAATCTTTGATAGATATCGGGATGGGAATTTGATGATGTTGACATCAAAACTCGACAGCATCTTTCTGAAGCCATGTATGCCACTGGTCGCATCAAGGAGGCAGGCAAATCCAAATCTCTACTAAATATTGTAAATACCATCGATCAAGAGGTCTATATGAATGGACCAATCACCACCTGGGTTCTGGTGAGCCACACTTTGCCTGCCCCTTCATCATGCATTCAAAATTTCACCATAGATTTTGCACAACGATGTCTCTCTATCCAGGAAAGCAGTAGATACAAGCCCCTACTCACTATCCCCTACACCACTCCTGAGAGAGTGGGTAAAACTGAAATTGACAGGCAGTTTGTGGACAGATGCCTTGGTTGCCACTATTGACATGAGTATCTCCTTTTGCTCTGGTACTCATTGTGGGCTTGACACTCCATTGCCCTCAAGTTTACTGTGCAGAGATTCATGATTTATCGTGCTCTCTGCGATCATCTCAAGACATTCAACCAGATCATGGTTGCAACTAAGTGGTTCCACAGAATGATAAGTGAACAATGGGTTCTTGGTGAGCAGTCTTGCACTCTGCACACATTGTTGTTTATGTGACCATTCTTTGCCAGACTTCAGGCAGCGTTTCTTCAAGAAACTAGAAGATCTCAGAGATGCTGTAATGAATGCCCACCAACTCATATCAGGATTACCCGATTACACAGGGGCAATAAGGGTAATTATATCAGTGGGAGATACGCACTGATTAATTGTAGGTTGGTAACAAAGATATCTCAGATATGAGATAAATCCTCAGAGAGTATTCTTCAGAGAGTTCTGAGTGAGGGGATGGAGTGAAGGACAATATAAAGAATCGTTATCGTTGTTTGGAAAGGCTTAAGGCCACGTCTTATATAGGAATCAGTGATGAAACACTGTCCATAAAGGTACATGTTTCAGGTATCAAATGTGTCAGAGATAAAGGGATGAAACACATATCAGGTATGAAACATATAAGAGAATGTGAAACATATATAAAATGTGTAACACATCTTATGACACAATGATGTCATAGTCTAGACCAAAGAAAAGAGAAACTTATCTAATCTGGTGAGTAATATGGATAGTATAAAAGATAAGGTCATAGACCAATCTAGAATCTGGTATCAGGAAATGAATATTCAGAATAAGAAATACCAGATTTCCAACAACTCGACAAGGCCATCTCCATGTATTCAGCTGCACTATCTCTCAATGCCCCTGCACCTCTGGCAAAATCTCTTCATTAGGTGAAGCAAGGCGTATGTAGCCAAGGGTATGTGGAAGGATGTGTTAAATGATGTGAACAAGGTGTGTTCCTTTGTCCCACACAGGTTCATTCTTGTCAACAGCACCATCCTTAGGTGATCTTGCTCGATCTGTCCTCTCCATGGGGGTACGAGGGGAAGCATGTGGCATTACATGGGGCAGGATTCCACTATGACAAAGCCATCAGCACTTTCAAGATGATACTCTTGAAGCTATCGCAGTCACCCGATCCAGAAATTCGCGGTGAGTGCATCAACATTGTGCTCATGTTTATACATTGATCTTCTCTCATAGACCATTGCCACAAATCTGTATATCCAGAGCAAACCAAGGCAGCAATTTGTATGGTGACTGAAAACACCATTCATGAATTCCTGCTAGTACTCATCAACGCCAACTTCAGTTGTCTCCTCGACAAGTCTGGGCAAGTGTGCTCTCATTCAAATCACAACCTATATTTCGGGAGTTGATCTCCTCCATGACCACACACATTGATCATGCCCATATTAATTACGAAGTTGCAGAGTGCTACCATTATGCCACATTTTTGCACAAGTGGGAAGACAACAAATCTCTGTTTGAGCAAGTCATACACATTGTGGTGTACAAGCTCAATGAGTCCCTCACCCACAACAAGCTGCAAATGTTCTGCAAGATCCTATGGGATTCTGGGTTCCATTGGGCATGGAGCAATACATGCTGCATCAATAAAGGAGACCACTTCATGCTCCAGGAGGCCCTAGTATCCATGTTCAAGTGGTATGAGGGTTCCACCATGACAATTATTTTGCTTCATGGCATCCACCCGCCATCAAAGGGTGGTGATCTCATCAAGAGTATCTGGAACACTTGGGCATGGACATTATAGGAATCGGCATCCAAGGTGGTCCAATTCTATACAGAAGACTGGAAGCCCTACCTGAATATTGATATTCCCAACCACAAGGAATTGCCTGAGATGATTGTGGAGATGGAGGAGGCAACTCATGTGTCGGCACGAGCCTTGATGTCACTCTGACTGTGTCTGGATGACATCCCAGAGAAGCTGCGTCTAGCTTTGACATGCCAAACGACACAGGTCGAGGATGCAGCTTACTTGTTACTTGGAATATTCTCGATGTCGTTGCCAGTTGTATATGGTGAGGGGGACAAGGCACTTGGATGATTCTTCACACAGCTTCTCAAAAGCTTGGGAAATACAAGTATTCTTGCATGGACAAGGCAATCTGGTAGCTTTAATAGCTACCTCCCAGCCAATATCACTGTGTTCGACACACTTCTGATGACGCACATCCCACTAATGCTTGAAGGTGCTGAAATGAACAAGATCACTGCCATATTGCACACTTATTGGCTTCTTGTGGTGGGTCCTGGCATCTTTTCTGTGCACAGACAACTGTCGGGATTGTGGAGATTAGGACCAAGGAGGATCTCTCTTGACCTGGCCCTCTGTACCTTGTTCATCCATGGATTTATTTTCTCCTCAACCGACAGCCTGTTGGAAGTGTAGCAAAGATGATACCCAAAGAAAACACAGAAGACCAGTCTTCCTTAATAGGCAAGTTGCCATTGTTCCCCTGCCCCTTCGGTGTCACATTGTCAACTCCGCAAACACAAGCAGTGTGGCTCATTGCCCATTTTGGGCAATCATTTAGTGGCTCCACTCAAACTGTGGCATCTCTGCACCCCCCGACAGAAACACAGACATGAGCCCTGCAAGTCATTACTCAGCTGAGACAACCATTTGGTGCACTGTTGCTAGCACCTCAGGGCCCTGGGAACATGGCAGCATATAGGAGGGTCGCTGCAGGGAGTCTGATCACTGTCCAGGTAGAAGAGATCACACCAACAATATTAAACAAGCTTGTAAGGAATGTACACATACTGGATATGCTGTAATGATCGATGCTATTGGTATATGATACTCGTGCTCTGCATTTCACTGTTCTCCCCATCACTTTCTATCAATGTTGCTTTGGTGCATTCAAGAATGTGTGCATTGGGAGACAAACCCTTGTCATCACTCTCGAGAGTGTTATTTTTCCTCCTGTTGTTTCCTTATACCCTCTCTCATAGCCTTGTTGATAAACTTGTTATAAATATTAGACATTATACATTGTTCTGTCTCTCTGAATTTTTGGTCATTTGATTCATCAACGTGGACCAATGATGGACTGGTGATGGATTTTAGTGTGTGCCGATGGACTTGGCAAGCCAAGAACAGGTGTCTATGTCACTGATTGATAGGAGTGGTGACACTGATTGATCAATCGACCGATCATGGTCCATTGTATATGACAAGACCATGCCATTACACCCATGCCATTGCTACCACTCATCCCACTATGGTACAATGTGCAAGGCAACGAAGATGACCTGCCAGTGACTGCATCACTGATGGAAGACTCAATGGCCCCGAGAGTTTTACTCCATCTCACCCAAGGCTTTCCTAGCTCCCAGGCCACTGGCAGCAATGAGCTCTACAAGGTCTCCCTGATCAGGACTTGGTTGTCAAGAACAACACACCCATGGCATGATAGTGATTTTCTCCTACTGCTACTATAGTGTATATACCTGACTGTGTAAATCTGAATTCACTGCTCTGCTATTTTGGTGGTGCCCACCACCACAATCCCAGGTTTCTATCTCATCTCCTCACCAGTTGTCATCATAGAATGTGGGGGTATTGTCATACCTCTCTTGGTTCACACCGATTCTTGGTACAATTCCAAGAGACACCAGCATCACTCCAGCTTCCTCAGGTCCTTCCACCTGGAGTGGCATTCCATAATGAGTGGTCACCAATAACAAATGACCTCGCTGGAACTATTCAACGTTATGTGGATGTCCACACCTAATAAGTCGATGTACTATTTTGGTAATCCATCGACCTGGGCAAATATCATTAACATCATGGTTTCAATGAGAACAGAAGCAACGAACCTGCTTTCCACCATACTTGGCTGCTGCTTCATTCAACCAGCCAATTAGATAGGCAAGATAAGCCATGACATGAGCAGATGGTTTGGACCACAACAGGCAAAGGAATAAATTTGACTTGCCTGCAGACCATTCTTGACCCAAGTACAAGAAGTACTTGCCATATCCTCCATGTTTCTCCAGTCTTCTCATTTAATGCCCACATCATTTGACTGCTCAGAAGCTTTGCTGTATTTGTCCAGACTTTGGCCAGTGCGAGCATTATGTAATCTAAAAACTGGAATATCACTGTGGCCAGGGTGACTGCATCTCTGAATGAGTGAAGGTGAAGAACAACAGAAAAAAATGGCATCCTACACTCAATGAATGCAAGACTGGGGTCCCGTAGGTAAAACTGATCTAGATACAAGTCCCGGATGTGTGTACCATCCAAGGGAAGGAAAGATGACACTGTTATGGCAGAATCCACATGGGGTTCATACATCACACCATCGTAATATTGTGGCAAGAATGGAAATGAGTATCAAAAGCCAGTAGCAAGTATCACACTATCGATTCCAGAGGAAGACAAAACTCACAGTACTGTTCTTCAGTTCAATGAGGCCAGACTGAATAGGAGACCCTTCCGGCATAGGTAAAAACTGCTTAATTTTGCCAATGAGAGTAGTGTTCCGGGAGATACAATGGAGCTGAGTTTCTAGTGAATTGTGTGTTTGGTTATCTATGGCAATGTCAGATCAGTAACTTTTGGCAACCACTTCAGTACATACTAGTATCAGGCTGGAATATTGAGAAAGAGTTAGATCCCTTCAGGCTAGCAGGAACAGTCCACCTCTCACCCAGAAAAACTGATAGACATTTCTAATGTGACAATTCAGGTCTCTAGATATTTCAGCCCCACTGACCTAGACCTAATTGTTAGCAAGAAAGAGAAATTGAGTATAGAAGACTGCATACAGATGCACCAACAATGAGAACAGTCTGGTTTGCATATGTGTCTGGTCACTGATACTGTCTCAAATGTTGGATAAGATGGAGAAACATCCAAACCCACTCCTTGAGACTGGAAATGGATGGCATCGCTGGTGCGTTGTACCTGCCCATGGCGACAATGACAGCATCAAAATCCTACTTAACCATCCATTGATAAGATGGGATGTTCCACCAGGGACATGCAAGATGGGAAAAGTACACCTCAGTCCACCAGGTCACTCGGTACATATCATGTCTGGTTGGCTGGAGTGACCTAAGCCACAGTCTCCAACCTTGCTCTTGCCTGACTTGATTGATTCACTTCTTGATACATTCTACATGGGTGTTATAAGCAGTTGCAGGGTTCTCATCATTACTGTTGACATTTAGATAAGATGCATAAGATTGAACGTAGTTGCAAACTTGATAGTGTGAGAGTTCTGGTATCTGAAGTGAATGACTAGTTCATGAGAAAGGGGCAGGAACATACCTCATTGTGTACCTGCAGGCCAAGGCCATTGAGAAAACTGTTGTACAAAAGCATCAATCAGATTGGAGAAGAATGACCAAACGTCCTCCACCCACCTGTTGCACAGGCTATGCATGCCAATATGACATGGAATTTTCAGGTCTAGCCTCCACACAATATGGACCGATGCACTGAAGGCAAACTCATAGTTAATGACTCCCAAATTGGTTCTGGCCCACTATGATCCCCCCAGATGTCATCGTCCTCAAACTCCTCTGAATATGGTAGGTTGATGCCTGCTGGAGGAAGAGAAGGCACAAAGTCACTGATCGGGGTTGATGCATTCAGCATCGGAGCATTGAGTGGGACCTCTTCGGTATAGTGCCAGTTACCTCCTGGGATGGGGTCCTGCTTAAAGATGCGGACGTCTAAACCTGCTTCTGTCAGTTCACGATATGCGACCAGACCACTACAAGGATGTACTGGTGAGATACCATATAACGAATGGGACTTAAAAGACACCTTGCTCTAGCACTGATGATTGCAACTCTTTGGATGGGCCAGTCTGGTACTCGACTGTCCATTCACAAAATGGTGGTGTAGAGAAGGGTCGTTTTGCTGAAACACCAGCGAGCAGAACAAGCCCAATGATTGGTTGCATGTTGCTTCATCGAGCATGGGAACATTTGTAGACAGTGTTACGATTCATCCCTTCTCTTTTGTTCTTGTCTTAAGATACTCGTTCGTATCATGGATATTCTCTCACTCTATCCTTTTTCCTCTCCTTTCTCCGAAGTACTCGTCCGTATCACGATACTCACTCATGCTTCTCCCATTACGTCTTTTCTCCTGTTTCTTGATTAGTCAACCCTTACTTCCCGTTTTACCTTTACTACCTTTTCCGTCTTGGCCCGTGCACGATGACCTTTACTATTTAAACCCGATGTCTCTATACTTAGTATCCTAAGTTAGACCTCCTCGGAATATACCTAGCTTCACCTCCTTGAAACCCTCGGACTTCTTTAAGTCATCGTCCTACTTTTGAGTGGACGCTTTCCTTGAAACTTCGACCCAACCCTTGTTGGTATTCTGAACCCTTGACCCGACTATCGTCGGTACTCTGAAACCTCGACTCGACTATAGTCGCCACCTCGAACCCTCGAACCATTCTCCGAGGCTACGTTTAGTCCTACCCGGACGAACCGTAACA
>Ga0307508_10001072_pt1 | contig 31670 bp, 44 predicted proteins | sample 9_EM_MG_FD_203089 | JGI IMG/M metagenome (GOLD analysis project Ga0307508, IMG submission 203089) | Populus trichocarpa ectomycorrhiza microbial communities from riparian zone in the Pacific Northwest, United States - 9_EM | ecosystem: Host-associated > Plants > Roots > Unclassified | place...
TGCCAGTCCTGTTTCAATGCGCTGGCTTAGTTTATAGTTTTCTTTCTCCTCAGGCTCCGCAATCGACGCACCGGAGTCGACTTAAGTCGGGTTTCTCCCCTGCCTCTTGTCGCCGTTGCACCTCCGCCAGCACTCCCAGGAAATGAGTGGGTACACCATGCAACGCAGTGCATCGTTCATACTCGAGAGCATCGACGATAGCCTTCGGGTCAAACATCTCTGAGGGATAGACGATGCAGGCGCCATGAGACGATGCAGCTAAATTCCCTAACACAAGACGTATAAGACACAGGGCAGTCAGATACATGAAACACGGCAGAGGGCAAGAGTACTCATCAAAACAGTGGAACAGAGGTGGAACGTTGCCTTTACCAGTATCGCGTCAACGTCATGTGTTCCTTAGTGGCCAGACTTACAGAGAACATCATCTGGCGTGAAGCGCATACATCGACCGTTTCCGATCCCATTATTCAAAACGTTGAGATGAGTCAACTAGCACCCGTTTTGAGCCGGGACCGTGAGCGGAAGGTCTCGGTGGAACACGTACGGATGCAGCCTTGGGGGCACCCGTCGTCCCACTGCGTACACCAAGGTCACAGACTGCGATCGCAATATCCACCGAAAACGCACCTCGTAAACTGCAGGTTGATGACCTCGTCCGATCGTAGTTCACCCGCATACTCGCGCACACGCCGCTGCTCCACGCCGTCCTCCCGCCACACGAGCATCTCCCGCCAATCCGTCACGCACTTGGTGTCCATCACCTCATTCTGGTACGCGTTCGGATCCGCCAAATTGTCCACGACGACGAGATGTCGCAGCGCAGGGAGCGCTTCGCATTGTACATCCCCCGGCGTAGAGTTGCGCAGGTCCGGGAGGGCCTCGGACAGCATACGTATGTAACGCGAGCTCCGAAGACGCGGGACGGCAAAGAGATGGGACACGCCCGCGACGTTCAAGGCGTTCACCTAAGCGACGATCGCCGTTCAACACGCCGTGCGCCTGCGCGCAACAACACAGGAACACTCACGAGCTCGTTGATGCGGTACGCAGGGTTGAGCGTGACCAGTATCGCACCCACGCTCGCGCACGCCCATTGTAACAATGCATACGCGCTGACGGTGAGATGACGTAGAGTAAGACGACGGCGGCGAAAAGAGTGATGGAGCAAAAACTGACGGCGAACGCGCACCTATTGTTACCCATCACCACCGCGACGCGGTCTCCCTTTTGGACGCCCAAGGACACGAGGCCCCGCGCGAGTGCGTGGATGTGTCTGTCGAATTCCCAAAAGTCCCAGGCGAGGTGCGTACCGACGCGCATGTTGGGCGAGGGTGGGCCACCGTGTGCCCTCGGTCGCTCCTGCCTACACACCAGAGCGGGTCTCTCTGCGTGCTTTGCAAGGATCTCATCTCGAAAGTAAACTGAGAGTGTTCGGCGTTCGAGTGGGGGGTCTTTCGGTCCCTCGACGGACGAAAGGGTGAGCAATTGACGTGTCTGGGGAGGTCTGCGAGCGAAATCAGCAGCGCGAGTGCTGATCAGCGTGGCCCGACCTCTGAGCTGCTGGGCCATGGTAAATGGCAGACGGCAGGATGGAGGCAGACGGATATGGAGCCCTGAAAGGCTATGCGTCGAGGAGCTATATTATTTCAGTTCAACTACTTGTACAATACGTGAACAAAATCTATCCAAATCCCAGTTCGTTGGTAAAGGTACCTTCCCTAGCACCCATGCAGCAGCTCCGTCATCGTTTTCGTTGCGTACGAAAAAAAAATGATAGATAAGGTAACAGAAGCGTAATAGATATGATAAAGTGATATCACTCGTCCAGTATTGTTGCAGTCAACACTACTTCGATTCCGAGTACGGCGGCAAGGATGATGTAGACGAGGAATGAGACAGTGCCTGCTCCGGTAGAGGGAGGGCAAGGATGTTTCTTGGAGGTTGCTCCCATAGAATTGGGCGAGACACAATGCTGGGTGTCACGGGGCGGGATGAATTGGGCGTGTTTGCCTGAGAGCGGTTGTGTACGAGGTGTGCACGAACAAGGTGGCCGGCTGCGAGGGCACTGAGAAGGGACAGCTCCCCAGCCATCACCGACGCGGCGATGATACGAGCAAGGCGTTGGGCATTCATGCCGGGCGTTGTTGGGTGGGCGCCCTTGATACCAAGCATCTCCAATACTGCGCCTTGAGGAGCAAGGATGGTACCACCTCCAACAGTGCCGACTTCAATACAAGGCATGGAGACGGTCATCAAAAGATCCTCTCCGTCATTAATTCTGTTTAAACGTGAACATTGCATAGACATCCATGTGACGGTCACGTACGGTTCCATCAAAGTCATGCAATTTGAGCTCTCGACGTTTTGCGCAGGATCTTGGCCAGTCGCAAGGAAAATTGCGGTGAGGATGTTCGCTGCGTGGGCGTTGAAGCCACCAATTGAACCAGCCATGGCGCTACCAACGAGATTCTTCTTCATGTTCAGGTTGCACAACGCTTCCACCGTCGTCTTCAAAACAGTTTTGACCACCTTCCCAGGAACAACAGCCTCGGCAACCACGCTCTTTCCACGACCTTCGATCCAATTGATAGCGGCAGGCTTCTTGTCCGTGCAGTAGTTACCAGAGAGAGCGAGGGTGACCATCTCGGGGAAGTGCTGCTGCATCACCTCAAGCGCCTTCTCCGTACCCTTTGAGATCATGTTCATACCCATAGCATCACCAGTCTTGGTAGCAAAACGGACAAAGAGCGTCCGTCCAGCCATAGCTGTCTTGAGTCTCTGCAGCTTAGCAAATCGCGAAGTAGACTCAAAGGCTTCCTTAATGATTTCATACCCTTCATCGGAGTCTACCCATGCTTTAGCCTCGGCGGCCATCACGATCGACGGGAAGTCGATGGCAGGACCACGCGTCATCGCATCATAAATGAGAACCGTCGTGACACCTCCACCCGAGTTGAGTGCCTTACAACCACGTGACGTGGATGCGACGAGAGTGCCCTCCGCGGTAGCCATTGGAATGTGTACTTGTTCCCCGTCGATCGTAAGAGGACCCGCGATGCCGAGAGGAATGGGTATGTAACCAACGACGTTCTCACAGCATGCACCGAACACGCGCGAATAGTCGTAGTTTGCCATAGGCACGTCAGAATTCTCCAACGTTTTAGTTGGGGTTGCGCGAGCTAATGAGATCAATAAACAGAAAAGCACACATGCTAATCACTCACAAATCAAAGCTCTCCGAATCGACACAGCGCGCTCGAGATCACCTAGAACCTTCTCCAAAGCATAAGCAGCGATCTTTCCGTTCTGTGCGAGGAGGATGATTTCTTCGTCGTTTAGGGTTGACAGTGATACTTGTACTGGACGAGGACCATTCTCGAAAATCTCGATGCACTCCTCTAGTGAACGGACAGGAAATCCGACACGTGGTTCTTTGGTGACAAGCGCAGTGGGTTGGGCTCGAAGCTTCATATCCAGCAAGAAAGCAGGGACACCACTGATTTCCTTGCTAGCGGGGATGGGCATGGGTGCGATGAGAGGTTTAGAATCAAGGGGAGGTGAGGGAACGGGTTCCGGCGTGTTGGTAGCTCCGGAGTCGCCTGGCTTGGGACCGACTGCGAACGAAGGTTTGCGGCGTATAGAGGTGGTCTTCACTTGAGGTGTCTCGATTTTTACATCTGCATCTCTGTCCCTCTTGACGCCACCGACTGACTTGAATCTGACACTTTGTGGCTGCAGCCCTCTGATGGCACCCTCGGCAATGCCTTTGAGAAGGTAGCCGTTCAGAACGACACTAGCAGCGAGGACAAATACGATCCATTTCGAGATGACAGGGTCGCCGACAAGATTGGTCCAGCCAGACATGAAATTATCGATGAACTCGCTGGATCTAAAAAGTGCGCGGGGACGTGCCGGACCAGGAGGGATGACGCTGATGTGTAGAGGTGGTGCAACCTTGACAAGCACGTCGACGGAAGAGGTCGTGATGTTGTCTGAAATGTGAAGCGCCGCTATAGTATTAAGCACGTTGGCGATGGCGGGAGAAGCCGTATCGACTTTACGGGGTTCAAGCCGATAATCTTCTAAAGTATGAACGGAACTTCTCGGACCAATGTGAGCGATCGTAGCGGGGGCCAAGGTGGTCGTGAAGTTGAGGATATGTAATGTGAGGAAGGAAACAAGCTGAGACGTGTTGTAAGAGACGTGCAAATCAGCCAACAAGGCGATTGACACACCAAAAGGAGTTTGAGTCGAGCAACTGGATCCTGCTCCTTGACATCTGTTTTGGGGCCGTTCCTGTCCCTCAGCATAGAACCCTTGGTGCCAAGCAACGTATCCGAAAGCTTGTGAAGACTATGGTCTTCCACGGGCTGAGATGGTCGAGCAAGTGCGCTAACGGTGCCCTCAGCTGTAAGGTTATTGGTACTCCGGGATCTAGTCAGTACACGTGCGGTTTGGATTCTGCGGACCTAAGGGGAGAGCCGCGTGAGAAACGTTGACCCTAACCCGAACCCAAACCGGGAAGATAAACAAAACAAAACAACTCACCTCGACCATGATCGTCAAAATTGCCGCGTAGAATGTCCCAAACACAAGGCAATCAAGTACTAAGGCGAGCGCAGCGAGTGCACAGAACTCCGTGAGACCACCAACTTTACTTCTGGCGCCCAAAAGAAGAGCTGCGATTTCCAGTCCGTAATCACGAAGAATAAGATTTCCAACCGCCCCCATGGCTTCGAAGACAACCTCCCCGGCTGGCTTCATCTGACCTCTCCAGCGACCCTCCTTGACAGGAGTGGTGAGGTGGGGGTGATTGAAGATAGCCTTGGCGAGGCGATGTTGCTTATCAAACCCAACCGTGCAGACGAGGAACGGGAGCGCCTCTGTCAAGCTAATTGGATCAAGAGGGATCTCGAAGTAGTGTGATATCGGGAGGGCAAGTATAAAAGATAGGATCGATGAAGAAACTATGGCGGTAGTGAGCCAGAAGTTGGATCCCAAAGCCCGCGATGCCAGGAACAAGCGGATGAATGACGCATGCATCAGAATATACCCGGCAAGGACGAGCAGAATGTCAAGCGAATCTGCTTTCTGGAATCGAGCAAGTGCTTTAGCACACGATATGTCCTGGAACCAGAAACAGACTAACTTTTGCAAGCTCCCAGAAACGCATGATTAGGGCACGAGCAGCATAAGCGATCCATTTGCCACTCTTCATTTCGCCGATAGTCTCATCGGAGCGACTCTGCATCCGATACTGGACACCGAACGTATCCGCAGGATAAACAAGTTGGCCCTTGAGAGCGTTTGCGAATTCTTCATGGGTACCTGGCACGAACGACAGGGTGACTGTCCGGGAACCCGAGGCCTCGCTCGACACTTCCGTGAAGCAATGATCCTGACCAGTCGCATGGAAGCACAGAGTAGAGTAAGTTTGGCCGGAGGGAATGACGAAGACATCGGAGATGTAATGTGTCAGGTTGTCGATTGACGGCGCAAGGTGTGTCCAGTCCAACGATCTAGTCACAGCCTAAGCATGCCATACATGATGAGCGTCGCCACGGTTGTGCTAGTTGACAACTGCGTACCGGATCCACAGCCTTTGCGGTGGAGAAAACAAGCTGCTGAAGTTCCAGTCGTTGCGTGTGTGGGTTGGTTTCTCTTTTCTGGTACCACTCTTCGTCGACGACGACCCATTGACCATCGCGCAGCAAAACATGGGATGTGCTGAGTGTGGAAGGGAAGACGGGCGCAAAGAAGGCGGAGTGCTTGATGGCAAAGAGGATACGGAAATAGGCGAGGGTTCCAATGATGAAGAAAAAGACGATGGTTTCGATTGGATTGTGGGCAGCGCGCACTGTGAGGGGTAAAAGAGGGACGCGCATGGCGAGGGTGTCGGACCCAACCGGGACAGTAGGTTGGCACGGAGGCACGGAGGCTGTACCTAGCGGGAGTCCAAGGGAGCGCGTAGAAGAGGGACGGGGCAGGCGTTGGGAAAGAAAAAGCAGAGAGGACGGACCGTGAAGCAATGTATGACACTCGTTCCACTTTTTAATACGCGAATCGGCTAGCCGTAGTCTTACCTGCCCCCGGACACCGCCTTGCCACTTTTGGCCTAGATAAAAAGTGTCAGACTAGCCCGCCTTGTCCCGCCTTGTCATCCCTTTTCTTTCGTGAGGCTGACCGTGCGCCATGTCTCATCAAGGGCTAATCCGGTTACCCGGCCACCGAACAACACGTTTGCCACGTCCTTGAGACGCCCGGATCTGCCATTCGAGTCGCCGTTCTCCACAGCGCATTGCACTGCGTGGCACGTTCTCAACGGACTCTTGCCAACCACATATATGATGGCACTGCTCCGGTCTATTCAGCATTCCCTGCGCATCAACATGACGATTTGCTGTACCCCCCGGGCCCCACGCACAGGCACATTCCTTGCGCAATATAATATTGCCTGCACGGGCGCTCTGGGATCTTGGGTGTCTCAGATGTGGCGAGGCCCTTCCTTAGACTTAAATAGCAGACTAAACTTGTGGCAATTCTTACCAATTCCAGAGAAAGCCATCCAATCACGGATCGTCAGTCAGCCGAGTACGCTCGCGATACCATTTGCACTTATTGAGTCGTTCCAATCCAATAGCCACCGTGTCGCCCAAGCCTGCAATGCCTATATTGTTCTACAACCAACTTCCGACGTCATGAGATCAGTACACCTCTACGAAGCATAGTGCACCGCAGGTGCTTTCACCCATGCAACCCGACGACATCTTCCAAAGAAGAATCAGTGGTGACTCATCTTCTCCGCAAAGCCCGGACCGTATCTCTGAGACACACCAGTGGCTCGTGTTCATTGTTAGCTGTTTCACCGCACCCAGCGCTGGGTGGCCGGGGAGACCGTGTTTGTCTTATCATGCACATAGAGCAAGTATTCCATGGTATTTTAGGGCCGACCGCTGACAGCATTGGGGCATATCAAGACCGTAAGCCAGTGTCATGCGGCGACATGTTTGTGGGTCCCATCCTCCTTTTCTCACATTCTTATCTTCCTCACAGGATGCCAGCCAAAACCCACCTCTGCATCAGAAATCAGCACGCCGCATTCTAAAAACACAGGTGCTAGACGAATGCGTGGCCAGCAGGCGTACAGCCGGGTTTCAAAGTGCTGTAAACATGGCAATATCCTATTCTTAAGCACTAATCGTCTAGGTTGCGATCAATACATGTACTCGGCTTCGGCGGTTTGTTCAATCGTACCTTATCCGCAGTGACACACGGCGGGTTTCACCCAACCATGATGGGTTGCAATGCCCACAATCCCGGTGACTTGTTTCAGATTGGTGTCTACGGCCTCCCAAGCAAAGCGCCACCTCACCTGGAACCGTAGTTGCTCAGGCCCAACTACTCGCTGTGGTTCCAGGTTAGATCAAGCCACAGCAATGCAAAAGAGTTGGAATAAATCGGGTGGTTGCAGACGCCGAGGCAAGCCGACTCTGTATCAGCGGTTTCCGAGGTCTAGCTGGTGCAAAAACTGCAAGATACGAGCTGATAAACAGGCTGAGTCACTCTACCTCAGTCACCCAACCCCTTCGGACCCCTCACCGCCATAGAGATGAGCAGTGTGGATCGTGACATGTTATAGCCATGCTGTATAGTGGTTCACGGATCCTTCACTGCATGTGCGCGATTCGAGTGTGGGCCTGTGATGCTTTAGCAACCTTTGGATCAGTCAATCAGCATACCAGTGGTCGCATTCAACGGAAACGGGGTACAAAGATGAGTGGAGTTCGCGGAAAATGGTGAATGTTGGGTGCATACTGTACTGCGGGAGATCGCGCAGAGCTAGCAACTCTTAAAGTCAAATAATGGAACACTCGTGGTCTGGCGTTTATTCGAGTGATACCCGCGTACACTGGCCGCCATCGATTCGTCGAAGATACTTGGCGACGAAATAAAGGTGAGGCACTTGTGTGTTCTTCGCAAGCGTCGTGCAGCATATCACTAGATCATTGGGTCATTTGCATAAACACGTTGTTTCCCTCGTACAGTGGCCAACCCGATAGTTGCTCGTAGTACGTGTCGAATCGTCAGTTAATGGCTGCAGGTGACCGACGTGTATAGAATCAGTGACAGCAAGCGTTGGACAAGACGAACAGTAGGGAGGCCCTGAAGGTTGCGCTGAAGCTGTGGGGCCATGAGGCCGCTCGCATGCCACAGGGAGCGCCATGACTCCGAGTGGAACTCGCACTGAATCCCGGGATTCGCACACCCCAGCCAATTTGTACTCTGGTCATCTTGCATGAGATCATAATGAGTGAATTTCGTGAATCGCACTACGCCAATGTTTACTGGTTAGCTGCATGAGTGACCTTGGCAGATCGACCTCGACTTGGCCCTGCAGAAACGCGTGTTCTCCTTGATTACGGAACCGACTTGGGAAGCGAGCGCCAGTGTGGGCATAAGCTGGCGTTTGCACGAATGAGGGCCGTTGTACCATCCTCTTGACATCCGACCTCAACGATGAGCGCGACGTCCATTGATATCGAATATCCGGCGGACCTTCTCCGACCCAGCGGAGAACAATACAGAGACGACCTACAAAAAGACGTCTCTGCCCTTCCAAAAGCCCCAGCGCCAATGTGAGCAACGCCATTTGGATGATAGCCAGCCCTAACAGAGGGTTCACTGCCGCTCGCACAGATACCGACATGCCGCTCCCTCAGCACCGTGGCCATGGATGGATTTCGACGCTGATGTCAGCGAAGTCTGTCCTCTTCCGCCAGGTGAACTCGGTCAAGACCCAGAATGGAGCCATTACCCACAAAGCCTATTCGGAAACTGGACGCACGATCAGGTCCAGAGATGCGGTATACTGAAGTCCACCCATCGCGAGACCTGCAGCGTGCACAAGGTGGATGTATTTACAGATGGATCCTTTGACAGAAGTGACGAGGGTCGGTCTTTTGAAGTAAAAAATCCGAGAGCGTACTGGAATCATTTGGAGATCTCTGTGAGTAGTGCCTATGATTCGTGTCCCGAAGCAAGCTGAGGAGACTGTGACAGCCTCCTTCGGATATTCGAGTGCGCGCGGTGTTTGTCGATAGCATGACGGTGCCAGTTCTCCAAATCTTGGGCACCAAGTAAGTGGTCGATATCACACGTCCTTGGCAGTGTAGCAGCCGTCTCAATCGAGCCAGATACAATGTCGAGCCTTTTTTCTTTGCGTCCTCGGCGAATTGGATTCCATCAAGGTACCAAGAAGATCCCAAATCCGACGAGGACCGTAAGTAGACGCATTTTCCCGCCCGTGACCAGCTCACACCCCCTAGATATCACCGTCGTCCTCCCATTTATCCGTACGATGAAGAAGCAAAAGCCAATTGTGCGAACAAGATCTTTCAGAAGTATTCCTATATATCAACCCGGAGATCAGGAAGACCCGTCGCTTCCCTACCAGGGTCCGTCTTCGTCAAGTTTTTTTCGGAGTCTCTCAACTTGCATCTATAGATGACAATCAAATCATTGATACACAATCACCACTCCTTCTTCCCGGTAGGTGTCCCGCTCCGTCCAAGTTATACATCATCTAATCCCAATATCTGGAGATGATAAAATGCTCCTCCAAGATCTGCTCGCTATCCACATGTACCGCACCTCAGCAACAAGTACAATCATTTCTTATCATCCAACCTCAGAGTTACAAAGAACTTCTGCGAAGCGCCTACAGTCTCTTGCACAAAGGACAGGGGACAGCGTTTACTGGTCAAAAAATTTCGCAGCATCGAAGGATCCAACCTTTCTTTTCCTTGCGATTCTTTGGTATGCCCTGTATGAATGGGATGAAGCGTTTGAAGTGCTATACCGCTACATCAATACCCTAGTAAGCAATGTCTTTTCCTGATGTCTTTTTTCTCCCGTTGACGCCCGTGCAGGAATCCAAGGTCCTTAAGGACAACAACATAAACCTTACACGAGAATTGCACAAGTTGCAGGCACATCTTCTGTACTATCAACAACTCCTTCGGGACTTTCGGATATCTGTCGAGTTTGTCAGAGACACGCCCAATCCAGCGATGAGTGTTCTCGCGAGCACCCCGGAGGAACGTGACGCCTCTACAGATCTCTTACGCAAGGAAACCAACAATCTCATATCTGAGATCGATAGATTAACCGGACAGAGGCTAATGTTGTCCGAGCGGCTTCAAAACGTCATCCACCTGGTTCGTATTCGATGATCCTTTCGCTTATTCTCCGCATTCTTTACACCCCATCTCTAGGCGTTTGCAAGTGTAAATATTGCGGATGCCAAAGCTACACAGGAGTTGGCTGAGACGACGATGATCGACTCCGCTGCAATGAAGCAGGTAGATTTGGTTCTTCTCTGTCTCGTCTGCGGTGTACTCAAGTAGGTCAGATTTCCTATCTCACGATGATCTTCCTCCCGGCGAGCTTCCTAGCGGTAGGTTGTTAATGCTTCGCCCTCCTCGCTGGGCTCACCTCTTCGACAGAACGTATTCAGTATGAACGTCCGCGAGATGAACGAAAAAACCACCGAGACTATCGCCCGCTATGTTGAAGTCACTATCGGACTCACTGTGTTAACCTCGTGGCTCGCGATCGCACTCCAGAAAGAAAGCACTTTCCACCTGCAAAACAGTAGCATCTTGAAGCGAATCTTGTGGCCCGTGTTCTATGCGTACAATGTGATATCCACTACCATCAAAAAATGGCTTGGATTTATCGAGCGTCGACCTGTGGGTATGGGTATGTTTTTGATACATGTCATGGTGAAAGAGGCTCATTCGGATCTAGATGAGTAATGAGGCGCGATCTTTTTTTATTTCAGTGACGTTGAGGGCTATGAGATGAACATTGATGACCCGCCTATGTTATGTATACTTGCGTTGCAGTATGGATTTACTGGCTAACTGTCGGTCACATCTTCTGGCATAATCAATCGGATCCATCCTGTTCACTTATTTTATGGTTGGATTTGGCAAGTCACAGGCCTGTCGATGCAGGAATTTCATCCATGGGCCCAGTTTACAATCATTCCTCAATTCGGAATACTCATGTATCACGCATCGCCACCAGTACTGATGCCAGTCAATTGGAGGATTTGTCAGGGAGCTATCACACGCACGTCACGAGTCTGAAGGAGTTCCATCAGAACTAAGTGTCATTCCGGCTCCGGTCATCTGATGCGAAACAGCTTCCTTAGGTGTTGTGCCACCCATCGGGCGGCGAGCAAAGCGAGGTCGAAAAGCGCGCGTTCTGCGTTCTTCCGATTTGACCCATAACCCCATCGATGAGCACGACCGCCGTCCAGGCAAGACCCTCTGCCAGTGGAGAACAATATAGACGACAATTCCAGAGGAATGTCCAAGATTTTCCCAAGGTCCCAGCGCCAATGTGAGTGATCGCCAGACTGACGACGTGTGACCTGCATCCTGCGTGTTCAGCACCAACCTTTTTTTTTTGCTTTTCGAGCAGATATCGCCACGCAACGCCGTCGGCGCCATGGCCATGGATGAACTTTGATATCGATGTCAGCGAAGTTTGGCCTGCTCCACCAGGGCTGCCAGATGACTACGAGTGGAGTCAATACCCCCAAAGTCTGTTCGGAAACTGGACATGCGACCAGGTGAACAGGAGTCAGATGTTGACTAAATGCAGCAATTGCGAGCTGTCCACCGTATACAAGATCAGTTTATTCAACGACGGCAGGTTCGACAAGCAAGTAGAAGCGCGCGCCGTTCGCAAAGACGATGCCGCGGATTGGCAAGCTTACTGGAATTATCTGGAGGTTCCTGTGAGTGGTACGCGTGTTGCGTATTTAGACGCTGAAGATGTTGTGATAGCCACCCTCGGATATCCGAGTACAAGCACTTTTTGTTGACGAGATGACGTTACCTGTCCTTCAAATGCTGGGAACCAAGTGTGTAATCGTTTACATTGTACAGTACGATTGCAGTCTTACTTCAGCCAGATACAATGTCGAACCTTTCTTCTTTGCGTCATCCGCAAACTGGATCCCATCTAGGTATCAGGAAGACCCCAAATTACTGGAGGATCGTGAGTAGTAGCCTTATGCTTTATTATGCTGCTCATTTCCATAGACATCACTGTCGTCCTTCCCTTCATACGTGTTTTGAAAAATCAACGTCCGATTACGAGGACCCGGCCAATGAGCATTCTGACTCTTGAATCGGGGTTTCAAGTGGTGGAACCGCCGTATACGGGTACGTCGACGCTTTTTCTTCAGTGCTCTCCACGAACCACATTACCTGCAGAAGGAAAACAGATAATCGATACCCAAGCACCGCTCTCTCTTCCAGGCAAGTATATCTTTTTATTTGGGACGAACAGATACCAATCCCGACGTGTACAAAAGAGAACAAAATTGTACTTCAGGATCTACTGTCGCTCCATATGGTCCGCAACTCGACAACGAGTACGATTATTTCCTATCACCCTAGCTTGCAAGGAACTTCTGCGAAGCATCTGCAGTGTCTTGCGTCAAGGACGGGCGATAGCGTTTACTGGTCAAAGATTTTCAAGAGATCCGAGGACCCAACTTTTCTCTTTCTTGCGATTCTCTGGTACGCACTTTACGCATGGGACGAGGCGTTTGAAGTCCTATTTCGCTATATCAATACTCTCGTAGGCTGCATCGTTTCTTGAGCCTCGTATCTGTTTGAACATCTTTGTCAGGAATACCGTGTTCTTCAGTCTAATAACATCAAACTCACGCGAGAGTTGCATGAACTACAAGCACATCTCTTGTACTATCAGCAGCTCCTCCAAGAGTTCCTCCGGTCTGTCGAATTCGTAAGAGACACACCTAACCCAGCAATGAATGCCCCCTCGATTTCCAAAGCGGAACGTGAAGACTCTGCAAAGCTCTTGCGTACTGAGGTTTATAATCTCATATCTGAGATCGAGCGATTAACTCGACAAAGGGAGATGCTGTCTGACAGACTAGATAACGCTATTCACTTGGTTCGAATTCAGGACTCCTCCCTTTCTGTGATAATTTCTGATGTCTTTTCGCCAGGCGTTCGCAACCGTGAGTATAAATGACAGCAGGGATATGCAGCGGTTGGCAGAAGTAACAAGGGGGGACTTCTCTGCTATGAAACAGGTGTGCTGGTTCCTTTGTTCGTCTAGTAGTTGATTTACCCTCGTGCATCAGCTGGCCTACCTCTCAATGACCTTCCTTCCAGCAACATATCTAGCTGTAGGTCACCAATGTCACCCTCCTTTCAGGACTCACCTCTTCAACAGAACGTGTTCAGTATGAACGTCCGCGAGATCCACGAGTTTACGAAGGAGACTCTCGCTAACTATGTCGGGGCAGCTGTCGGTCTCACTTTGTTTACCTCATGGTTAGCGCTTGCCCTCCAAAAGGACAGTTCCTTCTACCCGAGCGACAGTGGTGTCTTGCGTCGAACCTTGTGGCCCTTGTTCTACGTGTATGGTACTATATCTACCAACATCAGGGGATGGCGTGGGCCTGGTGATCATCGTTCCCTCCGCGACAGTCGCCCTTCTTCAGCTTGAGGAACATTCGCAGTCATGCAGTCAGATCTGTGTGTCATCTGCCTTGTTAAGCCCTCGGATTTTTTTGTCAGATGACCAAGTCTACGGGGGTTGTTATGTAGGAAAATCTGCGAGACATGTCTGTAATCTGTAATTTATCCCTTCATGGCTGCAATGGATGGTTACTTGCGTAAATAAGGAACTGAATAAAATAGGTTTCCCCGGGTACTCGGACTCCGCCAGAGGACTCAGGACCGTGCCCAATCAAGCTGTCTGCTAGCAAGGAAATTAAGTAACGGGCTGTGAACACGAGTCCGACATATGTACTGGTTGAAACCTGTTGACCTTGGGCACGGATCCATCAATTGACGGTGTAGTAACGTCGGTGTTTCAAAAATCCACGTAGGATGTCCTCAACCGCTTTCTATATCTCACATTTATTAACCAGATCTTTCACGACAGACGGAACCACCCTGCACGTGTAGTTGTGCGTGACGTGTCCACCCTCGCACCAAGTCGCCACCTCCCACTGTATCGTTCGGGGCTGGAAAGATGACAAGCTTATTGTTCGGCTTGTTTGCCCTTTCCCTGGTCTTGTTGTATGGCTATCTCAACGACAGGAAATTAAAGCGGCTTCCTTCCGAGGCAGAACTCATATTCTCGCCGGCCCGTCTCACGCCTCAGGGGGTGCGTGCAGCCGCCGAGGCCTTATCGAAAAACCCAATCGTCATGAAGGACTTCCTTCCCCCGAGGACTGGCCGACGGTATATTGTTGTCGGCGGTGTATGTAGCAGCTGCCACCCCTATGCATTGTGGACTAACTCTTCTCACAGGCGGGTTTTCTAGGAGGTTGGATCGTCCTCCAGCTATTGGAGCGCGGGGAGGATCCCAAAAAGATCAGGGTTTTAGACATTCGCCCTCCTACCCGTTCAGACTTGCGAACCGGGGCTGCGCAGCAAGTCGCCTTTTTGCAAGTTGATATGTCTGACGCGACTGCTGTTTCCGAGGCTTTCAAGGCACCCTGGCCGGACGCAGAAGGAGAATTGGAAGTAACAGTGTTTCACACCGCTGCAAACATACGCTTTTACGAGCGTCATATTGGGTTACTTCCTCGTTCTAACAAGGTGAACTACAACGGCACGATCAATTTGATCAACGCCTCCAAAGAGATTGGCGCAAATACTCTAATCTATACCTCGTCAGCGTCCGTCTCTGTGCGCCGCTCTCGCTTCTGGCTGTGGCCCTGGGAAAATCGACCGGCGTTCTTCATTCAATTGTTCAAGGATGATGATACCCATCTGCCGAAACAGCACGACCATTTCTTCTCCAACTACGCAGTTTCTAAGATTTCAGCTGAAAAAGCAGTGCGCGCTGCGGATAGGTGTCCCACCAGCAAGTCACAAACACTGAGGACTGGCTGCATACGTCCTGGTAATGCCATATTTGGCCCTGGAGGGGATATGGTCTGTGGGGCATATCTTGTGCGGAAGCACAACCCAACATGGATACCGAACATTTTACAATCTTTCATCTATGTGGAGAATTGTGCTCTCGCACACCTGTGCTACGAGCAGCGACTCATAGAGCTAGAAAGAGGATCCCCCAATCCAGATATCGGTGGTCAAGCCTTTACGGTCACGGATGCAGAGCTTCCGCTTACCTACGGTGATGTCTACACGGCACTCAACACGCTAGACAAGGAGACGACATTTCCCATCTTATCGCCCACTTTCATGCTTGGACTTTCGCAGGTCATTGAAGTTTTCCACGTCACCAAGTCGCTGCTGTCGACTTCGAATTCGTTGATTGGACGCGCTATCGCTAAAGTGATACCCACTATTTCCGGGGACCTAATCAATCTACAACCTCCTATTTTCGCCCTCATGTCAATCCACCTTATTTTTGATGACTCTAGAGCCCGCCTCCCTCCGGCCAAGGGTGGCCTCGGTTACTATGGACCATACACGACTCTCCAAGGGATATGTCAAACTGCTGAGGAATATTTCAAGTCTGATAGAAGAGGAGAAGAACGTTCCATGTCAGGTGGGGTGGGTTTTGGCTTCGGGATGAAGAAGTCGAAGGTCACAAGTCAGGTCGGGGATGGAGTTGGTGAGCGGTTAGATATAAATGCGGTGACTGCATTGAATTAGTGTTTTCTTTGAATGCCACCGTTTTCGATTAGAGAATTGAAGTCCCTGCTTCCTCCCATGGGATTTTCGGGGACGATGTAAAATAAGAAACTGTGCGATATGCTGAGCCTTTTCATATAACTGACGGATACGTCATGCCTAGTGTTGTCCGTGTAATACTGTCCGAAGAAAGGTGTTCGTTGTTTCAGGATCACCGTTTCATTAGAGGGCCTCCACCATGCCTACCCGCATCAAACTCGTCATGGTCCGTCTCTGGGCTCTCATGCATGATTGTCGCGACTGATGGCATGACCTGCTCAGGGTACAGCCTTGTTTGGTCGAAGCGCCCATCCTCTTGATGCAAAGGTCAACATAGCGGAAGATGTACAGAAACTCGTCGATCTATTCGTCAGCTACGGGCACGACAAGCTCGACACTTCACGTATATATGGTGATGAGACCAGTGAAGAGGTAAGAATGCACTGCACGGTACACTGCGTTCGAGCACGCGCGAAGCTTATCAGCCAGCTTGACATTGAAGAGGTGTACTGTGAACGCAGACTTAGTCTTCGAGAAAAGCACCCCTGGTGACCGAGTGTTCACAGAGTACTTTTCCCGTTGGTCAAGTCCTTTAGAAGTGTCAAAATCCAAACGTTCTACTTGAATGGACCAGATAGAAGCACGCTTACCGAGGAGGCGCGTCGTACCGTTGACGATCCATACAAAGAGGGCATCGCATAAGCTCTATAGTTGGATCCGTTGTAGAACAGGTTTCATTGATGCTTTATCAGCGAGTTGTTCGGGCCGAGTAACTTCACCTCTTTGGAAGTCCATCTCGTCTTCGAATAGCCACTTTCGGCTGAGCTCCATGTTCCTGGCCGTCTAATCTAAAGGAGAGGTGAGCGCTTTTTTGTTTTTGATTGAAGAGTGTCCTGACTTGGGCATAGTGATAGAGGTCTCACTGCAGCGATCATTAGGTGATTGGAGTACCTAGTTGAAAGTGAAACCGATAACCTGCTATGACGTTTGAACTTTGGTGAAGACAAGATGACTATCCGGATTTAACCTAAGCATTTGCATTCCCATTAAAGATTAGTCTCAGGTCATACGTCAAGGAATGTGAAAGATGTCAACAGAAGATGCAGCCTAAAAGTGTGAATGCTTATGCACAACGAACCCTTCAAAGTTATTCAATCATTGCACAAAAGGGAAAAAGGATGACAAGAGGGAGATTCGAACTCCCGCCTCCATACGGAGATGAGAAACCCGCCTCAGCAGGCAAGCTTATATAAGCTTGAGTCACACGCCTTAGACCGCTCGGCCATCTTGCCATGTTGATGTTATTAGCGTGTGGCAGCTATCATCAGCCTGTCAGCACTGTGGTTGGTTTGAGTTGGAAACTTCAAAGTATCATGCACCAATGTGCTTGAAAATGCGACCAGAAGTGGAATTAAACTAGCAAGCAGACGACAGCAAGCTCAAGTCCATTCCCTATTGCAAGGATAAGCGGCAACTCATCGTCAATGCCTTGGAAGGGTGTTGTCTCCTTTGGTTCGGTTGCTTGCCATCGGAGCAAGAGGGGGAAGTATAGCAAATATTAGTAGCCCCAAAACCGGTTTCTCGTGGTCGACTCCATCCCGCACCATGCCCAATTAATGACAACTTGTGACTTGTGACTTCAAGTTGGCTCCCAGTTTCGCGACAAAAGATCCAAGCGACACCTTATCAGTCCTTTAAGCTTTGAGTCCAAGTACGTGGAAGGTTGAAGATGGAGTCGAACGACATGCAACAAATTCAGGAAATGATGACAATACCGCAGATTTCATAAAGATCCCGGAACGGTGAGCCTATCGAAATCTAGTTTTTCCTCCATGACATGATAAATTGGGCAAGATGAGCTACAAGCGTTGTCGCATGTGGAGCCAGGCATGGAACCAATTAATGTTCGGGAGAATTGCCACCATTGACAATGGAAGATTAATACACAAGCATCTCGGGAAGCCGCGCTACACGGTTTGATTCGTTCGATTAAAGTTACCTGCACAGTAATTCCGTCGAATGTTTGAAGTGTCGGAGAGTCGGAAACAGGAGTCGAGTTGGCACCCTTGAGAATCCGGTAGTCCGTCGGGGGTGGAGAAGACCGTCCAAAAGGGACAGCTGCGCAGAACAGCATAACCAGGAGGGAATGGGGACAACCGCAAAAGCGGGCCGCTTCTGATTTGCTGGAGCTCCACTGTCTGATGAACAACTGGCGGGATCTGATCGGAAGGCCGTTTTTTCTCACTACAAGATCTTTTGTGCCACTTGCCAGTGGTCTGCTGCTCTGAGGCGATAGCGTGATCGAAGGGACGCATTACTTATGTAATATGGGCAACCGTGCGGCACGGAACATGTGCGATGGAGAATTCGAATCCAGGAAGGTTCCAAAGGCGGCTGTATGGCCGACCTTCGGCTGGAAGGTCGATACGGATCGCGCCGGAAAGCGTCGCAGGCAGAACAGAAGTGCGGGGTGCGTGTCGTCATAGCTCCAATGTGGAGTAATGTGACATTCGATGTTTCAGATCTTTCGAAACACAGATACTATAGCTAGCTAGTAGTACCTCCGGCAGCCCACTGTTGGGCCCTTGAACTTGGGGCGCAGTGCGCTCCGTTCTCGTGGTAGCCTGCGTGCACCCAACGATCAAAACCACTGACACGTGCAAGAAGCGCACAAATATATTGAACTCATTGCATACTTAAAGGGCATGCATGAAACCTAACCTTGCGAACAAACCCCGCCGCATCCAGTGAACCATCATTGACATCAGATCCCATGAGAGAAAAAAGACACGTTCAGCGCCCCAAAAGTCACTGATAAGAAACGATGACAAATCTAGATGCTCGAGTCCGCAGTCGACGTGAGTAAGGCGTTGTCTTCATTCATGCTCTCGTTCTGTTGCGCATCCGAGTCCATGCATGAGCATACTCTTTGGCTGATCCAGCTCAGTCCCCACGCGCCAGCTCGCGCCATTATCCAGAGTACTACTCGCACTCCGGGAATGAGTCGTACCACGTCACGAAAGTCCCAAATGTCTCGGTGATACGTTATCTGGCCTTGTTCATTAAAACAGAGTCGTGTCATGACGGGGAGTTGGAAATGGAGCGGCGACGGCGCGGAAAAAAGTGTTCCAGGTATAGGGAGAGACGGAGAAGCTGGAACGGAAAGAGACAGCTGAGAATCAGGAGAAGACGGCGGGCGTCGTAACATTAAGGTCTTGGGTATTCTGTATGTCGCATGAAGGTCGGGGAAGAAGAGGATGTTGAGCTTGTATTCGACGAAGCTCTTCTTGTGACCATCTAGAGCAATATGTGAAGCAACTACGGTAACCTTGGAGATTAAAATCACGCACCAAAACTCTCTGTTTCGCTGATGTCGTCAACTTCTGCCCAAACCCGGATTGCCTTGAACCAAGGATCATCTCGGAGTTTATTTGGTGGGCGGATCCTTAACAGGGCATGGAGAAATGACAATGGCCTAGGCACATCAACGGCACAACAGCGGCGGGTGAGAGCGTGGATGTCGGAGATGAGCGCGCGGGACGTGGCAGTGATCAATGGATTCTCGTATCTATGGGCCGTGCATCATTGTTCGATGGTGGGACGGACTCTGATTCAATCACTTACACTGTCCTGTTGTCAGGAAATCTCCGTGGGTCAAATGAGAGGGCACGCGCCTGCACGAGGGTCATAAAAAAACTCAGAAGTACCGAGGAAACTGGGGAAAGTGGTGTCGTGCCCGCAGACCTCAACTGCGGTCGAGCTTCTCTGGATAATCGACAGCTCCCCTATCGAAGGTGACTTGTGCACCGTCCGCTGGGTGGGGATATTTTTCTGTATCACCAACGGGGCCAGCGACATGGATGTGCACAGGGTCGTCGTTGATCGTCAAAGTCGTACTACGAACTGGCGTGAAGTGCTAGTGAAAGGCTGGCTAGTAAACGTCAACACAGCCATGCAAGTGGAAGAGGAAGGCGCGAACGCAGCGCATAATGACTACTGAGATCCACTAATTTAAAATTACCTTTATCCGTAGCTCAGAGGCCCCAACTCTTCCTCGAATAATTGGGCCAGTGCGGTATATATTATATTGCTGTTTGAGACGGTATATCCACACACCCCTTTTATTCACACCCCAGTCAACCGTCTTCTCGATGATTGATCATAATCGACGGTCACAGATTGTTCCACAACCACCTGAACATCCAGCTCCAACTCGCGAAGCGGACCCGGCGAATATTCCATGTCAATTGGAGTCTTCTGGAGGTCACATTGTGAACGTAATGCATTGACAACGGAACGCCCAGGTTGAAGCGGGCGAGTGAGGATAATGTTCTCGAATCGTGTTATGTCCGCGGGCTCAGAAAGCTCTGGAGAATGGAAATTAAACAAGCTTTGATTGAGTACAATTTTAGAATGGAAGGAGACGACACACCTCTTAGATGAATCAGGATCCGCTGACTCATTATCCAGGTGACCGCATAACCTATGGATGCGCTAACGTGACAATGCAGGCGTTGTCAGCGACGGCGACAATGTGGCCATATTGGACTTACCCTGCAGACTGATACCCGGGGTTTACGGTAAGAGTTTGTTATGGAGTTTGAGCGGAAATACACTCACCTGCACAGCTTTATCACTTGCGCGGTACAGGATTAGATTGAAAACATTGACGCCTTTGAAGAGCTCACTCAGCGCAGGAAGGATCACAAGGAGAACGGTCCTACCCGTCAAAACCAGGAAATACCCGAGCCCATCATAGATCATCCTTTTAGGGACATTAATCCTGTGTCGCGTGTCAGGTTAAGAACCCTTACGTTCTGATCAACCGGGACAATCTGCGATCGAAACGGAGGGGGATTGAGCGCATGTTTGACAAAGACGAGCAAACCAAAACAGACCTCCCGTTAATAGAATTATATCGCACCAGGTAAAATGTCGAAACGGACAAAGTTCCCGTGTCCCAGACCATTGCAACGACGTAGTATATCCATGCTGTCGGAATAGGGCCGTCATTTCCAGGAGTACAGCTGATTGGCGGGCGTTCAATAGCTATTCAGTTGCCACATGATGTGGACTCACCTCCCCTATAATTACAGCCGTACATGATCAATTGTACAGGCTCAGTTGGTATAGCAACCGTGCCAACTCACATTGGACAAGACCGCTGACAATAAGTTCAGCAATCCCCATTTAGTGTTAAATTGCCTCCAAAAGACACTCACGGATACGATTGTACATATTGGTAAACCATTCAAACTGTTCAGATATTTAGTAGAAAAGGAGGTAGACTCAGGGAAACGACGAACTCCTGTCGTAACGATGAATGCTATGGCGAGGGCGATTCCAACACCTCGCTGCCTCCGGGCGATGTTGAACGTTCTTTTGAAAATATGTTGAGCACGCCGGAACAGAATGAAACCCGCTTACCTGACACCAAGGATGACTTGTGAAACCATGGTTTGCAAGACTGAAACCCCGTGAGTGAAAGGGTTGAGGCGAATTCGAGACGGGACGAACCTTTAAAGACAGGTGCGACCAGATAATAGTGGTTACATACTTCGACAGTAAACGACGTGGCGAGGACACCATAATTGCTAACAACCATAACGATGATACTAACATAGCTGTTGCCCTATCAGACAGAAAACGGGTAGGGGTGGAGAAAGTGAGACCCACCGAATGAGAATGAAAAGAATGCAACCCAGACTAAACCAAGCAGACAATCAAGCAACAGCGAGGGACAGCCAACGAGATCAAATACCTCGGGCGGAGGATATTAGATTGACTTCGATAGAACCGCGCTTCAGCGGGGAGTGTGACCAGGTAGCTGTGCGTAGATCAATAACAAGGAACTGCAAATAAGTGAAGGCCAAGACTCACTCATAAGCAGCAATCGAGAGGGAGGCAATTCGCAGGTACCTCTCAGTCTCAGTCCCAACACCCATTTGGATGCTACGAAGAAAGTTGGGGCTCGGAAAGCTAAAGAAAGTGAGCTAATTTATAAGATTGTGGTGCTCGCGTACCGGTGCCAACCCGTGTGCTGCCGTTGTTGAGTAATAGGCAAGCGTTCGTTGATGTGTGCCAATGGCGGCAAGGGGATAAACTTAAGGCACTGCCATTTTTTCGTTACTTACATGAAACTTGTCCAGGAATCAACACGGCCTGATTGATGCAGAGTAGCCCCGATTAACCCACTCAGATCCGGCCACAGTGACACTCACCGATCGCGCATGTCCTCCCCAGAGCAGTGTCGCCTTCGGGAAGTCTTGTCTGAGTTTGAAATTGTGTGGCACCCCCGTGACAACAAATTATAAACTCAGACGGCATCCAAAACAGATATCCGACGTCGCGCTCGAGCGTCCCTTACGTCCACGTCGGAGACACTTTGATAATGCCAGTCATTTTCTAAAATTACAAAATGGAGCGATCGATCTTCTACTCCTAAACACCACTCCGGCCCGAAGCTTTGATTGCTGTACCATTCCCGAGCACAGGGAGGCATTTGCGCGAACCAGACGGGATCGGCCCAGGCAGGAATGTGGCACCGACAAGCCAAGCTAGATACAGACCCATCAATTCATCAGACACCGTGGATGTCGTAGTGGAATCGTGGCTCTGTGCCAGTAATGCGGTTGTGTTGGTATCGTCTAGTTCAGGGGCCTTTGTGCTCGTTGGAAGGTCGTCAAGGACAAAGTGGAGTAATGGGAACAACGCATTGTCTTGAACCTCCATAGCGTGCTTTTCCAGTTCCCGTCTCCAGGACAGGTATTCGCATTGCCGCGTCGAGAAACCGTAATCTGCGAGCGACGAGAGCAAGTCGTTGAACGTTGGAAGTGGGTTGGCCACAATATGTAGCACCGTTTGCGAAGCATTCGGTAGTGGAGCAACTGCAGCGAGGGCCGTACATCGTGCAACATGGTCGACGGGTACCATATTCACGGTGTTGTTGATGTCAGGGACGAGCCCCAGTTGTACACACCCTTTGACCATTCGCCATATGAAATCGTCCGTATTAGTTACTGCCAAGCGCGCCCATCAGCCGGAATAATTAATCTCCCCGAAGGGCGAAATACGCGTACCTGCTGTCTTCGAATCTCCGACAACATACCCTGGGCGCACAATATGCCCTTTGAGTCCTCGCTTCCCTGCCTCGAACAGTAACTTTTCAGAGACCCATTTACTTTGTCCATAACCAGTCTTGAGGCCAACCCTTGCGCCATCGAGGGCATCGTCTTCGGGTATACCTCTGCGCTCGGTGCGCGACAATGAATCAGAAAGCTGGACATAGTGCTCGGTATCGATAGCCGACGTGGAAGAAACAAAAACAAAGAGCTTCTGTCTGGTCGTCGATGCAAGTTCAACGGCTGTCAGGGTCCCAACCACGTTTGGGGTTCGCAGTTTCTCGTACGGATAAACCCAGTGCACCTATCATCCTTTTGAGATCCAGAATTCAACAAGAACCCAGAGAGACAAACCAAGGCGCCATTGTGCAATACTACATCTGCTTCACCTGCAATTCGAGCCCAAGTACTTGCGTTCATACCGAAAAGATCTTGCCCGAGGTCCCCGGTGACTACCTCAAGCCTTCCGGAGGCTACCCATTCCTCGTCCCAGACACCGCGGTTGGTTGACCCTTCCTTCAACCGTTCAAGCCCTTTCTCAACTGAAGGAGAACGAACGAGACAGATGACTTTCTGTACTCTCTGTTGACGCTGGAGGAGATCACGAAGGACGAATGCACCGAGATACCCAGTAGCCCCTGTGAGGAACACTGTCAAGGCACGCGTGTCAAAGTCGGATGGCAGTGGTGGATAGGAACCATGTAGGCGAGGAACCAGGTGCTCGAAATCTTGACCATATTCGACAACGACAGGCATGAGTTTTCTCTCCATGCCATCCACTGTGTGCCCCGGGGAAGGCGGTGTAGAATTTGAGTCTTGAAGGGCAATGCCAAAGTCTGGGTCACGCAAAGTATCGACGACAGCTGCCAAGCCGCTGATGGTCGGTTGGGCGAAGATGAGGCCCAATGGTGCCTCGACGACAAATAATTTGCGTATCTCGAAGATGAGGCGAGTGGCCAATATCGAGTGACCTCCAAGATCAAAGAAGCTCTCGCCTAATGGTATTATCTCTGGTGCGTTGGGCAACACCTCTGCCCATATTGAACACAGTTTTTCTTCTGTTGGACTGATGGCCCTTCTTTTGTTGCCCTTGGACGCAGCTTTGTTTTCGGCGTGAGTGACGTGGGCGTTGGCTGTATCTGGGAAAGGGAGTGCGGGTTTGTCTATTTTGCCATTGGGATTGAGGGGCATGCGGTGGAGAGGAACGAATACTGGTCGAGCACAAAGAGTTAGCCAGAAAACCAGCGCTACCGAATACCGACGCACACGTAGGGATGCTATAACTAGGCAATTTTTTCTTGAGATGCTCTCTGATATCTTTGATGAGTCGCTTATACTTTGGTATGCTCTTGGCGCCGTCAGGTTCTTCGCAATCGCTCAGCTCGCTCGTGAAACCATTCAACTGCGCACCCTGTAGTGGTACGAAGTAGCTGACGAGTATCTTTTCTTCGTCCTTGTCTCTCCGCACGAGGGTTACGTTCTCACGAACGAGTGGGTGTTGGCTCATCAAGGTATCGATCTCGCCGAGCTCGATTCGGAAACCACGTATCTTGACTTGATCATCTGCGCGCCCTGTGCACTCAACACGACCATCGGGAAGATAACGCCCGAGATCGCCAGATCTATACATCCGATCGCGGATACCCTTCCAGTGTCGTGACTCAGGCCCAGCGAGACCCTGCAGTGGGTGCAGCACCGTATCTTTCCATGGAGGCGACGACGAGACAAACCAATTCGAAACAAATTTTTCGGTGGACGCCTCGGGGTCGAGATACCCCTCTGCCAAACCACCTGAGCGCACATAGATCTCCCCGACTTCGCCAACTCCGCACGGAATGGTCTTGTCGGACCGATTGACAACAAGGAGTTGAACATCGATCATGCCTTCACCAGCAGGCATGATGTCTTTTTGGGTAGTAAGGAAAGTGGGGTCTGCAGACACGGGGGGGATGGAGAAATAGGAGACCGCGCGCTGTGTTTCCGTAGTGCCGTACATGTTAATGATGTGGACATTTGCAGCAAGGGACTGGAGCCGAAGACAATCGCGTTTAGTGAGAACGTCGCCTACGAAGAAGGCGCTGCGGAGAGAGGGAATTCGTCGAGTGGCCTGGGCGGAAAGAAGTTGACCCATTGCAGGGGTGAGGTGGGTAACGGTGACCTTGTTAGCATCCATCCACTCTGCGAGCTGGCCGGGTGTCCCAATGTCTTCTGCGGTAGGAACGTAAAGCTCGGCGCCGAAGAACAGAGGTGTGAAAACTAAACGACACGTGAGGGGGTAGAGCTATTGCGGAACATCCGATACTCACTATCTCGCTGAATAGGGTCGTGAGCAATACCACTGAGCATAGTGAACCTCGAGAATTCCCCCAACGTAAATACTTCGCCTATCCAAGGGAAGAAATGCGTCAAACTGTAGTGACGTCCCTTGACGCCTTTTGGAATACCGGTGCTGCCACTTGTGAAGGACAAGGTACCGATACTATCGGGTCCGAGAATGACATTCGGATCAGTTTTCGAAAGATGGTAACGTGATTTGAGCACATCGGTCCCATTGGCAACACCGCCAAGAATTTCGCCCGTTGGCGAGAACTCGAGTGCGGGAACTTCGACGCGAACCCTGAGGTTGTTTGAGAGGTACTCTCGAACGCTGGACCCGATCCTCCCTGCCCCGGCTAGGACGACGAGCCCGCGGGGTTGAGCGACTTGCAAGTATATCTGCTGCCGCGACGGGGGGTACGCAGGATCTGATAGGCGTGTGAATTACTCGTTCGGCGTCGGGTACACCAAAATACACACCAATGACAGAGAACGTTGCCCCAGCTTTAAGGACTGCCATGACAGCAACGACGAGCTCCACGCTCCGATAGGCATAGATCATTACGACTTCTTCTCGTTTGATGCCTCCTTGAAGAAGGTGATGTGCTAGGATGTTTGATGCTCTCCTGATATCACCATACGTGTAGGTGCGTGTGTGTTGCTTCCCATCGGGAGTTGTGGAGGAGAGGCTCTGGATCACGCATGACCGGTCTGGCCAGCGGATTGCATTGCGCGAGAAAACGTCTGTTATCGCTCCTTTCCAATCACACCAATGGAGATCTGCAGTTGGGTTGGGCAGATGGATCTTTTGACTGTTGGTCAATAGGGGCACTGATCCTACAAGGGCAGTAGGGTCCGCAGAGAGATTTCGCAATAACACTGAGAGCTGGTCAAGGATGAAAGAAATGCGAACGGGGCTAAAGAGTAGAGAGTTATACAGGATGCGGAGTGCGATTTGAGGAGCAAGGGAAGAACGAGTCGTCGCAGGTGGTCGCGTAACGAAGATGGTGAGATCGGATGTTAGACTAGTTGAGCGAATGAAGTTCCCGAGAGGCTGGTCAGTCTCGTCAAAGAAACGAACACGAAAGAGCGGACGAGTGTTTTCCACCGTGTCCTCCTTGTCCTTGCGTAAGGCTTGGACGATGGTTTCGTAGGGGAGAACATCAGCCTCCGCCTCCTTTTCGACAAGTCGGACGCGCCGGACGATGGTCCAGAAAGAATCGGATGGATCGACAGCCAAGCGCAAGATCAGAGGTGCACTGGCCGCGGCCGATGAAGAACCTATGACGATGTCGGTATCACCGGTATAGCGATGCAACAATACGGTGAAAGCAGCGAGAAGGAGGTGGAACGCGGAAGGACTGCTGCCTGTATGTTGCGCATCGTCATCTTCTGCGTCGCCGTCGTGCGTTTGGAGAGCGAGCTTCAGCAAGGCGAGGGATGTCTGTTCGGGAAGATCGGCGGTGTGAGCAGCTTCGATGAGTTTGTTGGTCCCAACTGGTCTCGGGTAATCAGTTGGCAAGGACATCGATGGGAGGTTTTGCAGCCTCGCCAGCACTCTGGAGAGTACCGCATTAGCTACCATCGCGCTAGCTGGTGTCGAGCTTGAAGGGAAGAATTAATTTCGCAAGTGTGCCACATGAGAAATTTTTTACTCATGACTCGACGCGATGCGTTAGACGTCAAGAGCTACAAACAACTATCGGTGCCTGATCTTATCTTTAGGTAAAAATTTCTATCACTGTTAGGCCTATAGGATGGACAAGTCCAAGGCTATCAAGATTGAATTTGGTAGTACAGTCAAACCCCTTGTAACCCATGGCAAGTAAAACCCATACCCTCTTATAACCCATACATTTTTGGATTTCCCAAGTTCGTTTGCAGTGATTTTGTAACCATAACATGTAACCCATAACCCATGTCTTTTTGGGAAAACTTTCCTATATAATTAGGTTTAAAATTTGTTTATATGAAGCTAATTGGTTGAAGTCGCAGCCTGTGTGTGCCTCACCTTCATCAGCACTTAGGCATTGGCATGGGTACTCCTGTGGGTACCATGGATCATACCTGGACCCTTACCCATCAATATACCCGGACCCACACAGCGGGTGTGGGTTTGCACGTGGGTACCGGAGTAACGACCTGCACATAGACCCATTGTGGGTCTACCTGTGGGTTCCTTATTGGGGGTGAGGAGTCTGGGCGGGGAGAGGGCAAGTGCCAGGGTGAGGTGGGCGGTCACAACGACGGCATGACGATCGCGATGACATGATCGTCATGCTGTCGTCATCACCAGCACGTTGTTGTTGTGGGCATGAGAGAGTGCAGGAGAGGGTGGCAAGGGATGGGACAAGGTGGGCGAGTGGTCACAACGATGGCATGACGATTGCAACAACATGATCATCATGTCATCGTCGTCACTGCATTGTTGTTGCAGGTGCGGCCTGTGCTGGGGAGTGTGGGAGAGGGCCAGGACTCAGGAGAGAGGGCAAGGGCCGGGGCAAGGCAGGGTAGAGCGGGTGAGACGGACGTGCCCAATGCGAGAGAGACAGCAAGGGTGAGTTCAAGCGAGCAAGTGCGCAAGCGCATGCAGACTCGCTGTCTGTGCGTGTGCGTAGGCAATGTCATGGGTATACCCCCAGGTATCGGGAGCCACCTCCGCACCCATACCCAGAGATATACCCGTACCCGCACATGGGGTATGGGTTCAACTGTGGGTTGGCAGGTAACAACCCACAGGGCTACCCACTGTGGGTCTACCCACAGGTTGGCATGATTTTGCAGTACGGACATATACGAGAATGTAGCTACTCTGAATGTACATTGAGGGCATCCCAGCCTTCCTCTAGTGCCTCTTCATCACCTACAACATCTGGCAGCTTCGATACCTTCTTGACATCCTCATTCTTGATAAGCCCGAGTAAGCTCCAGGCTCCTAGGCAAAGTAGTGCCCGAGATGATTGTGTGTTGAGACGAGAGTGGAGATGGGAGAGAATGTGCTGGCCTCAGCTGAAAAGCTGCTCGACATCAATAGATGTAGCTGGAATAGTTTATCAATCACTCAAAAAACATTTTAAACACTATATAACTCACCAGGTATGGTTAGATAGTCCAAGGCCATTTTGGGACAGGCGAGGGTAGGCGACGTGGTGTTCATGCCACCACACGAGAGCATCTGTAACATGCTCCACATTTGCAGCAAGGTAGCGGTCAAGCTCAGTACGAAGATTGGTCACTCTCGGGGGAGCAAGGGCAGTGAGAGTGTCAAAGACATTAGCAGGCTGGAAAGTACTTTGTGTTAGTACCGTACATTGTAGTAATGACGAACACATTGTTTTGTTGCTTGATACCTTGTTACTATCCTGAGCGTGCTCCAAATCCAAGTCATTGCCTGTGACATCGGCACTGGTGTACAAGTGTGCAAATGTTTTGCGGACGAGAGTTTCAGCTGTATCTATCCAGTCTTCTTTCCACTTTGCGGTCTTGAAGTATGATAATTTGTGACAAGGATGGAGGACTGTGATCAACTGAAATTACTACCCTTGTGCCTTGTAGTGGAATGTAGTTAGTACGTACCCATTGCAATTCGATAGACATCTGAGTGGTCAGTGAGTTCATAGTACCGGTTGAGTGTCTTCTTGGCTGTGGCCATAGCAGCACGGATTGCTAATGTGTAATTGTGGTTGAGAGAGGCAGTGGTGAGGACTTGGTTGACGTGGTCCATCGCTGGGATCACCATTGCAAGGTTTGGTGTGGCCTGCGAGAAAAAGAGTGTGGCGTCCTTCAAGATCTAGGTGGTGTGAGAAAAAAGGTCAGTGTCGCAGGCGTGGTTACCATGCAGCCTCCTTGAGGCACATCAACTCACTTTCAGCACGTCCCAAAGCTGTTCGACTAGCTTCCACTCATGGTCCCCCAACTCAAACTTCCTCAAATCCAAAGCCTGGTTCTGGGTCATTTTGTCCACAGCTCTTCGATGTCTCAGTGCATATTCAAGCAAGTCGTAAGTCGAATTCCATCGGGTTACGATATCATGTGGGATGATACTAATTGGCTGCTTCAGCTCCTCCAAGATGCCTTTCCATGCTGGCAGGAGGATGGTCGAGGAGTGAACTATCTTCGCAGCAAGTTTGCGAAGCTGAATGGCAAGGTTAGCATGCAGGCAAGTCAGTCATACATTGTCTACCTTGACCAGCGCTAACTTTAATGGTCGGATTGCTTTTTCTATCGCCTCGTGTTCCCTTTCTGTCAGCAATTCAACTTCGTCAATCCACCCGTCATTGTTGTCGGCAGCATCTCCATTGTCCCCTTCATTTTCCATGCCATTGAGCTCACCATTGACTTCGTCGTCGTCACTGTCATCACTGCCCCAACCTTCCACAAGCTTGTTCCACTCGTGCTCTCGCTTGCTCGCAGCCAGCGCCGCATCAGCATTTTTTTTTTAAACATCGAACTGATGGATCATAGATTTAGCTATCAGGTTGACCACATGGAGGAAGCAGCGCATGTGGCTTGCCTCTCCCCCAAACATTGCCACTCTCCGCATGAGATCATTAATCATTGCATCGTTATTGGATGCGTTATCGCACGTCACGCTGAGGATCTTGGGGACAATCAGTATGACAGTATGTAGCTGTATCAAATGTAGTATCAAATCAATACCTTGTCTGCTAACTTGAATTCATCTAGGACATTCTCAAATGCTGCTGCCAGTTTGACGCCGGTATGCGACTGATATACAAACACCAGAACATCAAATCATTGACAGCAGGTAAGTACATATGTATGTTACCTTCGCGACTTCAACGACATCTAATGGAAACCTTAGGGGTGCGCCTTTGTGCTCCAAATGCACCCCAAATGCCACGTATGCTCTGTGGTTCGGCGCCATCCACGCATCAGTGGTAAAATTGAGTTTCCCGTTGTATTCCTGGTACGTCTGTCAGTTCCGTGTTTTGTTTGTTTGTTTTGCTACTTACTCTCAACAACTTAGCCACTCGTTGACGAGAGTGAACAAATACCTGCCTAACATCTCTTGCAACAGTTTCGGCGGACGGTAAGAAATATTCTGGTCTTCCTGTTTTCATTAATGACCGAAACCCTCAATTGATAATGATATTGAACGGGCACAGGCTTTCCACCACCCAGTGCACTATCTCTGCCCTTCCCAGGCCATTAGGCACAGCTAATCCCATTGAAAGATATGAAGACCTACCTGGCCTCAGCACGTGTGTGTTGCTGATGACTGTAAGTAATCTTTCCTTTCCCTTTTCTCTTGAATGCTACTGTGATTGACCCAATCCACAGGATACTACCAATGATTTTCGTGCGAACCTCATTAGCATCCTTAGCAGCATCGGCCTCGCTGAGTATGTCATCACCCCAGCAAGATTTTACATGCTTTCGCATGTTGCCAGTAGACTGGGCATCTTTTGTGTCAAGGTACCTGTGGATCTTAGCCTTGCATGCATGTGCTTGGCATTTGAATTCATGAACACAGCGCCCATCAATTTTACAAATGATCAGAATGGGATCGAAAAAGGCATAGACCGGTGAGATCCATTCCTTTTGCAGTCTTTCTATCCATTGACTAATCAGTTTATTCATAGCTTCGATTTCCCATTTGACATACTCAGCTCTTGTTCTGCAGTTTCCTTTGGGTCTTCTTCCTCATCAGTACTTGGTGAGTGAGATTTCTGTCCAACTGACTCAACCTTATCTTGATTGGTAGGTGATGCATGTTCCTTGTCCGAGCTCTCAATGGTGATGTGCTTGCCTCGTCGCGCGGTGGCATGTGGTGGCTTGTCCACTGGTCCCTTGCCATCATGATTGGGTTTTGCTTTTTTCACCACTGCCCTGGCTGCAGTGGCGCTGGTGGCTCCGCTATCACTTGTCTTGCATTTCCTTGAAAATGCGGTGGCAGTTTCCTCAACTGCTGCCTTGGCCTTCTCTGTCAACCTTGGGACTTGTTTGACTGCTTGTGAAATGTTGTTCCGGTGCATCATGTCAGTGAATGAGTGGCGACAAGTGGCTGTGGTGAATTTTTAATTGGAGATGGGGCGTGTGATGCAGTCCATACTCTGATATATTAAAGCTGTACATGCTATGCCTCTAGCCAATAGTGTAGTATAAACATTGTTTACCTTGAGACCTGAGGAATGGGTATGGGTACGGGTACAGGCATGCTGTGGCAGTACCCCCACCCATACCTGACACAGGTACAGGTGTGATACCTGCATGGGTTACCCGGACCCGTGACATTGCCTACGTGTGCATGCACTCTGAGGCATGCGGAGGGGTAAGTGGGTGGCCAAGAGCATGCACGACGCAATGGGGACATGAGGGCAGTGAGGGTGAGAGCGAGCGCATGCATGGGAGTGTGCATATGCATGCAGACTCGCTGTCTGCATGTGTACACGCGCTTGCGGGCATGTGGAGGCGAGGTGAGGGTGAGTGAGTGAGAGTGCTCGAGGGTGGTGGGCGATCCAGTGAGGTGGGCGAGGTGCTGAGCACTCGTGTGGTGGTG
>Ga0307508_10001073_pt1 | contig 31643 bp, 29 predicted proteins | sample 9_EM_MG_FD_203089 | JGI IMG/M metagenome (GOLD analysis project Ga0307508, IMG submission 203089) | Populus trichocarpa ectomycorrhiza microbial communities from riparian zone in the Pacific Northwest, United States - 9_EM | ecosystem: Host-associated > Plants > Roots > Unclassified | place...
CGCGAAATAGATCATACCGTGGATGGGCTCGGCGGTCCGCCAGGCCAAGCGGGCCAGCATCGGATCGACGACTCCCGCCGGATGCGCATCGAGCTCTGCCATGCCATCCTCCTGAACACCGCCGGGCGAGTCCGCATCGGAAGAGATCACTGCGGCTCCGCCACCATTTGACGCCACCCGGCCGGACGAAGCAAACAAACGCGCAGTCGCACGACAACAGGCGGATGCCCGGCTACGTCACGCTGCTGCACCCCTGCCGGTCGCGTCCCGACACGGTGACAGCATCCCCGTCGACCGCGACACCGCCGGCGTCTGCTGGCTATGACAGTCCAATCCGGGAAGATCCCGAGGACAATCAGCCCCAACGACTACCCCGCGCACCGACACCCATGACGTTCCGGTTAGCAGCGACTGAGTTGTGCACAGCGCGGCACCCTGTTGACATACTCCGTTGCCGCCGATCATGCTCGGCGCACGGCGCGGCCGTCACGGTCAGTAGCTGCCGTACGGGGCGAGGCATCCGCACATGCCGATGAGAAGGTGTCCGTACGCATACCCAGCGCTCGACCGTCGCCGTTGAGTCACCTCAGCAATAGGCACCTTCCGGCGGCCCTATTGCCCGGCTTGTCCAGTTCCGATCGCCGCTGTGCCCACTGCGTGTCACGCTGCGGGCGCCCACCACCTCTCCCTGCCTGGACCTTGTGAAGATGTGGTGTGGCGTGTCACCCGAGATCGACAAGATTGGCGCTGGGTGGGCCCGTGGCGAGGCAGAGGGTGACGCAGGGCGACGTCGGGTCCGGGATTGGGTGGGGCGACCCGGCCGGCGGCGCCGAAGGAGGTGTCTCGCTTTTTTGTTTACGCCTGCGGGGATGTGCTCACGCCTTATCGGATGTGAGGGCCGTAGCGACTCAACTCCCGCTGGGCAATTCCGCTCTCGAGGGCGGTGCGACGAGAACCCTGGCGGACACGTCATCGGCGACGAACTAACATGCCGCCGAGCGGGCGCGTCGGGATGAGAAGCTTCATCACCGTCTGTAGGGATCTGCCACGGACATTCGATCGCTCCGTGGCCTGCCGCACGATCCGGCGCGGCGATGCCCGCGTGACCGCTACATCCTCAACGAAAGCGCCGCGTCACACTCAGTCGAGCCAGCAGATCACCGCGTCGCCATCCTTGGCGGCTGCTGCGAAGAAGCTCCGGACGTCCGGCAGGTAGTGGGCCACCCACGCCAGCTCGCCGGGTCTTTCCCAGCTGCCGGGGTAGATCTCGGCTCGGTTCAACTCAGACGGGTCGACGTCGCGGATGAGGTCGTCTTCGGTGAGCGTGGCCAGTTGCGAAGCCGCAGCAGTTACCTGGGCCGGTGTCAGATAGGAGGGTGGTCCGTAGCCCCAGTCGTCTTCGAGGCTTTCCAGGAAGTCGAACATCTCGTCGCTGTCGGGTTCGACGTCCGGCAGCTCGACGAAGCTTTCCGCGCCGAGGACCAGAGGAATCTCGAAGCCGAGCCGGTCGAGTAGGAAGTCGAGTCCGTTCCATGCCTTGTCGGTGGCGGTCCAGCGTTCGGAGTTGTCGTCCCGTTCCGTCCTGGCGAGTTCGTGAGCCCAGCCTAGGTCGGTCCTGGCGTGTTCCCATTCGTCCAGGGACACGCGCAGCCAGTTGCCATTCATGCTCACGACGGCAAGCCTAAGCGCCGGCTACGACAGTTCCGCGCCATCAAACATCTGTTCAAGATCGGGAACACTCATCTGCCGCGATCCGCGCTCTACGCGGCGTTGAGGGCCGTCGGGGTCAGTGCCCGGATACGTCACCCCTGCCGCTCGCTGCCGGTGTCGAAGAAGGCGCTCAGATAGGCGTCGACTGCCAGGCTGCTGTCTCGCATCAGCGAGAACACCTCCGCACCATGGCCGGGAGCGTCGAGCAGTTGATAAGCCTGGGCGAGGCCGGCGTAGGCGCAGCCGTCCTGGGAACCGGCGTATTCGTGTGCCTCCGCCTCGGCCAGGGCCACTGCTGCCGGGAATCCGTTGGCGTGCCAGAGAGTCAGCCGCTCTTCGAACGTCGCTGTAGGGCCGCGAAGGAACTGGAACACCGTCCGAACGCAGTACCAGCCGGGCGCGGGAGGGCACTTATCCATCTGGACAGTCTCGTTCCATCCCAACAGCACTCGGGCGAAGATCGGCGCACTGTCATGCCGCGAACCGGTCGCTACGCAGCGTCACGTCCGGCTCGAATGGTTAGGCGCAGGGTCGTGCCGAGGAGTGGACGTTCAATGTTGGGGTCTGCAAGCTGGCATCGTTCAAGCGGCGCGGCGGGGGTGGGCTGTTCCGGCTCGCCGCCGGATAGCACCCCTGGAGCGAGCGGTCGGTTGGTTCAGGTCCGCCCGTCGATCATGGAGAGTTGCAGCTGTGGCCCGGCTTCGGAGCGGCCTGGCTGGGTGGCGGGGACGTTGATATCTTGCCGCGATGCAACCCGATGACCTTCGGCGGTCCGCGAGCGAGTACGCACGCGGTGAGGTGGCCCGCGGCATCATGACGTGCGGGATGATCGTGTCCGGCACGGCTGAGTACCTGCACGGTGAGGGCGAGCCCGCCGACCTGTACGCGCTGGCCTGGGAGATCGTGCCGCGCGAGTTCGCCGCGCACCTCGATGCCCAGCCGGGGTGGCCTGCGCGGACCGACAGCGACCGGCTCACGGACGCGTTCCGCGCGCTCGACCTGGCGGGGATCGTCGCCCGGGAGGATTTTGCCTGCTGCCAGTCGTGCGGGAACAGCGAGATCGGCGACGAGGTGGGCAAAGGGACGCCGGCTCGAGGATACGTCTTCTATCACGGGCAGGACGCCGAACGGGCCGCTCAGGGCGGGACCCTGTGGCTGGCGTACGGCTCCTTCGACAAGCAGCTCGGTGCCGCGCAGGTCGGCGAGGAGGTCGTGGCCGCCTTGCGTGGCGAAGGCCTGGAGGTGGACTGGACCGGCGACGCCGCCCAGCGCATTCACGTCCGGCTGCGCTGGGCGAAACGCCGGTACGGCCGGATGGCAGCCTTCCCGGTGGGCGCTGAGCCCGGCCGTACCGTGCAAGTGCAGTTCGTTCCTGACCGGCACCGGGTCTTTCCGCCGATGTCAGTGGGCGCGCTCGCCGCGCTCGAGCTGCCCTGGCTGCCCGACGACACGAGCGTGCGGGTCGACGACGGCGAACGGACGGTGACGATCCGGCGGGAGAGGCACCGCCTGATCAGCGACGACGGCCGTGAGTCGGGCCGCTTCGAGGGCCTGCGGCTTCTCGGCGCGCAAGACGACGAAGGTGAGGTGCCCGGCGAGACGGGGCTGATCGAGGTCACCTATCAGTGCATGCAGACCGGCCCGCGGCAGGTCGCCGGACGGCCGATGAGCCTGCCGGAGATACTCGCCCTCTTGCGGCGGCTGCCCACCCGGACGGACTCGTGGCTGGCCGCCACCCACGAAGCCGGCATCGTGCAGATGCGCTGGGAGAACGGAAAGCTATGGCTGGAGTCGCCGTTCGTGGCCGAGTCCGCCTCAGTCGGCAAGTACGCCAGCCTCGAGGAGGCCGAGCGCATCCTCACGATCCTGGCCACCGAGAACCGCAACGCGATCCGCGAGCTGGACGGCGTAGCCACCAAGCCCTGGTGATGACCCGATTGACTCTTCCAGTTCGCGCCACCTGAAGGCAAGATCGGCTCTAGCTGCTGTCCGGTGTCGTGGCAACATGCATCGGGTAGAGATCTTTGATGGAGAAGGGGGCACTTCCATTCGTCCGGAAGTCAAGCGCCTTGCGCAGGCCGGCATCCTGCCGTCTGAGGAGGCAACAGCCGAGGAGCTTAAGCACGCTCAACGAGTGCTGGCAGACGTTGCCTCACCGCTCTCCGACGATGAGGCACAGGCGCTCATTTTCGTCTTCGGCGAGGACAACTGCTTCGGTTTGACTTGGACATTGCTGCACCTGATCGAGAGCGCTCCGAACGCACTCACGGCTGACTACTCGGCCAGAGCCGACAATGAGTGGGTGCGGCTGCTAATAAGGCGCCAAGATGCCGCTGCCCAGTCATCGTGAATTTCGCCAACGTCAGGCGCGATTCGAGACACCATCAGAATTTGAGAAGGCGTCAAGTAGGTTTTCCCTGACCAAGATCGGATGCGCTCTCATGCCGCCGAGCGGGCGCTGTGCGGTCAGCCGCGGTACGCGCTGAGTAGTCGCGTCGCCGAGCCGTGCTTGGAAGATGCAGTTGCCGATGAAGTAGATGTCATCCGCAATCGCCTGGTGGCAGCGATCGGACGAGCGGCTTCGTGAGGCGTACGTCCTCCTCGCGGTAGCCGCGTCCGGCGTAGAACGCCCCTGGCGGGCCTGTTGGCCGCGCCGGTCTCCAACGTGAGGTGCCGTAGGCCACGGTCTCGAGCCCAATCCTCCGCGGCGTTCATGAGTGGCGCGCCCACGCCTTGTCGCTCGTGAGCCGCGTCGACCGCCAGTTCGCCGACATAGGCATCGATTTCACCGCTGAAGTGCTGTCGTTCGGCCACCGTCACCAGGCCCCGACCACGGTCTCGTTCGCAACCGCTACCAGAACCGCTCGGTCGTCCGCACCGTGATCGTCGAGCGAGGCCGTGACCCAACCGGCTACTTCCTCGGCAACCGCCTCAGCCTCTCCCCAGTCGGCGACACCCATCTCCAGCCGGGGCGCCAGCGACACAGCAACCTGGCGATCGGATGGCTTGTACCGGCGGATGGAGACACGCGCATAGGGCATGACCCCACAGTCGCAGAAGAGATGTCCATGAATAAACACCGATTTGCTCCGGCATCCGGATTCTCGCCGGCTGGGCGCGGCAATCGATGCGGCCGCCAGGCTCCGCACGGCCCACGTCGGCTTGGTGCACGCTCGGGCCAAAGTCAACGCAGGCCCCAGGACAGGGCATTCTCGACGCGCTCCGAGCACATCCTGACGACCTGACTTCCGTACGGGGCGCATCCCAGCTCGCCGACTTCCTCAACCTCGTGGACTGCACGACGGCGCTCCGCGACTACGCCGAACGCATGTGGACCCGCCACACCGGCGCGCTCACCGCGGCCATCGCCGACGAGACAGGCGTCAACCATGACAACCTCACCCGAGTCGCGCTTGCCCGTCTCGTGCTGGAAATACCGTCGCTAACGACCGCCAAGCCGCAGTCGACACATTCTTCGAAATCCTCGCCCACAGCTGGACCCCGCCACACCTCCCGTAGCGACCCGGCAGCCGCCGACCGCCGACAAGGGAAGGCCGCCCAACCCAACGTCCTCACCACTGAACCCATCAAACAACGGAACGGCCCAAGCCACACCCCGCACGACGATGAAGCCCACCCCCACCCGGGAAGCGCAAGCCCGGCCCCCAGCCGAGCCATGCAAGGTTTCGGGGGCGGGATTGCCCAAGGTCGTTATCAAGCCTGACGGACGACCTTGGGTAATCCCGCCCCCGAAACCGTCCCAGCAGACGGCAAAACCGAGAAACCTCAGATATACCCCAACTCACCCAGATCTTTAAGCTCATCCACCAACGACTTAACCTCCTGAGCCCGATCCCGAGGACAAACCAGGACCGCGTCCGGCGTATCCACGATCACCAGATCCCGTACCCCCAGCGCCGCGATCAACCGCCCCGACGACGGGACCACGACCAACCCTTCGGTCTCGCGGAGGAGGACGCTGGGCTTGGCCGCGGGGTCCTGCCCGATCACCACGTTGCCGTGCGGGTCGGAGGCCATCACCTCGCCGAGCGTGTGGAAGTCGCCGACGTCGTTCCAGCCGAAGTCGCCTTGCACCGTCGCGACGCGGCCGACGTTGGCCGCGCCCTCCATGACCGCGTAGTCGACCGAGATGCGCGGCAGGGTCTGCCAGACCTCGCCGAGGACCTCCTCGCGGGCCGGGGTGTCCCAGGCGTGCGCGATGCGGGAGATGCCGGAGGCGAGTTGGGGCTGTTGGCGGGAGAGTTCGGTGAGGAACACGTCGACGCGCCACACGAACATGCCGGCGTTCCACAGATAGTTGCCGGATTTCACGTAGCTCTCGGCCACGTCGTACGACGGCTTCTCCTTGAACTCCTCGACGGCCAGGATCGGGCCGTCGCCGAGAACGCTCCCGCACTGAAGGTAACCGTAACCGGTCTCGGGTCGCGTCGGGGTGATACCGAGAGTCATCAGGAGCCCCTGTCGGGCGCCGACCATGGCCTTCTTGATGACCTCGGTGAACTTTTCCTTCTGACTGATCAGGTGGTCCGAGGCGAAGGAGCCCATGATGGCTTCGGGATCGCGACGGGCGATGATCGCGGCGGCCAGGGCGATGGCGGCGCACGAGTCGCGGGGCGACGGCTCGACCAGGACGTTGGCCTCGGGCACTGTGGAGAGCTGCCGGGACACGTGTGCGGCGTGAGCGCCGCCGGTGACCACGAAGATCCGCTCGGGCGGCGACAGCAGATCGAGCCGATCGACGGTGGCCTGCAGAAGCGACGCGTCGGTGCCGGTCAGCGGATGCAGGAACTTGGGGTGGCCAGCCCGTGACAACGGCCACAGTCGGGTTCCGGTGCCACCGGCGAGCACGACGCCGTAGAGTGCACCCAGTTGCTCAGTCATGCGCACAGAGTGTAGTGGCTCACTGAGCTACGACTCGTTTCCATGTTGTGACATGCACCTCCGCGCTGGACTCCCAGGTAAACTCCTTGGCCCGGTCGAAACCGGCCTTGGCCAGGGTCATCCGCCGCTGCTCGTCGTGCAGCAGGTCGGCGAGGTCCGCGGCGATCCGGTCGGGGTCCTCTGTCGTGTATGCGACCGCGTCCCCTCCCACCTCGGGCAGCGAAAGCCGCGGCGTGGTCAGCACCGGCGTGGCGCAGGCCATCGCCTCGAGGATCGGCAGGCCGAAGCCCTCGCCGAAGGACGGGTAGCAGGCGACCAGCGCGCCGCCGAGGAAGCCGGGCAGGTCCGCGTACCGCAGGTAGCCGGGGCGCAGCAGGCGCAGGTGGGACGGGACCTCGGACACCGCCCGGTCGATCTCGTCGTCGTGGCCCTGGCCGCCGGCGAGCACGAGCGCGGGCGGGTGCGGCCAGTCGGAGACGGCCCGGGCCCAGCCGCGGATCAGGTTGGGCACGTTCTTACGTGGCTCCTTGGCGCCGAGGAACGCCACGTAGCCCGAGTCGCCGAGGCCGAGCCGAGCGCGGACCCGCGCCTTCTCCTCCTCGGTCGGGGCGTGGAACGCCGAGTGGTCGACACCGTGGTATGCCACGTCGATGCGGGTCGGGTCGGCGTCGAGCAGCCGGATCAGCTCGTCGCGGGTGGCCTTGCTGGGCACGATGACCCGTGCGGCCCGGCGCAGCGACGTCTTGATCGCACTGCGGAAGAACGTCCGCTTGGTGTTGTCGTAGTGCTCAGGCTCGGTGAAAAACGTCGCGTCGTGCACGGTCACGGTCACCGGGCAGCCGGCCCGCAGCGGGCACGTATAGAACGGCGAGTGCAGCACCTTGGCGCCGACCTGCTGGGCGAGCAGCGGCAGGCCTGTCTGCTCCCAGGCGAGCCGGGCGGGGCGATGGGCGACCGCGGCCGGACCGGCGATCACCTCGGCATCGACGAGCATGCGGCTGTAACGCTCCGCATCCGAGCGCTGCGCCACGACGGCGAGATCGACCCTGTCTGGGTCCAATCGGCCGAGGGCACCGAGCAGTCCGTCGACGTATCTGCCGACTCCTCCTCGGTCTGCGGGGACGCTGGTGGCGTCGACGAGCACTCGCGGGGGGCGACCGGCGGTCACGAGGCAACTCCCAAAGAGGTTGTAATTCAGACCACTGGCAAGACTACGCCGGGAATGCATCGCGCACGTGACCGCGACACCGCCTAGTTGCGAGCGTTTCCCGGAACTGCGGGCGTCATCCGTCGCACGTTCAGGATCCGATACAAGAAATTACCCAGAGTTACAGCACTATCGTGTACACGTGCACACAACGATCCCCCGGGCCTTTGCCGAATTCGTCCGGCGCGACGCGGCCGCCCCGCTGCTGACCTGGTACGACGACGCGACCGGCGACCGCACCGAGCTGTCCGGGGCGACGCTGGACAACTGGGTGTCCAAGACGGCGAATCTGCTGGTCGACGGCGTGGGCCTGGACCCGGGGGACACGGTCGCGGTGCTGCTTCCGCCGCACTGGCAGACCGCCGCGATCCTCCTCGGCGTCTCGGCCGCCGGCCTCGCGGCCGACCTGGGCGGCCCGCCGCATCCGGTGGAGGCGCTCTTCACCACCGGAGACCGGGCGCCGGAAGCCGCGTCCTGGCCCGCCGGCGACCGGTACGCGACGGGGCTGCTCCCGCTGGCCATGCCGCTGCGCGACGTTCCGCCCGGCTACCACGACTACGTGATCGACGTGCGCAACTACGGCGACCACTTCGGCGGCGCACGGGTCGGCGAGGACGACCGTGCGCTGGCCGGCCCGGTCGAGCTGAGCCAGCTCGCGGTCATGCGTACGGCGACCACGCGCGCCGCCGAGCTGGGGTTGACCGCCGGCGACCGGGTGCTGGTCGACGCCCGCGCCTATCCCGACCCGATCGACTGGCTGTTCGCCCCGCTGGCCGCCGGCGCGTCGATCGTGCTTTGCGCCAACCTCGACCCCGGAAGCGCCAACCTCGACCCCGGGAGCGCCGATCTCGACGCCGGAAAGATCGAGAAGCGGGCGCGGGCCGAGAAGGTCACGGTCGTGCTGACCCGCTGAGCCGACCCGGAGACGAGCCCGGACCGCGGTCTTCGGTCATCTGGGGGCCGCGGCGCGCCTGCGGGCCAACTCCTCGAACGCCGCCAGCGACTCGGGGTTGGCCAGCGCGCCCTTGGCAGCCGCGGAGTCCACCGGCGTACCCGTCAGGATGCGTTTGACCGGCACCTCGAGCTTCTTGGCGGAGAGCGTGCGCGGCACCGCGCGGATCTGGTAGATCTCGTCGGGGACGTGTCGCGGCGAGAGCGCGGCACGCAGCTCGCCCCGCACCCGGCCGCGCAGGTCGGCGTCGAGCTCGACGCCGTCGGCGAGCACGAGGAAGAGCAGAAGCTCGCCGTTGGGGTCGCCGTCCCGCTCCAGATGGACCACGACCGAGTCGACGACCTCGGGCAGCCCCTCGACCACCGAATAGAACTCCGAGGTGCCCAGCCGGACCCCGCCGCGGTTGAGCGTCGCGTCCGACCGGCCGGTGATCACGCAGGTGCCGTCGGCGCCGATGGTGATCCAGTCGCCGTGCCGCCACACGCCGGGGAAGACGTCGAAGTACGCCTCCCGGTAGCGCTTGCCGTCCGGGTCGTTCCAGAAGCCGACCGGCATGCTCGGCATCGGCGCGGTGATCACCAGCTCGCCGAGCTCGCCGATGACCGGCTTGCCGGCCGGGTCGTAGGCCTCGACCCGGGCGCCCAGGCAGCGGCAGGCGATCACGCCCTCGATGACCGGCAACAGGGGGACCGCGCCGACGAAGCCGGTGCAGACGTCGGTGCCCCCGGACAGCGACTGCAGCTGCAGGTCGGCTCCGACCGCCTGGTAGACCCACTCGAAGCCCTCGGGCGGCAGCGGCGCGCCGGTCGAGCCGACCGCCTTGAGTCCCGTCCGGCCGCCCCGCCCACCGTCCTCGGGCGCGACGCGCCTGAAGTTCGGGGTGAGGCCGGCCTTGCGGCAGGCCATCAGGAACGGCGCCGACGTGCCGAAATAGGTGATGCCGGCCTCGTCGACGAGGTCCCAGAGCACGGACATGTCGGGAAAGCCCGGGTTGCCGTCGAACAGGACGATGGCCGCGCCGACGGCCGGGCCGCTCGCCAGGAAGTTCCACATCATCCAGCCGGTCGTCGTGAACCAGAAGAACCGGTCGGACGGGCCGAGGTCGTGGTGCAGGGCGAGGATCTTCAGGTGCTCCAGCAGGATGCCGCCGTGGCCGTGCACGATCGGCTTGGGCAGGCCGGTGGTGCCGGAGCTGTAGAGCACGTACAGCGGATGGTCGAAGGGCACCGGCTCGAACTCGAGAGGATCGTCGCCGTCGAGGTCGTCCCAGTCGCCGCCAGCCTCGAGGTAGCCGATGGTGACGACGTGTTCGATCGAGGGAATCGCCGCCCGGATGGCCGTGACCTCGTCGCGGCGGCTGATCGGCTTGTCGCCATAGCGGTAGCCGTCGACGGCGACGAGCAGTTTCGGCTCGATCTGCCTCCACCGGTCGATCACGCTGCGTGCGCCGAACTCGGGCGCGCACGAGGAGAAGACCGCGCCGAGGCTCGCCGCCGCGAGCATCAGAACGTACGTCTCCGGAATGTTGGGGGCATAGGCCGCGACCCGGTCACCCTTGCCGATTCCCCGGCTTTTCAGCCCGGCACGGACCCGGCCCACCCGATCGCGCAGCTGCCGGGCGGTCAGCCGGACCGGCTCACGGCTCTGCGAGTATGCGATGACGACCGGATCGTCGTCGCCGAGACCCGGCATGCGCAGCACGTGCTCGGCATAGTTGAGGGTGGCGCCCGGAAACCAGGTCGCGCCGGGCATGGACGCGCCGGCGAGCACGGCGGTCGGCGGGTCGTGCGCGATGACGGCGAAGTAGTCCCAGATCGACTGCCAGAAGCCGGTCAGATCGGTGACAGACCAGTCCCACAACTCGGCGTACCCGGCGAAGGCTAGCCCGCGCTCGCGCTCCAACCAGGCCAGGTAGTGGCCGATCCGGGTCGTTTCCCGCGCGTCGGCCGGCGGCTCCCACAGCACTGTGCCCGTCATTCGAACACCGTAACGCCCGTTCCGGCGCCGTCTAGGGCGCCGGCGCGGCCGATCCTCCATCGGTACCTTGCGGGTCGCTTCCGCGCGGTTGCCCAGCACAGGTACGGTGCCGGGCAGCGAGACACCCCGGGAGAGAAGACAGTGCGCCACTTCAGGTCGATCTTGTACGCCCTCGTGCTGGCACCGGCGGTGTGGGTGCTGGTCGGCGTGGGCCTCACCCACGACCTGACCGCCCGGGGGCGAGATGGTTTCGCCGTCGAGTCGTTCACGGGCCTATTGCTTCTGGTGCTCGGCGGCGCCGCGTACGGAATCTTGCTCTTCGCCCCGATCTCGCCCGCCGGGCCGTTCCTTGCCGGTGTGGCCTATCTCGTGATCGGGATTTGGGCGATTCAGGCGCCGTCGGCGTATGGCGGTGTGTGGCCGGCCGGCGTGACCAAGCCGGGTTTTGATCTCAGCCGGCCGGGATACGGGCTGGCGGCGCTGCTCGCGGTGCCGATGATCCTGACGGTGCTCAGCGCGCGGAGGTGGGCGAAGTACGAGCCGCCGGTCCTGCCGATCATCGGGCAGATCGGGCGGGCTCGGGGCGCCGCCGCGGCCCCGGGCATGCCGATGGCGATCGCCCAGACCGAGGTCATCCCCCGGCGGTCGTACCGGGACTCCGGTTCGGGCCTCGGCATCTTCTCGGAGCCGGAGCGGACCGCGGTGCTGCGGCTGCCGACCGAGACCGCGAACACGACGGCCGTGGTCGTCACCTCCCCGGACGAGCCGACCGTCGTGGTCGCCGTCGAAGAGCCGACGGCCGTCGTCGTCTCGGCGCCAGAGGAGGCCACGGTCGTGGTCGTGTCGGCGCCGCGGGAGACGACGGCTGTGGTCGTGTCGGCGCCGGAGGAGGCGACGGTCGTGGTCGTGTCGGCGCCGGAGGAGGCGACGGCTGTCGTCGCCGCGGACGATGGGGGGAAGACCGAGGCGACCGCGGTGGTGGCCGCCGAGCCGGACGGGGAAGTGCCCACGGAGGAGGTAACCGCCGGCACGGCCGAGCGCAAGCCTGCGAAGGCAGCCGGTGACCGAGCGCCGAGCGGCGAGACGACCGGGGACGAGCGGACCCAGGCGATCCGTCTCCCGCTGGGCGCCGAGCCGACCCAGGCGATCCGGACTCCGGTGGCCGACGGCGGCGAGAAGACGCAGGTGCTGCGGCTGCCGCCGGGCGATCCGGGCGAGACCACACAGGTCTTCGGCGGGCCCGGCGAGCGTACGCGGGAGGTGCCGCAGGGCGACGCGACCCAGGTGATCCGCACGGCGGGGACGCCGGCCGACGGGGAGCGCACCCAGGTGATCCGCCCGGGCCTGGTCACCCCGCCCGGCGAGAGCACCGAGGCGGTCGAGCTGTCCGCGCCGGACGACCACCCGACCGTGTCGATCGACACCGCTGCGATGAACGCCGCCCCGCCCATGTCCATCGCCGGCGCCGAGCGGCCGAACTTCGCCGAGGACCCGACCGGCCGCCTCGTGCCGCCCGCGCCGGCCGGCGAAGAGCCGACCCGCACGATGACCGTGATGAACCTGGAACGGCCGCCGGACGAGGTGCCCACCCAGCGCAGGCCCACGCCCGACGAGCTCTGAATCACGCGCGGGGCGTCAGCCGCGGCGCCCGTGCACCCGAGCCCAGGCGGCCCACGCCTGGCGCCACGCCCCGCGCCGGCCGTGCCGCCAGGCGACCTGGGCCGAGCGGCTGGACACCCGGTCGCTCAGGCCGGTGGCGTACAGCAGGGTCTCGTTGATCGCCCGGGCCCGCAGCCGATCGTCGGAGCGGAACCAGGCCGCCCCCTCGTCCAAATCGGACAGTTGGCTGACCAGGTCGCGCAGCGCCATCCGGGCGGCGAGGTCGGGCTGGTCGGACAACTCGATCTGCCGCGACAGGGCGGCCTCCCAGAGCTCACCCCAATATTCCGGCAGATCGGGCACGTCACCGCCGTCGGCCAGCCATGTGACGAGCGCGCGCCGCGAACGCAGCGCCGCCTCGACCAGCGCGCGGTGCGGCTCACCGCGCAAATCCAGTTCCATGCGACGTACCTCCCCGATCAGTGTCCCCCGGCCGCGCACGCGCGCGGCCCGTCCGACGCCGTTGCGCACCCTGTCCGGCGTGTCCGACCCGACGCCCGTCGTGCCGGATCGTCACCGGATGGCGATTCGATTAGCACATATGATCGAGGTCTGTAGTATGGTCACAACATGGAGCTCACCGCACGGCAGCGGCATATTCTCACGGTGATCCGAGACTGGGTCGAGGAGCATGGCTACCCGCCGACCATGCGTGAGATCGGCGCCGCTGTCGGGTTGGCCTCGCCCTCCACGGTCGCCCACCACATGGCGATTCTCGAGAAGAACGGCTTTCTCAGGCGCGACGCGCGCGGCTCGCGGGCGGTCGACATCCGCGACCATTCGGCCGGCGACGACCGGCCACGCCACCACGACGACGCGGTCGCGCGGGAGCGGCAGGGCCGCGACGAGACCGACGCGCGGGTGCCGGTGCTCGGTGCGATCGCGGCCGGCGCGCCGATCCTCGCCGAGGAGAACGTCGAGGACGAGCTCACCCTGCCGCTGTCGCTGGTCGGCCGGGGCACGCTTTTCGCCCTGCGGGTCAAGGGCGACTCGATGATCGAGGCGGCGATCTGCGACGGCGATCTGGTCGTGGTCCGCCAGCAGCAGGTCGCCGAGAGCGGCGACATCGTCGCGGCCATGCTCGACGGCGAGGCCACGGTCAAGGTCCTGCGCCTGCGGGACGGCAACGTCGAGTTGCTGCCGCGCAACCCGCTCTACGACGTGATCCCCGCCAACCACGCGGTGATCCTCGGCAAGGTCGTCAGCGTCCTGCGACGCGTCTGACCACAACGCTCCGCGACGCGGCCGATTCGGACAGTCGCGTACATCTTCGTGCGACGCCGACGAAACACCCGGCGCGTATGGTGGAGCCGTCGGTCTCGACAGCCTCGCCTCGTCACCTCGGCCGCCGCATCGACGGCCGTCCCCATCGTTCGGGTCCAGCACGGCTCACGCTTGGAGCGCGATAGCCGCGACCCGCCGCCCGACGAGGCTGCACCGGTCTTCATCTCCGGCTACATCTCCGGCTCGGGCCGGCAGCGCCGCGCATCGCGGTGCATTTATCGGAAGGCAGCTCCATGGCCAGGCGATACGGACTTCTCAGCACCCACCCGCCGACGCACTGCGGCCTCGCGACGTTCAACGCCGCCCTGGCCGAAAGCCTCACGGCGGGCTCTGCCGTCACGGGAGTCGTACGGGTCACGGCACAGGGCGACAACGTGGCCTCTGGGACCGCCGTGCACCACACCTGGGCGGCGGGCCAGCCCGGCGGGTGGCGGGACGCCGCCGACGCCCTGAACGCCTTCGACGTGGCGATCATCCAACACGAGTACGGCATCTATCCCGGTGCCGACGGCGCCGACGTCCTGCGGGTGATGCGCAGGCTCACCGTGCCGAGCATCGTCGTCCTGCACACCGTGCTCAGCCGGCCCACCCCGCGGCAGAAGTCCGTGCTGGAGCAGGTCGTCGCCGAGGCGGGCGCGGTCGTCACCATGACCGGCGCCGCCCACGACCGGCTCCTGATCGGCTACGCCGTCGATCCGGACAAGGTGTCGGTCATCCCGCACGGCGCCGCCGAGCATTCCGCGACCCCCGTGGCGCGCACCTCCCGGCCGCACATGCTGACCTGGGGCCTGCTTGGTCCCGGCAAGGGCATCGAGTGGGCTATCCGGGCGCTCCCCCTGCTGCGCCGTCTTGATCCGCTCTACACCGTGGCGGGGCGGACCCATCCCAAGGTGATCGAGCGGCACGGCGAGGCGTACCGGGCCGGGCTGCACCGCCTCGCCGCCGAGCTGGGCGTGGCACAGTCCGTCGACTTCCAGGCGATCTATCACGACGAGGCGACGCTCGGCCGGCTCATCCGCTCGGCCGACGTGGTGGTCCTGCCATACGACTCCGTCGAGCAGGTCACCTCCGGCGTGCTCATCGAGGCGGTCGCCGCGGGCATCCCCGTCGTCGCGACGGTCTTCCCGCACGCCGTCGAGCTGCTGACCGACGGGCCAGGCCTGCTCGTGCCGCACAAGAACCCGAGGCTGCTGGCCGCCGCCGTACGGAAGGTCCTCACCCGGCCGAACCTGGTCGAGCGCGCCGACGACGCCGTCGCCCGCTGGCCGGTCGTCGCCGCCCGCTACGAGGAACTGGCCGGGCGGCTGACCGCCGCCGGCACGCACACCGTCGCGGCCACGCCGGCATGATCGCGGCGGCGGGGGCGCCGCCACGACAGCGACGCACACCGGCACCGAGCTTCGATCATCTCGTCCGGCTGACCGACGACACTGGGCTGTTCGAACATGCCCGGCACGCCATCGTCCGGCGCGAACACGGCTACTGCACCGACGACGTGGCTCGCGGACTGGTCGTGACCAGCCGCGAGCCCGACCCGGCGCCGGCCGTGCTCCGGCTGGCCGGGCAGTACCTCGCGTTCCTGACGCACGCGCAGGACGACAGCGGCGCCTTCCACAACCGGCTCGGCTACGACCGGCGCTGGGCCGACGCCGCCGGGATCGGCGACTGGTGGGGACGCGCTCTGTGGGGCCTCGGCACGGCTGTCGCCCGCAGCCCGGCCGGTTGGATCCGCGACGAGGCTTCGGTCGCGTTCACCCGCGGCGCCTCGCTGCGGTCGCCGTTCCCGCACGCCATGGCTTTCGCCGGGCTCGGCGCCGCCGAGGTTCTCCGGGCCGACCCGGGCAACGCCCTCGCGGCCGGCCTGCTCGACGACGCGGCGACCGCCGCCGGAGCGCCCGGTTCCGATCCTGGGTGGCCGTGGCCGCAGCCGGCGCTGAGCTATGCCAGCGCGTCGCTTGCCGAGGTCGTCATCGCGGCCGGGCACGCGAGACACGATCCGGCGCTGCGGGACGTGGGGCTGCGGATGTTGGGCTGGCTGCACGAAATCCAGCTGGTCGACGGCCGGCTCTCCGTGCTCCCGGCGACCGGGTGGAAACGCGGAGCGCCGCGGCGACAGTTCGACCAGCAACCGATCGAGGTCGCCGCCCTCGCCGACGCCTGCGCCACCGCGGCTGAGTCCACCGGCGATCAGCAGTGGCGTCGCGGAGTCCGCCAGGCCGTCGACTGGTTCCTCGGGGACAATGACATCGAGGCGCCGATGTGGGACCCCGCCACGGGCGGCGGATACGACGGCCTGACCCCGACCGGCCCCAACGCGAACCAGGGCGCCGAGTCCACCTTGGCGTTCATCTCCACCATGCAGCACGCTCGTCACCGGTCTCGGCCGTAGTGGAGGAATTCAGATGATCCATCCCGACGTCGTCGACGTCCTGCTGAGCCAGCACGACGAGATCCGGCGGATGTGCTCCGCGGTCCAGCGGGCCACCGGCGACGAGAAGCAGGAACTCTTCAAGGCGCTCGAACTGTTCGTCCACGTGCACGAGGAGGGCGAGCGGCGGGTGGTGCGCACGGCCGTGCGCAACAGCGGCGGGATCGGCGACGAGGTCGGCCGGGCCTGCGCGCTGGAGGAGGAGGGCATCGGGCGGGCGGTCGCCGAGTTGCACGACCGCACGGTCGACCACCCGGACTTCGACGGCCTGTTCGCACATCTGCAGCAGGCGTTGGCCGACCACAACGCCCACGAGGAGCGGGACGAGTTTCCGCTGCTCCGTCGCTACGTGCCGGTCGACCGCCTGCACATGATGGCCGGCGAGCTGCACGACGTGCAGCTCATGACGGCCCGCTGACCCGGGTCGACGGCGCGGCCGGTCAGGCCGTGCCTTCCTTTGGCATGCCCTTCTGGCCCTCGCCTGCGAGGCCGTCCGCAGGCGCGGCTGGGTGCCGCTCGGTGCAGGCGGTCATGCCGTGCCCTCCTTTGGCATGCCCTTCTGGCCCTCGCCTGCGAGGCCGTCCGCAGGCGCGGCTGGGTGCCGCTCGGTGCAGGCGGTCATGCCGCAAGCCGATCGAGGCGGCGCTTCTGTTCGGCGAGCAACGCCGCGCGCTCGCGGCGCTCGTCCGGCGGCAGGTCGGCGATCTCCTGCACGGCGGCGGCGGTCGCGGCGGCGGACCGCTCGATGGCCTGGGCCCGCGCGGCGAAGTCGTCGCGCAGGAACCGAGACGTGCGGCGGACCGCCTCGCGGCAGTCCCGCCCCACGTGGAAACCGACGTCGTCGACGTAGCGGCGCAGCTCGGACTTGGCCTGCAGCCGGCGCTGCAGGACCTGCCGGTCGCGCTCGGTCTTGATCATGCGGCGGCCCAGCGTGAGGCCGGCGAGCAGGCCGAGCGGCGCGGCGAGGGCGACGTTGAAGAGCGCGCCGACGGCGCCGAGCATGTAGAAGCCGCCGTAGGTGACCCGGGCCGCGGTGAACGCGCCGAGGAACTGCTGCATCCCCGATCTCTGGAAGCTCACGTCCAGCTCGTCGACCTTGCGCAGGGCGAGGTCGGGCGCGGGCAGGTCCACGTCGAGGCTGTCGTACTCCAGGCCGAAGCGCTCGGCGACGTCGTGCGCGAGCTGCTCGGTGCGGGTGACCAGCAGCATCAGATTGTCGACCGCCGCCGCGGTGGCCTCCCGCGCGGCCCACGCCTGGAAGTCGCGCCAGGTGTCCCGCGGGTCGGACTCGTCCAGCAGGTCCTCGCCGCGGCGCACCATGAGCCGTAGCCGTTCCCGCAGGTCGTGGTCGACGTCGGCGGTGAGGTCCTGGATGCCGTCGCCGAGCACGGTCTGCCAGGAGCCGCCGCCGAGCCAGGCGCTGCGCCGGGTCTTCTCCGCGTAGCGCCGGACCACCTCGGGGGCTGTGTCGGGCGAGGCGGCGGCCGCGTGCTCGGCGGCGACCCGCTCGCGCAGCTGCGACACGACGAAGGCCAGCTCGGCGCGGGCGGCCACGAGCCGGTTGGCCGAGGCGGCGCCGAGCACGTCGCGGCGCAGCACGTCGACCAGGCCGGGGAAGCCGGACTCGGCGTTGAGGTCGCCGGAGTCGCGGGCCTGGGCGCGCATGCGCAGGAAGGACGAGACCGCCACGATCGGCACGTCGAGCCCGGCCCCGCGCAGGTGGCCCTCGTTGATCTCGACGATCCGCCGCCACTCGCCGTAGAGGTCGATCTTGGTGATCACGCAGAAGACCCGCGGGCAGCGCTCGATCGTACGCCGCAGGAAGTCCACCTCGGGCGCGGTCAGCTCCTGCGCCGCGTCGGTGACGAACAGCGCGGCGCTGGCCAGCGGCAGCGTCGCCAGCGTGAGGTTGCCCTGCGCCGAGTCGAGGCCGCCCACCCCGGGCGTGTCGATGATGGACAGGCCGGCGCCGAGCAGCCGCCGGTCGAGGCGCACCTCGACGCTGCGTGGCGCGGGATCGGCGTGGCCCTCGGTGATGTGCCGGCGCAACTGGCCGAAGTCGACCGGCACCGCCACGAGCGCGCCGTCGTCGTCCGGGACCTGCAGGAACGCGGCCGGCGGACGGCCGAACCGCAGCAGGGTCGGCACCGCGGTGACGATGTCGGCGTCGACCGGGCAGATGTCGGTGCGCAGCAGCGCGTTGACCAGCGTGCTCTTGCCCTGTTTGAACTCGCCGACGACGGCAACGGTCGCATCCTCGCCGCTCAGCCGCTCGGCCGCGAGCTCGAGCCGCTCGACGAGGTCGGGGCGCCCGGCGCCGGCGGCGAGGGCTCGGGCGTCGGCGAACTCGGCCAGCACGCGGGCTGCCTGGCCGCCGACCCGCTCGGCCGTAGGCGTCACCGTGGCCAAACCGATTTCCCTCGCATCCGTCGAAAACCCGGCGCAGGAAACCCTACGCGTCCAGATCGCGCACTGACTACCGGGTGAGCGGCCGGACCCCGCGCACTGTCCGGATCGCGACCAGCAGCCAGGCCGCGACCAGGAAAGCGTAGAGCAGGACGGCGAGCGCGGCGACCGCGTGCGAGCCGGTCCGGGCCGCGAGCCCGTTCATCCCGGTGACCAGCGTGCCGACCGGGAAGGTGAAACTCCACCAGGCGAGCGAGAACGGCAGTCCGGCCCGAGCCGTGCGCGCGGTGAGCGCCGCCGCGAGCGCCAGCCAGAAGAGGGCAAAACCCATGACGGGTACGCCGTACAGCGGCGCGACCTCGTCCGCCAGCCCGCCGGCCGCCCGGCCGAGCAGGTGCACGGCGGTGACCGACTGCCCGAGCGGGCCGAGCACGATCCACACGGTGGGCACGGTCCGGGCCGCCCCGAGCCCGTGGCCCACCAGGCTGCCCCAGATCTGCGGGATCACGACGAGGGCCGCGAAGAAGCTGACGCCGGCCAACGCGTAGCAGATCAGCAGCAGGTCCCGCGGGTCGGCGGCGTGCGGAACGAGCAGGGCCCCGGTGGCCGCCGACACCATCGGCGGGACGACCGGCATGAGCCAGCTGCCACCAGCCGCGCCGGAGGCGATCCGACGCCTGGTGATCATCAGGTAGGGCACCGCGACGGCCACGGCCAGGCCGAGCAGTGTCCCGGCCGTCCACAGCGCCGTGTCGAGGGCGACGGCCGCCCGCTCGCCGATCCAGTCCCGGCCCAGCAGCAGCGTTCCGGCACCGACCGTCATCAGCGCCATCGGCGGAGCGCCCCAGAACTGGGCCATCGCGGGGTCCTCCGCGTACCGGCGCAGGGTCTGGCCGCGCAGGTGGCGCGACCACACGGCAACCAGGGTGACCAGCGCGCCGGCCGCGAGGGCCCAGATCGCCGTGGCGATCGCGCGCAGGCCCGGCGGGTGCGCCGGCAGGCTGCAGGCGGCGACCGCCACGATCCCGGTGCCCATCACCGGGGCGAACCAGTTCGGTCCGAGCGTAAGGGTACCGGCGGGGCGGACGAGAGTGCTGGTCATGCCGCCGAGCCTCGCCCGTGGCCGGCCGGCCCGGTACCCGGCGCCTGCCTATCGGGTCATAGGCTGAGGCTATGCCTCTGCCGCGGTTGGCCGCCGACCTGACGGGCTACGACCTGCTGCTGAGCGTCGCCCGGCTGGGCTCCGTGGGCCGGGCCGCCGCCGAGCACCTCATCTCGCAGCCGGCGGCCAGCGCCAAGCTGCGCGAGCTGGAACGGCGAGCCGGCCTCACGCTGCTGCGCCGCACCCCGCGCGGCTCGACGCTGACCGAGACGGGCGCGCTGGTCGCCGACTGGGCGCGCGCCACGATCGACGCGGCCGACGCGCTCGCCGCCGGGATGGCCGCGCTGCGCTCGGCACACGACTCGCGGCTCGCGGTGGCGGCGAGCCAGACCGTCGCCGAATACCTCCTGCCCGTCTGGCTGGTCGCCCTGCGTACCCGGCACGCGTCGCTGAGCGTCACGCTGCGCGCCGCGAACTCCGCCGACGTCGCCGCCGCGGTGCTCGGCGGCGAGGTCGCAATCGGCTTCGTCGAGGGTCCGGCCGTACCCGCCGGGCTGGAGTCGGCGACGGTCGCGACCGACCGGCTCACCGTCGTGGTGGCGCCGGGTCATCCCTGGACCCGGCGGCGGCGCGGGGTGACCGCGGCGGAGCTGGCGGGGACCCCGCTGGTCGCGCGGGAGGCCGGCTCGGGCACCCGGCGGGCGTACGAGGAGGCGCTGCCCGGCCCGGCCGCGGTGCCGCTGCTGGAGCTCTCGTCCACGACGGCGATCAAGCATGCGGTAGCGGCCGGTAACGGGGCCGCCGTGCTGAGCTCGCTCGCCGTGATCACTGAGCTGGCCGCGGGCGTGCTGGTCGCCGTGCCGACGGGCGTGTCGCTGCAGCGCCGGCTGCGGGCGGTCTGGCCAGCGAACGCCCAGCTGATCGGGCCTGCAAGGGACCTCTTGGCGATCGCGCAGCGTTTCCCGGCCGGCCGTCGCGAGCAGTGACGGTCAGGACCAGTCCGGGCGGTGAACAGGGATCCACTCGGTCGCGAAGTCGACCGCCGCGCGCTGGCTCATCAGGCGCGCGGTCGCCCCGCCGACCGGGCCGAGCCGCGCGCCGCCGGCCTTGTCGAAATCGGCGCCGATCCGGTCGAAGTCACCGGCGTCGACGTCGACCTCCGTCCACGTGGTCCAGCGGGAGACGCCGTCCGGCCCGCGCACCGCGGCGCCCGTCGCGAGCTGAGGCGGGTCGGGGCGGCGGGTCTCGGCGAGGTGCAGCGAGGTGTTGGCGTCGTGGCCGCAGCCGAGCAGCAGGACCTGACCGTCGAGGCGGTAGACCGCGCCCAGCGGCGACCGCTCGCCGAGCCCGTCGGCCAGCAGATGATCACCGACAATCTCGGCGGCCCGGCGCCCGACCGCGGCGAACGACACCTGCGGATGGTCGCTGCGCAGCGCGCCCGGCCAGGTGCGGACCAGTTCGGCGAGGCGGCCCATGTAGCGGTTGGCCGGCGTGCGCGCGACGTCGAAGCCCGGCGCCTCCCGCCGGATCGGCTCCCACCAGGCGTGCGGCACCGGCGGGCGGGACCAGCTCTCGGGGTCGGAGTTGTCCGGCGTGTGGGTCGGCACCACGATCGTGCCCGCCGGCCCGGCGGCGTCGAGCAGCGCCTCGACCACCGCCTGCGGCCCGCCGACGACAAACCCGAGGCTCTTGTACGAGGAGTGGACCAGCACCACGCCGCCGGGCGTCACGCCTAGCGCTCTGAGCTGCGTCACGAGCGACCCGCGGGTGGCGTATTCATCCATGCCGGCAGGTTAGCGACCGGTCGGCGATTTCTCGACCGACATCTGTCAGTTCCGCACGGCGTCGACCCGGGTTACCCAGGAGTAGATTCCGGAAGGTGACCGCTACTCACGAAGTCTTCAACCAGGCTCCACCCCTGGTCGACTACGACGTCTCGGCCGACGCCGCGCTGTTGGCGGGCGTCGAGCGAGAGGGCGCGGGGTGGGCGGCCGGCGACCTGCACCAACTGGGCAAGCTCGCCGGCGCCGCCGAGCCCCAGCAGTGGGCCGACGAGGCCAACCGCCACGAGCCGAGACTGATCACCCACGACCGCTACGGACGCCGGATCGACGAGGTCGAGTTCCACCCGTCCTGGCACCGGCTCATGGAGGTCGCCGTCTCGGCCGGCTTGGCCGGCGCGGCCTGGGCCGACGCACGGCCCGGCGCGCACAACGCCCGGGCGGCCGGTCTCTACGTCTGGTCGCAGGTCGAGGCCGGCCACAGCTGCCCGATCACCATGACGTACGCCGTGGTGCCCGCGCTGCGCCACAACCCCGAGCAGGCCGCCGTCTTCGAGCCCCTGCTGACCAGCCGGGAGTACGACCCGGGCCTGCGCACGCCCACCACGAAGCGCGGACTGCTCGCCGGCATGGGGATGACCGAGAAGCAGGGCGGGTCGGACGTGCGGGCCAACACGACCACGGCCACCCCGGTCGGTGACGGCACGTACCGGTTGCGCGGCCACAAGTGGTTCACGAGCGCGCCGATGTGCGACCTGTTCCTGGTGCTCGCCCAGGCGCCCGGCGGCCTCTCCTGCTTCCTGGTCCCCCGCGTGCTGCCCGACGGCGCCCGCAACACCTTCCGCATCCAGCGCCTCAAGGACAAGCTGGGCAACCGCAGCAACGCCAGCAGCGAGCCGGAGTTCGACGAAACCGTCGCCTGGCCGGTCGGCGGCGAGGGCGAGGGCGTCCGGACGATCATCGAGATGGTGGCGATGACCCGGCTGGACTGCGTGATCGGCTCGGCCGCCGGCATGCGGGCCGCGCTCAACCAGGCGATACACCACGCCCGGCACCGGGAGGCCTTCGGCGGCCCGCTGGCCGGCAAGCCGGCCATGCGCAACGTGCTGGCCGACCTGGCCCTCGAGTCCGAGGCGGCCACCGTGCTGGCGCTTCGGCTGGCCGGCGCGGTCGACCGGGCGGTCCGCGGCGACGAGGGCGAGCAGGCGTTCAAGCGGCTGGCCGTCGCGGTCGGCAAGTACTGGGTCTGCAAGCGGCAGCCGGCCGTGGTCGGCGAGGCGCTCGAGTGCCTCGGCGGCAACGGCTACGTGGAGGAGTCGGGCCTGCCCCGGCTCTACCGGGACGCGCCGCTCAACTCGATCTGGGAGGGCTCCGGCAACGTGCAGGCCCTCGACGTGCTGCGGGCGCTGCGGCGGGAGCCGGCGAGCCTGGCCGCGTACCTGGCCGAGGTCGAGTCCGCGGCCGGCGCCGACCCCCGGCTGGACGAGGCGGTCGCCGCCCTCAAGGCCCGGCTGGCCGACCGTGCCGACCCCGAGGGGCAGGCCCGCCGGGTGGTCGAGCGAATGGCCCTGGTGCTGCAGGGCTCGCTGCTGGTGCGGCACGCCCCGGCCGCGGTCGCCGACGCGTTCTGTGCCAGCCGCCTGGCCGGCGACTGGGGTCACGCCTTCGGCACGCTCCCGTCCGGCGTCGACATCGCGACGATCGTCGATCGCGCGGCGCCCGCGTAACGACCGGGACGCCCGGCGCGTCGGTCGCCGGCCGGTGGCGGCCGTGCCGCTAGGGTGCCCGGGTGGCTCTCGGCTCGGACTTTCGGCGGCTCTGGACGGCGAACGCGACGAGCGAGGCGGGCAACGGGCTCGCGTTCGGGGCGATCCCGCTGGTCGCGGTGCTGGTCCTCGCCGTACCGGATTACCAGGTCTCGCTGCTGGCGGCCCTCGCCGGCCTGGCCTCGGCCGCCCTCGCGCTGCCCGCCGGCCCCTGGATCGAGTTCCGGCGCAAGCGCCCGGTGATGATCACGGCCGATCTCGTACGCTGCGCGGCCCTGCTCACGATCCCTCTCGCGATCGCGTTCGGCGTGCTCACCTACGTCCAGCTCTGCATCGTGGCGATCGCCCAGGCGGCCGGCGCGATCGTGTTCACCGCGGCCGCAGGGTCGCACCTCAAGTCCCTGGTCGGCGCGCAGGACCGGGCCGCGGCCACGGGGCGGTTCGAGGCGACCTTCTGGGCCGCGTACAGCGCCGGGCCGCCGGTCGGCGGCGCGATCACCTCGTGGCTGGGAGTCTCGGTGACGATCGCGATCGACGCGGTCAGCTTCCTGCTGTCGGCCCTCGGCGTACGGTCGCTGCGCGGCGCCGAACCGCCCCCGCCGCAGCGCCCCGCCGGCTCGGGGCCCCGCCGGCTGGGCGAGGTCGTCGACGGCTGGCGCTACGTGATGACCCATCCGGGCCTGCGCGCGCTCTTCCTCAACTCACAGGTCTTCGGCGCCGCGATGATGGCCGCCTCGCCGTTGCTGGCCGTCTTGATGCTGCGTGACCTGCGCTTCCCGGCCTGGCAATACGGCCTGGCGTGGGGCCTGCCGTGCCTCGGCGGCGTGTTCGGCGCCCTCGCGCTCAAGCCGCTGACCCGGCGCTTCGGCGACCGGCGGGTGCTGCTCACCGCCGGCGTCGGCCGCGCGCTCTGGCTGTGCCTGCTCGCGGCGATCCCGGCCGGCGTCGGCGGCCTGCTGCTGGTGATCGGCGTGGAACTGTTCGCGCTGTTCGGCTCCGGCGTCTTCAACCCGGCGTTCGCGACGTACCGGATGGCGGCGACCGAGGACCGCTACCTCGCCCGGGTGATCGCCTGCTGGTCGATCAGCTCCCGCACCACCCAGCCGGTCGGCATGGCCCTCGGCGGCGCCCTGGCCGCCCTGACCAGCGTGCGGACCGCGCTGCTGGTGGCCGGCGTGTTCGTCCTGGCCAGCGTGGCGCTGCTGCCGTGGCGGCCCGTCCACGACCAGGCCAGGACGCCGGCGGCCGTCGGATAGGGCTCTATCGTCCGGCCGGCGGCAGCCCGAGTTCGCGGACGCTGGCCAACAGCTCGGCCTGGGCGATCGGCTCGACCCGGCCGCCGGTGCGGGCGTCCTGCATCGCCTTGGCCAGCTGTACGCGGCGCAGCACCTCCTTGATGTCCGCCCCGGTCATGCCGTGGCTCTGCCGGGCCAGCTCGACCAGGTCGAGGTCGTCGGCGAACATCTGGAAGCCGGGCGCCTCGTGCGCCGCGATCAGGCCGCCGATCATCTTGCGGAAGATCTCGGCCCGGCTGGGCTCGTCCGGCTTCGGGACGCTGATCTTGACGTCGAAGCGGCCGGAGCGGATCAGCGAGTCGTCGACCCGGTGCGGGAAGTTGGTCGTCGCGACGACCAGCACGTTCGGGTTGGCCTCGATCAGGTCGTTCATCTCCTGCTTGAAGATGCCGGCCACCGCGTTGATCGCCTGGCTCGCGGCGTCGCCGCCGGCGCCCGCGTAACTGATGATCGAGTCGAACTCGTCGAACAGCATGAGCGTCGGTACGCTGTAGCGGCGCGCGTCCCGGAAGATCTGCTTGATGTTGCGCTCCGAGCCGCCCAGCCACTTGTCGAGGATCTCCGGCGTACGGATCTCGCGGAAATCGGCGCCGATCTCGTTCGAGAGGGCCCGCGACAACATGGTCTTCCCGGTGCCGGGCGGCCCGTACATCAGGATGCCCTGCGGACGCCGCGCCCCCCACCGCGCCATCGCCTCGGGGTGCCGGAACGACACCGCGATCTGCCGCAACTCCGCGACCACGTCGGCCAGCCCGCCGACCATGTCGAGCGTGACCGTCTGGGTGGTGGCCGGCACCTTCGGCGGGAGCACCTCGCGGCTCACCACGAACCGCCGGCCCGCCAACGCCGACGGCCCGGCCAGCTCCAGCACGGCCTGCAGGGTCAGCCCCACAAAGGCCTGCAGGTGCGCAGGGGTGACCGTGTCGCGCGGCACCTCGGCCTCGAGCCGGACGACGGTCCCGGTCTCGTCGTAGGTCACGGTCGCCTGCAACCCCACGACGGCGTCGGCGAGGGTGCCGGGCTCGCGGCTCGCCACCGGCTGGGCGCCGCGGTCGAAACCCAGCTTCTTGTACGCTGCCGCGGCCGCCGCCCCCACGCCGTCGACGATCCGCGTCGCGATCGGATCGCCGGCCTCGATCCGCTTCTGCAGCAGCAGCCCGATCGGGTCGTTGCCGAGCACCAGCGCGCGCACCCGTTCTTTGGTCATCGGCTCGTCGGCGGTGCTGATCGACGCCGTGAAGGTGTGCGCCGGCCCGGCGGGACGGTCCGCGCTGGACACCGTCAGGTCGACCCGCTGAACCGGCGCCGGCCAGGTCGCGTTGCGCAGCGGTTCGACCGGGTTGACCCGCACCGCGGCCAGCACGGTCGCCGCATCGACGAGTTCGACCGTGGCGCCCGCGTACTCGAAGGTCTCGGAGCGCGGCCGGGCGGAGCTGGCGTCAGACATGAACCAAGGGTGACACGGGCACACACGAAACGTCAGGTCGGCGGCGGGTGGCAGCGCCGGGATCGTGAAACATCTCCGCAACATGACCGGCACGTGCACGCCGCAGGCCTGGCGTCTACTGCAATGATCAGCTGCTTTACCAGGTCAGCGGCGAGATGAGAAAGGCGACGCGGATGACAGCCGTGCAGACGCCGGCCGAGGTGTCGGCCGAAGTCCGGGAGGGAAGTTACGGGGCCCGGGTCACTGCGGTGGAGCCCGGTGGCGCGGGCTTCATTCCCCTGAGCGAGCGGCACGGCCGGCCGCTGAATCTCTTCTGGACGTGGATGTCGCCGAACCTCGAGTTCGCGACGATCTTCGTCGGCGTGCTCTGCGCAGGCCTCTTCACCAAGTCGTTCACCGCCGCCGTGGCCGCGATCGTGCTGGGCACCGCGCTCGGCTCCGCGACCCACGGCGTCCTGTCCGCACGCGGCCCGGCGATGGGCGTGCCGCAGATGGTGCTGTCCCGCATCGGCTTCGGCTACCGCGGCAACGTGCTGCCGGCCGGCCTCAACGCGATCGTCGCCGGCATCGGCTGGTTCGCGGTCAACAGCGTCTCCGGCGCCCTGGCCCTGGCCACCCTGACCAAGCTCCCCGACGTGCTGTGCCTGGTCATCGTGGTGCTCGCCCAGGTGACGATCGCGTTCTTCGGCCACAACCTGGTCCAGGCCTTCGAGCGCTACGCCTTCCCCGTCCTCGCGGTGATCTTCCTGGTCACCTCGATCGTCACCCTCGACAAGGCGCACTTCGGCTCGACCGCCGGCGTCATCGGCGGCGTCGGCGGCTTCCTCATCGCGGTCGGCGCCACCTTCGGGTACGCGGCCGGCTGGAACCCGTACGCCACCGACTACACCCGCTACCTGCCCGAGAACACCAGCAAGGTGGCCACCGGCGTCTGGTCCGGCCTCGGCGTCTTCGTCTCCTGCACGGTCCTCGAGATCGTCGGCGCGGCGTCGGCGACGATCGCCACGAAGGACGGGCTCAACCCGACCGCAGCCTTCACCAGCCACCTGTCGACCTGGCTCGCCGACCTCACCCTGCTGGCCATCGCCCTCGGCGCGATCAGCGCCAACGCGATCAACATCTACTCCGGCTCGATGTCGTTCCTCGCGCTCGGCATCAGCCTGCCGTCCGGCATCCGCCGGGCGATCGTCTCCGGCGTCTTCGGCGTGCTGGGCTTCGCGCTCGCCTGGTCGGGCCTGCACGACGCCGGCGAGAAGTACGAGAACTTCCTCCTGGTCATCTCGTACTGGATCGGCCCCTGGCTGGCCGTCTACCTCGCCGACTGGATCCTGCGCCGCGGCCGGCGGGTCGACGGCTTCCTCTACGACAAGGCGCACAATCCGTGGAGCGGCGTGGTCGCCATGGGCGTGGGCATGGTCGTCTCGATCTGGCTCTTCTCCAACCAGACCGAGTACACCGGACTGGTCCCCAAGCACTGGCCCGCCTTCGGCGACAGCGCCTTCGAGGTCGGCTTCGTCCTGACCGCCATCCTCTACATCATCTTCTTCCAGTTCCAGAAGGACAGAAACCTCTCCGAGGTCGCCGTCACCGCCTGAGCACAAACCCTCCGCGGCCAGACACGTTCGGAGGCCGCGGCGCCCAGCGCGCCGCGGCCTTTTTTCGTACGGCATCGGCCGCGGCCCCACCCCCGCGCCCGTTTGACCTGCCGTGCCAGGCCCTGGATGGCCTATTCCGAGGGATGTGGCCCGCTCCGCAGGACCTCAACGGATCCGTGATGAATCTGCCGCCGGCCCAGGAAACAGTCTTCGCCGGGGCGGCACAACCAGAGAGGCGTAGGCACATCCCGCCAGTTGTGAAGAAAAAACGAATAAGGTCTCCCCGGCCCCGTCACTCTACGTGCATTCAACTCGACCTGTGAGTTTCCGGGCGTCAGCTAGGCGGCCGGGAAGTAGCGGTACACGCCCTGGGCGACGCAGGCCGGCTTGGTCTTGCCGTCGATCTCGACGGTGAGATCCACGACGACCTGGACCGCGCCGCCGGAGACGTCCTCGATCTCGGCCAGCTTCGCGGCCAGCCGGATCTTCGAGCCGACCGGCACCGGCGCCGGGAAGCGCACCCTGTTCAGGCCGTAGTTCACGCCCATCCCGATGCCCTCGATCACCAGCAACTCACTGAACAGCGGGATGACCAGGGACAGCGTGAGGTAGCCGTGCGCGATCGTCGCGCCGAACGGCCCGCCGCGCGCCCGTTGCGGGTTGACGTGGATCCACTGGTGATCGCCGGTGGCGTCGGCGAAGAGGTTGACGCGGTCCTGCGTGATCTCGAGCCAGCCGCTGTGGCCGAGATCCGCGCCGGCTTGTTCCTTGAGCTCGGCCAGGCCGTGCACAATCATGTCGTCTCCTCCGAGTAGGCGTCACGCAGGCGGTTCTTGAGAAGCTTGCCGATCGCGTTGCGGGGCAGTTCGTCCGCGAAGCGGAACGACCTGGGGATCTTGTACTTGGCGATCCGGCCGAGCAGGAAGTTCCGCAACTCCTGCTCCCCGGCCGTGGCACCCGGCCTGAGCACGACGACGGCCCGGCCGACCTCGCCCCATTCTTCGTCGCTCACCCCGATCACCGCGCAGTCGAGGACGGCCGGGTGTTCGGCGAGCACGTTTTCGATCTCGGCCGGGTAGATGTTCTCCCCGCCAGAAATGATCATGTCCTTGACCCGGTCGACGATGAACAGATAACCGTCCTCGTCGGTGACCGCGACGTCGCCGGACCGGAACCAGCGTTCGCCGGTCGCACCAACGCCGCCGAACGCCTCGGCGGTAGCCTGCTCCCGACCCCAGTAGCCGAGCATCACGTTGGGGCCGCTGACCAGGACCTCGCCTTTGTCACCCGGGGCCGCCTCGGTCCCGTCGGGCCGCAGCACGCGTACGTCGGTGAAGAAGTGCGGCACGCCGGCCGAGCCCGCCTTGGCAAGCACCTGGGACCGGTCGAGCAGCAGCACCCCGGGGGCCGCCTCGGTCATCCCGTACCCCTGAACGAAGGTCAGGCCGCGCGCCAGATAGGTCTTGATGGTCGCGTCCGGGACCGGGGCGCCGCCACACATCAACGTGCGCAGGCTGCTCAGATCGGCGTCCGGCCAGGCGGGGTGCCGGGCGAGGACGTTGTACATCGCCGGCACGGCGAACGTCAGCGTCACCCGGCGGCGTTCGATGATCTCGAGCACGCGTCCGGCCTCGAACGCCGGTTCCAGGACCACCCGGCCGCCCTTGAGCAGGGTGGGCAGGCAGATCATGTTCAGCGCGGCGGTGTGGAACAGCGGCGCCACGACCAGCGCCACCTCGTCGCCGGACAGGTCGGCGTCGACGAGCACGTTCAGGCTGTTCCAGATGATGTTGCCGTGGCTGAGCACCGCGCCCTTCGGCCGCCCGGTCGTGCCGGAGGTGTACATGATGATGCACGGATCGTCGGCCGTCACGGGCACGTCGATCGGCGACGGAAGGTCTCCAGTCCGGTCAAGGGTGGTGGCGAGGCGATCGGACGGAGAACTGCCGGCCAGAAGAGCTTCGTATTCGCCGCCGACCTCGACCCGGTCGGCGACCGGGATCTCGGCGGCGACCGGCGAGGGAGCGTGCACGAGCAGCTTGGCGCCCGAGTCGGCCGCCTGCCACGCCAACTCTGGCCCGGCGAGGCGGGTGTTGAGCGGTACGAACACCGCGCCGATCCGGCCCGCGGCGAACAGCGTCTCGAGCAGCGCCGGATGGTTCGCTCCGAGGTACGCGACCCGGTCGCCGCGTTCGACCCCGAGCCGCCGCAGCCCGTCGGCCAACCGGGACACCCGTTCGGACAGTTCCCGGTAGGTCCAGGACCGGTCCTCGTACTCGATCGCTACGCGTTCCGGAGTCTTGCGGGCCCGGCGCGCCGGCCACGACCCGATTCCCTCGTTTCTCATGGTGATGCCTCATCCCCCCGGCCGAGTCCGAGCAGCCGGACCGCGTTGTCCTTCAGGATTTTCGCGCGCACCTCCGGCTTGATCGGCAACTGGGCGAAGTCGGCCAGCCACCGGTCGGGGGTGAGCAGCGGGTAGTCGGAGCCGAACAGCACCTTGTCCTTGAGCAGCGTATTGGCGTACTGCACGAGCTGGGCGGGGAAGTATTTCGGCGACCAGCCGGACAGGTCGATGTACACCTGCGGCTTGTGGGTGGCGACCGCGAGGGCCTCGTCCTGCCAGGGAAACGACGGGTGCGCCAGGATGATCGGCAGGTGCGGGAAGTCGGCGGCGACGTCGTCGACGTACATCGGATTGGAGTATTTCAGCCGGATCCCGCCGCCGCCCGGCACACCGGCGCCGATGCCCGTCTGCCCGGTGTGGAACACCGCCGGCACGCGGAGCTCCTCGATCGCCTCGTACAGCGGGTAGGCGGCCCGATCGTTCGGATAGAAGGCCTGCACGTTGGGGTGGAACTTGAAGCCGCGGATTCCGTGGTCGCGGACCAGCCGCCGGGCCTGGCGCGCGCCGAGCCGGCCCTTCGCCGGGTCGATGCTGGCGAACGGGATGAGAACGTCCGGATGCTCGGCGCCCGCCTCGGCGATCTCCTCGTTGGCGATGGCCGGCGTCCCGGTGGCCGCCTCGGCGTCCACAGTGAACACGACACAGGCCATCCGCCGCTCCCGGTAGTACGCGGCGATCTCGTCGAGCGTCGGCCGGCGGTGCTCGCCGAGGTTGAAGTACTCGTTCGAGGCGCCTTCGAGCTCGCCCGGAAGCGACCCGGCGCCGCGCGCGGAGACCTCGGCGTGGGTGTGCACGTCGATCGCGACCAGATCCTCGACCTTCACAGCGCGGGGATTCCGTACGTCTGCGGCTCCCGGCCGACCGTCACCGGCCACGCGGCGCCGATCGCGTCGGCGCTCCAGCCGCCGTCGGCGTACGCGACCGCGATCTCCTGGGGATGCGACCAGAGCGACAGCTTGTCGCCGCCGACGCCGATGCACTGCCCGGTCACCCCCCGGGCGGCGGCCGAGGCGAGGAACACCACCAGCCCGGCGCAGTCCTCGGGCGTACCGAAGCCCTGGCCCTTGCGCAGCGCGTCGGGCAGCGGCTCGCCGCGCTCCTCGAGCGCCGCCACGAACGGCGCGAACGCCGGAATCGTGCGGGTCATCGCGGTGGCGGCGGTCGGAATCACGGCGTTCACCGTGATCCCGGCCTTGGCCACCTCCATGGCCCAGGTCCGCACCATCGCGGCGATCCCGGCCTTGGCGGCGGCGTAGTTGGTCTGGCCGAAGTTGCCCCGCTGGCCGGCCGGCGAGCCGGCGACGATGACCGTGCCGCCCTCGCCCTGCTCGCGCAGGCGTTGCACGGCGGCCCGCACGCAGGTGAACGTGCCGCGCAGGTGAACTCGCACGACGGCGTCGAAATCCTCGTCGGACATCTTCCACAGCACGCGGTCGCGCAGTACGCCCGCGTTGGTGCACATCAGGTCGAGCCGCCCGAACTCGGCGACCGCGCGGGCGACGAGGCGTTCCGCGGCTTCGGTGTCGCCGACCGGCACCACCTCGGCGACGGCCCGGCCGGCCGGCAACTCGGCCACGGCCAGCTTGGCGGCTTCCGGGTCGACATCGTTGACGACGACGCATGCCCCAGCCTCCGCGAGAGCGCGAGCGTACGCGAGGCCGAGCCCGCGAGCGCTGCCGGTGACGACGGCGACCTTGCCGGTGAGATCCATGTGCGTCCTTCGGG
>Ga0307508_10001074_pt1 | contig 31630 bp, 21 predicted proteins | sample 9_EM_MG_FD_203089 | JGI IMG/M metagenome (GOLD analysis project Ga0307508, IMG submission 203089) | Populus trichocarpa ectomycorrhiza microbial communities from riparian zone in the Pacific Northwest, United States - 9_EM | ecosystem: Host-associated > Plants > Roots > Unclassified | place...
TCAGCATACCGCCGCCAAATTCCTTATAGTTGCGCCAGTGCGGGTAAATATCCTGCTCCACCGGCGGAGCTATCTCTTCGTTAAAAGGACGCTTACCGGCAGGCCCCAGCCACCTGTCCCAGTTAAGGGCGGAGGGAACAGGTTGCGCCGGCAGGTTGCACGGAACAGCAGGCGCGCCTACCGATACCAGCACCTGTTGTATTTCACCCAGGTAGCCGTTGTATACCAGCTCGCAGGCCTGGCGAAAGTTTTTATTGGAGCGCTGCATGCTACCGGTTTGCAGTATCACTTTGTTTTTCTGCACGGCATTTACCATGGCCCTGCCTTCTTCAATGGAATGCGCCAGCGGTTTCTCGCAGTATATATGCTTGCCGGCATTGGCGGCCATAACGGCCATTACGGCGTGCCAGTGGTCGGGCGTGGCTATTACGACGGCATCGATGTCCTTGCGCTGCAGCATCTCCCTGAAGTCGGCAAAAGCGGTAATACCCTTCCAGCCTGTTTGCCCGGCGGCATCGGCATATAACTTTTCCGCCGTGGTCTTAAACAGGTCGAGCTTGCGGCTGTCCACATCCGAACCCGCTACCACCTGTATTTTGGCGCCGAAATACTTCAATAGTATCTTGCCCTGCTTACCTGTGCCGATAAACCCGACATTCAATTTATCCGACGGTGCGATATATCCTTTTCCCCCCAGCACAAAGCGGGGAACAATAGTAAATGCCAGCGAAGCTTTGATGGATTGGACAATGAACTTACGGCGGTTGGGATGCTTTGTTGACATATAGTGGCAAGGTTAATGGGTGATGGCTACGAAAATAAGGATTTCTGAAAGGACTGGAAGCGGGCGGGTTAACTCTTAGTTGGCCATGAGCTTTTTCATTGATATCCAGTAAAAAAGGACCTGGCCCTCTGGTCTATTCGTGAAAATTCATCATTTTTACTACCTTTACAAAACCTATCTATATGAGCGAGAAGGATATCAAAAAATTACAAGACCTGGCCCTTGAAATACTAAAAAGGGGAATTACGAAAGAAGAAGCACTCAAAACTTTCGTAGGAGCGGGTATTCTCGATGAAAAAGGGAATTTCACTAAACTACACGAAAACCTCGCTACGCTCATTTCCAAATAATTTCACATGTACGATGTTAAGCCCGGTCTGGTTATCGGCTTTCATGGTTGTGAACTAGGTACCCGGGATACCATTCTTAACAACCCAGATGCTATTAAGATGGGCAAAAAGCCATACGACTGGCTTGGGCATGGAATGTATTTCTGGGAAAACAATTATGATCGCGCTTTGCAGTGGGCAAAAGATAAAAAGAAACGGGGCGCTATTAAAAACCCTTCGGTTATCGGGGCCCTATTGCATTTAGGATATTGCTGCGATCTACTTGATACCAGGCATGTTCAAACGGTAAAAAATTATTTCGAAATAATGGCTGCATCTTATCAGGTTTTAGGGAAACCTCTTCCTCAAAATAAAGATTTACCAAATGATACGCATAAAGACAAGATTTTGAGAGAACTTGATTGTACTGCCATCGAATTTATGCACTTCGAAATATTAAAACAAATTCAAAAAGATATAAAAGAAAAGGGCATTAGTGAATATTCGCTATTTGATTCCACAAGAGGGGTATTTACGGAAGGCGGTCCTGTTTTTGAAGGCGCAGGAATATTTGAAAAAAGTCATATACAAATCTGTATTCGCAATTTGAATTGCATAAAAGGTTTTTTTCTTCCCAGGAAAGAAATAGATTTTTCGGGTTATCTTCAAAAGGAGCTCCTCTAAAGACAAATATGTCGCTCCAATGCCCGCTTTTACACCCACCGCTCATACACGCCAGAACCCACCCGGCCGTTTCTCCCGCACCGCTCCTACATTCTCCGGCGCTTCCTGTTTAGGATGATATATCTTTGATATCAAAATAATATCATCCTAAACACACCCAATATGGAAAAGATCCTTAAACCTGTTTCAGGTTACCTTGCCCTGTCTATTGCTTTTGCCAGCTTTATTGGCGCCATTGCCTGCTTTATCGGGAGCGCTAATTACGGCGAAGACGTCAATCCCGCGCTGATAATTGCCGGCGGGGGGCTGATCATCGTCATGATAGTCTCTACCAAAGGCCTGATGATAGTAAGTCCCAATCACGCCCGTGTATGTACTTTTTTCGGTAAATATGCGGGCACTGTAAAAGAAAATGGCCTGCTGTGGGTGAACCCGTTTTACGGCAAACAAAAAATATCGCTGCGCGCGCATAACCTCAACGGACAGCAGCTGAAAGTAAACGATAAGATGGGCAATCCCATCGAGATTGCCGCCGTTATCGTATGGCAGGTGAGCGACACGTATAAGGCCACTTTTGAAGTAGACAACTACGATCAGTATGTAGGCATACAAAGCGAGGCCGCCGTGAGGCACCTGGCCACCAGCTGCCCCTACGACCAGATGGAAGACCAGAGTGCCGATATCACCCTGCGCGACGGCGGTGAAAAAGTAAACGACCTGCTCGAAAAAGAGCTGAACGAACGGCTGGCGCCCGCAGGTATCACCATTCGCGAAGCACGCATCAGCCACCTGGCCTATGCACCCGAAATAGCCGGCGCCATGCTGCAGCGCCAGCAGGCCACGGCCATCGTATCCGCCCGTTTTAAAATAGTGGAAGGCGCGGTAGGCATGGTAGAGCTGGCGCTGGAACAATTATCCAAAAAAGGCATCGTACACCTGGATGAAGAAAAGAAAGCGGCCATGGTGAGCAACCTGATGGTAGTGCTCTGCGGCGAAAAAGCAGCTACCCCCGTGCTCAATACAGGCACCCTGTACCAGTAATATTGATAACTACCTAACAAGGACGGAATGGCGGATAAGAAAAACTTCATGTTGCGGATAGACGAAGAACTTTTCAAGGCGCTGGAAAAATGGGCGGCCGACGAGTTTCGCAGTGTCAACGGGCAGCTGGAATGGATAGTGCAGCAGAAGCTGAAGGAAACAGGGCGGCTGAAAACCGGCAGCAAAAATTTACCCGGCAAACCAGACCCCAAAAGCAAAAAATAACCGCTTACCGTAAAAAAACAGGGGGACAAGCAGGGGGACATCCTATACCTTTTCTTACTGTTTCCTATACCTTTCCTATACCCCTCGTTACCCTATTCTATACCTTTTGTTACCCCCCGGGGTATAGAAAAGGTATAGAATAGGGTAACGAAACAGTAATGAATCAATAATGAAACATATAGAAAAGGGGTAACTGCCCGCAAAGCATTTACGCCCGCTCTCCCACCACGTGCAGTCCCGTCCGGGCCTGCCGCCTGAACTCTGAAGGGCTTACGCCGCGGTATTTTTTGAAGATGCGGTTGAGATGACTTTCATCGGTAAAATGCAGCTCGAAGGCGATTTCGTTGATACGCATATTGCTGTGCAGCAAACGCGTTTCCACCAGCTGCAATTTGTAGTTGGTAATATATTGCTGCAGGCTTTCGCCCGTATGCTTTTTGAAGTACTCCCCCAGGTAATGAATGGAAAGACTAAAGGTGGCGGCTATTGGCTCGGCCTTCAGCAGCTCCGGCCGGTAAATATTGTTTTGTATGTACTGGATGATTTTAAGGCTGGTGCCCTCGCTGCTGGCCTCGTAGTGCATCTTCTCCGGCAGGCTGGTATAAATATTCCGCGCCACGATGGCAATCAGCGTGTTGAGTATCTGCTGCACAATTTCGATATGCCAGGGCTCCTTGTTTACATACTCGCGGATGACGCCTTCCACGAGCGCATGCACCAGCAGGCGGTCGTTGCTATCCTTTAAGATGCAACCCGGCAGGCGGCTGGTATTGTGAAAGATAAATTCGAGACGCGATATCCATTCCGGCACGCTTTCGCCGGTATACATGCCCTGCTGCGACTTGAGATAAATATCGTTGAAGCGGATAAAGAAAAACTTGGTGGTGGTCTTTACATACAGGCGGTGACTGTCCTGCGGGGTAAGCAAGAAAAGATGCCCTTTGCTGTAATCGAATTTATTGCGGTTAATGCAATGCCTGCCTGTACCGTCTACGATATACACCAGCTCAAAAAAATTATGGCGGTGCGCCGGTTTGAGGCACTCGTCGGTTTCTTTGTAAATTATCTCGAAAGGCTGGTAGAGGTTTTCCGCAGTCATACCCCCTAAAGGTACAGAACAAACCCAAAATTATACAGGAGCCGGCATGTTAACAATCTGCAATTTTGCAGAGCAGCTGAATAACCTGGTACACCCTCTCATACGCCCGCCTTCAATAGCACGGCCTTTAATAGTTTTTTAATGTGCCGCGCCGATCTTGCCAGTAACTACGCCTATACGGCTTGCGGCTCACTTATTAATGAGCTGGCAGGTAGCCGCGTAACAGGTATAATTACATTCAGTTGTATAAAACAGTCGATCAATGAACGAATCAACAGCGCAACAGTTTTCCGGGGCGGTTCGCCGTTTCCCTCACAGGCTCCGTCGCTGGTGGCTGGCGGGCATCGGTATGACTTACCTGCTGCCGGCCGCTGCGCAAAACGATCAGCCCCTCCTGCTGTCGCAGGCAGTGCATACCGGGCTGAACAATTACCAGGGCATCCGCGCCAAACAAAACTACCTGGGCGCCTCTACCGCCCTGGTGCAAAATGCCAGGAATGAATACCTGCCCAATGTGCTGGCTTCCCTGCAACAGGATTATGGCACCATCAATGGGCAGTATGGCCCCTCTACGCCTTATGGCGCGCCGGGCGTTTCCTCGGCCGGCCCCACGGCGGCCAGCCAGAACTGGAATGCGGCTTTCGGCGGGCTATACCTGGTGAATACCAACTGGGAGTTTTTCACCTTTGGCCGCATACATGCGCGCATACAACTGGCGCAGGCGCAGGTAAAAAAGGATTCGGCCGATCTGCTGCAGGAGCAGTTTGTGCACAGCGTGCGCATCTCCGCGGCTTACCTCAACCTGCTGGTGGCGCAGCGATTGGTGCAAAACGCGCAGGCCAACCTCGACCGCACGCAGTATGTGCAGCGCGTGGTAAGCACCCGCACCCGCACGGGCCTCAACGCGGGCGTGGACTCGTCCATCGCCAACGCAGAAGTATCGGCGGCAAAACTGCAGCTGATACAAAACACCGATTATGCCCAGCAGCTGGGCAACCAGCTCACACAATTGCTCAATGTGGCGCCCGGCGGCTTTATACTCGATACGGTATTTCTTTCCAAAATTCCCGACACGCTCAGCACCGCCTTCGCAGTAGAACAAAACCCGCAGGTGAAATTCTACCAGTCGCGCATCGACCAGAGCACCGGCACGGCCGACTATATAAGGAAGTCCATACGGCCCGGCCTCAACCTGTTTGGCATTTACCAGGGTCGCGGCTCCGGCTTCGATTATAATTACAACCCTTCTGCCGGCGCCAACTACTCAAAAGATTATTTCAATGGCATCAACCCCGTGCGCAGCAACTATGCCTTCGGCATCTCGCTGGCATGGAACCTGCTGAGCCCGGTAAAAATAAAACAGCAGGTACGCGCACAACAATTCATTACCGAAGCTTATCGCAATGAATACGATTTGGTGACAACGCAACTAAAAAATCAACTGGTATTAAGCGACCAGCGCATTGCCAACAGCCTGCAAAGCGTGCACGAAGTACCCCTGCAGTACAAAGCGGCCGCTGATGCCTATATCCAGAAAAGCGTATTGTATAAAAACGGCCTTACCAATATCGTGGATGTGCAGCAGGCATTGTATGCGCTTAACAAGGCAGAAACCGACCGCAGCGTGGCCTTTGTCAATGTATGGCAGGCGCTGTTGCTGAAAGCAGCTGCAAGCGGGGACTTCGATTTGTTTTTGAAACAGGTGCGTTGAAGATTACTAACAACGAATTACTCATTATGAACCTAATCAGACTGGCATTACGCAAACCCATCACAATACTGGTACTAGTAGCGGGTTTGCTGTTCTTCGGCATCAATGCCGCGCGGAGCATCAAGGTGGATATCTTTCCCGATATGAACCTGCCGGTGATGTATATATCGCACCCTTTTGGCGGCTATACGCCTACCCAGATGGAAGCATTCTTTGGCAAGCAGTATGTAAACCTGCTGCTGTATGTATCGGGCGTAAAAAGCATCGAAACAAAAAACATACAGGGCCTCACGCTGATGAAGCTTACTTTTTATGAAGGCACCAATATGGCACAGGCTTCGGCGGAGGTAAGCGCTTTCTGTAACCGGGCGCAGGCCATCTTTCCCAATGGTTCGCAACCGCCGTTTATCATACGCTTTGATGCAAGCACACTGCCGGTGGGACAGCTGGTAGTGAGCAGCCCTAAACGCTCCAACAATGAATTGCTCGACCTGGCCAACGTGTATGTGCGCGCCAACTTTACTTCCATTCCCGGCCTGGTAGCGCCGGCGCCGTTTGGCGGTAATGTGCGTACCGTGGTCATTAAGGTAGACCCTGAATTGCTCCGCTCGCATAGCATGACGCCCGACCAGCTGGTGGAAGCCCTGCGTATTAACAACCAGCCCACGCCTGCCGGTAACGTGCGCGTAGGCGACATCAATTATTTTACCCCGTCGAACACGGTCATTAAAACAATAAAGGACTTTGAAAATATCCCGCTGTTCAAAGGCAATGTACAGAACCTGTACCTGCGCGATGTGGCTACGGTAGAAGACGGCGCCGACATCACTACCAGCTACGCCCTGATAAATGGTAAGCGCTCGATATACCTGCCTATTACCAAATCGGCCGATGCCTCTACCTGGGAAGTGGTGCAAAACCTGAAGAAGGCGTTGCCGCGTTTCCAGGCACAGCTGCCGGAAGACGTACAGCTGTCGTATGAGTTCGACCAGTCGGTATATGTTATCAATGCCGTAAAAAGCCTGATGAGCGAAGGGGCGCTTGGCGCTATCCTTACCGGCTTGATGGTATTGCTGTTTTTGGGCGATGCGCGTGGTGCGCTGATAGTAGTGCTCACCATACCTACCTCGATTATATCGGGCATATTATTCCTGTCGCTGTTTCACCAAACGATCAATATTATGACGCTGAGCGGTCTTTCACTGGCCATCGGCATCCTGGTAGATGAATCGACGGTGACGATCGAAAACATACACCAGCACCTGGATATGGGTAAGCCCAAAGCATTGGCCATCTGGGATGCGTGTAAGGAAATTGCTTTCCCTAAATTGCTTATCCTGTTTTGTATACTGGCGGTATTTGCCCCGGCCTTTACGATGAAAGGCGTTCCGGGTGCGTTGTTCCTGCCACTGGCGCTGGCCATCGCCTTCTCGATGATCACGTCTTACCTGCTGGCACAAACGTTTGTGCCTATTATGGCCAACTGGATAATGAAAGGACATGGAAGGTATGGCATACCTTCAAGGTATGGCATACCTGACACTGGCACAGACGCCTCCCCAGTCATTCCCGCCGGGAAAGATACCTGGGACCAGAAAAAGCACCTGCTCGAAGGCGGTCACGGCAAGGGTGGTAAGATGACCGGCTTTGAACGTTTCCGCGCACGCTTCCTGCGTTTTACGGACCGGATGATGCCTTTCCGCAAACCAATCGTGGTAGCTTATATATTATTGGTATGCGCCGCCGCCTGGCTGTTGTTTATGAACATCGGGCGCGATGTATTGCCGAAAGTAAATTCGGGCCAGTTCCAGGTGCGGCTTCGAGCGCCACAGGGCACCCGGGTAGAACGAACCGAAGAATATGTGCTCAAAACACTGGACGTGCTGAATAAGCTGGTAGGGAAGAAAAACATCAGCATCACCTCCGCCTTTGTGGGCCAGCACCCCGGCCAGTTCTCTACCAGTCCCATTTACCTGTTTATGAGCGGGCCGCAGGAAGCGGTGCTACAGGTGGCGTTGAAAGAAGACTACAAGGTAAACCTGGACGATTTAAAGGAACAGTTCCGCAAACGCGTCAGGGGCCAGATGCCGGAGATGGCGCTGTCGTTTGAGCCTATCCAGCTGACGGATAAAATACTCAGCCAGGGATCACCCACGCCCGTAGAGGTGCGTATATCGGGCCGCAATAAAAAAGCCAATGAGGCATTTGCCTATAAGGTAATCGATAAGCTGAAAGGCATTTCCTTTCTGCGCGACGTGCAGCTGGGCCAGCCCATCAAATACCCTTCCATCAATATTGGTATCGACCGGGTGCGGGCGGCGCAGCTGGGCGTAGACGTAACGGATATTTCGCGTTCACTGATCGCCTCTACCTCTTCTTCGCGCTATACGGAAAAAAACGTGTGGGTAGACGAAAAAAGCAACCTGGCCTACAGCGTACAGGTACAGATACCCGAGAACAACATGAAAAGCATGGCCAATATAGGAGAGATACCGGTGCTTAAAAACAGCCCGCGCCCCGTGCTGGGCGATGTGGCTACCATAGTGCCCGATACTACCTATGGCGAAAACGACGACCTGGGCGCTGTACCGATTGTTACGGTAACGGCCAACCTGCATAAAATCGATTTGGGAACGGCCACCAAAGCCGTAGAAGCCGCCGTAAAAGAGCTGGGTACGCCGCCCCGCGGTCTTACCATCGAAACAAAGGGACTTAGCCAGACGCTGACGGAAACGCTCAACAGCCTGCAGTCGGGACTGGTAGTAGCCATCCTGGTCATCTTCCTGATGCTGGCGGCCAATTTCCAGTCGTTCAAAGTATCTTTTGTGGTGCTGGCCACCATACCGGCGGTAATACTGGGCGCACTGCTGATGCTAAAGCTCACCGGCTCTACACTCAACCTGCAATCGTATATGGGCATCATCATGAGTGTAGGCGTATCCATCGCCAACTCGGTGCTGCTTATCACCAATGCCGAGCACCTGCGCATGCACAACGGCAATGCGCTTGCATCGGCCCGCGAGGCGGCGGCGCTACGCCTGCGCCCCATTCTTATGACCAGCGTGGCCATGGTGGTGGGCATGATACCCATGGCCGCAGGCATCGGCGAGGGCGGCGACCAGGCATCGCCGCTGGCAAGGGCGGTGATTGGCGGGCTGATAGCTTCTACCTTTGCAGCATTGCTTGTATTGCCGCTGGTGTTTGCCTGGATACAGGGAAAGACCACCACGCAATCGGTATCGCTCGACCCCGAAGACAAAGACAGTAAATATTATATACCTTCTTCAAATGATACGAATGAAAAATAACTTTTTATACATGTATGCGGCCGGGCTGTGCCTGTGGATGAGCGTTGTGGCAATGGGCTGTAATTCGGCCGGCGGCGAACGGGAAAACGACAACGTCGCAGAAGAAACACCGGTTACCGAAGTGGTGTCTGTACAAAAAGGCCGGCTGAACGCAGCCCTGCAACTGCCCGGCGAGCTGCAGGCCTTCCAGCAGGTAGACCTCTATGCCAAGGAAAACAGCTTTGTAAAGAAGCTGTATGCAGACGTAGGCTCGGAAGTAAAGACCGGCCAGCTATTGGCCAGCCTGGAAGCGCCGGAGCTGAATGCGCAGCTGGCGGGGGCCGACTCGAGGCTCAAATCGCTGGAAGCGCTGTACATTGCCAGCAAGGCCAATTACGACCGCCTGTATGAAACCAGCAAAACGCCGGGTACCATATCGCCCAACGATTTGGACCAGGCGCTGGCGCGTAAAAACTCCGATTATGCCCAGTGGGAGGCCGCCAGGTCGGCCTATAAGGAAATAGCCGACACCCGAAGCTATCTTGAAATACGCGCCCCGTTTGGCGGCGTTATCAGCGCCCGCAATGTGAATACCGGCGCCTATGTAGGCCCCTCGGGCAAGGGTTCCGAGCTGCCCATGTTTACCCTGCAGGAACAACGCAAGCTGCGCCTTATCATTGCGGTGCCTGAGCTGTATACCGGCTACCTCGACGGGCGCGACAAGGTGGGTTTTTCCGTCAAAGCCTTTCCCAACCAGCATTTTACCGCCGCCATCCAGCGCATGGCCGGCGCACTGGATACCCGGCTGCGCTCGCAGCGGATAGAAATGGATGTCGTCAACAACGATAAAAAACTGCTGCCGGGCATGATAGCCGAGGTAAACATCCCCCTTTCCGGCAAAGACAGTACGCTGGTTATTCCCAAATCGGCACTCATCAACGGTACCGAGCGGTTATTTGTCATAAAAGTAGCTGGCAACAAGGCCGAATGGGTAGACGTGCAGAAAGGCGCAGAGGAAAACGGCAAAATAGCGGTATACGGCAAACTGGCGGCAGGCGATACCATCGTTAAAACAGCCACGGAAGAAATAAGGAATGGCGCTGCATTAAAGCAAATCAAAAAGGCGGATTAAAGAAAGGGCGTGTTTAAATTACGCAACCGGTTGTACAGATTTAAAAAAAAACCTACATTTGGTCCCATACCTGCTCATGCGACCCGACTATCCATATAAACTTTTCAACGATAAGCGCAGCAATTACATCCTGCTGATCCAAACGCTGGCCGAAGAATTGTTTACTTAATAAATTTCTTTCGCGCATTAAGCAGCGCAGCCGCCATTTGCGGCATCTTACCTACAAGCAGGCATACTCAACTCAAACAAAGGTCAACAGGAGAGAAAAACAAGGTTTTTCCCGGCACCCTTATTTCCGGACAGCACACTTTACTTTCTAACCAAACCAACTGTATGCAACCTTTTTTCTTCCTGCGGCACAATGGCAAGTTCATTAAAATGCATTTCCATGAGATCGTATACGCGGAAAGCTGTAAGAACTATGTCAAAATCGTTACTACTACACAAACCTGGCTGGTATTGCTGCCGATGAAGCAGCTGGAGGAGCACCTGCCGCCCAGCCTGTTTTGCCGGGTGCACCGCTCCTATATCGTAGCGCTGGAGCATATCATGGCCTTTGACCATGCCACGGTATACCTGAAAGAGCTGTCGGTACCGGTAGGAGAACAATACAAAACACGCTTACAAAATTGCGTCACCATATTATCGGGCGAGAGCCGGGCTAAGTTATCGGTGTCCGAAACAGGCATGGAATGCCTGCTGGAAAAAGAATCATAACCGCTGTTTACATTTAGTGTTTTCTCATGCTGCGTGTTGCCTTAGTGGCAGCAATTAGTATTGGTTACGGGGAAGCTTTCCAGCTTCCCCTTTTTTATTTATCCAATCTTACCTACCATTTGGGCCGGGTCTACCCATGCATCAAACTCTTCGGGCGTTACATAACCCAGCTTTACCGCCATTTCCTTGAGGGTAGTGCCTTCTTTATGGGCTTTCTGGGCTATTTCGGCCGCTTTGTAATAACCAATTTTTGTATTGAGGGAGGTGACCAGCATCAGTGAGTTATCTACATGCTTTTTGATATTGGCCGCGATGGGCTCGAGCCCGACGGCGCATTTGTCGTTAAACGACACGCAGCCATCGCCAATCAGCCGGGCGCTGTGCAGGAAATTATAGATCATCACCGGCTTGAATACGTTGAGCTCGAAATGGCCGTTGGCGCCGCCGATGCCGATGGTTACATCGTTGCCCATTACCTGTGCGGCAATCATGGTGAGCGCCTCGCACTGGGTGGGATTTACCTTGCCGGGCATGATGGAAGAGCCGGGTTCATTGTCGGGTATGAACAGTTCGCCGATACCGCTGCGGGGCCCCGAAGAAAGCATGCGGATATCGTTGGCAATCTTCATGAGGCTTACCGCCACTGTTTTGAGGGCGCCGTGGGCTTCCACGATGCCATCGTGCGCGGCAAGGGCTTCAAATTTATTTTCGGCAGTTACAAAAGGCAGGCCGGTAAGTTTTGCAATGTGTTTCGCCACGTTTACATCGTAGCCGTCGGGCGTGTTGATGCCCGTGCCTACGGCGGTGCCGCCCAGGGCCAGCTCGCTCAGGTGCGCCAGGGTATTCTTAATGGCTTTAAGGCCATGGTCGAGCTGCGATACATAGCCGCTGAACTCCTGCCCCACGGTAAGCGGGGTGGCATCCATAAAATGCGTTCTGCCAATCTTGACCACCTTCATGAACTGCCTGCTTTTGGCCGCCAGCGTGGCGCGCAGCTTTTCGATGCCGGGGATGGTGGTTTCGATTAATATCTTATAGGCCGCGATGTGCATGGCCGTGGGAAAAGTATCGTTGGACGACTGCGATTTATTGACATCGTCGTTGGGGTGCAGAAACTTATCCTTGTCGGTCAGCGACCCACCTTTGAGCACGTGCCCGCGGTAGGCTACGACCTCATTTACATTCATATTGCTTTGGGTGCCTGAGCCGGTTTGCCATACCACGAGGGGGAAATAAGCGTCCAGGCTGCCCTCGAGTATTTCATCGCATACCTGGCCGATGAGATCCGATTTTTCTTTGGGCAGTACGCCGGCTTCGTAATTGGTGATGGCGGCGGCTTTTTTAAGATAGGCAAAAGCGCGGATGATTTCTTTGGGCATCCGGTTGATGTCCTGTGCAATCCTGAAATTGTCGATGCTGCGTTGGGTTTGTGCGCCGTAAAGAGCGTCCACGGGTACTTTCACTTCACCCATGGTGTCTTTTTCTATGCGATATTCCATAGAGCTTTTTTTTGAGGGCACAAAGGTAGGGGAAAAGCTGCGAGCTATGAGCCACGAGTTGCGAGTCTTTTGATGGAACAATTCGAAGCATACGGCTCGTGGCTCGTGGCTCATAGCTCGCAGCTAAAATGAACTCCATCTATAGAAATAGACAGAGGGTTGGTCAGTCGTGCTAACCTTATCGCTGAAAAATTCGTCCAAAAGAATCATGAACCGCAACGCATAGCGTACGGCAGCTTCACAGACCTTTCTACACGAGCTACCCGGGCAGGCAGCCTGCTATGGCGGTATAATAATGAAGGATAGGTGCGGGCGCAGCAAAGCGCAGGCTCCGCACTACTCTGTTGCTAAGCCCTGAACCAATGCTTGACTAATGAGTTGTATGCGAATCTGCGCTTTCCTGGTTAAATAGTTGGCGCGGTTGTAAGCATGCGTTCTTTAGTCTTGCGAATGGTTCAGGTTCAGCAACAGAACGCAAATGTTTAAAATACAGGGACAAAATAAGAGATAAAAAAGATAGAAAACAAATTTATTTCTCACTAAATAGAAATTATTTTTCTATTTATAGAATGGGAAAATCATTAAATGCTTAAAATGAATAGTTTAAACAGGATTATCTTTACGCCCACGCAAATGTTTGAAATACCTATGAGCGAGTTATCCTTTAACCGCATTAAAGAGCTGTTGGCCAAAAAAGGAAAGCAAAACACCGAGCTTTCGGAATATGTGGGCGTCACCGCACGCACCGTATCCACCTGGTGTACCAACCGGAACCAGCCGCCGGTAGAAATGCTTTTTGAAATTGCCGGCTTTCTCGAGGTGGAAGCAGGAGAGCTGCTGACGCTGAAAAAAGATTTACTGCCCATCAGCGACCGGAAAGAAGGAACGCGCAAACCCGCTGCCCGTAAAGCCGCCGCCAGGAAGGGCTCGCCCCGCCGCAAACGGTAATTGTCCCGGCTATCGCTTAGCGCAATCTATCCCTCATATATATCCCTTCGCGGGTTGATTTTTACCGCAGGTAAGAAAAAATGCCGGAAAGGCGCCGTTTTAACAAACCACCGGGCCGCGGCCAACGTACCATTAAGTGTCTCATGATAAGACAACCCGGCGGCCGGGTAAATGCCGCCGCCTAAACCCTTGACTATGTACAAATATTTTATGCTTGCGGGTCTTATTGCCTTCGGCGCCTGCCACAAAACAGCCGATGCACCCGCGGTGACACATCCCCAAATGGACTATACCGGGATTAACCAGGAGGTATCGTTCGGTCAGGCTATTTACATCGATCCCGACAACAACGGCAGCAAAGATTTTTTGTTCTATACGATCATGGTAGGCGATCCTCTTCTTAAAAAGGACTACTACCAGTACCACTTTGGCAGCTCTTATGCCGCCTCGGTAGCGGTAGACAGCCTTACCGACCAGACGCCTGCGCTGGCCAAAAACGCCGCTATCTCCGGCACTACGCCTGCCGGGCTTCAATGGTACAATGCCTCCGGCGTTATGATGACCCGCAAAGTAGTGGGCAATACGGGTCCTCCTTCCTGGGAGGGATCGTGGACAAATGCGCACCATCAATACCTGGCTATACGCATCCAGCGCGCCGGCCTGCTGTATTATGGCTGGCTGGAAGTATCATTCGATACCGCTACCGAAAAAACGACGGTACACCGCGCGGCGATATGCCGGGAAGCGGAGAAGGAAATCAGGGCGGGCTGGTAGCACTCCACTTGGCAGATCAATTCATCCTGTTCATCCACTCATTTCTACAGCCAGGTAAGCACAATGCCCGGTTGACGCCTCTTTAACTTTTAGCCACGCCACATTGATGATATATTGCGTGCCAAAGTATTACCGGCGCCTCTTTTTAATCATCTTATTAATTATTTATGTACAAGTATTTTATCCTTGCAGGGCTTATCGCTGTAAGCGCCTGCCATAAAACACCCGTAACAACCCCGCCGCCGCCTGCCGGGCCGGAAATGGATTACAGCAATTTCAATGATACCACGATCGCTTTCGGGAAGTATTTTTCCGGCGATCCCGATCACAACGGCATTAAGGACTTTAGTTTTTATACCCTGCTGGTAGGCGATCCCATCCTGCAAAGGGATTACCGGCAATATCAGCTCGCCGTTGCCTTTCAGACTTCACTACCGGTAGACAGCAATGAGCAAACACCTTTATTGGCTAAAAATGCAGTTATTTCGGCCGGGTCACCCTCCGGGTATAACTGGTACAATGCATCGGACATCACACTGGCCAGGAAAGTGATTGGAAGCACAGAAGCGCCTTTCTGGGAAGGAGCCTGGAAAAATGCGAACCATCAATACGTGGCCATACAGATAAACCGCAACAACCTTCTTTATTATGGCTGGCTGGAAATATCTTTTGATACCATGGCCGGAAAGCTCATCGTGCACCGCGGCGCCGTGTGTAAGGAGGCGGGTAAGGAAGCAAAAGCGGGATTGTAGCTATCGTTGTCGGTGTTCGTTGGCAGTTGTTCGAAATCGACGCACACGCCGGACAACAGCCAACGAACAACCGACAACGACTATCCTCTAACTCTTGCGTTTGTCCCTGAGTACGCCTAAAATATCGTTTTGCTTTTTGAGCTCGGTTTGCTGGCCGTCGCGATCCTTCCGGTTCTGGTCGAGCTTGTCCTGCAGGCCTTTCATTTTCTTTACATAGTCTACCGAGTCCTCTATGAGATTATCAAACTTTTTCTGGTTCTTTTTGACCATTTCTTCCTGGTCTTTTATTTGTAGTTCGAGGCTGTAGGCTTCAATAGTGGCTACCATATCATCGAGCAGGTCGGCAGCGCCGTCGAGGCTGGCTTTGCCGCCGTCGGTGCGGGCTTTTACGTCTTCGCCGTTACGGCCTATTACCAGGTAAAGCGTGCACATATCTTTATCGCGGCGGCTTTTACGTTCCGCCTTAAAGTACAGATCGCTGTTGTGGTCGTGCGAGCTGCGCATTTTATAACCCCGGTATACCTTGAAATCGCGGCTGTCGGCGCTGCGAACGCCTTTTTTAGACATATATTCTTCAACCGCTTTTTCTACCGTAGCTTCGGCATAAGGCAGGTCTATAACAGCGGCGGGCTGGGAGGTTTTCTGAAAATCGGTGCTTCCTTCGTGTGCTTTGGGCTGGGCCTGGAGGCTAAAAGAAAGTACAAGTGCAAGAATTGGTACAATTATACGTTTCATGCTCGGTTGATATTTCGGTTTTGGATGGGTTTTAACGGTATAACACGGAAAATGCCATATCGTTCAGCTATATACCAAAGAAAGGTAAAAAAGAATCAGCAAACGCAAAACAATTAAATTTGCCAAAACAGATCATTCGTTGAGCAGTATAAAAAAATTAGCGGGGCAAACAATCTGGTACGGGGCGAGCTCTATTTTTGCAAGGTTCCTTAGTTATCTGCTGACGCCGTACCTGACAGCGGTACTGATCGATTCCTCTTTTGGCGAGATGAGCCTCGTATACGCCATCACGCCTTTTTTATTCGTATTATTTACCTATGGCATGGACACTGCCTTTTTCCGTTTTGTACAGCGGGAAGATTACAAGGATACTATTTACAGTACCGCCTCTTCGTCTGTTATCAGCAGCACCGTTATCCTTACGCTGTTAATGGTCACTTTTAACCGCCCCATCGCCACCCTGATAGGTACGGAACACCCGGAATATATCACCATGGCGGCGTTTATCATTGGCCTCGACGCGCTGGCGGCCCTGCCTTTTGCGCGGCTGCGGCAGGAAGGAAGGCCAAAAAAGTTTGCGTTTGTACGAATAGGCGGTATCCTGATATACATCGGGATTATCTATTTCTTTTTGTCGCTGTGCCCGGCCCTGCTCAAAAAAAATTCCAACAGTCCCCTGCTGCTCATTTACAACAAGGATTTCGGGGTAGGTTATATCCTGCTGGCCAATGTGATCCAGAATCTTTTCCAGGTGCTTATGCTCTACAAAGAGCTTATCGGCTTTAAACCGATGTTCAATATACAGCTGTGGAAGCACGTGATGGTGTATGCGCTGCCGCTGGCCGTGGCCAATTTTGCGGGCATGATCAATGAAACGTTCGACAGGATCATGCTCAACTGGTGGACGCCCGCCGTAAGCCATAAGGCAGCGCTGGCCCAGGTAGGCGCTTACAGCGCCTGCTATAAACTATCGATTCTCATCACCCTGTTTGTACAGGCTTTCCGCATGGGCGCCGAGCCCTTCTTTTTTGGACAGTCGGGCCGGGAAGATGCACCCAAAACCTATGCCCGGGTCATGAAATTTTTTGTGATCACCATATCGGTGATGTTCCTCGTGGTAGCCCTGTACCTGGATATATGGAAACATTTTATCCAGAATAAAAAGATGTGGGCGGGACTGAAAGTGGTGCCTATCCTTCTTTTTGCCAATATGTTCCTGGGCATTTATTATAACCTCTCTATCTGGTACAAGCTCTCGCACCGCACGTCGGCGGGGGCCTATATCACCTTTATCGGGGTAGCCATTACGCTGGGCGTCAATTATTTTTTTATTCCCCGTTATGGCTATATGGCCTGCGCCTGGGCCACTTTTTTGTGCTATGGCAGTATGATGGTGGTATCGTATGTATGGGGTCAGAAGGAGTACCGCATTCCCTATGCCTGGAAAAAGCTGGTCGCCTACCTGGTTATCGTGGCCCTGCTGTATTTTATTCACCATGCCCTTACCGGCTGGTGGCCCCGCGCCTGGTTCAGCTATGTGCTGGCCACCACTTTCCTGGCGGCCTACAGTCTTTTTATCCTGCGGATAGAAAGAAAGGAATTCCGCAAGCTGCCGGTGGTGGGGAAGTATATTTAGTCAACCCCCTTTACAAACGGGTTATTCAGCTTTTCAAACCCAATCGTGGTAGCCTCCCCATGCCCGGGATAGACAACTGTTTCGCCAGGCAGTACGTACAGGCGGGTAAGAATGCTGTTTTGAAGGGTAGGAAAATCGCCGCCCGGCAGATCGGTCCGGCCCACGCTTTGGCGGAACAGTACGTCGCCGCCCATCACGAAACGCTGCGCAGCGCAGTAAAAAACGATGTGGCCGGGGCTATGGCCGGGCGTAAACAATACTTTTAGCGTATCGGCACCCAACTCAATGGTACCGTTTTCACGTAAAAAATGAAGCGGTCCCTGGTAATTGTCAAACGACATGCCCCACTTTAACGCGGCCTGGACGGCATTTTGTAATACAGGCTGTTCGTCGGGGTGAAGCCAGGGTTCCAAACCCCAGGTGTCATGAACGAAGCGATTGCCGAATATGTGGTCGAAATGACAGTGGGTATTTAACAAATATTTAGGCTGTAATCCGTTTTCGGAAATATAATCCGACAGCTCACTGCGTTCATTTCCAAAATAGCAACCCGGGTCGATGATAATACAGTGTCCCGCCTCGTTGTGCAGAACATAGGTGTTTTCGCTAACAGGGCCGAAGGTGAAGGTGGTAATTGTAAGCATAATTAATTAGTTGACAGATGACAGTGGGTCGTTGACAGGCTTTTGAGACGCTGACCGTTGGACGTTGTTCGTTGTCCGAATCGACGCAACCGCCTATCAACTGTCATCTGTCAACTATCAACCGTTTTTATCGCCCAAATAGCATAATTTTAAATCTCTAAATGTCCGGTATGCAATTTCAGAAGAATAGTTTGTCAGCCCAATTTTTCACTATGAAAAAAACAACGTTGCTTGCAATAGGCTTTTTACTGGTGGGTGGCGGGGCGTTTGCCCAGCTGGGTTCGGTAGAATTTGGTAAAAACAGGCTCCAGTTTAAAAAGTTCCGGTGGCAGTATTTCCAAACCGAAAATTTCAACTCCTACTACTACGAAAACGGGCTGCCTCTGGGCAAATTTGTGGCCCAGATGGCCGAGAAAGAACTGCCCGATATAGAGGGTTTCCTGGAATACGGATTGCAGCGCAGGGCCAATATAGTTATCTACAACAGCTTTAACGATATGGAGCAGTCCAATATAGGACTGAGCCTGGACTGGCAAACCACCGGCGGCATCACCAAGCTGGTCAATAATAAAGTGCTGGTCTATTATACCACCGACCATGCCAACCTGCGCCGGCAGGTGCGTAGCGGCCTTGCCCGTATCCTGCTGGACAATATCCTGTTTGGCGATGACCTGGGCGAGTTTGCGGCCAACCAGGCGCTGCTGGACCTTCCCAAATGGCTGACCGACGGGTATGTAGACTATGCGGCCGAGAACTGGAGCACCGACCTGGACGACCAGCTGAAATCGGCTATCCTCTCGGGCAACTACAAGAACTTTTACCAGTTCGCCTTTGAGCAGCCCCTCCTGGCCGGCCATTCCTTCTGGCAATACATCGCCGAGCGCTATAAAAAAGAAAACGTTACCTATTTCCTGTACCTGGCCAGGGTATACCGCAACCTCAACAATGCTTCCAACCGCATAGCCAAAAAGAAATTCAAGGCGCTGCTGGAGGATTTTATGACCTACGAGGGAGAGAAGTATGACAAGGACATCCGCGGCCGCCGCAACCAGCCCAAGGGCAATATCCAGAACGTGGAGAATGTAGACGAGAACCATAAATTTTTCCGCTACTCGCCCAATCCCGCTCCCCGGAGCCAGACCTATGCCATCGGTGAATTTATTAAAGGCAAATACGAGGTGATATTGTACGAAAACTTCGTGAACCGCAAGGTGTTGCTCAAAACCGGCATTCGTACCAACGAAAACGAGCTCAACCCCAACTACCCACTGATAGCCTGGGACGGCAAAGGCACCAACCTGGCGGTGATATACAGCCACGAAGGAAAAATACAGCTGTTTGTATATGACGTGTATGCGCGCTATAAAAAGATAAAACAGGAAATACCCGATTTTGACCAGATACAGGACATGAAGTTCATGCTGGATAAGAATACTCTGCTTTTTAGCGCCGTGCGCAAGGGGCAGTCGGATATCTACGTATATAAGATCGACAAGGGCACTATTGACCAGATCACCAACGACGTATACGATGATCTCGACGCTACGTTTGTGGCCTTCCCTAATAAAACCGGTATTATCTATGCCTCCAACCGCCCGTCGGGCTGGGCCAAAACAGGGGATACCATCCTGCCTTCGGACAACCGCTATAATATTTTCCTGGTAGACAACTGGAACAAAAGCGAGTTTAAACAGATAACCCAGCTTACCCGCCTGAAATACGGTAATGCCCGCTTCCCGATGCAGTACAACCCCGCCCACTTTACTTATGTGAGCGACGAGAACGGTATCGCCAACCGCTGGGCCGGTTTCTTTACCACCGAAAGGGCGGGCCTGGATACGGTGTATAAGGTAGGCGACGAGATACTGCATAATCCCGAGCCCAAAGAGCTCGATTCCACGCTGCGTGCCCACAAGCTGAGCGAGCCGGATTCGATATATACATTCGCCATTACCAATGATTCGGCGTATGTATTCCCGCTCACCAATTACCAGAGCAGCCTGAAGGAAACAAAGATTGCAGGCGACAACGGGCTGGTGAGCGAGGTGCGCCAGGAGGGCGACCTGCTGATGGAGTATAAGCTGAAAGTGGACGAGAACCTGCTCAAGCGCCGCAATGTAAACCCGCGCCCGACCGACTATCGCAAAAAGACCATGGATGCGATGCGTATATCGGGCGGCGACGCTTCGCAGTATGTGCCACCACCCCCGATAGATACCAGTAAGAAGAAGAACGTATTCGAAACCGGGTTTGAAAACGAGAAAAAGGATACCAGTACCGGTGCACCGGGCGCTAACGCCCCTGTAACAGGTACAGAGAAAAAAGGACCTCCCTCTGTATTACGCTCGGCCAAACAATACGAGTACAAGCTTAAATTTTTTGTAGACAATGTGGCGGGCGTATTCAACAACGACGTGCTGCTCAACCGGTACCAGCCGTATACCGGCTCACTACCCATCGTCATGAACAGCAACGGCGGCTTTAACGCCCTGCTCAAGGGTACGGTGCTGGATGTAATGGAAGACCTGCGCTTTACCGGCGCTATCCGCCTGCCGCTGATCAATACGGCCGGCGCGAGCACGGTATACACGCCCACAGGGGGTACGGGCTTCCAGGTATCTAACGGCTCCCTGTTTGACGCCGGCGGCGAATGGTATGCCCGTTTCGACTACCTGAAGAAACGCTTTGATTACTCGGCCTTGTACTACCGGCAAACACAGATAGGCACTATAGATGCAGGCGGCGGCGCTTTCTTCGGCGCTAAAATGTATACGAATCTTTACCAGGGTATCGTAAAATACCCGTTTGACAAGGTACGCAGCATCCGCTTTTCTGCCGGTGTGCGCATCGACAAAACGGTGGTACGCGCCGAACCGGATGGCAGTAACTTTTCGCTTACGGCGCCCGATATCAAGCAGCAGTTCCTGCTGTTGCACATAGAATATATATATGATAATACCATTAGCCCCGCCATGAATATCTATAAGGGGTTGCGGTATAAAGCCTATTTCGACTTCAACCAGGAGCTGGCCAAGCAGGGCAATGAAGGCAAGAGTGGCATGAACGCCGGTTTCGATGGCCGTTATTATTATCCCATTTACCGCAACTTTATCTGGGCGGCGCATGTGGGCGGCGATTTCAGCTTCTCCGACCAGAAGATACTCTATTATCTGGGCGGCGCCGATGGATGGATGTTTCCCAAAGCCAATACCGGCCAGCAGCCTGCTTCGGACCAAACCTATGCCTACCAGGCGCTTGCTGTGAATATGCGGGGTTTTAACCAGAATGTGGCCAATGGCAGCAATGCGGTTGTTGTTAACAGTGAGTTTCGCCTGCCCGTGTTCACCACCTTCTTCAACAAGCCGATCAACAATGCTTTCCTGCGCAATTTTATGGTAACGCAGTTTGTTGATTTGGGCACGGCATGGAATGTTTTTAAAGACATTGCCCGTCCTTACAACATCTATCCTGCAGACAATCCCAACAATGCCGTAACGGTGAAAATAAAAGCCGGCGGTATCGGGCCTTTTGTAGGCGGCTATGGCTTTGGTGTAAGAAGCACGCTGCTGGGTTATTTCCTGAAGCTGGATGCAGGATGGCCGATGGATGGATTCTTCCGCGGGAAGCCGATTTATTATTTTGGAATGGGAGTAGATTTTTAAAGCAGCTGCAAGGTTATTAGCTGCGAGCTATGAGCCGCGAGCTGCGAGCTTTAATGACACAAAAAGATAGTTTATACTCTTATAAAAATGCCGGGCATATATACCCGGCATTTTTTATTGCAGCGATTTACCGATTGAATGCAACAGCTCGCGGCTCATAGCTCACAGCTTGCGGCTCGCGGCTTGCGGCTTGCCGCTAAAAAAGAAAAAGCCCCGGCATGCGCTCCGGGGCTTCACTTAAAACAACAGCATGAGAAAAATATTACGATAAGTATTTTTTAGCTGTATTGATCATGAGCTTGGTTTCGAGGAATTGCGCTACCTCTACTACGGCGTCATTGTCTTTTCGCGGTGCATCCCTGAACTTGCGGGGATAAATGGAAATACCGGTGTAAATGTTGTAGTGGAGCGTTAAGGTGTGACCTTTGTAATTGAAGTCCCATACAAGGGAATCGAAGTCATCCAGTTTGGCGAGGAATTTAATGTCGAGGTCGTCACTAAGAATGTCGGCAACTTCGTAAAAACGTTTCAGGCCGCAATCGTCGTCGATGACCGCTTCGGTGCAACCGAAGTCAGTGCGTAGCGTCAGGCTCATATGGTACGGATTTAGGTAATTATAAAAAGCTGCGCACGAATGCGCAACACGGTTTCTTCCTTACACTTAAGACTTAAACTTCTTTGCTTTGGGCGTCTTTTCTCCGCTTACCATTTTCTCGGCCCCTACATTTTTACCGTTGCTTGGACAGCCATACTTGGGGCCAAACAGGCTACAAGCGGGCAAGGCACTTACCAGTGCTCCAAGAACGAGTAAAACAATGATTGGACGTGTTTTCATGGGAGGGTTGCTACTTTGTTTAAGAACGAATTAAAGCTACAAATATTATATGTTTCCTGCAATAGGCTACTGCCCCGGAGAAGGGGTTTGGTCCTTAAACCAACCGGCGTATTTTATGTAATTGTTTGCTATTCTGTCTATTTCACCGCTTATAAGGTTGGGAGAAATATCTTTAATTTTTTTGGCAGGCACGCCGGCATAGATACTACCCGCCTCGCAAATGGTCCCTTCCAGCACCACCGCCCCGGCGGCAATAATGCAATTGCTGTTTACCACTACATTGTCCATAACAATAGCCCCCATGCCTACCAGCACATTATCGTGCAGGGTACAGCCATGCACAATAGCGCAATGGCCGATAGACACATTATTACCGATGATAACCTTTGTTTTTTCGAAGGTGGCATGCAGTACGGCCCCATCCTGCACATTTACTTTATTGCCCAGGCGTATACTGTTTACATCGCCCCGCACCACGGTGTTAAACCATATGCTGCAGGCATCGCCCATTACCACATCGCCTACTACGGTGGCATTGGGCGCTATAAAACAATCCTTGCCGAATTGGGGCGATACCCCGTTGACTGGTAAAATAACCGCCATAATAACAGATTTTTGTGGGTTGTCAGTAGCGAGTGGTGAGTAATTCACTACTCACATCTAAGTTACAAGTTTGAAAAGGAGAAACAGGAAATAACAAATTAAAAATGAGAAAGTACATTTGCCGGGAAGCCCCTTTTATTTATCTTTTTAATTGCTCATTCGTATGAACCAGCGGGAACTATTTCTGAAGCATGTGGCGCAAACCTCGCCCGCCCCACTGGGCATTGAAATCGCCCGGGCTTCCGGCACCCGGCTATATGATGTAGAAGGCAAGGCCTATCTTGATCTTATCGGCGGTATCAGCGTATGCAACCTGGGGCATTGCCATCCCGCCGTGGTAAATGCCATTAAAAAGCAGGCCGACGATTACCTGCATGTGCTGGTTTATGGCGAATTTATCCAGTCACCGCAGGTACAATATGCCCGCCTGCTGGCGGAGCAGCTGCCCCCCTCCCTGAACGCCGTTTATTTTACCAATTCGGGCGCCGAAGCGACCGAGGGCGCTATGAAGCTGGCCAAAAGGGCCACCGGCCGCACCCAGATTATCGCCTTTAAAAACGCCTACCACGGCTCTACGCAGGGCGCCCTGAGCATAATAGGCGATGAGTACTGGCGCAACGCTTTCAGGCCCCTGCTGCCCGATGTGCTGCACCTGGACTATAATTCTTTTGAGGCGCTGTCGCATATATCCGGCCGCACGGCCTGTGTGATAGCCGAAACCATCCAGGCGGAGAGCGGTATATATGCCCCCTCTCCGGAATGGATACAGGCATTACGCCGGCGCTGCAGCGATACGGGCGCCTTGCTGGTGCTGGACGAAATACAGGCTGGTTTTGGGCGTACCGGCACGCGCTGGGGCTTTGAGCAGCTGGGCGTGGCGCCCGATATCCTGCTGCTGGGCAAGGCGCTGGGCGGCGGCATGCCCCTGGGCGCCTTTATTGCCGACAGGGCCCTGATGGGCACACTGGCCGAAAACCCGGTATTGGGGCATATCACCACTTTTGGCGGTCACCCCGTTTGCTGCGCGGCCGGGATGGCGGGTTTTAAAGCCCTATTGGAAGAAGGCTGGCTGCCGGCCGTAAAGGCCAAAGAGCAGCTGTTTCGCCGCCTGCTGGTGCATCCCGCCATTAAAGCCGTCCGCTCGTTCGGGCTGTGGATGGCGGTGGAATTCGACAGTTTCGATACCAATAAAAAGATCATCGACGCCGCGCTGGCCGCCGGGGTACTAACAGATTGGTTTCTTTTTGCGCCCCACTGTATGCGAATCGCTCCCCCGCTCGTTATCAGCGAGGCAGAGATAACCGAAGCCTGCGAAACGATATTATCGGCTATTGACAAAGCAAGTCACGCATAACCGCCCATTATCACTAAAACATAAACCCCGACATGAGAAACTTCTTTACCCGGCTTTTACTGGTTGTAGTATGTTGCACAGCTTTCCTGGCATCCCGGGCACAAACAAAAAAATATCCTTCCACCCTTTTATGGCGTATTACAGGCAAGGGAATTTCCCAACCATCCTACCTGTTTGGCACCATGCACGTAACCGATCGCAGGGTATTTTACTTCAGCGATTCATTGTACAAATGCCTGGAGAAGTCGGCCGGCTATGCAATGGAGCTTGACCCGGATACGGCATTTACAGCCTTGTTCCGCAGCATTTTTGCCGAAGACACTACGGGCTTTGTAAAAGATGCCGTTGACAGCAAGGAGTTCGCGCACATGGCCAAACGCCTTGAATCGGAGCTGGGTATACCCGCCGGGCGGGTCACCAAAAAACAACTTTGGCTCTATTCCTTTAAAAGCGGGCGGGATAAAAAGGAGGACGATATGGACTCTCCCATAGATACCTATCTGTATAATATCGCCAAACGTCAGGGCAAATGGGTCGGCGGCATCGAAGACCTCGAAGACCAGATGAACCTGGTAGAAGAGTTGGGCAGTAAATTTGACGCAGACGCCCTGCTGTACCAGGCAAAAAATAAAGCGGGGCTTGAAAAAATAACCGCTATTTATAAAGAGCAGGACCTTGACAAAATAGCCGCCTGGACCGACGATACCGATTCATCGTTCAGAGATAACCTGCTGAACAGGCGTAATGTCAAGATGGCGCGCCGCATCGACAGCATGGCCATGGTAAGAAATATGTTCTTTGCCGTGGGCGCCGCCCACCTGCCGGGCAAGGCGGGTCTTATATCGTTGCTGCGCAGCAGGGGATATACGGTAGAGCCCATCATATCCGCCAACAGGATAGCCCCGGAAGCTTATACCTACAAGGCAGTGAACATTCCCTGGCAAACCGTCGATGACGAAGATAAGACCTATACGGTACAGATGCCCGGCAAAGCAGTACCGCTGAAGCTGCCTGGCGGGATTACCATGCAGTGCTATGCCGATATGGGCACAGGATTGATTTACTTTTCCATGGTCATCAATTATCCAACACTGGCGGGCAATTCGGATAGCCTGTTATCGGTCGTTGCAAAGGGCATGGCGCGTGCCGGCATCGTAGGTAAACATGAATATATCAGCTATAATGGTACCCGCGGCGTGGAATTATACGCCGACAAGGATAAAAGCTATTCTTACCGGATACGCACCTTCCTGAAAGGGCAGACGATGTTTGTAGTGATGATCGGATCGGAAAAAAAGAAACTCATGAATAGCACAGAGAGCGACCGTTTTTTTACATCGCTGTCCATGCGTACCGTTTACCATACACCTGTAGCCGCCGATGAAAAATGGGTCAATTTCAACCTGCCCGGGAAAAGCTTTGGCCTGGAATTGCCGGGCAAACCCGAGCACAACAAACAGATGGAACGCCTGTTCCAGGAAAGCCCTTCGGCCTATGCATGGAGTTTCGATTGCTATGGCTATTCCGACCCCTCGAGCGGCAACTATTATATGGTACTGGTAAAAGATACCCGTAACGGCTATTACCTGATGAACGACACTTCGGTTTTCCATGAGGCCCGGGAGAATACCATCAGCAAGGGCGCAACGATGATTTCCTATGACACACTCCGGTACGAAGGATATGCGGCGGCCAATATGAAAGCCCTTTACCCGCAAACCAACCTGGAAATGCTGTCATTCACCGTGTGCCGGGCCAACCGCATCTATATGATCATGGGGCTGCGCGAGAAAGGCAAGGGCGACACGATGGCCATTGCGCGGTTTCTGCATTCGTTTCACCTGCTGGACCATCTTTCCACCGGCTGGCAGGAACAAACTTCATCGGACCATTCGTTTACCGCCTGGGCGCCAACCGCCATTGAGCGATTGCATACCCGAAACGAAGACACATCCAATATAATTTTCTCGGCTTACGACAGCCTGAGCACCATTTCCTACCAGGTACAAAAACAAGCGCTGCCTTCCTATTACTGGACAAATTCCGACAGCAGTCTTTTCGCCTACCTCCTCTCCACTCAATACAAACATTGGAACGATTCATTGCTGTTGCAGCGCGAAGTGCAAAACGGCGGCGTAAAAGGAATGGAATACATTTTTGAGCAACCGGCGAGCAATAACCTGAAAAGAGTACGCATATTGCCCAATGCCGACAGTATGTATGTCATCTTCAGCTTTGCGCCCCGGCAACTGGCGCAGGACGAACATTACAATCGCTTCTATGAATCGTTTCGCTTAGCCCATGAGCAATCGGCCAAACCCTGGCTGGTAAATAAGGCAGGGGCATTGCTGAATGCATTGCATTCTGCCGATTCGGCCACGGCCGACGGTGCAAAAACAGCTTTGCACAGGGTTTCTTTTGCAAAGGAAGATCTGCCGCTGCTGCACCAGGCTTTGATATATCCGTATACGCAAGAGGAAGGAGACAGTTATCTTCTTGACAACAATCTTATAAAAGCAGTCGCTAAAGAGAAAGACAGTTCCACCCTTTCCTTTATAGCCGCCCAGTATCCTTTGCTGAGCGGTGATAAGGAAAGATTGAAATACCGCCTGCTTGCCATCCTGGCGGATATACCCACTACTGCTTCGTATGTCTTATTACAAAAACTGCTGCTGGAACAAGCGCCGAAAGGAGGCGACCCCGACCTTGTTAAATACCGGCTGTTTGATTCGCTGGCTTTAACGGCCAGCCTGTTTCCCGGCCTGCTGCCCATGAGCAGGGATACCCTGTTTATTAAAGCAATGCCCTACCTGCTGATGCGGCTGGCCGACAGCAACCTGCTGGCACTGTCCGCCCTGCCGGTGGCCTATAAAAAAGATTACTACGCATTTGCACGGAAAGAGCTGCGCCGCTTGAAAACGGTTGACTATGATTACGAATCACAGCCGCTGATACATTTACTGGGTCGGCTCAACAGTACAGAAAGCAATGCCCTGCTACGGGAATTCCTGCGGATAAAATCAACAGACCTCCGGGAAGAAGCGGCCCTTGCTCTGGTAAAAAATAACCAGCCGGTAGCGCCTGCCATACTGGAAAAAATAGCGGCCGACAAGAGCCTTCGCATACACCTGTATACCGAGCTGGTAAAATGCAAAAAGGAAAAACTGTTCCCGGCCATCTACCATACGCAGAAAAGTTTTTCCGAATCCGGGCTGTATACAGTAGCGCAGGATAATGAATATGATTCCATCAGCATCCGCTTTGTAGAAATACGTAAGGCAATGTATATGGGCAAGATGCAGACCTTTTATCTTTTTAACCTGACCTATAACAATGAAGATGGGCAACAGATGGGGCATCTCAGCGTGGCAGGGCCTTATACCGCGGGTGGGAAACCTGTAACCGAAAGCGATATCAGCCAGATTGTATGGGATGAGGAATATGCACCTCACCTCGTCACCACACAGTTCAAAAAGGTCATTGAGGAAGCAGAGAAAAGAAAAAAGGAAGAGGTGCCATTACCCGGCGACACTACACCTTAGCCGGCAGGTACCGCTGCGCCAGCGAAGTGAACGCCTGTACCTGCTCCTGTACCCAGGCATTACCATACCGCATATGAGCCGCCATGATAGCAGCCACTGCCGGCGCTGCCTCCATGGCCGCTTTTGCGTCGAGCAGCAGGGCACGCGTTCTTCTCGACAAAGCGTCTTCCACGGTCATGCACATTTCCTGCTGTACAGCCCATACAATCGTGGCGGCGGTATAGGGCAGCTGCGGGTGGATGGGCTTAGCCAGCAGCGGGTCGTTGTTTATCAATGCATCGATACCTGCCTCATCGGCGCCGTAATAATAAGTATCCGTCGTGAAGTCAACGCCCTGCTTCCAGCCGTGAATGCGGAGACCCGCGGTCACACATGCTTTTTCGGGCAGGCCTGCCTGCTTCGCGGCAATGTCTACCACGTCTTCCGACATTTTCCGGTACGTGGTCCATTTACCACCGGTGATGGTGACCAGGCCCGCGTTGCTTATCTCTATATGATGGTCCCGCGACAGGGCAGCCGTGGTTTTGGCATTGCCTTTTACCAGTGGGCGCAGTCCGGCAAACACACTTTTTATATCGGCGCGTACGGGGTCTTTGGTTAAGTATTTACCGATGGTGTGCAGTACAAAAGCAATTTCTTCTTCGAGCGCCCGCGGCTCCAGCAGCGCGGCAGTGCTGCCGGACTCTATAGGCGTATCGGTGGTGCCGGCAATGATTTTGTTGTGCCAGGGCACGGCAAACAGCACACGGCCATCGTCTGTATGCGGCACCAGCACGGCCGCGCTGCCGGGAAGAAAGGCTTTATCAAATACCAGGTGGATGCCCTGGCTGGGGGCGATAATGCTTTCATGGCCGGGCTCATCCATTTTCAACACCGTATCCGAGAATACGCCGGTGGCGTTGATGACAACCCTTGCCTTTATTTCATATCCCTTACCTGTAAGCGCATCTTTGGCCTGTACGCCCTGTACCTTACCGGCTGTTTTGATCAGGCCCGTTACGGGCATATAGTTGAGCAATACGCCGCCTTGCTCCGCTGCCGTGGCGGCGAGGTTGATGGCCAGGCGGGCGTCGTCAAACTGCCCGTCGTGGTACAGTACGCCGCCACGCAGACCTTCACCGTCGAGCGTGGGCGCCAATGCCAGTGTTTCTTCTTTATCGAGCAGGCGCGAAGGACCCAGTCCCAGGCTGCCTGCCATCCAATCGTATATCTTCAGGCCAATACCGTAAAACGGACCTTCCCACCACTTGTAATTAGGCACGATAAACGATTGATCTTTGACGAGGTGGGGCGCATTCTGCCTTAGCAGGCCCCGCTCCCGGAGGGCTTCGGTAACGAGCTTGATATTGCCCTGCTGCAGGTAGCGTACGCCGCCATGCACCAGCTTGGTAGAGCGCGAGGACGTGCCTTTTGCAAAATCGCATTGTTCCAGCAGGAGTGTTTTGAACCCGCGGGAAGCCGCATCAATGGCCGTTCCCAATCCCGTAGCGCCACCGCCGATGATACAGATATCCCATTCTTTTGTATAAGCTTCGAGCTGCTCAAGCATGTGCTGCCGGGTCATAATGGCGGTATTGATCTATAGGTAAGATAAGACTATTTAGATGATGGTTGATATCAACCATCATCTATCAACTATTTTAAAATACCAGCCGGAAGCTAAAGAAGGCGCCGAAACGTTTCACTCCTTCGGGCGGCAGGGGACGTGGCAGCACACGCCAAACAAAATCGAGGCGGAATACTTTGAAGATATTGTCTACCCCGGTGCCCACTTCGAGGTAGGTTTTGCCGTCGAGCGAATTAAAAGTATACACAGAGGAGGCGTTGTACTGGCGATTGGCCTCGCTAAGACTGCCCCAAAGGGCTTTGGCCGTCCAGAACTGCCTGAATTTTAGTTTGCGCGTAAGCGGTACAAACCGAAACAGGCCGTTACCGAAATTGTGCTCCAGGTTAAAACCCAGGTAGCGGTCGTGCAGGTACTCCCAGCGGTTCATGAGGCTGTAGGCGTAGCGGTTATAATAATAAATTTCATTGCCCGGGGCTGCGTCCAGCAGCATAAAAGGCAGGGTGCCATAGGTTTTGCCGGCAAAGAAATTATAATACAACGTGCCATATGGGGGCAGCTTTTTGAAATCGGAAATGCTGCCGGAAATTTTGGAATAGTTATAGCTGCTGCTGAGCACGCCGCTGATGCCGCGGGAATATTTAAACTCACCGATGGGATAAGGACTGCCGAGGCTATAGCGGTAAAACGTGTTTTCGAGGAATTTTTCGAGGTAGGCAAAACGGAATTTAACCGAGGTCTCGAAATTATTAAGGGGATCGCCGCCGATGCCGGTGCTGTACATGCTTTTACCCGGCAGGTTGAGCAGCGGGTCGTATTTCTTATTGCTGGCGCTTAGGACGACCGAAAAACCGGAATGCCATTCCTTGAATACGTCCAGCCGCTTTTCTTCGGTAAATAAAAACTTCATGGGTACGCCCGGTTTGCGAATGGCAAGAGCGAAAATATTGTCCTGGCTTACCTCGTCGAGGTATTGCTGGCCATAGTCGATGTCTTTTGAATACTGTGCGTATATATAAGCGCGCGGATGTTTGCTGAACAGCCACATGCCATCCGCCTCGTATTTAAACTTATGATCAGCAAAGCCATAGGCGCCGTAGCCGTGGAAGATAAAGTCCTTGCTGAAAAAACGGTTGGTGCCCAGGTCCCAGCGCAGGCGCAGGCCTTCGAGCGAGTTGGAATAGATCCAGTTTTGCCAGGGGCCTATTTCATAGTTGCCGATGTTGAGCCAGCCGGTAGCGATAAAATTGACGACATTGGTATACTTGCGAAACAGCGGCATCTTCGTAAGGGTGTCTATCATGGAATAGACCGCTTTTTCATTTTTGCTCAGCTCTTCGTGGCGCTCCTGCGTCCAGAACGTATCGGCTTTCTCGCGGGCGCCGGGCGTGAGTATTACTTCCTGCTGTATCTTATTGCGGCGAAGCGAATCTTCTATAAAGGGCTGGTCGCGCAGTATGTTGCGGTAGGTGGTGGTTTTGCGGCCGATAAAGCCAAGCTTTTGCTTGCCGATGGGCGCTATGTCCACCACGAATTTGTCTTTTACCAGGAACCAGGTGCTGTCGTCTATCAGTGTATATTCCTGGATAAGGCTCAGCTTATCGACGAAGTTGATATTGGCTTCACGGGTGAGGTACATGGTCATCTTCTGGATGGCCCAGGTGGTATCGTGCACCCAGCAATCGCCTTCAAAAGTGCTTTCGCCTTTTCTTTTGGGACTGAACGACATGTGTATGAGACGGCGGTTGTTTACCATCTGGCTGTCGAGCACGCGGTAATGATAATAGGCATCGCCGTTGTCGCTGATGGGGCTGATAAACTGTTTATCGAATACGGGAATAAAATTGGCGTATACGTTTACATTGGCATCGGTGCCGCCCAGCAGGCGGCTGATGCTTTCATTGTCGACGCCCTGCGTTTTGCTTCCTTTGATAATTTCGCGGGTACGGAAGGGCGATTGCTGGCAATAATAATCCGAGAGACTTTCTGTCAGGAAAACCGGCAGGAAAGGCGCGCCTTCTGTGGTGTCTACATTATCGAAGATAAAGCCGAAGGGTTTGAGCAGCCCCATAT
>Ga0307508_10001075_pt1 | contig 31613 bp, 23 predicted proteins | sample 9_EM_MG_FD_203089 | JGI IMG/M metagenome (GOLD analysis project Ga0307508, IMG submission 203089) | Populus trichocarpa ectomycorrhiza microbial communities from riparian zone in the Pacific Northwest, United States - 9_EM | ecosystem: Host-associated > Plants > Roots > Unclassified | place...
CGGACAGGAACGGCTCCACCACCCAGGCCGCGTCGACCTTCTTGCCGGCCAGCGCGGCGGGCATGTCCGGGAACGCCAGTTCGGTGAACTTGATCGTGCTGGGGTCGCCGCCGGCCTTGCGTACCGATGCGCGCACGGTCACGTCGCCGATGTTCTTCAGCGTGTTGACCGCGACCGACTTGCCGGCCAGGTCCTTCGCCGTCTTGATCGGGCTGTCGGCGGTGACGACGACCGCGCCGAAGTCGGCGTCGGCCTTACCGGTGGACGAGTCGCCGGGGTTGGTGATCTTCAGCGGCAGATTCTTGCTGGCCGCGATCATCAGGGAGGTGACATTGGAGAAGCCGAACTGGAACTGGTCGGACACCACGCCCGGGATCACCGCGGCTCCGCCCTGGGCGGCCACCAGGTTCAGCTCGATGCCCCGGGACGAGAAGAAACCCTTCTGCTTGCCCAGATAGATCGGAGCCACGTCGACGATCGGGATGACCCCGACCGTGACCTTCTCCGTCGAGGTGCTGCTCTGCGGATTGCCGCCGGTGTTTCCGTTGTCGACGGCGGGGGACGCGCAGCCTCCCAGCCCCACTAAGGCCGAGAACAGAGCAGCGGCGAAAATTCGGCGCATAAAGGACCTCCACGTCCGTGAAACGTTGTCGGAACACGCTGTGAGATCAGGGATCAATATCGCCGTAACGGCGGTGTCGCCATCCTGGAACGAGGCCGCTTGTCGTCCTACTGCCCCCTTTCACTGGGTGAAAGCGCGGGTGGCCACCGTATGACGAACATGTTACGGCGGTCAATTAGTTCGTCAAACGAGGTGGTTCATGATCGACCGATGGAGACGGCGACCATACAATCCGGCACATGTGCTGCGTTCACGCCCGTACCCGGGGCCCCCGTGGCCGGTACGGGCATGGCTGAACCGTCCGACCCGTACGGCGGGGGATCCGAGGTCCGCTTCGCCCTGTCCCGCCGGTATGCCGCCGGCTTGGGCGGCGTCCGGGGAATGCTGATCACGGTACTGGGCGACTACGTATGCCCATCCGGGCGGCCCGCGCCGACGTCCGCCTTCATCGACGCGCTGGCCCGCCTTGGCGTCGAGGAGAGCGCCTGCAGGCAGGCCCTGATCCGGGCGGCCGCGGACGGCTGGCTGGCCACCGAGCGCATCGGTCGATTCACCTGGTGGCGGCCGAGTCCCGCGTTCGAGGAATTTCTCGCCATGGGCGCCGAGCGCATCTTCGGGTTCAGCGCGACCCAGCCGGACTGGGACGGCCGGTGGCTGGTCGTGGTGACTCGGGCCGCGGAGACGAACCGGTCCGGCCGGCACCTGGTGCGTACCCGCCTGCGCTGGAGCGGTTTCGGCAACCTCGCGCCCGGGGTCTGGATCTGCACGCACCGCGACCGTGCGTCGGACGCCGAGCTGGTCCTGCGCGAGGCCGGGGTGTTCGACGACTGCCAGATCTTCCTCTCCGAATACCTCACCGGCGGCGACCCCGCCGCCCTGGTGCGCCAGGCGTGGGACCTTGGCGAGGTCGAGCGCGAGTACGAGTCGTTCCTGGCCGCCTTCGCCCAGCCGCCGTCCGACGACCCGCTGGTCCGGATCACCCAGCTCGTTCACGCGTGGCGACGCATGATCCTGCTCGACCCCGCGCTGCCCGACCGGCTGCTGCCCGAGGGGTGGATCGGCAGCCGGGCCGTGCAGCTGTTCCGCCGTCAGCATGCGACGTGGCTGCCAGCCGCGACCCGCGAGTGGAGCCGCATCAGCGAAGAAGCGCGCTGAGCACCACTACGACATCGACGGTCGTCGGAGCCGCTCCCACTCGACAGATACATTGACCGTCGACATACTACCGTCGTACGGTGAGCCTCGCTCGTCGAGGAGGTCCGGATGCCAGACCATGCACAGCGACTCCGTAGGCACGGCCGATGGATCTCCCTGGTCTCCGCGGCCGCCGTTCTGCTGATCCCCGCCACGACCGCCATCGTGGCGGGGATCCGCTCCCCGGCGGCCCGGTCGGCCGGAGCGCCGGCCGTCGCGCCGGTGGTGGCCTGCGCGGCCATGGCCGCCGCTGATGTCTCGACGGCCGTGGGAGCGGGCACCGGCATCGTCTCGGCCGCTCCTGCCACGGCATCGGGCGGTTATCCGGTCTGCGACGTCAAAGGCGTCATCGCGCCGCAGATCCAGTTCGAGGTGCAGCTGCCCACCCAGACCTACCAGCAGCGTTACCTGCAGACCGGCTGCGGCGGGCTGTGCGGCTCCCTCGCGATCAACGCACCTGCCGCGGTCGGCTGCGCACCGCTGACCGGCGGCGTCTTCGCCACCGCCTCGGACAACCAGGGCCACGTCGCTGGCGGCAGCGCCGACGGCAACTTCGGCACCGACCGCGCGCTGCGCATCGACTTCGCCTACCGGGCCGACCACCTGACGGCGCTGGCCGCGAAGGCGCTCATCACCGCCTTCTACGGCCGCGCGCCGCGATACTCCTACTTCGACGGCTGCTCCCAGGGCGGCCACGAGGCATTGACCGAGGCGCAGCGCTACCCGCACGACTTCGACGGCATCCTCGCCGGCGCCCCGGCGTCCATCACGACCGAGCTCAACGGCTTCAACCAGCCGTGGCTGGCGCGGGTGGACTTCGACGCCGCCGACCGGGTCATCCTGCCGGCGAGCAAACTGCCCGCGCTGCACGCCGCCGTGATGGCCCGCTGCGATGGCCTCGACGGTCTCGTCGACGGCCAACTCGACGACCCGCGACTCTGCTCGTTCGACCCGGCCGCCCTGACCTGCCCCGCCGGCGCGGACGACGTCAACTGCCTCACCCCCGCCCAGGTCACCGTGGTCCGGAAGATCTACTCCGGAGCGGTAGACGCGGGTGGCCGCCACCTGTATCCCGGTGGCCAGCCGTACGGGTCCGAACTGGTCTGGGCCGGCTGGATGATCCCGCCCGTCCCGGCCGCGCCGCAGGACTCGACCATCGCCTGGCGCATCGGCAACGGCTGGATCAAGTACCTCGCCTTCGACCCGAACCCGCCGCTGCGCACCACCCTCAACGACATCGCCTTCGACCAGGCGACCTTCGACCGGGTCCAGCGCCTCGCCGGGCTCTACGACGCGACCGACCCCGACCTGCGCGCCTTCCAACGCGCCGGCGGGAAACTGATCCTCTGGCACGGCTGGGCCGACCAGGCGATCCCGCCCACCGGCACCCTCGCCTACTACCAGGCGGTCCAGGACCGGATGGGCGGCCTCGCCGCCACCCAGCGCTTCGCTCGGCTGTTCCTGTTCCCCGGCATGTACCACTGCGGCGGCGGCACCGGGCCGAGTTCGTTCGACCTGCTCACCCCGCTGCTCGACTGGGTGGAGTCCGGTACGGCGCCCCAGCGCGTCGTCGCCTCCCTACCCGGTGTCCGCACCCGCCCGGTCTTTCCCTACCCGCTCGTGGCCCGCTACGACGGCGCCGGAAGCACCGACGACGCGACCAACTTCACGGCCACCAACCCCACCAACCCCGGCGACGACCACTTCCCGTGGCTCGGCCACTTCGGATAAGCCACGGCCGCAACCGAGCGCACCGGTTAGCCGCGACTGTTCGTCCAGCGTCGGGTCGGTGTCGGTGAACGGTGCGCGGGCCGGTTGAGGCCGCCCGCGTCCACGGCGCGCAGGCCGGCCGCGCTGACCACGCCGGCGAGCAGTGCCTTGGCGTCGGCGTCCTCGCCGGCGATCAGCACGGTGGTCGGCTGCCCGCCCACGGTGCCGGCGATCAGGGTGCCGGCGAAGTTGGTGTTGAACGCTTTGACGACGCGCGACTCGGGCAGCGCGGCGGCGATCTCGGCGGCGGCCGAACCGTCAGCCGCCACCGTCAGCCCGTCGAAGGTCTCGAAGTTCAGCGGGTTGGTGATGTCGACGACGACCTTGCCGGCCAGTTGCGCGCCACGCTCGGCGATCACTGCGGCGACCGACGGGTACGGCACCGCGAGCACCACCCCACACACCTCGAACGAGTGAACCGGCCCGCGATCCGCGCACGCGACCGATCCCGCTCCGCCGGTCAGTCCGCAACGACACCATCCGCCACACCGAAACCGAACGGACCGATCATCAACACGTTCCCCCTGGTGAGTGCCCGGGAGCCGGCCGGACCGCGCCCGGTACGAACCGCTCGAGAGGTGACATTTCGCCGCCCGCCCTGTCGCCCAGAGCCATGCCGGCACGGCGCCAGGCATGTCAGGCTGGCTCAATGGTTGATGGCTCTGCCTTGCTCCGGTGCAATACGAAGGGGCCGTCCTTCCGCGGCGAGAGGCACATTTGATGTCATCATCGCGCCACACAGCGGTGGGGAACCTTCCCCTCGAGTTGAGCAGCTTTGTCGGGCGCCGGAGGGAACTGGGCAAGGTCAAGCGGTTGATCGCCGACTCGCGGCTGGTCACGTTGACCGGCGTGGGCGGCGTGGGCAAGACCCGCCTGTCGCTGAGGGTCGCGGCGGACCTGCGACGGGCGTTCCACGATGGCGCCTGGTTCGTCGACCTGGCCGAGCTACGCGATCCGGACATGCTGGCGCGTGAGTTCCAAGACGTGGATGTGCTGGCGTATCTGGTGGCCGTCACGCTCGGGTTGGGTAGACAGGCCAGCGGACCACCGCTGCGGCTGCTGACCGACCAGCTCGCAGACCGGCAGATACTGTTGATCCTGGACAACTGCGAGCATCTGCTATCGGCGGTGACAGTACTGGCCAACACATTGTTGACCCGTTGTCCCCAGCTGCGGATCCTGGCCACCAGCCGCGAGCCGCTGGCGGTCGGCGGGGAGTCCGTCTTTCCCGTCCCGCCGCTGGCAGCCCCCGATCCGCGACGACGATCGAACGCGGCCGACCTGGTCCTGTACGAGGCGGTAGCCCTGTTCGTGGCACGGGCGCAGATGGTTCGATCGGAATTTCGCCTTACCGACGACAACCGGGTCGCGGTGGTTGAGATTTGTCACCAGTTGGACGGGCTGCCATTGGCTATCGAGTTGGCCGCCGCGAGAGTGCGCGCACTGGCCCCGGAGCAGATCCTCGGGCGGCTGACCCACCGATTCGCGCTGCTCAACCGCGGCAGTCGTGACGCACCCCAGCGGCAGCAGACCTTGCGGGCCTGTGTCGACTGGTCGTACGAGCTGTGTTCCATGCCGGAACGGGTGCTGTGGGCGCGGCTGTCGGTGTTCGCCGGCGGATTCGATCTGGACGCGGTCGAGGGCGTGTGCGCCGACGACGTGCTGCCCGAGTCCGACCTGCTGGATCTGGTGGCCACGCTGGTGGACAGGTCGATTCTGGTCCTCGACGGCGGGCAGAGCGAGCACGCTCGGTACCGGCTGCTGGACACCCTCCGCGAATACGGCCAGGAGAAACTCAACGAGCACGCGGACGATACGTCGCTTCGGCGCCGACACCGCGACTGGTACCAGCAGTTGGTGGCGCTCGGCCGGACCGAGTGGATCAGTGACCGGCAGGGGTATTGGCTCGATCGGCTGACTCGCGAGCACGCCAATCTGCGGGCGGCGGTGGAATACTGCCTGGCCGAGCCCGGGGAGGCCCGCGCGGCGCTGAACATCGCGGTGACCCTGCCGACGCCGTACTGGTGGGGTGGCCGGCTCGGGGAGGGGCGGCGCTGGCTGGACCGGGCCTCGGCGCAGTCACCCGAGCCGACGGCGCTCCGTGCGCGGGCGCTGGTGCTGGCCTGTCACCTGGCGCTCAACCAGGGCGAGACCGATGCCGGAATGAGGTTGCTGGACCAGGGCGAAGACCTTGCCCGGCGGCTCGGAGCAGCTGTGGTGCGGGCCTACGCTGCCTTGATCCGCGGATTCAGAGAGTCGATCGACGGCGACCACGCTCAAGCGCTGAGCACCTTCGAACGGGGACTGGCATTCTTGCCCACCGCGTCGCCGTCCGAGGTCGACATGCGCGTGCAGCTGCTGAATGTTCTCGCCGTGACCGCCGCGCTGGCCGGTGACTACGAACGGACCATCGCCTGGGGGCAAGAGATGCTGGACATCACCGAGCCGCGGGGCGAGGTCTACAACCGTTCCGCCGCGGTGATGGCGGGTGGGCTGGCGCACTGGTTGCACGGTGATCAGGCCACCGCCACCGCTCAGGTTGTGGAAAGCCTACGGCTCAAACGCGCGGGAAGACTCAACGATCCATGGAGCACGGCCTTCTGTCTGGAAATCCTGGCATGGATCACGGCCAGCCGGCGGCAGTACCGCCGCGCCGCCGTCCTGCTCGGAGCGGCGGAGGGTATCCGGCTGAACATCGGCTTTTCCTTCAAGTCCTACCGGCACATGGTGGGGTACCACGATGCATGCCAGCATCAGATCTGCGACGCCCTGGGCGACGCCGAGCTCGCCGACGCCCTCCGCCAAGGGCGGAACCTGACCCTCGGCGACGCCCTCGCCTACGCGGTCGACGAGCGGAGTCCCACGGTTCGGCGATCGCTGGAGGGTCCGGCATCACTGACTCGACGCGAGCGGGAGGTCGCGGCCCTGGTCGCTCGAGGGTTGACCGACAAGCAGATCGCCACCACCTTGGTCATCTCACAGCGCACTGCGGAAAGCCATGTCGAGCACATCCTGATCAAGCTTGCCTTCACCAACCGAGCCCAGGTAGCGGCTTGGACCGCGGCGCAGGGCGCCAGTAGCCACAACTCCCGACTCAGCGGATAGGGAGTCGAAGGCCCGCGAAAATACGAAACCGACAGGCCGGTCGCAGCGAGCGATCCGGTTCAACTCGGCGCGGCGATCTCGCCGAGGCGCTGCCGCGGCAGGCCAAGACGCGCCGCGAGCAGAGCGCCGACCGCGACGACGAGAAGATAGACACCTGGCACGATGGGACTTTTCGTAGTGGCCACCAACCAGGTCGCGACATAGGGAGCGGTGCTGCCGAACACGGTGGTAGCAAGGCTGAGACCCACCGCGGCGGCCGTGTACCGGAAGGCGACGGGAAACAAAACCACGCTCAGCGCGTGACCGATCGTCAAGCTCGCGCCCAGGAACGCCGCCCACACGCATTGCGCGATCAACGCGGCGGCGAGCGTGCCCGATCGGCTGATGATCAGGAATGCGGGCACGGCCGTCACCGCCAACCCGGCCATGACGCCGACAGCTACCCGCCGTAGGGAGAATCGGTCGACCAGGTATCCGCCGAGGACGGCTGAGACGGCGCCGACCAGCGACGCGATGAGACTGACCGTGAACGCGGCGGTCGGTGGCATTCGGGCGACGCGAATCAGGTAGCTGGGCAGGAAACCGTTCAGCAGGTACCCACCGACGCTGACCGCAGCTAGCCAGAAGATGAGCACCAGCATCCCTCGCTTGGCGTCGGCGAAGGCGTCCACCAGCGGAACGCGGCTCGGTTTGGCCGCCTCGGCAAGCGCGACGAACGCCGGCGTCTCCAGCACCCGAGTGCGCACGTACAGGCCGACGAGCCCGATCGGCGCCGCGGCCAGGAACGCCACCCGCCATCCCCACTGCGCCAGTTGCACGGCCGACAACAGCTGCGCCAGGATCAGCGCCACCCCCGCCGCGGCGGCGATACCGAGATGAACCGCCGCGTTGTTGACCGCGACCGCGCGTCCCCTGTGGTCCCTTGCCGCGTGCTCCAAGATGAGCAGACTCGCACCGGGGATCTCGGCGCTTGCGGACAGCCCTTGCAGCAGCCGGCAAACCAGCAGGAGAGCCGGCGCCAGCACACCGACCTCTCGATACGTCGGCAGCAGGCCGAACGCCAACGTGGCGACCGTCATGAGGAGCAACGAGACAGCCAACGCCGGCTTCCGGCCGATCCGGTCGCCGATATGCCCGAAGATGATCCCACCGACCGGGCGTACGACAAAGCCCACCGCGAAGATCGCGAAGGTAGACAGCAGAGCCGCCGTCGGATCCTGACGCGGGAAGAACTCTCCAGCAAGGACCGTCGCCAAGTAGCCGTAGACCACAAGATCATAGTTCTCGATGAAGGTGCCGACGCTGGCGGCGACGACGATCCTGCGATAACTGCCGACCCGAAAGCCAGTCTCAACCTCACCCATCGCACGCATCTCCCACGACGCCCGGGCATCAGCCTGCCGCTGTCGTTGGAAGCGCTCAATTCGGCGCGCCCCGGACGAGCGTAGAACGGCGACGGAGCCACGCCAATCCCACCGGGGAGTGACAGCGTACCTGGTGTCGTGGTTCGAGACGGTGGAGGAAACCGTGATGACTTTCGTATGGGTGGCCCGTCTACATCAGGGTGACCTCGACGGTGAAGCGGCGGGCCATCGTCGCCTCCAGGTGCGCGGCGTGTGCGCCGAGGTACTGGATTTCGCCGCTGCTCTCAACGTAGGTCGCAGCGGGTAGGCGCCAGGGGAGACTTTCTCCCCCTATCCCACGTACCCCCGGTCCCCATCCAGACTGATAGCGAGGGCGAGTTCCCGGGCGTCCTCGCCGACGACGCCCGGCCGGTCGACGAGTTCGACGATCGCCGCACGGGCGACGGGATGATGCTTGGTGGTGTCGTGCGACTCCCGCAGCGCCTTCGCGAGGTGGTAGATCACACCGACGTCGTCCTGCTGGGCGCGACGCTGACGGGCCTGCTCGATCAAGAAGAAAGCCCGCCGGGTATGCGACGGCAGACTCCGCATGGCGACGCGCTTGGCGGCCTGCTCCGCTTCACCGAAGCGCTGAAGGTCCGTCTCGATCGTCACCCGATAGATGTCGACCGCCGCCACCCCGTACATCAGCCACGGATGGCCAGCGCGGTTGCTCGGGCCATCAATACCAGGTCGGGAAGCCCGGACATGACGAAAGCCACCCTCACTCGAAGGCGACGGCGGCGCTGTTGTCGGCGGGCGCGCCGGCCGTTCGCGGCGTTTTTGTCGCCGGGTGCGGGCTAGGCTTTCGGCGGGCCACTTGTGGGGAGGTCAGCCTTGGACCGGACGGGGACCAACCTTCCCGCGGTCGGCGAGTACAACCAGACGGTCGTGCTCGATGCCGTCCGGCGGCGCCCCGAGGGGGTCACCCGGTCCGAGATCGCCGCGTTGACCGCGCTGAGCCAGATGACCGTGACGAACGCGTGCCGGCGGCTGCTGGACGCGGGGCTGGTCGACGAAGACGGCCGCCGGATGAGCGGTCCCGGCAAGCCGGCCGCGGTGGTCAAGCTCAATCCGGGCGGTGGATTCGCGGTCGGCGTGCACATCGACCCGGCCCAGGTGACCTACGTCCTGGTCGATCTGTCCGGCACGGTCCGGGACCATTCCCGTACGGGCACCCCGACGGCCAAGGGTTCGCACGCGGTCATCGCCGAGATGGCGAACGCGATCGAGGCGCTGATCGTGGGTTCCGCGGTCGACCGGTCCCGCGTTCTCGGCATCGGGATCGCCTCGCCCGGCCCGGTGAGTGTGGACGACGGCGTGGTCCTGAACCCGCCCATGATGCCGAACTGGCACCGGGTCGCGCTGCGGCGTTCGCTGGCCGAGGCGACAGGCCTGCCGGTGTTGCTGGAGAAGGACACCACCGCGGCAGTGGTGGCCGAGTTGTGGTTCGCCGGCCCTGGGTCCAGCCGCGACTTCGCGTTCATGTACTACGGCACCGGTCTCGGCACCGGCCTGTCGGTGGCCGGTGAGGTGGTGCGCGGCGTCAGCTCGAACGCCGGCGACGCGGGCCATATGACGGTCGAGCCGGGCGGCGAGGTGTGCACGTGCGGCCGTCGCGGCTGCGTCGGCTACATCACGGTTCCCCGTACGCTCGTGGAACGGGCCGTGCGCGACGGTGTCCTGGACAGCGCCGACCCGGACGACGTGGTGGCCGTGGCGGCGGCCTTCGCCCGGCTGGCGACGCTCGCCGCCGCCGGGGACCCGGGGGCGAACGCGATCCTGGCCGATGCCGCCCGCGCGCTGGCCCGGTCGGTCGTGGTGATCGTCAACCTGCTCGACATCGACCAGGTGATCTTCGGCGGCCCGTTCTGGGCGGCGATCTCGTCGGCGGTCCTGAGCGTGCTGCCGGAGGCCGTACGCGGCGATCCGGCGCTCATCGCGTCACACCCGATCCGGTTCTCGGCGTCGGCGATCCCGATCGACGTCGCGGCGGTCGGCGCGGCGACACTCGTGCTGGACACCACGTTCTCGCCACGGCCGTCGGCCCTGCTGCTGTCCGCCGATTGATCGCGGCGCGCCGGCGTCACCTGTCAACTCGTGGTTTCGGAGACGTTGCGAGCAATTTAAAAATATGATGTTCTAATTCCCAGCCGCCCGGAGATCCACATGCCGGCCGCGTCGATCTGGGAGGAAGACATGAGCATCGTCGCCCGTCGCATCCGCCTCGCGGGTGCCGCCTTCACCGCACTGGCCGGAGTCGCCGCCCTCACCGCGTGCTCGTCCTCGTCGTCGCCGGGCAGCACTTCCGACGCCGCGTCCTGCAAGCCGGCCGGCGGCACCGTGACCCTCCAGTACTGGAACACCGTGCCGGGCATGGATCAGATCGTCGCCCTGTGGAACCAGAAGAACCCCACCATCAAGGTCGAGATCAAGAACGTCTCCAACGACCAGTACGGGCAGATCGGCAACGCGCTCAAGGCGGGCACGGCGCCGGAGCTGGCCCAGGTCGGCTACGACGAGCTGGCCAACCTGCGCATCCAGGACGCGTTCGTGGACGCCTCGGCCTGCACGGACGCCACGGCAGCCAAGGACAAGTTCGTGCCGTGGACCTGGTCGCAGACCAGCTTCGGCGGCACCGGCGTGTTCGCCATGCCGCAGGACACCGGTCCGATGGCGCTCTTCGTGCGCAGCGACATCTTCCAGAAACACGGCGTCGCGATCCCCAAGACCTGGGACGAGTACGCGGCCGCGGCGCAGAAGCTGCACGCCGCCGACCCGAATCTGACCATCACCTTCTTCGACCCGAACAACGCCGAGTGGTTCAACGGGTTGCTCTGGCAGAACAGCGCGCGCATGTACCAGTACGCGGACAACAAGTGGCAGGTGACCGTCGACTCCACGCAGAGCCAGCAGGTCGCCGAGTACTGGCAGAAGCTGATAGCGGCCAAGCTGGTGCGCACCGATCTGGCCAACACGTCGCCTCCGATGTACGCCGCCTACGAGAAGAACCAGGTCGCCACCTATGTCGGCGCCGCCTGGGCGTACGGCATGTTCCGCGACAACCTGCCCAAGCAGGCCGGCGAGTGGACCATCGTCCCGATGCCGACGTGGGGCTCGAACCCGGCGTCGGGCGACTGGGGCGGTTCCACCGTCGCGTTCATGAAGGGCAACAAGCACCTGTACGAGTCGGTCAAGTTCAACGTCTGGCTGAACAGCGACCCGGAAGCGGTCGCGCTGGAGAACAAGCAAGGCCTCTACCCGGCGTCGCTCGCGGGCCTGCAACTGCCCGCGCTCTCGGCGGGCGTGCCGTACTACGACAACGAGAAGATTTTCGACGTGTTCGCCGACTCCTCGAAGAACATCGACACCAACTTCGCCTGGGGCCCGACCCAAAAGACCGTGAACCTAGCGTTGCAGGACGCGATGGCCAAGGCCGCTGCCGGCAACGGCACCCTCCGCGACGCGCTGAAGGCCGCCCAGGACAAGGCGTTGTCGTCGATGAAGGACCAGGCGATCCCGGCCGTGGCCGGATGACCACCCACCCCGCCAGAGAGGGCCGCCGTCTTCGTGGCGGCGGCCCTCGGGGAGGCACCGTCGTCGCGTTCCTCACCCCGTTCTTCCTGCCGTTCGCGCTGTTCTACCTCGTACCGGTCGGGTACGCGCTGTGGCAGAGCTTCCGCGTGATCCGGCGAACGGGAGGGCAGTTCGGCCACGCATACACCACGTTCGGCGGCTTCGATCAGTACGCGCAGGTATTCCGGAACTCCGAGTTCGGGGCCAGCCTCGGACGGGTCGCGCTGTTCGGCATCGTGCAGGTGCCGGTCATGCTGTTCGTCGCGCTGATCATGGCGCTGTTGCTGGACACGCCCCTGCTGCGGATCAAGTCGTTCTTCCGCATCGCGGCGTTCATGCCGTACGCGGTGCCCGGCGTGATCGCCGCGATCATGTGGTCGTTCCTCTATTCCCCGCAGCTCAGCCCGATCGTCGACCTGCTGAACGGCATCGGCCTGCGACCCGACTTCCTCGGTCCGGGCGCGGTGCTGTGGTCGGCGGCGAACATCTCGACCTGGTTGTGGACCGGGTACAACATGCTGATCATGTTTTCCGCGCTCCAGTCGATCCCGCAGGAACTCTACGAGGCCGCGAAGATCGACGGCGCGAGCAACTGGGCGGTCGCCTGGCGAATCAAGGTTCCGATCATCGCCCCGTCGATCATCCTGACCACCGTGTTCTCGATCATCGGCACGCTCCAGCTCTACGCCGAGCCCGCCGTGCTGCGACAGATCTCCTCGAACATCTCCAGCACGTTCACCCCGAACATGCTGGCGTACGCGGTGGCCTCCGGGAACAACTACCAGCAGGCCGCGGCGATCTCGGTGACGATCGCCGTGATCACCTTCGTGCTGAGCTTCGGCTTCATGAAACTGACCGCGAAGAGGGCCGGGCTGTGAGCGGCCGGCCCAAGGAAAGCCGGATCAGCCGTACGGCCGCGACCGCGCTGATGGTGCTGCTGGCGCTCTACTTCCTGCTGCCGTTGTACTTCCTGATCGTCGCGGCGACCAAGCCGCAGGCCGACCTCGTGTCCACGTTCGGGCTGTGGTTCTCGCACTTCGACCTGGTAGGCAACCTGCGGACCCTGTTAGCCCAGCGCGACGGGATCTTCGGCCGGTGGGCGCTGAACAGCGTGATCTACGCGGTGGTGGGCGCCGCGATCGGCACGCTGATCTCGGCGCTGTGCGGGTACGCGCTTGCCAAGTTCCGGTTCCGCGGCCGCAACTTCCTGTTCTCCGTGATCCTCGGCGGCGTCCTCGTGCCGGGCACCGCGCTCGCCCTCCCGCTGTTCCTGCTGTTCTCGGCGACCGGGATCGTGGACACCTACCTGGCGGTGCTTCTGCCCAGCGTCGTCAGCCCGTTCGGCGTCTACCTGGCCCGGATCTTCGCCAACGCGGCCGTCCCGGACGAGCTCATCGAGTCCGCCCGGCTGGACGGCGCCGGCGAGTTCCGCACGTTCTTCTCGGTGTCGTTCCGGCTGATGACGCCGTCGCTGGTGACCGTCTTCCTGTTCCAGTTCGTCGGCATCTGGAACAACTTCTTCCTGCCGCTGGTGATGCTCCAGCGGGAGTCGCTGTTCCCGATCACGCTCGGCCTCTACGAGTGGAACGGCCAGGCCAGTCGGGCGTCGCTGCTGCAGGGGTCGGTGATCACCGGCTCGCTGGTCTCGATCGTTCCGCTGATCATCGTGTTCATCCTGCTGCAACGCTTCTGGCGGACCGGCCTCGCGGCCGGCTCGATCAAGTAGCCTCGACAAGAAGGTCCGGTGTTCATGCAGAACTCTGCCGTCTTCGTGCCCCATTTCCACTGGGACCGGGAATGGTACGAGCCGTTCCAGGTGTTCCGACACCGCCTGATCGCCGCGCTCGACACCGTCCTGGCCACGGCCGAGTCCGACGCGGACTTCCGGTTCACCGTCGACGGGCAGATGGCCGCGATCGAGGACTATCTCGAGATGCGCCCGGAGAACCGGGACCGCGTCGCCGCCCTGGTCGCCCGCGGGCAACTCGCGATCGGCCCCTGGCTCATCCTGCTCGACGAGTTCCTCTGCTCCGGCGAGACCATCGTGCGCAACCTCCAGACGGGCTGGGCGGCGGCTGCCGAGCTCGGCGGCGCCATGCCGATCGGCTACCTGCCTGACATGTTCGGCCACATCGCCCAGATGCCCCAGATCTTGGCACGCGCCGGAATCGAGCACACCGCCCTGTGGCGCGGCGTACCCGGCACGGTCAGCGGCCACGCCTTCCGCTGGCGCGCTCCGGACGGCTCCGAGGTCCGGGCCGAGTTCCTCTTCGACGGCTACGACAACGGCCTCGACGTGCTGCTGGTGCCCGACCAGATCGGCCGCGCCCTCGGCGAGTATGCCGAGATGACCGCCGCCCGCTGGGGCGCCGACCCGGTCCTCGCCATGGCCGGCACCGACCACAACGCCCCCGACCCGCGCCTGGCCACCTGGCTGCGCCGCGCGTCCGGCGATCGGCACGCCATCACGATCGCGACCCTCGACGAGTACATCCGCGACCACGCCCACGACGAGGTGTCCACCGTGGTCACCGGCGAGCTGCGCAGCCACGTCCGCGGCAACATCCTGCCGGGCGTGCTCTCCGTCCGGCTGCGGCTCAAACAGCGGATGGCCGTCGCCGAACGCACCGTCGACCACGCCGAGCGCGTGAACGCCCTGTGGTCGGTACGCGACGACTCCCGCTTCCTCGATCTGGCCTGGCGCAAGATCATAGAGTCGAGCGCGCACGACTCGGTGGTCGGCTCCGGCACCGACGAGACCGTCGAGCAGGTCGACGCCCGGCTCGCCGAGGCGGCGCAGATCGCCCGGGCGGTCCGGGACGCGGCGCTCGCGGAGCCGGCCGCACTGGTGCCGAGCGACGCCTACCTGGTCGCCAATCCACTTCCGGTTCCGCGTACGGACATGGTGGAAGTCGACGTGCTCGCACCCGCCGACGGAACCGTGCTCGTCGCGGTCGGCGCGGACGGCTCGACGCGACCGGTGCAGCTGACCGCGGCGGCCCCGACCGTGCTCAGCGACGAGCTCCTCGACGCCGCCCAGCTCGAACGGGTGCTCCGCCGCATCCACCGCCGGGAACTGTTCGGCCTGCTCATCGACGCCTACGAACTCATCCCCGGAGCGCTCACCTTCCACCTCGCGGAGGTACCCGCGAACCCCTCCTTCGACCTGCTCACGCTGCGCCGCGCGGTCGCCGCCGCGGCCGCCGCACATCCCGGCGAGTGGACGGTGCGGACCCTCGCCGAGGCCCGCGCGACCGCGCTGGCGCCGGTCGACGTGCCCGCGTCCGGGCTGACGAGCGTCCGGGTCGAGCGACGGGACCGGCCGGCCGATCAACCCGAGGCTGTCGCGTCCGCGACCGGCCACACGCTGGCGAACGGCCTGGTCGAGGTCACGGTCGCCGCCGACGGCACGCTCGAGGTGATCGGCGTCGACGGGACCGTGCTGCGCGGTGTCGGCCGGCTCGTCGACGGCGGCGACCGCGGCGACAGCTACAACTACGCTCCCCCGGCCCGGGACGTGCTCGTGACGCAGCCCACGACGGTCGCGGCCGAGCTCCTGGAAGACGGCCCGCTGCGCGCCCGGATGCGCGTCACCCGCGTCTACGACTGGCCGGTCGCGCTCTCCGGCGACCGGGACCGGCGTGGCGAGCGGAGGGTGGCGACGCCGGTCGAGACGCTGGTCGAGGTGCGGGCCGGTGAGCCGTTCGTGCGGGTGTCCGTGTCGTTCCTCAACCAGTCCGCCGACCACCGGCTGCGCTGGCACGTGCCCCTGCCCGAGCCGGCGACCGGGTCCGCCTCGGCCGGACAGTTCGCGGTAACCACGCGCGGGCTGACCGCCGAGGGTGGCTGGGGCGAGTATCCACTCCCCACGTTCCCCGCGAGCTCGTTCGTGTCGGCCGGCGCCGCCACCGTGCTGCTCGACCACGCGAGCGAATACGAACTCGTCGCCGACGGCGCCGAACTCGCCGTCACGCTGCTGCGCGCGATCGGCTCGATCAGCGTCAACATCCACCCGCTGCGGGACGAACCCGCGGCCTCCGAGATTCCCGTGCCCGGAGCCCAAGACCTAGGCGTACGCATCGAAAACCGGTTCGCGATCGCTCCGACGGCGACCGGCTGGCAGGGCGTGAACGCGGTCGCGCTCGCCGAGGCGTTCCGCAACGACCTACTCGTCGCCCGCGGCACCGCCCCCGCCGCAGGCGCACTGCCCCCGCCCGCATCCGGGATCCAGGTCGACGGCGCGGACGTACACCTCTCCAGCGTCCGCCGCGTCGCGGACGGCGGCATCGAGATCCGGCTGACCGCGATGAGCGACACCGGCGCGACCGCCCGGGTGACCGGCTCGTTCACCGAGGCCGTTACCGTCGATCTACTGGGCCGCCCACTCACCACCACGCCGGCCGCGCAGGAGATCGACCTCGATCTGGGCGCATGGGAGATCAGAACGGTGGTCCTCCGGTGAGCGACGTGCGCTCCGAGCGTACGTTTGGCGGGTCTTCTGCACTACCGGGTCCGCCTGCCTTGCGACCGGCCGCTGCGGCATCCGCTGCACCGGTTCGTCTTCCCGCGGGGTGGTGCCGATCGGTATCGCAGCCATCGAGCGCAACGGAGCGGACCTGTCGTGGTGCAGCTCATGACGCACGCTGGCATGGGTGTGGCCAGGTCGAGCCTGAGCCGGGGCGGCGAGGCCCACCAGCACACCCGCAGCGGTGACCGCCAATGTGATAGCCGCCAACGTCCGGCGTTTCGGAGACGCCATCGAGGGGGTTCCCTTCGAGAGGGTTCTGGGATGCGGATCTCGCGCCGCGCGAACGGGTCGAGCTGCCCGAAAAGTCCGGGCGCCGGGTGGGCTGAGGCGCGCGCTCGTCGGTTTCAGCGCCGAGTCAGTGCCACGCCAGCGCCCGTTGTCATCTCCGGCATGCTCAAGGCGGACGGGTGCCGTCGCTGATCTTACGGCTTGACCGCCAGCCCGCCGTAGAAGGCGATGTCGGCGAACCGGGCCTGGTCGCCCTGCGCGGTGTGCCACTCGGTGATCGGCACGACGCCGGGCTCGACCAGGTCGAGCCCGGCGAAGAAGCGCTCCACCTCGGACCTGTCGCGCACCTGGGACGCGACCGGGCTGGCCGCCCACAGCCGTTCCATGCGCTCCCGCCGGTCGGCGGTGACCAGGTCGTGGGTGCCGTGGGTGATCGCCAGACAGCTGCCCGAGGGCAGCGAGGCCATAAGCCGGGCCATGATGCCGTACGCGTCGTCAGCGTCGGTCACATAGTGCAAGAGCGCGATCGACGTCAGTCCCACCGGCCGGGACAGGTCGAGGACCTCGCCGGCGGCGGAGAGGATCCGCGCCGGGTTCCGCACGTCCGCGTCGACGTACGCCGTGGCGCCCTCCGGCGAGCCGACCAGCAACGCCCGGGCATGGACGAGCACCAACGGATCGTTGTCCACATACACCACCGCGGAGTCCGCGGCGATGCTCTGGACCACCTCGTGCAGGTTTGGCGGGGTCGGCAGGCCGGTGCCGAGGTCGATGAACTGGCGGATGCCTGCCTCGCTCGCCATCCAGGCGACGGCCCGGTGCATGAACGCCCGGTTGGCCAGGGCTGCGTCCTTGGCCTCCGGATAGGCGACAATCATCTGCTCGGCGAACGCTCGGTCGCTCTCGAAGTTGTCCTTGCCGCCGAGCAGGAAGTCGTACACCCGGGCGGGATGCGGTCGGCTCGCGTCGAGCCGGTCCGGCGTCTCGGTCATCCCGGGCACCTCCATCGGTACGGGCATCGCCGACAGCCTACCTCCGGGCCGATTTCATCCGCGGCCCCGCGTGACCGCCGTGGCGAAGACTGACCGCTCGGCGGGGCCGGCGCCCGCGGCCACGCCGAGTGGGTACCCGGCGAACAGCGGCATGTGGCTGAAGACCACGATCGGGTGCCCGAATCGCGGGATCCGCGTTCCGCCGACCGGTGGACCTGGATGATCATCGCCGTGCACACCCAGCTACGGTTGGCCCGCGATCTGACCACCGACCTGCGCCGCCCTTGGGAACGTCCGGCGGCCAAACCCGGACGGCTGACCCCGGCCCGGGTCCGGCGCGGGTTTCGTAACATCCGCCCGAAACTGGCCCAGCCGGCCGGTGCACCGAAACCCACCCGGCCAGGCCCGGGACGCCCGCCAGACTCCCGGAACAAGCACGTCAGAGCGCACCTGCCGGTCGAAAAGACCCAACACCAGAACGCGACAACAGGCCACAACACACAACAGAAGGTTTAATCACAAGCTAAGGTGGCGGTTTCCGAGGTCGATATGACGCTTGTGAAGGATCCACAGGGAGGCGGCAGTGGGTCCGATGGCGGGTCTCGTCACCGGTCAGGGCTCTCCGGTGCGGTCCTGTTCACCATCGGCGGGCTTATCGTGGTCCTGGAGGGGCTCACCATTCCGGACCGCCCAGCGGTGGTCATGAGGGCGGTGTTCGCGATCGGCCTGCTGGCCGTCGCGCTGGGCGTCGGATACCTGTTCGTGCCGTGGCGGCGGTTGCCGCGGCGGGTTCAGCTGGTGATCGCGATACCCGCGCTGGGCTTCATCGGTCTGGGGAATTGGCTCGATCCCAACCCGTACCTGGCGGTGGTGTTCTTCTTCGTGGTGTCGATGTGGGTCGGCGTCGCACAGCCGCGCGGGACGACGGTGGCGTTGTCGCCGCTGTTCGCGGTGGCCTATTGGTGGCCGATAGAGATCGTGCCGCACGTGGCGGGACTTCGGGAGTCCGTGCCGTATGTGGTGTTGCCGTGCGTTCTCGCCGGCGAAACGATGGGCTGGCTGATGGCCCGACTGAACGTCGCCCAGCAGCGGCTGCGAGAGCATGACGAGCGACGCTTCCAGGCCCTGCTCGCAGCCTCCTCGGACACCACGGTCGTGCTCGGCCCGGCACGCGACGTCAGCTATGTCAGCGCATCCGTGGGGCGGGTGCTGCGGTTGTCGGCCGGCGAGCTGACCGGTCTGAGCATGACGGCCTTCATCCGGCAGTGCGTGCATCCCGAGGATGCCGGCCCGCTGAGCACCCAACTGGACGAGCTGTTCGCCACGCCCGGCGCCGAGGAAACCGTCCGGTTCCGGGTGGCCGGTCCGGCCGGAACCTGGAACGAGGTAGAGGGGTTCGGCCGCAACATGCTGGCCGACGACACGGTCGAGGGGGTCTTGTTCAACCTGCGTGACGTCAGCGAACGCGCCAGCCTGGAGCGTGAGCTGACCCAACAGGCGTTCACGGATCGCCTCACCGGCCTGCCGAACCGCGCATTCCTGCGAGACCGGATCCAGACGGCGATGCAGGTTGCCGGACGCGCCAGACACACCGTCGCGCTCCTGCTGATCGATCTGGACCGGTTCAAGGAGGTCAACGACACCCTCGGTCACCGCTACGGCGACAAGCTGTTGCAGGAGATCGCGCAACGGTTCGAGTTGTCGGTGCGTGGAAGCGACACGGTGGCCCGCCTCGGTGGTGACGAGTTCGCCATCCTCCTGCCGGAGGTCACCTCGATCGAGGACGCGATCGCGGGTGTCGACCGGCTACGCGCGACCATCGAGGCGGAGTACGTGGTCAACGGGCTGTCCATGGATGTCGAGGCCAGCATCGGCCTGGCCGTCTACCCCGGCCACGCCGGCGATCCGGACGAACTTCTACAATGCGCAGAAATTGCGATGTACGCCGCCAAGACCGCTCATCTGGACTACGCGATCTACGACGTAGACCTCAACCGCCACAGCCCTCGCCGGCTCAGCCTGCTCGGGCAGATGCGCCGTGCTCTGACCAACCGCGAGTTCGTCGTCCGCTACCAGCCCAAGGCCGACAGTCGATCCAGACGGGTGATCGGCGTGGAAGCCCTGGTCCGCTGGCAGCACCCCGAGTACGGACTCATCGGACCGGACGAGTTCATCGTGCTCGCCGAGGCGACCGGGCTGATCCGCCCACTCACCTCATATGTGCTGGACAGTGCATTGCGCGAGCGTCAGCAATGGCTCGCCGACGGCCACGACATCTCCGTCGCGGTGAACGTATCCGCCCGATGCCTGCTGGACCTGAAATTTCCCCTCGAAGTCGCGGCCATGCTCAGCGACAGCGGCGCACCCTCCGAACGGCTGGTCCTGGAGATCACCGAGAGCGCCATCATGAACGACCCGGCCCGGGCCCTGGAAGTCCTCAACGAGTTGCACGCCATGAACATTCAACTGTCCATCGACGACTTCGGCACCGGGTACTCCTCGATGGCCTACCTGAAGGATCTCCCGGTCGACGAGCTCAAGGTCGACCGATCATTCGTCACCCACATGTGTGAGCAACCCAAAGGCCACACGATCGTACGCTCGACGATCGACCTGGCCCACAACCTCGGTTTGAAGGTGGTGGCCGAGGGCGTGGAGGACGAAGAGACCTGGCAGGCACTCGACGTGCTCGGCTGCGACACCATCCAGGGTTACTACCTCGCCCGCCCGCTGACTACGGGCGACCTCACCACCTGGCTCGGCGCCCGACCCCGACCGGTCGACTGGAAACAACCGGGCCGGGTCGCGGAGGCGACCGTCGGCCGCGGCCTCGAAAACCTGGCGTCGAACACGAAACCCTGATCCGATTCAGGTTCCCTCCGGCGGTCCGAGCAGTCGGAGGGCGCGCTTGTCCAGCTTGCCGCTCGGGGCCAGCGGCGGCTGGTCGATCGGGGTGATCGTGGCGGGCGCCGCCGCGTTGCCCAACTCCCCCGTCCAGCGCCTCGCGCAGCCGGCCCGGGTCGAGCGGCGAGCCGGAAACCATCAGCGCGCCCAGCGTGCTCAACGATCTTGCTGTTCCGCGATCCCGACGGCGAACTGGTCAACTTCTTCACCCCGGTGACCCCCGAGGCGATCGAGAAGTTCAGCCGGTGTTGCCCGGGTCGAGAGACTCAGACCCCGCCCCGTGCGACCGATGAAATCAGGGACGACCCACTGAAGGAGCTTCGCCGGCATGCGTTTCACTGGTGGCTTGAGCACCGCAGGACTGCGCCGTGCCGCGCGATCGCTGCTGCGCAGCAGGCTCCTGCTGGCCTCGGGTCTGCTGGTCCTGATCACCGGTGTCGGGTTCGCCGTGGCCTTCAGCAGCGCCACTCCGGTGGCGCTGCTGTGGGTGCCGACGCCGGTCAGCGGCGCGATCTTGGCGGTGATGTATTGGCGGACATCGCAGTGCGCGCATCTGCCCGAGGTCACCCGACGATTTTGGCGCCACCTCGCCATCTCCGGTGTTCTGATCGGCATCGCGTCCATAGTGCAAACCGGCGATGCCCTGCTGCATCCCGCCGCCCTCGGTCCGCACATCGGGCCGGTCGTGCTCGCCCTCGACGGCGTCGGGGTATTCGGCATCATGTTCGCGCTGTACCGGCTGCCCCTCAGTCGCCGGAGCACCGGAGAGCGACTGCGGGTGGCGCTGGATGCCAGCACGGTGATGGTGGCGACCGCCATGTTCATCTGGCATTTCCAGACCCGTCCACGCCTCGGGGACCAGGACGCCCTATCGCTTTTCACCTCGGCATTTCTGATCGTCCTAGCCCAGCTCGCTGTGTTCGCCGTGGTGAAGGTGGTGCTGTCGAGCCACGCGTACATCGACAAGACTGCGCTTCGGCTGCTCGCGCTCGGGATGTTGGTCGGCAGCCTCCTCGCACCGCTAGCCGACCCGGTCGGACAACACTCGCACCTGTTCGTCAACCAACTCAGCGTGCCGATCGTGTTCTTCATCGGGGCCTGCGCCGTCGAACGTCAACGAGCCGCGCGTCCACAACCCATGACGACCATCACCGAGCGCCACCCGCAGCAATTCAGCGTCCTACCGTACGCGGCGGTCGCCGCTGTCGACGCTCTGCTGATGTCGACCATCTGGTCCGGCGGCCAGGACGCGCGGGTCGTAGGCGGCTGCGCCGTGTTGATCACTGCCCTGGTCGTGGTGCGGCAGATCACCGCATTCCGCGACAACCACAGGCTGCTCGACCAACTCGACCACAGCGCCACCCACGACGCGCTCACCCAACTGCCCAACAGGGCACTCTTTCACGAACGTCTCAACCAAGCCCTGGTCGACCGCGACGGCCTTCACATCAGCGTCATCCTCATCGACCTCGACGACTTCAAGACCGTCAACGACACGCTCGGGCACACCGCCGGCGACGCCCTGCTGATCGCCGTCGCCGAACGGCTCCGCGAATCGGTACGCGCCGAGGACACCGTCGCGCGCCTCGGCGGCGACGAGTTCGCCATCGTGATGCGAGGCGACGGCGAGACCGCTGCCGAGCAACTCATCGGCACCGTCCTCGCCAGGCTGACCACCGCAATCCGGGTGGAGGAACGCGAGCTACGGGTACGAGCCAGCTTCGGCGTCGCGACCGGCCGGCCCAGCGACGACGGCGGCGAGCTTCTCCGCCATGCCGACATCGCTATGTACGAGGCGAAAGCCCGCCACGACGGCCGATGGCAGCACTACACCCCGGGCATGCAAGCTCGCGGAGTCGCCCTCGAACGAGCCACCAACGACCTGCGCCGGGCTCTCGACACCGGGCAGTTGCGGCTGTATTACCAGCCTGTGGTCACCCTGGAAAACGGCGACGTCGTGGGCGTCGAAGCGCTGATCCGCCGGCAACACCCTGATCGGGGCCTGCTGGGAGCCGACGAGATCATCCCGGCCGCCGAATCGAGCGGACTCATCCTCGACATCGGTCAATGGGTGCTCCGCGAGGCCTGCCGCCAGATGGCGACCTGGATCACGGCCCACCCCGACACCGCACCACGCACCATGAGCGTCAACGTCTCGGCGCGTCAACTGCGCGAACCCTCGTTCGGCGCACAGGTCGCCACAGCCCTCGACGATCACGGTCTGCAGCCCGGCCAGCTCACCATCGAGATCACCGAATCGACCGCCGTCGGCGGCGATGCCACCGCGGAGACGCTCGCCGAGCTCCGCGCGCTCGGCGTCCGCATCGCCCTCGACGACTTCGGCACCGGCCAGTCCACCCTCACGCTGCTGGCCACCTGCCCCGTCGACCAGATCAAACTCGACCGCTCCTTCGTCCCCGAGGCCACCAACGCCGTCATCGCCAGCGCCGTGCTGCAACTCGCCCACGGCTTCGGCGTGGAAACCATCGCCGAAGGTGTCGAAACCGCCGCTCAGGCCGAACTCCTCCGAGCGCTCGGCTACGACCGCGCGCAGGGCTACCATTTCGCCCGGCCGATGGCCGCCGACGCCCTGGAAGCCATGCTGGTCCTCGGCGCGGGTGTCGCGCGCTCCGCCTAACTCATCCAGCCACCACCCACCCACGCGGGTTTCGTAGACTGCCCCCATGCTCGCTGAACAGCGGCCGATCAGCGTCTCGCCCTGCCTAGTCGGTTCCCGGGTGGCGATCGTCGCGCCGGCCGGGCCGGTCAGCGAACAACGCCTGGAACGAGGATGCGACCTGCTGCGGTCGTTGGGGCTGGAGCCGTTCGTCGGTCGTCACGTCCTCGGACCGGCTCACCGGTACCTGGCGGCCGAGGACCGGCAACGTGCCGCAGACCTCGAAGAAGCGTGGCTCGATCCCGACATCCACGCCGTGCTGTGCGCCCGAGGCGGTTACGGGTCGGCGCGACTGCTCGAGATCGTGGATTGGGCGAAGCTCGCCGATGCCACCGCCGGAAGGCCGCCGAAGCCGTTCGTCGGCTCCAGCGACATCACCGTCCTGCATCAGGCGTTCGCGCTTCACCTCGGCATACGCACGTTCTACGGGCCCGCGGTCGCCGGTTCGATCCTCGGCGAGCCCGACCCGTGTCAACGCACGGTCGACAGCCTGGCCGCCGCCATGCTCCACCCCGACGAACCTGCCGAGTTGTCCGGCGGGACCTGCCTCGTGCCCGGCACTGCCGGCGGGGTGCTGACCGGAGGCACCCTGACCATGATCTGTTCCCTGGCGGGGACGCCAGAGTTGCGTTCTGCCGCAGGAGCCATCGTCGTCCTGGAAGACGTCAGGGAGAGCCCCTACAAGATCGACCGGATGCTCACCCAGTTGATCCGAAGTGGATGGTTCGACGGCGTCCGCGCGGTCGCCTGCGGCTCGTGGACGGCTTGCGGGACCGTCGAACAGGTGAACGACGTGCTGCTCGAACGACTTGGCGGACTGAAGGTCCCGGTGGCCACCGGACTCGACTTCGGCCACGGGACGACCCAGCTCACCGTCCCTCTCGGCAGGCACGCCGAACTCAACGCCACATCCGGAGTGCTCAAAGCGATATAGATGGCACCATCCCGCGGGCACGCCCGAGACAGTGGCACGGCCAAGCAGGACCCAGAAGGAGGCAGCAATGACCCAGCCATGGCACGCGCCGCTGCGTCACGTACGCGGCGCCGATCTGTCGGGCGAGACCAACCAGACCACCGGGATGACCCGGCTGGAAGCTCTGTCGGCCAAGACGGTCGGCTCGTCACGCCTCTGGATGGGCCAGACCCACGTCGCCGGCCGCACCTCCTCGGGAGACCACCACCACGGCGAGGCGGAAACGGCCATCTACGTGCTGTCGGGCCGTCCGGTGTTCGTCTTCGCCTACGGCGACAAGGAGATCCGCATCCAGACGGAACCCGGCGACTACGTGTTCGTACCGCCGTACACGCCCCACCGCGAGGAGAATCCCGGCGAGCAAGAGGCCGTGGTGGTGATCGCGCGCAGCAGCCAGGAAGGCATCGTGGTCAACCTGCCGAGCCTGTGGGAACCCGCCGACCCGCCACCGTCCGAGGACGCCGGCCCCGGACGGCGCTAGTCGGCAGCAGATCTGGCCGTTGCGCGCTCAGCCGACGCGCTCGGCGAGCGAGACGATGATCCCTTCCGGCCCCCGGACGTACGCCATCCGCCACGCACCCTCGTACTCGCCGATGCCGCCGACCAGTCCGTAGCCCTCGCTCATTGCCCAGCCGACAGCGGCCTGCAAATCGTCGACCTCGAAGGAGACGTTGCGTAATCCCAGCTCGTTGGACATGGCGGCCGGCGAGCCCGGCACGGAGTCGGGCCGCACGAACCTCGCGAGTTCCAGGCGGGCGCCGTCGTCGGGCGACCTCAGCATGACGATCTCGGTACGAGAGTCGGGAATGCCGCAGACCGTCTCCAAGAACTCGCCCTCGACGAACGCCCTACCCTCGACCTCCAAACCGAGCGCCACGAAGAAGGCGGTCACGGCATCAAGATCTGCGACTGTGATGCCGACGTGGTCGAAACGCCGTACAAATGGCATGGACCGTGCTCCCGTCGTCGTCTCGAACATCTAGCTGCCACGGCAGGCGGCGTTCACAGTACATAGGCCAACCGCACCCGGCGTGTCGCCCCGAGAGCCCTCCGTGCACTCCCGCACGCAGACCTCACTAGGACGAATAGCCACCAATTCAGAGGTGAATGCTCAGGGCGTTTGCGGAGACGGCGGCGGCGGGGACGCTGACCGGCGAAGATAGGCCGTGGTCAGTACCGCTCCCGCCCATCCGATCATGGCCGTCGCCAACGGAATCACCAGCATGAGGATCACTCCGTTGCCGAGCCCGTCGCTGACGACATAGGTCGTCACGTTCGTGGTGCCAGCCTCAGTGATCTTGCCCGGGGTATACGGTCCGGCGCCAGTCGCGATGACCGCCACGGCGCCGATGAGGAACAGGCCCAGGCTGGCGCAAAGGCCGGCCAGTAACGCGATGCGCCGGCCGATGAGCGCGCCACCGCCGCGCCAGACGCCGCCCGCCCCCACCAGTAGCGGCGCCACGAACATCAGCAGCGGCGCGGCCGGGGCCACGTTCGGAGGGCCCGTGACGCCGTCGAGCACCAGCCAGGCCACCAGGATGAACAGACCGCCGACCAGGCCTCGCCGGACCACCCCGGGCCGGCGTACCAGGACGCTGCCAGCCAGCGTGTAGCCGACAAGGACAGCCAACAGGATCGCCAGGAACACCCAGGCGGCGCCATAGCGGGCCAGGCCCGGGTACCGGATCAGCGCGTAGGCGTACAGGCCGACGCAGCCGGCCGACGCAGCAGCAAAAACGCCCACCACGGCGGCGGCACGCCCCCAGGGCGGCAACAGAAGCGCCCCGCCCACGCAGCCGACCGCGAAGCGCCACCGCTTCGCCCGCGTGTCGATGCGGTCCAGTTCGCCGATCATCGCTTGGCCCCACTCGGCCCGTTCAGTGGCCAGCAGGCCGACCGCCCAGCCCAGCAGCCGGGCGGACAGGTCGTCGCGCTGCGTGAAGGCCCCAGCCGCGACTTGCCGGCGACGCTGCCGAGACTGGACCAGCCGCCACACACAGAAGCCGACGAACAGCAGCACCAAGATGTCGGAAATGTGCATCACGCCGCCCTCCAATGGCGGAATCTCTGCGGCATCGACTGGTCGACCCGGTCGGCGGCCAGCGCCGCCACACACTGCAGGACGCGAAGCATCTGCGCTGATAGGGCACGATCGTGTCGCATACCTTAACTCTACTCATATAGCAGTAGTGGTCAACGGGGTCCTGGCGCTGGCGCAACGCCAAGAACCGCCACGTCAAGGCGGCCACCCGGTCGACGGCAAACGGGAGAGCGTCGACACTGACCACACCGTCGACGCTGGCCTCGGGGAGACCGGTCCGATCGAAGGGCGCCTGGCGGAACTCGGCGCGGCCTGAGCCGACGAACTCCGGCGCCCGCTGCGTGGCCAGCTCCACGGCGATCCGGCTGAAGTCGATCCCGACCCGGTCTCGGCAGATCACCTCGACGCCGGGATGCGCTTGGAGCCAGGCGGCCAGGGAATCGGCGCTGCGGTCGTCGAGGACGTCGGGCCCTTACGGCTGCTCCCGGTCTCGGTATTGCGATGGCTGTCGGCCCGCCATGTCATACGCGGGCGCTGAACGCCCGAGGGACCGTCTTTTCAGGCTGGCGGCGGGAACGGCGGCGCTGGCTGGCGTTGTCGAAGATGCTCTGCGCAGCCGGGACGTGTCACGAAGCGCGGGCGTTTCCGTGGCTGTCGACGACGAATTCCGGTTTGACCTTCGGCGGCCAGTAGCCGACGGTGAGCGCTCCGACGGCGTAGGCCCGCGAGACCAGGGCTGCCCGGTTGGCCACACTGAATTTGCGGAACATCGAGCTGATCCGGTACTCGATGCCCTGCCGGCTCAGGTGGAGGCGGCCGGCGAGCTGGATCGTGGAAGCGCCGGCCGCTATGCCCTCGAGGATTCGCGCGTCCAAGTCGGTCAGGACCTGGTAACGCTGGGAGAAGGCGGGAGCCGGGGCCTCCGCGGTCCGCCCGTCCGGCTTGACCAGCACCACGATGCCGTCCACCTGCTGACCGGCGCTGCGGGCCACGAAGCCGGTCATGCCGCCGGAGAAGACTGAGTCACGGGGACCGAGCCCGACGATGGCCTCGTCGAAGGTCGTTAGGTTCTCGGCGAGCGCCCGTTCGAACTTCCATCGCGATTTCTCGCGGGTGCCGGGGTGTAGCAACTCGTGGAAGTCCTGCCCGGCGCGACTCATGCGGGTTCCGCCGAAGCGGCGCAGGAATTCGGTGCTGGCCTCGACTATGCGCTGTTGCGGGTCGAGCGTGGCGATGCACATGCTGGACCACTTGAACAGCGTCCGCGCCACCTCCACATAGGTCGAAGAATCTATCTCGACATTATTCGCCGTCATAGGTAGCGAGGTCACGAAATTTGCACTCCTTAACGTCGGACCGCGCCGGAGGAAACCAGATGACGGTTCCCGGAAGGCATGGCCACCATTCGTACCAGGCGTCATCGCCATATGTTCGGCGATCGCCTCTGCACGATCTGAAGATAACGGATGCAATGCCCGCTTGTCCGCTGTGCCAGAGAATGGTCATGGACCTTCGGTGCTGATGGCGACCGAAATACCGGAGAACAAACCGCCGTCCTCAGTATGGGGTGCACAACACCGGTAACCGCTGAACCGCTGCGCATGTGCTGTTAGGGCAACATAAACATCCCATCAAGCCGATTCGTTGCATTGTCAAGCGAATCCGCTCGGCTGGCACGAAGAAGAAGCACCGGGCATCAATGTATGCCCCTGGGGCAGAAGACGCATCTCCGCGGTGGTAAATCTCCGTTTCCAGCCTGTTGCAGGGAGAGCACTCGGAATCGGATCAGCCGTCGATCCAGCCGTGCTTGTAGGCTGCCCGAACCATGCGCTCGCGGACGAGGACAATGTCCTGACCGGTCAGCGCCAACACCTGAGTGAGGAGCAATTCCGTGACCTCGTGGCTGTAGGCGCTGGCCGTCAGCACGTCGCAGACGGCACCGTCATCCGGCGGTGGCGAGGCATCGACGGCACTCGGCGCCGAGGCCGGCGTTCGCGGGTCGGCCACCTGACCCTGTTCCAGCACGGTCAGCGAGGAGATCTTCGGGCCCCGGTCGCTCGCCGTCGCTTCGAACATCACCCGCAAACCGGCCTGCGCGAGGTAACGCTTCTCCCCGAAGTCGTTGGCGTGGACGAACACGTCGTCGCCACCCTCCAGCGGAGCGATGAACCCATAGCCCCGAAGATCGTCAAACCTGACGACGGTCCCGATTTCCATCACGACCACCCCACCCCTCACCCACCGGTACGGTTTTGCCCAGCGCTGCACCCCCGCAAGCTGCGCGTGCACTGTTCATTGTGCGGCATCGGGGCTTCGGCTCGTTATCAATGGCTTATCGTCGGCCGACAGTAGCCGATCGGACCTGCGAGTTGGGGTCATGCTGGTGTATCTCCATGGGCCACTGCAGGGTCGGCGCCGAGGCTGGCCATCCCCAGCCCGTGCAGGGCGTAGGCCTCCCCGATCGGATCGCCGAGCGCCCGGGCCGCATCGAGCACCTGCTCGAAGCAGGCGATCGCCTCGCCGAGGCGGCCCTCTTCCAGAAATATCTCCCCGATGCGGTGCAGTATCTGAGACTCCAGGCCCCGGTCGCCACCCCGGCGGCTCAGCTCCAGGGCCTCGGTGAGCGTCGCCCGCGCCCGGCCCAGCCGCCCGTCATCCAGCTGGACCTGGGCCAAGCCGTGCAGGGCGTACGCCGTGGCGGCCGGTTCGCCGAGCGGTCGGGCCGCCACGAGGGCCAGTTCGTAGCCGTCGCCGGCGGCATCCAAGTGGCCGGCCATCCGGTCGGCCAGGGCCAGGTTGCGCAGCGCGAGTATCTCGCCCCACCGGTCGCCGGCCGAACGGAACACCGAAGCGGCGGTGAGCAGCTCCTGCCGGGCTGCAGCGAACCGCTGCTCCACCATGAACAGCAGACCAGTCGAGTACAGCATCGCCGCCTGCCCGGCCGGATGGTTCCCCCGGCGGGCGGCTTCCAGCCCGATCGCGCACGCCTCGCGCAGGTCGTCCAGGCCGGTCCTCGACTCGAACAGCGTCAGGGCGTTCAGCGCCAGGTCCTGGCAGATGTCGATGAGACCGGCCCGCGCTGCCTGGCGCATGCCGGCCACAGTTGACTCCCGCTCCGTCTCGTACCATCCCAGCGGGGACGCGAGTAGCCGCTCTACCAGCCGCTCGGGCAAGGGCCAGTGCGCCCCGGATCGGGCCGGACGGAGGTGGTGATCGTCGCCGTGGACCCGGCGGTGGGCCTCATTCGACAGGAACGACAATGCGCCCAGCACCCGTTCGAGCGCGGCATAGCGCTCGGCCGGTGACTCTTCCCGCTCCAACCGCTCACGGGCGAAGACGCCGATGAGCTCGTGGAAGCAATACCGACCGTCTACACCGGTCGTCTCGAGGAGTTGCGCCTCGGCCAGCGAGTCCAGCAGTTCCTGCGCCTCGTGCGGCGGTTTGTTCAGCAATGCCACAGCCATCCAGCCGGAGAAGGTCGGGAAGTCGACCGCCGCGAGCAGCCGGAACAAGCGCCGCGCGGCCGGGTCCACGGCCTCGTAGCAGACCGCCAGGCTCGCCCGCATCGCCAGCCCGCCATGGCTCAGCTCGTCGAGCCGCCCCATCCCGTCCTTGAGCCGGTCCACCAGGTGCGCGATCGTCCAGTGGGGACGCGCGGATAGCCGGGCCCCGGCTATCCGCAGGGCCAGCGGCAACCGCCCGCACAGCCCCACGAGCGTGGCCGCGGCGGCTGGCTCGCGGTTCACGCGATCACGGCCCACGATGCGGGTCAGCAGCTCGAGTGACTGCTCGGGGGTGAGGACGTCGAGCTCGACCTGGGTGCCGCCGGGGATGCCGGGCAACCGGGTCAGGCTGGTGACCAGGACGGCCGAGCCCGGGTCGCCGGGCAGCAGGGGCAGGACCTGGCTCTCGTCCTCCGCGTTGTCGAGCAGGATCAGCATCCGGCGTTCGGACAGGAGCCCGCGGTACAACGCCGCTCGCTCGTGCAGCCCGTGCGGAATGGCGGTGCACGGCACTCCCAGGACGTAAAGGAAGCCCTCCAGCACCGCCGACGGGTCGGCCCGGACGGCACCACGCCCGTGCAGATCGGCGTAGAGCTGGCCGTCGGGGTACGCGTTCGACAGCCGATGGGCGAAGTGGACCGCGAGGGTCGACTTACCCACACCGGGCTTGCCCGTCACGACCACGACGGGCACCGCGGAGCGCCCCGGATCGGCCGAGAGCCGCCGCTCGATCTCCTTGATCGGCTCGACCCGGCCGGTGAAGTCGCCGATGTCGGTGGACAGCATCCTCGGAACCGGCGCGACCCGTGACCGCTCCGGCTCAGCGGAGTTTCCGGCGGCCTGCTCGGAGGCGGGCTGCGCCGGAGGCGCGGCGGAACCCGGGGGCTGCAGCGTCGCGCCGGAGGTCAGAATCTTGTGCTCCAGCTTCTGGAGCCATTCATTGGGCTCGAGGCCGAGCCCGTCGACCATCGCGCGGCGGCCGGACCGGTAGACCTCCAGCGCCTCCGCCTGCCGGCCGGAGTGGTAGAGGGCCAGCATCAACTGTCCACGAAGGCGCTCGCGCAGCGGGTACTGGGCGACCAACTCGGTCAGCTCGGCGACTAGATCCCGGTGCCGGCCGAGCAACAGCTCCAGATCGATGCATTCCTCGCGGGCCGTCATCCGTCGCTCCTCGAGCGGCCGGACTGACGCGCGCAGGAACTGGCTGTCGACGTCGGCCAGCGCGGGACCACGCCACAGCGCATCGGCCGACCGGTAGTGGTCGACCGCCTCCTCGATCCGGCCGGCGTCCTGGTCGCGACGGGCCGCGACCACCAGCTCGTCGTACCGGTGCATATCGAGGGAGCCCTCGGCGACCCGCAGGAGGTACCCCGTGGGACGAGTGGTGATGGCCCCCCACTGGCCGTGCCCGGCCAGCAGCCGACGCAACGCGGAGATGCAGATCTGGGCCTGCACCCGGCCGGTGGCCGGAACCGCCCCGCCGTAGATCGCCTCGGTCAGCCGAGTGACCGGCACGACGCGGCCGGCCTCCAGCAGGAGGCTGGCCATGACCACCCGCAGGCGCGGGCCGCCCAGCTCGATCCGTTCGGCGCCTGACAGCACGTCGAGCGGTCCGAGGACACGGAACTCCATGTGGAAACCCCTCTAATGGCCGCAAGAGCAGGCGTAATCGGATGAAATCCGGTCATCTTTTTGTTCGATTTCTGCCCGATCTTGACTCACAAGTCCCGATCCTGACCCCTACTCACGAGTAAAGCGAACTGTGCCCGTAAACGTTCACATTTTTGTTGGCGGGTTTGGTGCTCACGGGCACGGCAAAGTCGGCGTTCGAGTGTTTAGGCTGGTAGAAGCTCCAGGAGTTGAGGATCCGGCGGTTCTTGCGGGCGTTATGGCGTAAAGCGGCGGCAATGTGCGTGGTGTCGAGGATTCTGAGCAGGCTGACCGACACGTTTCGTAGCGTTGCCATTACGCGAGGTGCGTAGCTCGGGGACGGCCCCGGTCGCCGTCCACCGTCCACGCGGTGGCCGGAGCGCCGGCCCAACCAGCGTGTCGCAGCGCGGCCGGCTCAGCTGCAGTGGAGGCATCGCCCAGCCGGGC
>Ga0307508_10001077_pt1 | contig 31600 bp, 37 predicted proteins | sample 9_EM_MG_FD_203089 | JGI IMG/M metagenome (GOLD analysis project Ga0307508, IMG submission 203089) | Populus trichocarpa ectomycorrhiza microbial communities from riparian zone in the Pacific Northwest, United States - 9_EM | ecosystem: Host-associated > Plants > Roots > Unclassified | place...
ATGAGGACCATGCGGTCGTGCGGGGTCTAAGTTCTAGAGTCTGTCGATCACCCTGAGGTGACGCAATCTCGCTCTGGAAAGAGATCCGTTCGTTTGCACTCGCCCCCTCATCTCCGGAGTTAGCCTAGGTCCGGTTTTCTCGGCCGACAGCTAATCTCCGTCTCCTCGATCTCTTGCCTAGACTCTCAGACATCATTACCTGTGCTTCAGAGGGCAACTAGTGTCCCTCTGAAGGTCCGTGATGAGTCTTCCTTGCTACGTACTCTTAGCTAATTGTTTAAGGTGTAACACTACCTCCCCTCCCCCTTAGCCTCGTCCCAAGCGCAAACTATCTTTGAGTAGCCCGTCCCCCTTTCTCTTTGATCGTAGGATTCCTTCAACGCGGAGTTCCCTTCCGCGTCACAGACTGCAGTCCTCCACCCCTGCAGCCCTCCCAGCCACCGGATCAGGGCATCATTCTCTGTAATCCGTCGCAATGGCTGGGCCCTCAGAGTAAGCCGGAGCGTACTCCTACAATCGTATGGTGTTCATGCGTCGCGCCATATCCCACCAGGGTTCGGTTCTTCGAGAGAACGGGTAGGAAATCGGTGGGCCGGGGGCTAGAACCGGGGTTCAGAAAGAGGTACGACAACTCATCCGGTTGAAGCAAACGTATCAAGAAGTGCCCGCGCCTTCCCGGTCGTCGACCCGAATTTTCCTTCCGGGTTCTCTCGAGTCCCCGTCTGCGGGTGTGTGGTACTTTGGCTGAGTTCAGGGGACGCTCCCTCGTATTCGGGTGCCCGAGAAGTGGGTCTTTCCGTATCGACCGGTTTTTTAGTTCCGGGGTTGTTCCTCGAGATATCTCAGCGGGAGAGCCTATGGTGTCCTTCGGGCTGGTACCGGTATCCTGGTAGTGACCTTCCTGATGGGCCTCTCGTAGCGCCGAAGAATGTGCCGTGGAGTGACCGCGCCTTCGGGGACGGGATCACCGTTGGATGGCTTGAGGCCACCGGTTCTTTATCGGAGTCGAAAGGCCTTCAGGGCGTCTGAATTCCGTTGGTGGAACTCCCGGAGTTTCTCCAGGCCCCCTTTCGAAAAGTTGTCGAAGCGTTCCTCCGTCCAGTCCTTGCGTTCCGGATAGTCGAGCCATTTGACGAGGTACAGGGTCCGCTTGTTATTTCCTCGACCGCGTTCGGCCGAGGCCATAACTTCCTCGACGTCGTATTCCTCCGACTGCTCGATATCGTCGGCTTCTCGGAGTATTTTTGAGGGATCTGGCGGCGCCCGGTGTTCACTGGATCTGTACGGCTCCAGCAGAGACACAGGGAAAACGTTGTGGATTTTCCACTTCCTGGGTAGCGTCAGCCGTACCGCGAGGGGGGAGATGATTTTCTCGATTTGGAAGGGACCGTGATTTTTGTTGTCCATTTTCTTCGAGGGGCGCCAGGTTTTGATGTTTCGTCCGTTTAGCATAACCAAGTCCCCTACCTGGTACGCCGGAGGCTCCTTTCGTCCTGGGTCCGTGTAGCGGCGCATTCGCTCTTGGGTGGCTTCTAACTCCTTCCGAGTTTCTTCGTGGACGTCCGACATCCAGTGGGCGTAGTTGGTGCTGGCTGGATTAAAGGGTTCTTCCGTTGGAGGGTTTGGCGCCGCCGGATGGAAGCCGTAGTTGGCTTAGAACGGCGAGATCCCGGTTCCTGTTGTGACCGAGTTGTTGTAGGCGAATTCGGCCATTGGTAGTAAGCATACCCAATTGTCTTGCTCTTTCGCCACGAAGGCTCAAAGGTATGACTCGATCGTTTGGTTGAGTTGTTCCGTCTGGCCGTCTGTTTGCGGGTGGAAGGCTGTCGACATTCGGGGGCGGATTTCCAGGAGGTTCAAGAATTCTTGCCACACTCCCGAGGTAAAGCGGGAGTCTCGATCTAACACGATATCAGTGGGGAGACCGTGGAAGCGCCATACCTCCCTTGCGAAAATCTTTGCCAGGTCTGCCGCTGTCTTGCCGTCCTGTAGCAGTGGTATCAAATGGGCCATTTTGGTGAAACGATCGATGATTACCCAGAGCTGGTCGCATTTTTCCGAGACTGGGAGTTCTGTGATGAAATCCATGGCTACCGATTGCCACGGTGCATAGGAAAGCTCCAGTGGTAAGGATAGACCGTAGGGCTGGTGTTGAGCTGTCTTATGCTTCTGGCATTCCGGACAGCTCCTAACGAAATCGATAATTCTCTCATTCATTTTTGGCCACCAGAAGTTTCGTCGGATGAGCTCGATGGTCTTATCCTGGCCCATGTGCCCGGCCACCCTTGTGTCGTGTTCGGATTCCATTACCCGTTGAACTGCTGTCGCCGGGATCCACAGTTTTTCTTTTCTGTACAGCATGTTGCCCTGGATCCTTATTTCCTTCTGGGTCGGTTTGAGGGGTAGCAAGAAGCATGTCCATTCTAGAGAGGCGAGCGCCGGCCTCTTATACGAGTGTCCGTGCGCCGCCTGTGACTGTCTACCGTGACTGTCCTATGTAGCCCTATGTCACACTCCCGTAGCACTGTCCGTGTCACCCGAACTCTAGACACCCCGCTGGGCGTAGCGTCCGCAGCGCCCGCAGCGGCCGGAATCCTCCTCCTACACGGTTCTTCCAGCGCCGCTTCCTTTGCTTCCTGGTACTGTGGGTCTTCCTTCGCTAGCTTCCCGATTTCCTCTAAGAACGCCGGGTTCCATCTTCTTGCCGGGAGCGAGGACAGTCTGGCTGACGAGCAGACGAAGGAGATCGCGTCTCGTCGTGGTGCTTTTGTATCGGCGTGATTTCCGACGTTTCCGAAGCGTTTTTTTCCTAAAACCGTCGTTATCGGCTGGTTTTCTATCCCCCCCTTTTCGGGGCGGTACTCCGAACGCCTTGACAATGCGTCTGGTTTTCCGTTTTGAGAGCGTGGTCGATAGTAGATTCGAAAATCGATGCCGGCGGGTTCTTGCGCCCAGCGCGCCTGTCGGCGGATAAGCACTTTTGTGGTGGTGAAGTACTCCAAGCTCTGATGGTCTGAAAAAACCTGGATCTGGTGCTCTGCTCCTTCACAATAGCGTCTCCAATGCTTAAACCCGTCGACTATTGCCAAAAGCTCTTTGTCGTGTATCTCGTAGTTGATTTCTGCCGGGGAGACTTTTCTTGAGTGGAACGCCACTGGGTGTAGCCGGTTTTCCTCGTTTCGCTGCGAGAGAACTGCTCCGATGGCGAAATCCGAGGCGTCGGTTTCCATAATGACTGGTCGGGTTGGGTTGAAGTGAGCTAGGATGGGTGCCGTCGTGAAGCGGTGTTTTAACTCTCTGAAGGCCGCTCCCGCCTCCTCATTCCAGGACCAATTCTTTCCTATTTCCTTTTTCGTCAATTCCGTCAACGGTCGGGCTACTCTGGAGTAGTCCTTGATAAATCGTCGGTACAAGTTGGCGAATCCTAGGAAGGACTGGACTTCCGTCAATGAATTTGGGGTTTTCCAACTCAGGACCGTTTCCACTTTTCCTGTCGACATCTTGATGCCATCCCGACCAATTATGTAGCCCAGGAATTCTACCTCCTTGGCTTTCCACACGCATTTTTCGGAAGAGACTGCTAGCTGGTTTTGTTGTAGTTTCTTCAATACTTCTTTGACCACTCGGTCATGTTCTTCCTTGGTTTTAGCGTATATCAGGATGTCGTCCATATATGCTAAGACTCCGACGTCAAGTACGTCTGATAGGACGTGGTTCATCATGTCTTGGAACGTAGAGGGTGCGTTGGTCAGGCGGAAGGGCATTACCTGGAATTCGTATAGTCCGTATCGAGTTCGGCAGGCTGTCTTCCATTCATCGCCTTCCCGAATTCGTATGAGGTTGAATCCGTTTTTCAAGTCCATCTTTGTAAACCATTGGGCGCCCTGTACACGGTCCTGTAGCTCCTGCATGAGTGGTAGGGGATATCGGTTCGGGATTGTAACGGCATTCAATCCCCTGTAATCCACACATAGCCGCAAGCCTCGACCATTGGGTTTGGGGACAAATAGGATTGGACATCCTGCCGGAGATGTAGATCTTTTTATCTTGCCGGTTTTCTCCATTTCTTTTACCCATTCTCGGAGGGTTTGGAGTTCTATCTCTGAAAGTGGGTAAATCGGTCCCCAAGGCGCTGTCGCTCCTTCCTTTAGGTCTATTTTGCAGTCGTATGGGCGATGTTCCGGGAGACCGTCCGCCGCTTCTTTCCCCATTATTCCCAGGTATTGGCGGAATTCGACCGGGACAGTTTGTAATGGATCTTCTTCGCAGGCTGCCGAGACGTGTCCTAATAGACCGGCCGCTGGATCCGTGGCTACTGTGTCGTCCCATGTCAATGAGAATTCGTTTGTTGCGAATTTGTCGCAGTTTTCTAAACATCTTGTGCTGTTGAATCGTACTTCTTGGTCCGAGGACCATGCCCCCTGTGGTGGATGCTGTTCCATCCAGCTGAATGGAAGGAATATGTCGATGCCTTCTTCCATTGGTGATATTTCAAAGACTTCTCTCGAGAAGTGCTTCCGATGCTGCAGTCGCAATGGATCCGTATAATATTGGCCGGCGCCTGGGACAATTGTTCCCGTAAAACTTTCTATCGTCCCCTTCTCTTCATGCTCTTTCTTCGGAATTCCCAGTCTGTCGATTGTCCGCTGACTTATCAGGTTTATCGAACCTCCGGTATCCAAGAGTGCTTTTATTTGGTGCCCGATATTCTGTTGGTCATAAAGTTTCATGGTAATGACTGGGCGTGTACCGCTTGTGGGTTTTCCTTTCTTTGGCGGGGCTCCAGCACTTGGGTCCTCGTTTTTTCTTTTGGATACTCCACATATTAGTCTGCAAGTCTTGGGGCGCGGCAGTCCCTGACTTCCTAAAAATCCGAATCGGATTCGTCCCATATTTTGGCGGCGGGCTGGTCAATGACCTTGGTTTCCACCGCCCCTACTTTTTGTTGTTTGGCCGGGATCGGTGCTTCGGGTTCCTCCGATCTTTTCCTTTTTTCTCCGTGTACTGCGGAGACCTTCCAAGGTGCCATGGGTAGGGAGCTTCCCCTTTTTGTACTTCCGGCGAAACACTCGTACGTCCTATGGCCGCTTCTGCCGCATCGCTAACAGTCGTCATTACTTCGCCCGTATTCTCTTCGTTCTTCGGCTGGAACGCCGGTAAGTGCGGCATCTTTCGATACCCAGTGACCGGGTTGGTTGTACTGGGTTTTTCGGTCCGTTCTTGGAGCGCCCTTCTGTTGGGGATCCTTCGGCCTTTCTTCCGTATTCGGGGGTCTTGATGAGGGGGTCTTCCGGGGTGCCTCGGGTTTTCGCGGGGCTGCTGATTGGACCAGTTCTCGGGTTGCCCTAAGGGCTTTCCTCTTTTCTACCTGGATGCCTGCTCTGTAGGTGGCGTGTAGGAAGTCGTCGTCGTCGATGAATTCTCCTTCATTTTGACTGAACCTCATGTCTAGGATTGCGTCGGTCATGGCTAGATCAACTTTTTCCCGCAAACTTTCTCTGTTCGCCCGGGCGAAGTTATTGAGCGACGGGAGTTCCGTTATGTATGTTCGGATGCACCCCTGGTATCGGAGCTGTCCCAGTTTTTGCTGAGCATCGGCTGCTTCGCGGTCGTTGTGGTACTCGGCCCGAATCGCTGCTGAGTAGTTGACCCAGGTGTCCGCATCTCCTAGTTCTCTATAACACTGGAGGTGCCAGGACAGGGCCGTGTCCGTTAGGAGGGTTCCTATCCATGCAATCTTTTGTCGGTCCACGGTTTCCGGGTAAAATCCTAGGTACATTGTAACCGACTCCCACCATTGATTGAAATTGTTGGTGCTTTTCCCATTGAATGGGTCGGGGTTCTTCATTTTTAGTCGGGATGTGTGGACCCTGGCCCCGGTTGGTGCCAGGGTTGCTTGTGTGGCGGCGGTTACGCCTTCCGCCACTGCCCTAGCTACTGTCCGGGCCAGCTCTTCGGTGGTCAGCGTTCTTTGCGCTGGTCAAGGTGACGGTGGCGGCGATGGTGAAGGTGGGGGTGGTTGCGGTCGATGCGTAGGTCGCGGTGGCATTCCTCCTCCTCCGAACATGGGGATTTTTTCGGGCGAGGGTGACAACGCGGGCGGGCGGATTCTCCTTGCGGGCCGGGGTGGCACCGGGGGTCGCTGTGGGTTGGGGCTGGGGCTACCCGAAGGTCCTGCCCGGAGCTGCTGTAGGGCGTCGGCCAGGCTTGAAGTGGTTGCTCGGACCGGGCTTCGCCATGGCGCTGGCTCCGGCGAGGGTGCTCCCGAGGCTGGTGCCGGAGGCTGGGGGGTTTCTGGGACCGGGATTCGAGCGGCTAGAAGCTGGAGGGCCTCTGCTCGTCGTCTAGCCTCTTCCCTGGCTTCCTGCAGGTGATGCTCCAGGTATTCCACCCGCTGTTGCTGCTTGTCCGCTCGCTTTTGGTGTTCTTCTGCCCATAACTCCACGTTACCTTGAAAGTTTGCCAAATGTTGGCTTCTTGCCACATTTGCCTCCGCCAGGAATGATATGGAGTCGTTGAGTCGTGTCAGCTGCGTAGCCTGCCCTACCTTCTTTTGATCGGCCTCTTGGGTTCGTTCGATAATGGCGCTTCAGACGTTGTGCGCGAAGGCCTGATAGGCGCTGGCCGTGCTTGCTAATTCACTTCGGATCCAGTCCCCTGTGATCCTCTCGTTAGCGCTTAACCAGTCATATACGTACCTGGTTCCTTCCGATAAGTCTCGGTATGCTTGCTCGATCTGCAGGATACTTTGGTCGGCGTGATCGATCGTATTTCCGCAGAGGTGGACCAGCTGTGCCAGGTCTTGTTCTGCTTGCTTTTGTTGTTTGGCTAGGGCGCGGAGCCATGTGGCGGGATTGGTGATTTCTAAGGTTCCTTCCTCTTGCTCCGTACCGTCGGTGATTTGTAGTACATCTCTGGGGGCTTCCAGGCGGAGCATGTTCAAGTCGGTAGACGCCATTTCGTGGGTTCAGTATAGGTCAAGAAATTGTCCCGTGTAGATTGTTTCGTCGTCGGTAAAGTAATAGTCACAGAGATCTCGGAGCTCGTCTTCTGTGAATTCGGCGTTTGTATGGCTGCGTGCGCAGTTGACCCAGTATTGCGTATACCAGTTCCAGGGCTCGTGGTCGCCTTCGAGGTAGGGCGTAGGGACAGGTCCGTCACTGAATGTATCCCAGTGTTCGTAGCCGGCTAATTCGCAATCGATCGATTGGAACGTATAGTCGAAGGAGTACTGGGACCTAGGTTCCAAGAAGGTGGATAGATCGAGGAGATAAAGGTGGTCTTCAAAGTAGGTGTCGTCGAAGTAAGTCATGAAAGTAGGGTGACTTTTGAGGTCAAGATTATAGTGTGACACTGGGGTTGTATGGTAACCGGAGTGTGGGGAGAATCAAAGGTAATCAGGCTACTTTCGATAATTCACAACGGAATAATCTTAGATCTTGTTTGTGGGTTTGGTGGGGTAGTGTTGTAGATGATGTTCGTGCTGGTTTCTCTTCCGTTTCCGAGAGAAACCTCTTTCTTTTTATGGTGGAGGCCATAGCGTGAGATCTGATGAACCAGCGTGAGCGCTGGTGACTCGGACTTGGATTTCCCCGAGGTGCGGGGACCCCGTGGGTGATTCATTGGTCATAGCAGGGTGTAGATAAGGGGAGATGAGGCTTCATGCACCTTGCGGCACCCTAGGCTCAAAGTCCTCCGTCTCTCCCTGAGGTGAGAGCTCCCTGGGGAGCCACGTACTGCATGAGAGCCATGCGGTCGTGCGGGGTCTAAGTTCTAGAGTCTGTCGATCACCCTGAGGTGACGCAATCTCTCTCTGGAAAGAGATCCGTTCGTTTGCACTCGCCCCCTCATCTCCGGAGTTAGCCTAGGTCCGGTTTTCTCGGCCGACAGCTAATCTCCGTCTCCTCGATCTCTTGCCTAGACTCTCTGACATCATTACCTGTGCTTCAGAGGGCAACTAGTGTCCCTCTGAAGGCCCGTGATGAGTCTTCCTTGCTACGTACTCTTAGTTAATTGTTTAAGGTGTAATACAGAAAGCCTAGATGTGCGACATACGTGCGCCATACACCTGGCCTGACTGCCACCACCACCTTTACAGCTGCCGACTTGTTCCTAGGCACTACAATTACCACTCCCACGATCAAGAATTTACGCTCTTAAATTTTTACTCCCCAGGACGTGCAGAACCGCTGGCAGCAATCCTTCCGACCATCCACCTACCGGGCAACTGCATACTGATGGGAGATCTCAATGCACACCACCCGTGTTGGCAGGGACCCCTCCCGCCGACAGTCCGTATCTTGCCCGCAAGTCAGGCAATTGCAGATTGGCTCGAAGACAACAATTTCCACCTTGAATACAAGCCTTCAATACCTACACACCATCTCACGAATGGTGGACGCCCCTTAACCATCGACTTGTGCCTCTCCCGATACCCTACCATGCAATCCATTTTGTCGTTGACAGTCGACCACGATACTACCTCCGACCAAAGCGCCGTTACCATTACCTTGTCACTTCAAACAGCCACAGCACCAGCAGTTTCCCGCTGGTGCTGGCATAGGGCCGATTGGGGAAAGTTCGACTCCAGAATTCTGTCTTCCAGAATGAACCTCTCATGGCTCCAAGGGGTAAACGATACTCTACGAGCAATTAGCAATATCACACGACTCATCCACCAAGCAGTTGACGAGGCAGTTCCACTAAGGGTGCCACGCAAGGTGGCAGCACCCTGGTGGAACCATAGCCTTATGCTGGCAAAACAGAGTGTCAAGCGCACTGACCGGCGTGCCCGTGCTCAACCTACAGTTGCAAACCGAGAGGACAGCCGACAGAAGCGGTCCAAATGATCATTGATGGTCGGCAATGCCAAAAGTGCCTACCGAATCCACCAACTCGAGACCGTGTCCACTCGAACAGTCTGGAAAACACTAAAGCACCACAACACACATCATCAACCGGTCCCGCCGGTTGACGGACGATCCGACTTTCATGGGAAATGTGATGTGCTGTGGAAAGCACTTTTCCCTGACACAACACAACGAACGCCACTCCCCCTGAATCTCCGCACCTCTGAGAAAGACCTACGCCACTTCAAGAGTGGTGTCACTGCATTTGAGATCCAGTTTGCCATTACGTACCTGAAATATGGTACGTCGGTCGGACCCGACAATATCAGCTACAGTACCCTACGCCAGTTCCATGATGTGGCCCCCCATCTCCTCCCACACCTCTTTACAGCAAGTCTCAGATATACTGCACACCCACCGGAATGGAAGACTGCGAATTGCGTCGTCATCCCCACCCCTGGAAAGAAGTCATACTCCCACCCAAAATCCTACCGGCCAATCTTGCTACAGTCCTGTTTCGGGAAGTTGTTGGAGTCAATTGTGGCAAAACGGCTATCTCACGCTGCGCGGATGTGTGGGGTGACCCACCCCTCACAGATGGGAGCCCAGCCGGAAAACTCTGCAGTGGATGCCTTCCTCCGAACTATAACCCCCATTGCCAACTCCATCAGTAAGAAGAAGTCTACCAATAAAAATCTTACACGGCCAGCAGTCCTCACACACGGTATCGAGGGGGCATTCAACCAGGTACACCCAGAGACCCTCCAAGCAATTATGCACCAACAATGGATGCCGGTGTACCTCACCAACTGGGTTGCTGCTTTCAACACAGCACAGAAAATGGCATTTGGTTTCGACTAGCAATCTGAACCACCACAGGTGTACCGTTGTGGTCTCCCAAAAGGTTCACCAATCTCCCCGATCCTTTTCCTCATCTACAGCAACACCATACTGGAAAACCAGAACGATTCTACAGATGCCATCAACACCTCCTACGTGGACGATGTGTGCATGGAACAGCTATCCCGTACCGTACCTGAAGCCAACACGCGGGTTGAGAAATGGACCGAACACTTGGAGAATGGTGCTCACCTTGGGCTTACTTTTGCAACACCTAAGACCGAACTACTTTACTGCCTTCCGCTTACCAGTAAGGATAAATACAAGAGCCTGTCATCACACCCCCCGCTTCGAGTGCTTGGGGTCACCATGCTGGCTGAACGGTAAATCAAGTACCTGGGCGTTTTCATTGATGAATCGCTGACATTTAAGTACTACGCTTCGATGGCAGCCGCGAGAGCAAGCAAAGTTCTTGGGAGCCTGAACTTTCTTCGACACCGATTGCGTGGCATCCCTGCCCGCATCACACACCATCTGACGATGACTGCGGTTCTTCCTGCCATGTCCTGATCGTCTCCAGCATGGTGGACTGATACCCACGGGGTTGCCGCCACGCTTAGAGTGGCATACAATACTGTAGCTCGATGGATTACCGGACTTCCACACAACACTAGGACGACGAACCTGATCACTCTTGCCCACCTACCACCTATGGAGGCATACCTTGACTATCTGTCATTGCGGTATGCTATCTGGTTGCACTTCCTTCCTACCCACCATACCCTTGGACCTCCACGCGACCTGCCGGATACACGCACCAATCTCCCAGGGCTACACCGTCTTTTCAATCTAAGCAAACACCTCATGCAAGGCAAGCTAGAGGACCGTACAGCAACGTTGACAGCGCCTGGAAAAGCGAAAACCACGTCTCCAAACCCCGACAAAACAACGCAACCCAGACAATGCCACAAAAATTGGCTACGAACACTCAATGAATCAACCATCGTCATTTACACCGAACGCTCCAAACTAGAAAATGGCGATGTCAGGTGTGGATGCATGATCCACTACTCCAGGAACCAGCAACTCCACTTTTTGAGTGATGGTTGCTGCCACCTTGGCAGGAGAGCGGAGGTGTACAAGCCTAGGTGTACGATGCCAAACTCCACACGGTGCAAGAGGCCGTTACCAGTCTCCTTATTACCACAGCTTCACACGCCCCAGTGTTCATCTGCATCGACAACCAGGCCGCTGCGGACGCTCTGCAATTCAACGCATCCAACAATGAATATGCACGCCACACCCTCAATGTCATCAATGACTTCCAGTATCTAGGCTGGTACGTCTCTACTGTCTGGTGCCCCGCGCACTGTGGCATCCGTGGTAATGAGAGGGCTGACTTTCTTTCCAAATCAGGGGCGTCTGGCACAGTCACCTACTGCTTCGCGCTCACCACCAAAACCTGGCTTCTGGCCCAAGCACAAAAGGAATTCCTCAAGTGATGGAAAGACAAGCTTTCCCTCTCCCGCCCCTCATCAAATTCCCAGACCATTTACATGGGGTCGACTGGACTGATACCCACACCATGTGCAGAGTTTTCTGCAATCAAGCGCCTTTGGATTCACCACCCAACATCACCGCTGACCCATGCCCATGTGGGCTGAGTCTGAATTCATCACACTACCTTCTTTGCGACTGCTCCCTCCTGGCAACAGAACGTGCAACGCTCCTCCGGTCCGCCACAGGCGACATCCAAACTGCCAGCTTCATTATAGCACCTGAGAACACCCAACCGATCTGCCACTTCCTCCGAGCGACCGGCTTAGGCCACTCCACCCGTCTCTGCTTCGACAAAGATGACAACTCCACAATAGATGGTGCTGACGACACTAGTTCAGGCTCACCTGAACTGGACTTTGGCCCCTTCGAACCTTGAAAATGACACAATGTCTGCGAAGAGGGGGAAGGGCTCGTTTTGCCTGTGTGATTCCCTTCACTGCATTTTTTTTCGTCATGCTTGACTCGTTTGTTACTTGCTTTGCTGCCGATTTTCTCAGTGCGTTTTGTTTTGTTTGTTTGTTTCTGGGTGGTTGGAAAAGATGGGAAACCCACTGGGGTGGTATGGCGTGGAGCAGTGTCGTAGCCTGTAGCGCTAAACACAATTGATTGAAGTTGCATATTATCCTTCACTCCACCGCAAATTTTCGTTCACTGCCAAACAACTTTTTATCCCCACCACCGATTTTGCTGGAAACACCCTCTGGAGCTTCATAACTCCATGGTCTTTCCATCTACGAAATCGCTGGCCACCTCTCACTTCTTTGTTGTTGCTGCCTGCCCGATTTCGCACCGTGTCGTGGTTGCCCGGTTACCGAACAACACCCACCCCCACCCCGAAAAGTGGACACCTGTCCACGAAAACTCTGCATCACCATGGTAACCATCTTCGCCTCCATGGTAAAGGGCAAAGCCTGCCAAACAACAAACCCGTCACTTGGGGGGAGTTCCTCCACCCCACCACCAATCACATTCACACCACCACCGCCTCCGATCCCAACCCCACAACAAGGCATACCCCTCGACATGTTCAACACAGAGTTGGACTATGCGCCCGACTGGGACCACGATACCGACACCCTGGCCAGTTTCCTCATATGGAAATCCGAACTGGACCACACCACCGCCACCAACAACACCACTGAATGGCTACTTGAACCGATCTGCCGTTTCATCCGCGCTGAAAGGACATACCAATTCGCAACACAATCAGTTACCGTCAGAATCCCTGGCCTCAAAGTGATGAAGGAGAGGGACCTGGAGATGCAGAAACAAATCTCCCAGTTGACCAACACCATCACCAAGCTCTCGGAGCAAATCACCACCCAATCCACACGTCCCATCCCTGCCGCCGCTCCGGCAGCCCCCCGGGTTGTGCCGGCACCACCCCAACAACACCAGAAGCCACCCACCACCACCAAGCCTCCCCCAGGCCCTGCACCAACCTACGCCCAGGTAGCAGGAGAACAGTCGAGGGAGTTTACGGAGGTTAGGGGCAAGAAGAAGGCCAGGAAGGAGACAATCCTCCCGAAGCCTTAACCGACAGCGGACAGGCTGATAATCTTCAGCCTTACGACCGCACCCAACGACCGCAAGGAGGCCACAGACCGCGCACTCCAAGTGGCCAATAAGACCATCACCACCCATGCCGACATCGAACACCCGCCCCTCACCCTGGCAAACATCACTGCCACCAACAACCTTGTTTTCACGGTTACACCTCAGCACCTGAGCACCAGGTACGAACCAACCTCGCCATCCTCGAGGAGGCACTCCACAAATTCCCAATCGCATCATCCAGGGTCAGTCAGCGATGAACCCGTTTCATCGTCCACAGTATCCCGACCACCAGCACACCCGAATCCGCCTGTACCGGAATCGAATCATCCTACCCGTCCCTCCGAATGGGCCAGACACCGCGTTGGCTCACCAGCCCTGAACGCCGCCAGGGTAAAGAGGCCTCCTCCATGATCGTCACGTTTATAGGTGAGATGACGAAGAAGTCTCTCGGTGCCACCAGCCTTGCCATGTTCAACCATGAATGCACTATTGCCGAATACATCACCTTCAGCCCTGCCACCCGACGTAACGCTGCACCGCCAGCAACCACACCTACACTGTGTGTGCACAACCCCACCCCACCAAGGACCATCTGTTTGCGATAATGAACTGCAGTGAAGGGCACTCTTGCAACCACCTGCCGATCTGCTGCGCCAACTGCCTACAACCATACAAAGCCTCTGACCGAAGCTGCTCCACCTATGTCAACATCATGCTGGGAATGCACCGCAACAACGCGGCAACCACTGACATGACGATGGCTGCCTAGAGAGCACTCAAAAGGTAAGGGTATTGCACTCTCTCCTTTACCAAAGTTACTTTCCACTGCAAGTCTCCTTTATAATGTACCCACAAAACGCTTTGATTTCGGCCAATGAGGAGGATGGGTTGTCATGAGTCTTTCTGTACGGTCGCTCACTGTTACGATTTCTTTGGTGCTGTGAGTTTACTTTTCGGCGGTAACGGGAAAGATGGAAGCCCCATGGGGGTGGTACGGTGGGAGGAGCGCATATAGTCTGTAGTACTGAGCACAATTGATTGAAGTCGCATATTATCCTCACAACACCCCCCAAAAACTTCACTGTTTTGGCGACACCAAAAATCTTCCTTTCCAATTAAGTTTTCAACAACCCCGGAAACCCACCTCAGGATTCGGTCAATAGTTTATTAACTAGAGGCTGCACCCCTCCAGAACCCTCCTGGGAATTGTCTCTCCTGTCGCTGCCTGCTTTTCGTAATTTTGGCTCGTGTCGCCAAACTATCACCACCTCGCTAAAAGGCTTCATGTCCACCAACAACCCCGGTGAAGGATCCCTCGATGCCTTCCTCCGCCCGAACAACCCAGCAACCACCGAAATCTCTGCACACAGCACCCCAAGAGCCCATTCCCAGCAGCACCCCTCCCGACACCACCTTCAACCTCCCACGGTTACGGCCAGACGGTCACCCTCCCCCGCAAAGGGTGTGCGCGAGGAAAACGACACTGACTCTGACTCTGACTCCAACTCCAACGACTCTGAAGACGAAGGAAGGGAAGAAGACGTCGACAACACTAAGGACTTCCAACACACGAAATACGTCACTGCAAGGCATCCGATCGGAGGAGACATGGACGAGTCCACCAGTACTGCCCCCCAGATGGCAGCCCCACTCAGCCCAGAGCATGCTGCCCTCCGTGCCGACATCGAAATCATCACCAGCAACCTTCTAGACCAATATGCCAGACCCATCAGCACCGAGATCTCCGTGCTTTTCACCCAAAACAACACCGCCTTTCAAATCGCCACAAACAGCCTGACCAAGCAAATCGCCACGCTGGGCACCCGAGTCACCCAAATGCAACAACAACTCCTCGCGGCCACACCGGGCCCTGCCACCACCGCTAAGCCAACCGGGGGACCAAGCAACACCGGCCCCAACTGAAAGAAAGACAGAAAGAGAAAGGGAAAGTGAGCCACTGGGGACAAATACAATGCCAACAACCCTCCAACCAACAATGGCACTAGCACCCACACATACGCTGACGCCACCAAAAAACCCACCGCCCAACCACACCCAACAACCGAACGCGCCACACATGCCACCAACATTGAAGGATGTGAGAACTTGAAGAAGAAAACCCAAGGAAGGAAGCCTGCCACACCCAAGCTTATCCCGACCATGTACCGCCAAGCTGACCGTGAGGTTGCATGCCATTTTCCGGCCGCGTCCCCTGCTGAAGCCGCCACCCACACTAAAAGAGACTACATCACCTGTCAAGTCGTCACAGATGCAGCCATCCACTGAGTCAACAAAGCCTTGGTAAACAACCAGGACGTAACCGCCCCCCCCTTCCTTCGCGCCTGGGTAACCATGCGTGGATCCTTCATTCTCACCACCACCAACATCCAAAACAACATCGTCTATGAAGACTACACGACGATCATCGCTGATGCTTTCTCCTACTACAGCAAGTGCGAGAAGGTCGAAATCGGGAAGCGCTTTAGCGAGTTTCTGCCCCACGGAGTCCCGACCCACCTCTCCCTGCCTGATATCTCCGACATCATCGCCACCAACTACCTCCAGCTGATATAGTGCCAAACGCCACGCTGGCTCACTCTGCCAGACCGAAGCGAACAGAAAGCAACCTCGACGATAGTTATCACCCTCAGCTGCAGCACCAAGAAGGCTGACATTGGATGACAGGACCTCACTATCTGCAGCCGTGAATGCCAACTTGACGACTACATCTCATACGGAAGAAGCACCCAGTGTCGGAACTGCCACGGCTACTGGCACCCCGCCGCCCTGTGCAAAAATCTGTCCCGCTGCACCGTCTGTGCGGATGCCCACAAAACAAAAGACCACCCATGTACCATCCCGGCCTGCAAGAGAGGCCCCACCTGCACCCACCCACCAATCTGCTGTGCCAACTGCGACGCACCCCACAAGGCCAGCGACCCCAACTGCCCCACATGCATCAAGATCCCATCCTTCAACTACAACACGAATACGATGGCCACGACCACCCCGGGAGACGCCCCCATGGCAGGAATGAGCGAATAAAATGCCCTCCCACACCGTCAGGTCCGTACAGCTGTTGAACTGTGCGAGGGGCCAAGTGACTACGATTTCAGCTTTGCAAGAGTTTGCAAGAAAATCCCAAAACCTTATCTGCCTCCTCCAAAAACCATGGTGCGATAAACTTGGAAACTCTCCCACTATGCCAAACTTCGACATGTTCACCCCAACACCAACACGCCCCAGATGCATGACATACGTACACCACATGCCTGGGCTCAGTGCCACCACCACCTTTATGGCCCACAATTCCTTCCTGGGCACCACCATCACATCCCTCCAACAACAACATACCACCACATTCACCCTATACAACCTATACTCCCCTGGATGACCAGACCCAGTAGCGGCCATCCTCCCCACCATCGACCTACCGACAGACTGCCTCCTGATGGGGGACCTGAATGCCCACCACATGTGGTGGCAGGACCCACTGCCCCCATCAGCACACACGTCCCTGGCCAGCCACACCATCGCCAACTGGCTCACGGAAAACAACTTCCACCTCCACAACAAAATAGCCACCCCCACCCACCACCCACGGAACAGGGGGCAACCCTCCACCATTGACCTATGCCTCTCCAGGGGCTGGACGACACAGCTGGTCCTCACCCTGGCAATCGATCACGACACCACCTCAGACCACAGCTCTCTCACCGCCAGCCTCTCCCTACCCTCAAATGGAGCACCACAGAAGGCCCAGCGCTGCTGGCACAAGGATGACTGGGGAAACTTTGCCTTCCACATACAGAACGCCTGTGAAGACCTCTCAAACCTCCAAGGAACCGAGGACACCCTCCGCGCCATCACCAACGTTACCCATCTCTTCCACAAAGCAACCAACCACACCGTCTCCATGAAAGATCCACGGAAACAGGAAGCACCATGGTGGAAGCATAACTTGACACAGGCAAAAAGAGCAGTCAAATGGGCAGAGAGATGAGCCCGCCGAGTACCCAACGACACTGACCGGAAAGACAGACAATGCAAACAGCACAAATGGTCAACAATAGTACACAACGCTAAAACAGCGTACCGAATCCAACAGCTCCAAGCCACATCATCGAAGACCATCTGGAAAACGATTTACCACCACAACACACACCACAAACCAATCCCACCCTTCAACGGGCAAACAACCTTTAGAGGCAAATGCAATGCGCTACACAATGCAATCTTTCCCCCAGTCAACGCAACCCCACGAACATGACTCCCCCCTGGCCTCCTCATCTCCACAAAGGACATCCACCACCACACAAGGCCAGTCACATTACTAAAGATACATCTGGCAATCGTACACCTGAACTATGGAACCCCAGTTGGCCCAGACGACATCTCATACACCACCCTACGCCACTTTAATACGGTGGGCCCTCACCTCCTCCTGCAACTGTTCACAGCCTGCCTCACCTGGGGCACCCATCCACCAGAATGGAAAACGGCAAACTGCATGGTCATTCCCAAACCTGGCAAGAAGACATACTCCGACCCCAAGTCCTACCGCCCCATCTCCCTCCAATCATGCTTCGGAAAACTCCTCAAATCCATCGTCACCAAGCGGCTCTCCCAGGCCGCCCTCATTTGTGGGGCCACACACCCCTCACAGATGGGGGCCCAGGCAGAAAACTCAGCAATTGATGCCCTACCCAGAACAATCACCCCTATCGCTACGGCAATCAGCCAGAAGAAAGCAGCAAACAAAACCCCACCACCACTATCTGTCCTCAACCATGACATAGAGGGCGCCTTCAACCAAGTCCACCCAGCAACACTCCGGGAGGTTATGCAACAACAACACATGCCCCAGTACCTGACGGAGTGGGTCACTGCCTTCAACGCTAACCGGAAAATCGCCATCGGCTATGATCACCAATCAGAACAGCCCCAACCATATAGGTGCGGGATGCCCCAGGGATCTCCAGTCTCTCCAGCCCTTTTCCTCATCTACAGCAATGCGATGCTGGAAAAGAGCCACCAATTTCACGACGCGATCAACACAGCATCAGGAAAAAAAATTTTTGCGTCCACTGTGTCCGGACGCACTAGACGTTCGAGACGCAGTGGACGAAACCTCGCTACTCCGGACGCAGCCCGCCAGGGCACCGTGCGTCGGGACGCAACACGCCAGGGCACCGTGCGTCGGGACGCAACACGCCAGGGCACCGTGCGTCGGGACGCAACACGCCAGGGCACCGTGCGTCAGGACGCAACACGCCAAGGCACCTACGCCCGGACGCAGCTGCCACGGCACCTTGCATCTGGACGCAGAGTGTCAAGGCATCTGCCTTCTGGACGAGGAGTGTCAGGGCATTTGCCATCGGACGAAGTGGGTTCCTTACAGACGGAGAGTGTCGAGGCAAATGTCGTCCGGACGACGCGTGCCACGGCATCTGCCTTCCGGACGAGGAGTGTCATCCGGACGCAGCGCGTGTCTTACAGACGCAGAGTGTCATGGCAAATGTCGTCCGGACGACGCGTGCCACGGCATCTGCCTTGCGGACGAGGAGTGTCAGGGGATTTGCCATCCGGACGCAGCGTGTTTCTTACAGACGGAGACTGTCAAGGCAAATTTCTTCCGGATGCAGAGTGTCAAGGCAAATGTCGTCCGGACGACGCATGCCACGGCATCTGCCTTCAGGACGCGGAGTGTCAGGGCATTAGCCATCCGGACGCAGCGCGTTTCTTACAGACAGAGACTGTCAAGGCAAATTTCTTCCGGACGCAGAGTGTCAAGGCAAATGTCCGGACGACGCATGCCACGGCATCTGCCTTCTGGACGCGGAGTGTCAGGGCATTTGCCATCCGGACACAGCGCGTTTCTTACAGACGAAGACTGTCAAGGCAAATTTCTGCCGGACGCAGAGTGTCAAGGCAATTGTCGTCCGGACGGCGCTTGCCCCGGCATCTGCCTTCCGGACGAGGAGTGTCAGGGCATTTCGCTTCTGGACGCAGAGTGTCAAGGCATTTGCCATCCGGACGCAGCGCGTTTCTTACAGACAGAGACTGTCAAGGCAAATTTCTTCGGGACGCAGAGTGTCAAGGCAAATGTCTTTAGGATGACACGTGCCACGGCATCTGCCTTCTGAACGCGGATTGTCAGGGCATTTGCCATCCGGACGCAGCGCGTTGCTTACAGAAGGAGACTGTCAAGGCAAATTTCTTCCGGACGCAGAGTGTCAAGGCAAATCTTGTCTGGACGACGCGTGCCACGGCATATGCCTTCTGGATGCGGAGTGTCAGGGCATTTGCCATCCGGACGCAGCCGTGTCTTACAGACGCAGTGTGGCAAGTCAAATAGGATACAGAAGACGCTTACGATGGCGCACCATACATAGGTAATAGAGCGGCCACGGTGGTAGCATCCAGACGCGACTGTTAGGGCACAGTACATTGCAGCGAAGACTAGCAAACACGCATTTGGTTCCTGGCATTGTTCATTACATCTAATCTACTTCTATATACCACGTCACCGTAGATAGTATCGCTCTGCGTGACAGAAACAAAGGCTGTTTGCAGGATGAGACACGACGCAATGAGAACATCAATGAAGTGAATACCAATGAGGATGCCGGCCGCAAGGACGATAGCAAGTAAGAGGCGGCGAGAAGATCGATGAGCTTCATGAGATTGTTAGCGCAGCTCTGAAAGGGACAGACAGTGGGAAGTTGTACAATACGATGCGATAAGTAAAATGTCGATGACGATGGCGGTGTGGATGCCGGTGGCAAGGACGATAGCAAGTAAGACGCGGCGAGAAGATCGATGAGCTTCATGAGATTGTAAGCGCAGCTCTCAAAGGGACAGACAGTGGGAAGTTGTACAATACGACGCGACGAGTACGATGTCGATGAGGATGTCGGTGAGGAGGATGCCAGCGGCAAGGAAGATAGCAAGTAAGACGCGGCGAGAAGATCGACGAGCTTCATGAGATTGTTAGCGCAGCTCTCAACGGGAGAGACAGTGGGAAGTTGTACAATACGACGCGAGGAGTACAATGTCGATGAGGATGGCGGCAAGGAGGATGCCGGCGGCAAGGACGATGGTGCAAGTAAGATGCGGCGAGAAGATCGACGAGCTTCGTGACATTGTTAGTGCAGCTCTCACAGTGACAGACAGTGGGAAGTTGTACAATACGACGTGACGAGTACAATGTCGATGAGGATGGCGGTGAGGAGGATGCCAGCGGCAAGGACGATGGTGCAAGTAAGACGCGGCGAGAAGATCGACGAGCTTCGGGAGATTGTTAGCGCAGCTATCACAGTGACAGACAGTGGGAAGTTGTACAATATGACGTGACGAGTACAATATCGATGAGGATGGCGGTGAGGAGGATGCCGGCGGCAAGGACGATGGTGCAAGTAAGACGCGGCGAGAAGATCGACGAGCTTCATGAGATTGTTAGTGCAGCTCTGAAAGGGACAAACAGTGGGAAGTTGTACAATACGACGCAACGAGTACGATGTCGATGAGGATGGCGGTGAGGAGGATGCCGGCAGCAAGGAAGATAGCAAGTAAGACGCGGCGAGAAGATCGACGAGCTTCATGAGATTGTTAGTGCAGCTCTCAAAGGGACAGACAGTGGGAAGTTGTACAATACGACGCAACGAGTACGATTTCGATGAGGATGGCGGTGAGGAGGATGCCGGCAGCAAGGAAGATAGCAAGTAAGACGCGGCGAGAAGATCGACGAGCTTCATGAGATTGTTAGCACAGCTCTCAAAGGGACAGACAGTGGGAAGTTGTACAATACGACGCAACGAGTACGATGTCGATGAGGATGGCGGTGAGGAGGATGCCGGCAGCAAGGAAGATAGCAAGTAAGACGTGGCGAGAAGATCGACGAGCTTCATGAGATTGTTAGCGCAGCTCTCAAAGGGACAGACAGTGGGAAGTTGTACAATACGACGCGAGGAGTACGATGTCGATGAGGATGGCGGTGAGGAGGATGCTGGCGGCAAGGACGATGGTGCAAGTAAGATGCGGCGAGAAGATCGACGAGCTTCGTGAGATTGTTAGCGCAGCTCTGACAGTGACAGACAGTGGGAAGTTGTACAATACGACGTGACGAGTACAATGTCGATGAGGATGGCGGTGAGGAGGATGCCGGCGGCAAGGACGATGGTGCAAGTAAGACGCGGCGAGAAGATCGACGAGCTTCGTGAGATTGTTAGCGCAGCTCTCACAGTGACAGACAGTGGGAAGTTGTACAATATGACGTGACGAGTACAATGTCGATGAGGATGGCGGTGAGGAGGATGCCGGTGGCAAGGACGATGGTGCAAGTAAGACGCGGCGAGAAGATCGACGAGCTTCGTGAGATTGTTAGCGCAGCTCTGACAGTGACAGACAGTGGGAAGATGTACAATACGACGTGACGAGTACAATGTCGATGAGGATGGCGGTGAGGAGGGTGCCGGCAGCGTGTATGAGAGCAAGTAAGACGCGACGAGTGCTATGGTGGCACGTACAATGAAAGGAGAAGAAAAAAGGGGTGGAATTGCGGCCCGTGCCGTCGTATTTAGCAAGCCAAGCAGTGGTATGTAAGGAAGCCGAGCGGTGGTAAGTGCCCCGAGCTGCAGTAAGCGAGCCAAACCGTACAAAAGCGCTGGCGCTAGCAAATGCTTGGCACCTTGCAAGTTACATGAGAAATCACTCGCAATGCTCGAAACCTGCGAATTCCACTCCCATAGTCATCGATACTCCGGAACCCGCTGTTTATATTCGCCCAATTATTGCCTATCGTATCAATTGAGTCTGGCCGAAAGTTTGTTCCTACTGGCCCCTGCTTTCCAACATATCAGTGCTGCTGTTCTGATTCAACTGCTGCTGCTCGGAGAATCTGTACTTCCTACAACGCTCCAAATCCGTTTATCATTCAACACTTCAGTATCACTACCTTGAAAAGTAGGAGTCAGTAGGCACAAACTTTCGGTCAGACTGAATTGATACGATAGGGAATAATTGGGTGAATATAAACGGCGCGTTCCGGGGTATTGATGACTATGGGAGTGGAATTCACAGGTTTCGAGCATTGCGAGTGATTTCTCATGCAACTTGCAAGGTGCCAAGTGTTTGCTAGCGCCAGCGCTTTCGTACGGTTTGGCTCGCTTACCGCAGCTCAGCGCACTTACCACGGCAAGGCTTCCTTACATACCACTGCTCGGCTTGCTAAATACAACGGCACAGGCCGCAATTCCACCCCTTTTTTCTTCTCCTTTCATCGTACGCGCCACCATCGCACTCGTCGCGTCTTACTTGCTATCATCCATGCTGCTGGCATCCTCCTCACCGCCATCCTCATCGACATTGTACTCGTCACATCGAATTGTACAACTTCCCACTGTCTGTCACTGTGAGAGCTGCGCTAACAATCTCACGAAGCTCGTCGGTCTTCTCGCCGCGTCTTACTTGCACCATCGTCCTTGCCACCGGCATCCTCCTCACCGCCATCCTCATCGACATTGTACTCATCACGTCATATTGTACAACTTCCCACTGTCTGTCACTGTGAGAGCTGCGCTAACAATCTCACGAAGCTCGTCGATCTTCTCGCCGCGTCTTACTTGCACCATCGTCCTTGCCGCCGGCATCCTCCTCACCGCCATCCTCATCGACATTGTACTCGTCACGTCGTATTGTACAACTTCCCACTGTCTGTCACTGCGAGAGCTGTGCTAACAATCTCACGAAGCTCGTCGATCTTCTCGCCGCGTCTTACTTGCACCATCGTCCTTGCCGCCGGCATCCTCCTCACCGCCATCCTCATTGACATCGTACTCGTCGCGTCGTATTGTACAACTTCCCACTGTCTGTCCCTTTGAGAGCTGCTCTAACAATCTCATGAAGCTCGTCGATCTTCTCGCCGCGTCTTACTTGCTATCGTCCTTGCCACCGGCATCTACACCGCCATCGTCATCGACATTGTACTTATCGCATCGTATTGTACAACTTCCCACTGTCTGTCCCTTTGAGAGCTGCGCTAACAATCTCATGAAGCTCGTCGATCTTCTCGCCGCGTCTTACTTGCTATCGTCCTTGCGGCCGGCATCCACACCGCCATCCTCATCGACCTTGTACTTGTCGCATCGTATTGTACTTCCCACTGTCTGTCCCTTTGAGAGCTGCGCTAACAATCTCATGAAGCTCGTCGATCTTCTCGCCGCGTCTTACTTGCTATCGTCCTTGCGGCCGGCATCCTCATTGGTATCCACTTCATTGATGTTCTCATTGCGTCGTGTCTCATCCTGCAAACAGCCTTTGTTTCTGTCACGCAGAGCGATGCTATCTACGGTGACGTGGTATATAGAAGTAGATTAGATGTAATGAACAATGCCAGGAACCAAATGCGTGTTTGCTAGTCTTCGCTGCAATGTACCGTGCCCTAACAGTCGCGTCTGGATGCTACCACCGTGACAGCTCTATTTCCTATGTGTGGTGCGCCATCGTAAGCCTCGTCTGTATCCTATTTGCCTTGCCACACTGCGTCTGTAAGACACGGCTGCGTCCGGATGGCAAATGCCCTAACACTCCGCGTCCAGAAGGCAGATGCCGTGGCACGCGTAGTCCGGACGAGATTTGCCTTGACACTCTGTGTCCGGAAGAAATTTGCCTTGACAGTCTCCATCTGTAAGGAACGCGCTGCGTCCGGATGGCTAACGCCCTGACACTCCTCGTCCAGAAGCTAGATGCCATGGCAAGCGTCGTCCGGACGACATTTGCCTTGACACTCTCCGTCTGTAAGGAACGCGCTGCGTCCCGATGGCTAATGCCCTGACACTCCGCGTCCAGAAGGCAGATGCCGTGGCATGCGTCGTCCGGACGACATTTGCCTTGACACTCTGCGTCCAGAAGCGAAATGCCCTGATACTCCTCGTCCGGAAGGCAGATGCCATGGCAAGCGCCGTCCGGACGACAATTGCCTTGACACTCTGCGTCCGGAAGAAATTTACCTTGACAGTCTCCGTCTGTAAGAAACGCGCTGCGTCCGGATGGCAAATGCCCTGACACTCCGCGTCCAGAAGGCAGATGCCGTGGCATGCGTCGTCCGGACGACATTTGTCTTGACACTCTGCGTCCAGAAGCGAAATGCCCTTACACTCCTCGTCCGGAAGGCAGATGCCGTGGCATGCGTCGTCCGGACGACATTTGCCTTGACATTCTGCGTCCAGAAGCGAAATGCCCTGACACTCCTTGTCCGGAAGGCAGATGCCGTAGCAAGCGCCGTCCGCACGACAATTGCCTTGACACTGTGCGTCCGGAAGAAATTTGCCTTGACAGTCTCGCTGTGTAAGAAACGCGCTGCGTCCGGATGGCAAATGCTCTGACACTCCTCGTTCAGAAGCTAGATGCCGTGGCACGCGTCGTCCGGACTACATTTGCCTTGACACTCTCCGTCTGTATGGAAGGCGCTGCGTCCGGATGGCAAATGCCCTAACACTTCGCGTCCAGAAGGCAGATGCCGTGGCACGCATCGTCCGGATGACATTTGCCTTGACCCTCTGCGTCCGGAAGAAATTTGCCTTGACAATCTCCGTCTGTAAGGAACGCGCTGCGTCCGGAAGGTAAATGCCCTGACACTCCGCGTCCAGAAGGCAGATGCCGTGGCATGCATCGTCCGGACGACATTTGCCTTGACACTCTGCGTCCAGAAGCTAAATGCCCTGACACTCCTCGTCCGGAAGGCAGATGCTGTGGCAAGCGCCGTCCGGACGACAATTGCCTTGACACACTGCGTCTGGAAGAAATTTTCCTTGACAGTCTCGGTCTGTAAGAAACGCGCTGCGTCCGGATGGCAAATGCCCTGACACTCCTCGTCCAGAAGCTAGATACCGTGGCACGCGTCGTCCGGACTACATTTGTCTTGACACTCTCCGTCTGTATGGAACGCGCTACGTCCGGATGGCAAATGCCCTGACACTTCGCGTCCAGAAGGCAGATGCCGTGGCACGCGTCGTCCGGACGACATTTGCCTTAACCCTCTGCGTCCGGAAGAAATTTGCCTTGACAATCTCCATCTGTAAGGAACGCGCTGCCTCCGGATGGCAAATGCCCTTACACTTCGCGTCCAGAAGGCAGATGCCATGGCACGCGTAGTCCGGACGACATTTGCCTTGACCCTCTGCGTCCGCAAGAAATTTGCCTTGACAATCTCCGTCTGTAAGGAACGCCCTGCATCCGGATGGCAAATGCCCTGACACTCAGCGTCCAGAAGGCAGATGCCATGGCACGCGTCGTCCCGACAACATTTGCCTTGACACTCTGCGTCCGGAAGAAATTTGGCTTGACAGTCTCCGTCTGTAAGAAACGCGCTGCGTCCGGATGGCAGATGCCCTGACACTTCCCGTCTGGCTGTCAGATGCCCTGACACTTCGCGTCCGGAAGGCAGATGGCGTGGCGTGTGTCGTTCGGAGCGACCTGTGCGCTGACATGCGTCGTCGTGGTGCAGAATACCTTGCCAGTTTGTGTCCTGAGCGTTCTGAGCGTCTGCTGCGCCCGGACGCTGCCCCTGCGTCCGGACGCAGAATTTTTTTCCTGATGCATCCTACCTAGACGACGTATGGATGGTTCAAATGTCGGCGACAATCACTAGAGCCAACACACTCCTCAAAGAAAGGACTGAAGAACACCTCAGCAGGAGAGTCTACCTTGGACTAACCTTCGCACCACCCAAGACGGAACTGCTCTACTGCCTCCCTCTCACCAGCAAAGATAAGAACAGGAGCCTTAGCACACACCCTCCCTTCAGAATCAACAACAACACTATTGTGGCCAGACGACAAATCAAGTACCTAGGAGTGCACATCGATGAATCACTCAGCTTCGTACACCATGCCACCATGTCAGCGGCCAAGGGTAACCGGGCGCTCGGCAGCCTCAACTTCCTGCGACACCGTTGACGGGACATCCCTGCGTATGTTGCCCACCACCTGGCAATTACGGCGATCCTCGCCACAATATTCTGGGTATCACCAGCATGGTGGACGGACACCCCGATGATCACTGCAACCTTACGCACCTCCTACAACTCAGTCGCCCAGTGGATTACAGGACTCCCCCTCAGAACCAGATTGACGAACCTCATCACACTATCGCAACTCTCGCCAATGGAGGCGTACCTGGACTACCTATCCCTGCGATACGCCATCCGACTTCACTTCCTCCCCCAACACCATGCTCTGGGCCCGCCACGAGCCCTACCAGATACCCACTTCAACCTCCCAGGACCTCACGGCCTCTACGCACTCAGCAAGCACTTAGTACAAGGCAAACTGGAGAACCGCACTACGACCTCAATAGCGGACAGAACCACTACGCTCCCCTCCCCAAATCCAGATAAAGCACCAACACCCCAACAGCTCCATGAAGAATGGCTCCACACGCTTCCAAACCACACCGTCGTCATCTACATGACGGCTCCAAACTCGAGAATGGCTCCATCAGCTGTCAGTGGGCAACCTTTCACTGCAGTGACCAACAACTCTACCAGCTGGGGGAAGGCAGCTGCCACCTAGGCAACCGGGCTGAGGTGTACGACGCCGAACTACATGCAATTCAAGAAGCAGTCACATCCCTTCTTACTACCACCACACCACGAGCCACAGCAATTATCTGCGTGGACAACTGGGCGGCACTTGAAACAATACAATTCAACAAACACAACCACAAATATGCCCACCACGCCCTAGAAACGATTAGCGACCTCAGCCTACTGCGCTGGGAGATCTCCACCACCTGGTGCCCCTCCCACTGCAATATCAAGGGCAACGAACGAGCCAACACATTCGCCAAACGGGAAGCCACCTCTGCCATTCCTTGCTGCTTCGCACTTACCACCAAGACATGGCTACCGGCTCAAGTACAAGCGGAGCTCCTCCGATGGTGGAAAATAGAACTACCAGTCTCAAAGCCCACATTCAAGTTTCCCAGCCACCTCCACGGGGTGAACTGGGCCAATACACGAGCAATATAGAGAGTCTTCTGCAACCGATCACCCTCCGACCCACCCACCAACATCACAGCAGACCCATGCCTACGGTACGGACCTCACCTCCTCTTACCACCTACTACAAGAATGCCCGCTGCTGACACCGCAGCAGGCACTCCTCTGCAAAGCCACCACAGGAGACATTCAATCCGTAGAGTTCATCACCGCACCCGAAAACACCAACCCGCTGTGCCACTTCCTACGGGTAACTGGCGCGGAACATGCCACGCTCATCTGATTCACGGAAACCACAACAAACCAGACTGCACCGACGAAAGCGACTCGGACTCCCTCAAGCCAGACTTCGACTCTTGCGAACCATCAACGATATCACGACCGACACGACCAATGGAAGGAAGGACAGAGGCGATTGGTTGCTTTTGTACTGTCAGAGCGTTTCCTGGTTTCCTTATTTCTGTGTCATGTGTTCCGATCCTTGATTCCTGCCCTGATAGTTCTTTTGCTTGGTGCGTATACTTCTTCGGTAGTCGGGAAAGATGAGAGCCCTATGGTGGCGGTACAGCAAGGAGAAGCGCACAAAACCTGTAGTGTTAAAGCGTGATAGATCGAAATCGAATATTACCTCTCTCCACAGACCTATCTCTCTACATCGGTGACCCGGCGCTGCGACCACTACCTGTAAGAACATATTAGAGATTAGGACGAAGTCGGATACTGCCATGGCAAAGTCGAATACCGCAACGAGACCACACCAGGTATGCAGAGATTAGGGTGAAATCAGATACCGCCACAGCGAAGTCGAATACTGCAACAAGACCACGCTAGGTGTGCAGAGATTAGGGCGAAGTCGGATAGCGCCACAGCGAAGTCGAATACCGCAACGAGACCACACCAGGCGTGCAGAGATTAGTGCGAAGTCGGATACCACCACAGCAACGTCGAATACTGCAATGAGACCACACGGGACGTGCAGAAGACTAGGGCGAGGTCGGATACCGCCAACGAAGAAGACCACCGGGACAGCCTACGTTGCCTGTTGAGCAGCATAGGCTAGTGAGACAGGATCTTGATATCGTAGGAGTGCCTGTCCACCATGCTGGGGATGCCCAGAACATTGTTGGCAGTATAGCTGTAAACACCAGTTGATGTGCAATGTGTGCTGGAATATCCCGTGACTGATGTTGTAAAAAGTTGAAGCTCCCCAGTACCCGATTTCCTTGACTGGCAGCCATGGATGCATGGTCAAGAAAGCTAAGGGATTCGTCAATGTAGATGCGCAGGTACTTGATCTGACGCTTTGGGATTATAGTGGTGTTCATTACTCAAAGGGGGGGGTGGAAGGAGAGGATGATGTTCTTGTGTTTGCTATTAAGTGGAAGGCAGTAGAGGAGTTCCGATTTGTGAGTGCAAAGGTTGAAGTTTGAGCTAACTGCGGAAGTGGGGTCATTTGATTACTAGAAGATTCGATGTGGGGATTGGACACGTGACTGAGCTAGCGATTGCTTGAAGACTTTTTGTTTGACCATACATCAGAATAAAGAAATGTACTAGACTACATATACCCTTCTGTGAGAGCGACAAAAATAGTACAAAGGAGACAGTGGGTGTAATTATTCCTCCGATATCCATCCCAGGTTGCGCCGGATCGGCACTGTTGTGGGTTGTGCTGGCAGCACTGTTGTGGGTTCCGCAGCGCCCTCGCTGTGAATTCCTCCGCGCCACCACATATCCAATCTATCCCACTGAACATAGGAAATAGGTGTGACAGTGCTACTTTTAACACTTCCCCTCACTAGGCACAGTGTATCTTTTCCACCAGTTCGTGATGCCGAGGTTTGGAAAGGTTTTTGGTGAACAGGTCGGCAACGTTATCTTCAGTCGGTACATACATCAGGTCGAAGGTGCCCGCTTCGAGTCGCTCGCATACGTGATGATAGTGAGTGTCGATATGTTTTGATCGATTGTTGATCCGATGATTCTTGGCCAGTTCTAACACTCCTTGGTTGTCACCGAGAAGGTAGTCTACCTCGTGTTTGTCGGTTGCAACACTGTAGGTAATGTGTTGCCGGAGTTGTTGAAGTCCGCATTGTAACCATACAAGGTGTTGAGTTGCTAAGGACATCGCCATGTATTTGGCTTCCATTGTCGATACTGCTACTGACTTCTGTTTCTTCGATCACCAGCTGAGAGTGGCTTCTCCTAGCTTGTTAACGTATCCTGAGAAAGATCTTCAATCGTCAAGGTTGCTAGCGTAGGAGGCATCACTGTATCAGAGGAGTCATAGGGGTGTATTGTTGGCCCTTTTAGGATAGTGGAGATTCCAGTTGGCAGTTCCTCTTAGGTATCGTAATACTCGTTTTGCAGCTTGTAGGTGTACTTTGTTTGGTAGGAATGAAAATTGTGATAGGAGCGTAACAGTGTGGGCGAGATCTGGTCGAGTTCCAGTAACGGCATACAAAAGAGATCTGATGATGCTTTGGTATATACCAATATCCTCGATTTCTGTGCCTGGTTCCGCTTTCCGTAGTGGCATATTCGGATCAAGTGGTGTGGTGACAGGTCGGGAGTCAGACATTCCAAATCCTAGTAGGATCTTTTCAATGTAGCCCTACTTGGATATACTGATTCCAGCCTCAGTGTAGGTGAGTTCGAGACCCAGTATGTATTTTGCATCGGTGAGATCCTTGCAGTCAAATATCTAGTTGAGTTATTGTTTGATTTCTTTGACAAAGGGAGAACTCGGGCCGATTATTGTGATGTCATCCACATATACTGAAATGAAGGTTGATTCAGATTTGTGAATGAATACACAGGGGTCGTTACCTAACGTATGTAACAAAGATTCACTTCACTATGTGTAATATAACAAATCCAATTTGCAGAAGTAGCACAGAGAGGCATGCTTACCACTCGCGGGCGGATTGTTTAAGTCCGTAGATACATTTTCGGAGTCGAGCAACTTTTTCGGCTGTCCTATAACCTTCGGGTAGCCACATACAGATTTCTTCTTTGAAGACGCCATAGAGGACGGCTGATTTCACATCCATTTGTTGAGTGATCCATCGGTGATATGAAGCGATCGCAATAAGTAGCCGAAAGGAATCATATTGTGCTACTGGTGCATACGTCTCATCATAGTCAGTTCCGTACTGTTGTGAAAAGCCTTTCGCTACTACTCATGCCTTATACCATTCTAACGACCCATCTGCCTTTTGCTTCACTTTGAAAACCCATTTGCTGTTGACAGTCTTTATTCCTTGTGGTAATTCCACCTCTTCCCAAGTACCGTTCTTCTTCAAACTTTCTATCTCTTCATTCATTGCCTTTGTCCATAATTCTGCATCCACACTCTCCATCGCTTGCGCAAATGTTGTTGGTTCATCAGGAAGGTATGTTGCCTGTCGTGCATATCGTTTTGGCGGTCTCTGGATACGGTTGCTTCGTTGCAATGTGACGTTAGGTTCTTCCTCCATGAATCCTCCTGGCATTGTGGGAGTTTCTGGTTCAAGTGGCAAAGAATTGGGGAAGATTGTGTTCCAGTTTCCGGTAATAGCGATTGTTCATGGATTAATCTTTGAAGTTCCATATCTCCAATTTCGTCTGTTGGAATGGCAGAAATTTCTGAGGATAGTTGGTTGTTGTTGGACTGAGAATCGGAGGACAGTTGGTTGTCGACAGATTGTGAATCAGAGGACAGTTCTAGATCAAAACTGACACTCTTTTCGGGAATCAGTGCAAATCTAACGTCTCTTGTTTCTTGAATTTGGTTAGGTTTTGAAGGTATCCACATATGATATATTTGATTGCTTTTGGTGTATCCGATGAATATTCCTTCAACTGATCTTGCAAGGAGCTGCTCCCTGAAGGCCGGATTTCTTCTGGGATAAGCACATAGCATCATCGTCTGAACGGTTGGAGGTGTTTGATTGATGGCTTCTTTCCGTGTAAGGCCTGATAAGGTGTCATCCTATCTGGCAATCGAGACTGGGGTAACTGGTTTTTAACATATACTGCCATTGCAGCTGCTTCAGCCCAGAGGAATTTTGAACTCATATCGATTATCATTGCTCTCATCATTGTGATGAAGGTACGGTTGAATCGTTTGCCAATTCCATTGCATTGATGGGCACACGGTGGCGTAATCTCGCAAATGATTCCGTTGGATTTGTAGTAATTTTGGAGTTCATCGTTGATGTATTCTCCACCATTATCGTTTCTTAAGCGTTTGATTTTGATATCGTATTGTTTTTCAATCTTACAAACAAATGTTTTGATTGCAGAGGTTGCATCAGATTTCTTGGTGAGTGTCACGGCGCGTGCCAGCTACTAGGACTCGACCCTTGGCGCCATCTGGAATGCTGGAGGAAGGAATGTGGAGTGACGCCGAGCGGGAAGATGGAATGTGGAGTGACGCCGAGCGGGCGACGGATATCCTTAAAAGGAGCCATCGCCCACTTCTTTCTTTCTTTCTTTCTTCCTTTTTCCTTCCTCACCCAACAACTTGTTTGTCCCCTTTCTCGAATAGAAGCATCTTGCCACAACCCCTTTTCTCTTGTCCTGTCTCGGCCGCCGCCGCGCGCCGCTCTTGTCCTTGTCCTGTCTCGGCCACCACCGCGCGCCACCCTTGTCCTGTCCGATCCTGTCCTCGGCCGCCGCTGCGCGCCATTCCTGTCCTGTCCGATCCTGTCCTCGGCCGCCGCCGCGCGCCGACCTCGTCCTTGTCCCGCTACCCAAAGCCCTGTCGGCCCGGCCGTTACACTTTGTTGCGTCAACCACTCTTCGGGTAGCA
>Ga0307508_10001079_pt1 | contig 31586 bp, 37 predicted proteins | sample 9_EM_MG_FD_203089 | JGI IMG/M metagenome (GOLD analysis project Ga0307508, IMG submission 203089) | Populus trichocarpa ectomycorrhiza microbial communities from riparian zone in the Pacific Northwest, United States - 9_EM | ecosystem: Host-associated > Plants > Roots > Unclassified | place...
ACGTTAAAGGAATGGTTGGAGGAGAATTTGAGCAAGGGATTCATTAGGGCGTCTTCCTCCCCTGCGGCCTCACCAATCCTTTTTGTCAAAAAGAGCGACGGCAGCCTGAGGCTGTGTGTCGATTACCACGGCCTGAATGTGGGTACCATCAAGAATCGTTGCCCACTGCCATTACTACAGGAAACGTTGATGCGATTGTCGAAAGCCAAATACTTCACCACTCTGGATATTCGCGGGGCGTATAACCTGGTACGAATGGCAGAAGGCGAAGAATGGAAAACGGCTTTCCGGACGCATTACGGGTTATTCGAATCCCTGGTTATGCCATTTGGTTTCACGAATGCACCGTCCGATTTCCAAGCCCTCATAAACGATGTGCTGCGGACCTACCTCGATGACTTTTGCACCGCATTCCTGGATGACATCTTCATATACAGCAACACCTTGGAGGAACACAAGGAACAGGTGTACAAGGTGTTGAAAGCATTGTCGGACGCCGGACTGCACCTGAAGCCGGAAAAATGTCATTTCCACAAACAGGAGGTGAAATATCTGGGTTTCATAATCACCACCAATGGAATCCGGATGGATCCGGAGAAGGTATCTTGCGTCCTGGGATGGGAGACTCCGAAGACTGTCACCGACGTCCAGTGTTTCCTTGGATTTGCCAACTTTTACAGGAGATTCATAAAGGATTACTCCAAAGTGGTGGCGCCATTGACCAAAATGACCAAAAAGGAGGGAGGCAAATACGTTCCATTCCTGTGGGGACAAGAGCAGCAGGCAGCCTTCGACCTCCTCAAAAAAGCATTCACGTCGGCACCCATTCTCCATCACTTTGACTACGATCGGGAGATAATAGTCGAAACCGACGCTTCGGACTACGTCTCGGCCGGTATTCTCTCGCAGCACGACGATGATGGCGTTCTGCATCCGGTGGCCTTTTACTCCAAAAAGCATAGCCCTGCGGAATGCAATTATGAAATCTACGACAAGGAACTCATGGCAATCGTTCGGGCTTTCGAGGAATGGAGGCCCCACTTGGAGGGCTCGCGCCACCCGATCCAGGTTTTGAGCGACCATAAAAACCTGGAATACTTTATGAGTACCAAGCTTTTGAACCGACGGCAGGCCAGGTGGTCCGAATTCCTTTCCCGTTTCGATTTCAGGATCGTTTATCGACCAGGAAAGGCGGGTGGCAAGCCGGACGCATTGACTCGGAGATCAGGAGATCTCCCTAAGGAGGGGGATGAAAGACTGCTAACCAACCGGCACGCCGTGTTGAAACCTCAGAACCTGATCGAACTACCAAATGCCGGACAGCCGGATTCGCTGGAGGTTCAAGTCAACGGCTTGAGCTTGATGGCTAACGACGCGCCGGACGCCGACGCCGGACAGCCAGACGCCGCCGTCGCCGGACAGCCGGACGCCGGACAGCCGGACGACGCCGGACGGATAGCCACCTTACTAGCCGAGGCCTACCGAGTGGACCCATTTCCGGAGCGAATACTGGGACTGCTTCGGGACGGCGCCAGGCAATGCAAGGAGATATCGCTAGCCGATTGCAAGGAAAAGAACGGCAGGCTGGTTTACCGGGATTCCCTCTATGTGCCGGACCACGGACCTCTTCGGCTGCAACTACTACAAGATCACCACGACCCCCCAGCTGTGGGCCACCCAGGACGGGCCAAGACCCTGGAACTGCTCGCAAGAAGATACTATTGGCCATCGATGCGGAAAGATGTCGAGCGATTCGTACGGAATTGCCACACCTGCCGCCGAACGAAGGCGACACGTCATGCCCCCTACGGAACCCTACGGCCTTTGTCAGTACCGGAGCGACCCTGGCAGCACATTTCGGTTGATTTCGTCACTGGCCTTTGCCGCTAGTTCCAACTGCTCCCCAAGTTCCTCCCCAATTTCCTCCCCCACCACTGCCGTTGGGAGGGATCGCAAACGTGTTCGGGTTCGCAGACGCATCGGGACTCGCGTTTGCGGATGCATTGGGATTCTCCTCCACGTGAGCAGAGGCGGCGCGAAAGGGGTTCTTCGACTTGTTGGGGCGGCGGCCGAGGCAGGACACAGAGAAGAGCGGTGCGCGGCGGCGGCCGAGGCAGGACAAGGACAAGAGGAGAAGGGTTGTAACGAGATGCTTCTATTCGAGGGTGGGTACAGACAAGTTGTTGCGTGAGGAAGGGAAAGGGGAAAAGAAAAGAAAGAAGAAAGAAGTGGGCGACGGCTCCTTTTAAGGATATCCGTCGCCCATTCGGCATCACTCCACAATCCATCCTCACGCCCGGCGTCACTCCACATTCCTTCCTCCCGTATTTCTTACGCCAGGGATCGAAGCCTAGTAGCTGGCACGCGCCGTGACAGTGTCGGTTGGAAGTCTTGGCGTTTTCTGGCATTGAGTTTCGTCCGGCGTGTGATGAGTTAGCTAGGAAGTCACACTGCGATATAGCCTTCACTCACTCGGGAAATGGAGATTCATATGGACAAGATTTGTTGGACTTGAATTCCTGGAATGCGAGCATCAAGGGTTTGAACTCCGTTAGTTGGCAGGTGTTGGTGTTTTCAGGGTTGTTCTGTCAGTCTGTTCTCCGATGCCCTGAATTGAAGACATTCTTTTCTTTTTTTTGATATTACTTAATTGTACGTGACCTAACTGGTATTCTTTTATTGGCATGAGGCAGAAATGTCTGGGTGATCCTCATGAGAAAGTGTGCTGGCTGCCAATGATCATTACTTAAGTTGATCTTTGTGTTGGCAGGACGGTGCAAAGTTTAACGTAATGACTTTAAACCTCAAGCGGCAATCGTCAATTAAATAGGTATTGTCTTATACGTATGATGTGGTGATGGAGTATGAAATGATCATAACGGTCGCCCAGCACCCTTTCTCACTCGGGCTGCACTGACAACAAAACGAATGGCTATAGTCAAGAAGAAGAATGACTCGAGTCATATATAGAAACACGAGTCAATAAATCGGATGACTTGAGTGAAAAATAAAATTACTCAAGCCTGAGGGCCGGTTCGATTCCCACCGCCCTTCGGCCACAATGCTCCCCTCAATATATGTATCTAGTTATTCCCAGTGCTCACCATGGTGACGTATAATCTAACGGCAAACGTCTAAAATGCCACAGTTTTCTCTCTGGACAGGGTTAGCATTGATGGTACCTCAATTCAACGTGGTTACAATAATGGGGTAAACAGCAGTCGACAGGAGTGAATCAATCCAATTGAAACTGCCCTCTATTCCACAGGGTATACAATTGGAAGCTGACAGGACTTCATCGCAAGTGGTGCTGTTGTGTCCCGCATTACCCCACTGGGTACAGCGCTGGGAGCATTGTCCACCATTTGTGCGCGGACCCCGTGCTTTTTTCTCAACTTTTCTGATCCTTCTCTCCTTGGGCCCACTACGTGTGCCCCTTGCTGATATAGGGATCGATAGAGATGAACATAGTGGATTGGATTAAAGATACACGGTCGTCGGCAGAACATTATTTCTAATGAAACTAACAGCAGCAGAGGAGAAAACGTTGAACCCCCGTTTGCTTGGATGCCTCATTAAAACTCATAGCCGTGTAAAAAAAACCTCATGGGAAAGTCACGGACATAGGAGAAAGAGTGCATCCACCAAAGTAAGAAAGGAGAGGGAAAGAAAACCTGTTTCACCACCCGCCACGTGCTTCACCGGAAGCTTCCCCTGGATACCAGGCCAATTCCAAGGCCGATCTATATGAAAATCTGTCCATTGTCAGCATTGAGCATATATAGTAAGGCGCCTGCGACTGCTCCAGAATGGGGGAGCCGCAGCAGCTCCTGCATTCTCAAGCGCGCACAGCAATCACATCCTCAAGAGTGCAAGGTAGCTCCGGCATGGGGTGAGGCTGCCGCTATTACTCTTGTGCTTGCTGTTGCCGTGATGCAGGTGGTGTGGAAGGGATACGCACGCCCGACATGCTATGCAGGTTTGGTGGATTGGAACTTTAGGAAAGGTGGATATGACGATTGTGCAGTCAATGGATGAGGATCCATATAGTAGAGTAGGAATCGAGGTTATTGATGGCGCTGGGCCGGGCTCATAATCTGTTGGAAATAGTGAAGAATAGAGTGGCACCACTGGCGGGGATACGGCGAGTGATTGGATAGTCTGGTACCATGTACCTATTAATGCCACATACCGATACAAACCCCACATCGCCAGTTGCCGCAGCGAGCAGCACCGCCTGTGGCGATGGCGAGAACCCTCATAGCGTACGGTACTGCAAGGTGCTGCTTGATACCGCTTCGAGCCGTTCTCTTCTTGGCAGCGGGAATGGAACCGGGCATGGCGTAGTAGCGGATGGGTAATCAGGTAGGAGTATGACCTCCGCAGCCAGCATTACTTGATGTCGTTGGGAGCGCAGCCGATGAAAACACGCGCTGGTTTCCAATTCCGATGCCAATCATTTGAACCCTTTGCGCGTCATGATTGACAATTAGAGAAATTTGGGGGCTCAAAGAACTTGTGGAATTGACCCTTTTGGATACACCAATCGCCTGTTGCAGATAACTGCATGTTGGAATATCGAGCAGAAGGATAGTGAATTGGACTAAGATACATGGTCGTAGGCAGAACATTCTCTCATGCAATGAGCCTCTGGGACTCCTGAGGGGGCAAGGATGGAAGACTGTCCCCTGAGCTTGTGCTCAGAGACTTGGGCAGCCAGCGTTTCGGGACCGTCCTCTCCAGATGTCCCTCTTACGGAAGATGCAAAGAAAAGACAGCAGAAGGAAATGATAAATAAGCATATCGTGCAGCACTGCTAGAACTGTGATAAACAGCTGCAGAGGAAAATCAGCGAAACCCAGTATCCTCGGATGCCTTGTTAAAACTCATATCTAGTCTTGTAAAAAAAAAGCCTAATGGGAAAACCACAGGAGCATGCATCCTCCAAAGAAAGGAAAGTGAAAGGAAACTTATTTCAACCGCTTGCCATGTGCTTCACCGGAAGGCTTCCCCTGGATACCAGGCCATTTCCCAGGCTGATCGGTGGGATAATCTCTCCATTTGACTGCATCGAGCATGAACCACGATTCCATCATCGAACGCATGCAGCAGCTCTAGCATCGCCATCCACGTTGCGCAATTCCCAGTGTCATTTCGACTGGATCGAGCAGCAAGTCGTGTTCTTCGCGAAGGAATTGCGAGACGTGGGGGTGCAAAATCTATCTCGTTCGTGGGAGGACTGCGAATGATGGTTCGAATCGTGGGGTTCAACCGAGGGGTAGATCATCGAGGCAGCGTGGTGGTCGTACCGATTGTAGTCATGGCCCTGGGCAGTAGTTCCAGAGTTTGAGGGAAGCTTCATTGCGGGTAACAATCTTGAAGGTACAGTCGACGCTCTAAATAAGAGAACGATCGCGACCTAGGAAAAATCTCGGAGATTTCTCTGTATGGAATGGCTTGGTATCGAGTGATATTTTGTGGGCTCATACAAACCGTCGGATGAAGTGCTTCACGTATAGTCAGCCATATCTCCACCAGTTCTGCTCCATTTCCTTCGAGTGAGAATGAAGAAACGACCGTGGTATATAAGCAATCACAGTGGTGACCAGCCGCTGGCGTCTGATGGTGCCAATTCAGATGTCAGCTGGTGCCGACTAGGATCAACGAGGGGTTGACACTATGAACATACTAATCAGTTGGATATGGAATATCCGAAGACAAGATTTCATCAGTGAGAACCAGACGTTTAGGAGGTGTGGTCTCTGGCTTTCGTGGAAGGACATGATGGAAGGCTGTTGAGCACGAAGGGAATAGGGGTAATCAAAGTGCGGTGGAACTTTGCAGGTGGAACTTTTAGCGTCGCCAAGTTTCGCCAAGGATAGAAATGATTGGCTGTTGAGTTCCACCGCTGGAAAACGTGCAGTGGAACTTTTCCACCGGGCTAAAAACCAAAAACTAGACAGAAGTTGGTTAACATAGCTGCACTAAACACTCGTTAGTGTAGTCTCGGCAGACATATGTATGTATAATTTTTTTTTTGTTGTGGATATTGTCGGTGTATGATGCCTCACATTCGATATCCGAAAAGCTCGAATCCTGCAACGTTTATACACTCTACGATTGCAACATGATCAGCGATGTGAACGTTTGAGAGTTCAAGTCTGTCTAAGACAACGAAACAACGGTTTTCTGACAGTGAAGATAGCGAGAACACTTCTGACTCCGACGGCGATCCCAAGAGCGAGGACAAAGATACTGGGTACATTCAACCCTCCACAGCCCATCAACTACTATTTGCGATAAGCAGCGACGAGGTGGCTCTTGACTGAGGGGACAACGAAAAAATCCGAGGTTGTGTATGAAGCGCTACACTAGCTAGCTGTCAAAAACCTGACCCCGTTCTCTGTCTTGGGCTCGACAGGCAACGTAGCTCCTCGGCATGTCTCCGCGGTCGGGCTTCCGTTCTTTCGTTTCTCTGGCGCCCCATGTTCTGCCTACTCTGTAGGACTTCCGTTTGGTCGGCTCTCCAGCTGTGTTCGTTCAGCTCTCTGGCGCCCCGTGTTCTGCCTACTCTGTAGGTCTTCCGTTTGTTCACCTCTTGGGCTGTGTTCGTTCAGCTCTCTGGCACAGGCAAGTACTTCCCTCTGTGTCAGGTGAAGTCTAAGGATGTCCCTTGGCGTGGCCTTTCTCACTGGCGAGACGTCGTGCTCCCAGTGTTCCGTGCAGCTGTGCTACGTCTTATGTGGTCTTCGTTTACTGCCACCCGGTGGTCTTTACTGTAGCATGGTATCATTCTCTTTTTGTTCTTCAGCGATCTCGGATCGCTACTCGTGTCTCGGTGTCGTTTGGCGCAAGTGATTCCCACTCACTCGTCGTGCTCGTCCTCCGTCATACCAAGCATGGCATTGTTGTTGTCGTCTTTCTTCATGCCCGGCGTGGCATCGTCATTGTCATCTTCCTTCATGCCCGGCATGGCCTGCGGTATGCGCAGCAGACTTCCCTCATGTGCAGCGGTCTTACGTCCTGTTCGGTACGGCCTTCGGTATGTGTGGCGGTCTTCCGGTCTGCACGGCACGGCATGTGCGGCAGTCATCCGTTCTGCTCAGCATGGCATGCACGGCGGTCTTCCTTTCCGCCCGGGGCGGCATATGCAGCGGTCTTCCGTTCCGCCCGGTGCGGCAAACGTGGAGGTCTTCCGTTCTGTCTAGTGTGGCCCGGTATGCACGGCAGTGTTCCGTTCTTTCTGGCGCGGCCCAGTGTGCGCGGCGGTGTTCCGTTCGGCCCGGCGCGGCATAGGTGTTTCGTTCTGTCTGGTGCGGCCCGGTATGCGCGGCGGTCCTCCGTTCTTCTGTTCTTCCGTTCTGCTCGGCGCGGCATGCGCGGCGTTCTTCCGTTCCGCCCGTGACGGCATGCATGGTGGTGTTTCATTCTGTCTGGCACGGCCTGGTATGCATGGCAGTGTTCTGTTCTGCCCGGCGCAGTATATGCGGCAGTGTTCCGTTCTGCCTGGCGCGGAATAGGTGTTCCGTTCTGTCTGGCGCGGCCCGGTGTGCGCGGCGGTCCACTGTTCTGCACGGCGCTGCGCGTGCGGCGTTCTTCCGTTCTACACCAAGCGGCATGTACGGTGTTCTTCCGTTCCACCTGGGGCGGCATAAACGGCGGTCACACGTTCCGCCCGGTGCGGCATACACAGCAGTGTTCTGTTCTGTCTGGCACGGCTCGGTATGCGCGGTGGTGTTCTGTTGTGCGCGGCGCGGCATATACGGCGGTGTTCCGTTCTGCCCGGTGCGGCATATGCGGCGGTGTTCCGTTCTGTCTGGCGCGGCCCGGTGGGCGCGGCGGTGTTGCGGGTCAGTCATAGGTGGTCCCGGATCACTAGTCACGCTGCCGGATGACCCGGTGATCATCGGTGTGAGTGATGCGAGATCCCGGCGCAACTCTCGTCACGCCGCTCAGAGATGTGTGAAGGTAGGTCAAGGTAGATAGATAATCGTATCTTGATGTTGATCGTCATAGGTGATCCCGGATCACTTCGTTGCACTGCCGGATGACCCAGTGGTCATCGGTGCAAGTGATCCAAGATCCCGCCGCTGGTTTCGTCACGCCGCTCAGAGATGTGTAAAGGTAGGTCCAGGTGTATAGATAATATATTGCGTGGAGAAGAATCTCCAGACTAGTTACTGTGCCCTTCCTTTATACTTTTCCTTCCCTCTGTGGAATCACAGCTTGCCTGTAAGACTGACAAAGTTCCTCCGTCTAACATCATAACTCGATCGCCGCGCCCAGGGAAATCACATGATCGGACTCGGCCATCGCGCGGCCAACACTCTACTCGCGGCAACACGAGAAAGGACGCGTAAGCAGTAACAGTAAAGGAAAGGAAGACTGACGTACAACTTAATCAAGGGAAAACAATACTCGTAACGAACATGGGAGAAGGACGCACAAGCTCAATCAATGGGAGACAACAAATATAGCGGACAGGAGAAATAACGCGCAAGCATAATCAACAGGAAACAATATACGTAACGATGACAGGAGAAGGATGCGCAAGCACAATCAACCGCAAACAACATATGTAAGAAGACATGAGAAAGGACGCTTAGGCAACATAGTGGAAACAAAGGAGAGAAGGTCTAGACCGACCAGCAGTCGGGGAATATCGCTACCGGAGCGATATGATCGTGCGCGACACATCAGGGGAAAAAAAATTGCGTCGTGAGCGTCCGGACGCAGTCGTGTCAGGGCATTTTCCTTCTGGACGCAGCCGTGTTAGCGCATTTTCCTTCTGGAGGCAGCCATATCAGAGCATTTTCCTTCAGGACACTGCCGTGTCAGGGCAAATGGCATCTGGACGACGCGTGTCATGGCACCGCAGTCATGCTGGCTGTCAAGGCACGGAACATCGCAGCAAATACTCTTGTCGCATTCGCAAACACACAGTGGGTTCCAGGCATATTGACTCAGTCCAGTTCTATTCATTCTATCTAATGTAGATGTATATATGCTACTACCACACTTCGCGCGGAAACAAAGGAAAGTTGGCAAATACGACACGACGCTTTGAGTACGACGCAATGAGCACGACACGATGAACACGACGCGTTGAGCACGACGCAATGAGCACGACACGATGAGCATGACGCGATGAGCACCACGCGATGAGTACGACGAGATGAACACGACGCGATGAGCACGACGACTATGAGGAGGATGGCGATGAGCACGCCGCCGGCGGTGAGGACGATGGCAAGTAGGACGCGGCGAGTATGATTGCGAGCTTTGTGACATGGTTTGCACAGCTCTCAGAGTGACAGACAGTGGGAAGTTGGATAATACAACGTGATGAGTACGATGTCAATGAGGGTGCCGGCGGCGAGAACGATAGCGGGTAGGATGCGGCGAGTATCCTGTCAATGAGGGTGCCGGCGGCGAGGACAATAGTAAGTAGGACGCGGCGAGTATGATTGCAAGAAAGACGCGGAGAGTATGATTGTGAGCTTTGTGACATGGTTAGTGCAGCTCTCAGAGTGACAGACAGCGGGAAGTTGTACAATACAACGTAACGAGTACGAAGTCAATGAGGGTGCCGGTGGCGAGAAAGATAGCGCGTAGGACACGGCGAGTATGATGTCAATGAGGGTGCCGGCCGCGAGAACGATAGCGAGTAGGCCGCGGCGAGTATGAGCACACATAAGACACGGCGAGTATGATGTCAATGAGGGTGCTGGCGGCGAGGACAATAGCAAGTAGGACGCTGCGAGTTTGATTGCAAGTAAGACGCGGCGAGTATGATGGCGAGATTTGTGACATGGTTAGCACAGCTCTCGGAGTGACAGACAGCGGGAAGTTGTACAATATAACGTGATGAGTACCTTGTCAATGAGGGTGCCGGCGGCGAGAACGACAGGGGATAGGACGCAGCAAGTGTGGGCGAGTAGGACGCAACAAGTATGAGAGCGAGTAAGACATGGCGAGTATAATGGCGAGAAAGGAACAACGAGTAAGATGTCGATTAGGAAAATGTCGACGAGTAGGACGAGGTGAAAGGAGAAGAAAAAAGGGGTCTATCTATGAGTGATGAGCCGAACCTTCCAAAAGCGCAAGCGTTAGTAGTGGCTTGGCGCTTTCTATTGCCATCGTACTCGTCGCATCTTTCATGCCATCATACTTGTGGCAACTTACTCGCCGCGTCCTACGCGCTATCGTCCTCGCCGCTGACACCCTCATTGACATCGTACTTCTCACTGTGTATTGTACAACTTCTCGGTATCTCTGTCACTCTGAGAGCTGTGCTAACCTTGTCACAAAGCTTGCCATCATACTCGCCACGTTTTACTTGCAATCATACTTGCCATGTCCTACTTGCTATCGTCCTCGCCGCCGGCAGCCTCATTGACATCATACTCACCACGTCTTACGCGTGCTCATACTCGCAGTGGCCTACTCGCTATCGTTCTCACCGCCAGCACCCTCATTGACATCATACTCGCCGCATCCTACCCGCTATCGTTCTTGCCGCCGGCACCCTGATTGACATCATACTCGCCGCGTTCTACCCACTATCGTTCTCGCTGCCGGCACCCACATTGACATCATACTCGTCCCGTTGTATTGTACAACTTCCCGCTGTCTGTCACTCTGAGAGCTGCGCTAACCATGTCACAAAGCTCGCAATCATACTTGCCGCATCCTACTTGCTATCGTCCTCGCCACCGGTGGCATGCTCATCGCCATCCTCCTCATGGTCGTCGTGCTCATCACGTCGTGTTCATCTCGTCGTGCTCATCGCGTCGTGCTCATCGCGTCGTGCTCATCTCGTCTTGCTCATCGCGTCGTGCTCATTGCGTCGTGCTCATTGCGTAGTGCTCATTGCGTCGTGCTCATTGCGTCGTGCTCAACCCATCGTGCTCATTGCGTCGTGCTCATCGCGTCGTGCTCATCGCGTCGTGCTCATCGCGTCGTGCTCATCGCATTGTGCTTAATGTGTCGTGTCGTATTTGCCAACTTTCCTTTGTTTCCGCGCGAAGTGTGGTAGTAGCATATATAGATGTACATTAGATAGAATGAATAGAACTGGACTGAGACACTATGCCTGGAACCCGCTGCGTGTTTGCGAATGCGACAAGAGTATTTGCTACGATGTTCCGTACCTTGACAGACTGCGTGACCGTGGTGCCATGACACGCGTCGTCCGGACGCCATTTGCCCTGACACGGCAGTGCACCCAGAAGGAAAATGCTCTGACACGTCTGCGTCCAGAAGGAAAATGCCCTGACACGGCTGCGTCCAGAAGGAAAATGCCCTGACACGCTCCATCCGGTAAGCAGATGCTGTGGCGAGCTGCGTCTGGACGCACGGCGCCCTGGCATACAGTGTCCGAATGCATGGTGCCATGGCATGCTACGTCCGAATTCACATTGCCTGTGCGATTCGCGTTGGGAGCGGTATGTCCCCTGCCAGGGTGCGTCCAGCGCGTTCCGAGCGCCTGGTGCGTCTGGACCCTGCCTGTGCGTCCGGATGCAGATTTTTTTTCCTGATGCACCTACGCATGGCGAATGACCGTGGCTGCGGCAGCGGTGATGAGGGCAAGCCATAGGGCGGCAAGGGTGACGGTGGCCCCGGCAGCGGCGCTTACGAGCCTGCCGCGCGAGATTCGTGACACTAGCGGCCTCTAACTCCACCGCAAAAGTTCCACCTGGGGGGAATCAAAGTGTCTTCACCACTATTGGCCAGAATTGTTATGCTAAAAGTTCCCCCTGAAAAGTTCCACAGCACTTTGATTACCCCTAATGGTGAATGGTGGGGGCGGGGTTGCTTGGAGGGGAGTTGTGGCACATGAAGTCTAACGAACAGATTCTGCGCGCCGCTAGATCAAAATTTCCGCCAAGCTACACTAATTTTTGCCCTAACCATCGCTCCCTATCCGTTTGTCCTGGGAAACAATGCTGGTTCCTGGAGCCTGGTTGGTCTTGGCGTTGGCTACTGGGGTGATCCTGCATGATGGGGCCCATATCCTGTCGCTTTCTGAAGCCTGCACACCGATGCATGATGCAAATTATTTTGCAAAATAACCCCATTGAAGGAATTTAGTTTCACGCTAATTCTGACATTCTGCTAGTTTTCGTCATGGGTGTGGTAATCGTATACCACTAAACCACACCCCCAATGTGAAAACTAGCGAAATGTGAGAATTAGTGCAAAACTAAATTCCCTCGAAGGGGTTATTTTGCAAAATAGTATGCGCCTCCCACACATGGCGCTTAACAGGTTTGGGAAGAACCTTGCCCATGAAGAGCAGGGGGACCCTCGATAGAACTATGAATCCAAAGTAGAACTCACGGCCGGCGAACGACTAAGCCCACGCCCGAACATGTATAGATCTATAAATTCGGTGCTAAACTCGCCGCCGCTGAGCGACACGGCCGAACTTGTATAGATCTATAAATCCGGTGCTGGGCCAATGAGCGACACACCCAAACATGTATGAATCTATAAATCCGGTGCTGAACTCGGGGCCCATGAGCAACACACCCGAACTTGGATAGATCTATGAATCCGGTGTTGAACTCGGGCCGATGAGCCCCACACCCGCACTACCCGTTCCTCGAGTATCTGAAGTATCTAATGAGCACCTGCATGATTACGTTCTACGCGCCGGGTACGAGAAAAGAAAGGTAGACCCGGACGCAGTCACTATTGGACAACGCAGGGTATTGGCCAACATCCATGGAGATTGAGAAAAGAACAGGGAAAAAAACAAGAAAAAAACAAGAAATGAGAAAAGAATCACAGACCCCATAAACAAGGATTGTCTGCCAATGCACTTTTATGGCCAAACACAAACACGATAGCTGACACGTAAGTCAACACAGGCACACACAACGCAAGCTGGCAGCAGCGGAGATGTTTTGAACTTGGCCGCATTCGCAGCCTCTACTCTCGTGTCAAGTAGCGAACTGCCAATTTTCTTATTCACATCGCTGACCGAAAGAGTGATGGAGCTATAGGACGGATGTAGTTGTCTGGCACCGGCTCCGCGCGTCATCACAGAGTACGTAGCAGGTACCTCTGTCTCCTTGACGGGACCATCACGCTTTTCTGTGATCCACACAAAGCAGGCGTTGATTTTCCACTGGGAGAGAAGGTCGACCATACCCACCCAGTTATTCTCCATGAATAAGGTATCGGGCGGGCTGTGAGAAGCGGCAATCGTTATCTGCAGTGGTGAGATGGTCATGGACTTGGCCTCAAAGTTCCAGTGGACCAAGACTCCATCAATGAACTTGCATCTGTGGCTCCCTGGGATGAAGAGCTACGTCGGTGGCAACTTATCATAGGCAGGCGGCCTCAATACCGGGTAATCGCACGAAAACCACGAGATTGGTGCTGATCCCAGAAACGAATCCCCAGGCTCCAAACACTCGGAAGCCGAGGGACATCCGAAGTCACATATCGCACTCAGCAACATGTGCTTAACAATGAAACCGAGAATGCTGGGGTTCTTCGCCGAATTGCCAAGTTGTTGGTACCAGTAAGCGTGCAGGAAGTGGCTATAATTACAGTATTGCTGGAGAGTGTTTGCGAGGGCGGTGCAGGCGATCATCGATGTTGCATCCCCTTGGAACTGATCGTCGAAGTAAAAGTAGCGAGCGTCTATTAGGTCCGAGTCTGCTCCCTCGAGAACAGCTTGGAGGAGGCAGGCAGTTGTGGTGTCCAGATAGCTAAACTACATTTAGCACACACACCCCAGCCACCATATGTTGGAAGAAGGAAACCTACGATCTCCACTTTGCTGGCTCCGAGGTTATCTTGTGAAACTTGTCGGCAACGAAGGCCAAAACGTCTTTGCGTACCTTCCGAACCTCTCCAGAATTCTCCAGCGTGGTAAAGAGATCCATCGCCACCGCGTGATGTTCGTCAGAACCAGTGCTCTGCAACTCTGGGATGATCCGTGAAGCACTCAGGAGAGGATGCAGAAAGATCGGGTTACAGCCAGTCCGCTCCTCGAGCTCGGCCTTGTCTTGGTCCTTTATCTTCAGCGACAATATCAGTTCCAACTCGTCCCACCTGCAATCCATCTCATTCTATCCACCATGTTAGTCGGAAGAACATAAGACAAAAGAACTGAGAGCAGCGTACCCTAGTGTAGCCTGTCCGGATGACGAGCCACTTAGCTCTGCTGTTCTGACGCGTATTGTCCGATGCTGCATCTCTGTAATTTCCCGAGGCACTCCAAATGAAATAGTGATCTCCGCTAAGGCGCTGGACGAACTGTAGGGCTTCCAGCTTCGCGTCCGGTCAAAGGGTGTTGGCGCTATCGGGAATGTGATCGAGGGTGTTCATCTGGTCGCAGATTATATACCACCACTCACCACACTCGGAGCGTACTTCAGCGAGTTTGATAATGTCCGCGATGGACAATAAGCCTTGAATCTGTTTGAACAGCGTCTGATCGTCCGCATACGCAAACATCAACGCCGCTTTTGTGTACGTCACAATGTCGGTTGCCAACACCCTTGCATGCAGAATGTAAACCACCCTTTTGCCTTCCTTGACGAGAAGGCAGACCAGAGCATCCAAGATGTGCGACTTTCCGGAACCCAACGTCCCTTGTAAGGAGTAGATGGTTCCGGATCTCCTCGACATGTTCGACACCGTCTGGTAGACCTCACCGAAGATTTTCCTTCCCATAAAGCGGAAGGCATCCTCCTCATTAAGGTGGAAGTGGTCCACCGGCAACTTGCGGGATGAGGCAGGGAAGGGCAGGCTGCTCCACTCAGACGGATCTCGCAAGGAGTCTAGTGAGCACCCCATGTCCAAAATTCTTTTCCGTAATCTCAGGAAAGCTAGAACAGTCAGTTGGAAGGACTTCGCCAGTCAACGAAGATCTGTAATTACCCTCCCTACCGGTGTCTGCCGGGTCCACCATCAGCGCCGGCTGCTTCTGAGATTGCACATTCACCGCCAGCTCGGCCGATTCCAGCCGTCCTATACATGGTATCAGACAGAGACATTTCAGCAGCTGCAATCTTGGCTGCCGGTTTAACAGATACATACGTTTCGGTTGCAATCAAGGGGTGGTCTTTCCCAGGATGTCATTCGCTTCTTTCGCAAGGCGCCAGCACGGAGCTCGGGGAATGTCGAATTCCGCGTAGATGTCGGGATCCCTAAACACTTCTAAGAAACAGGTTCCGTCGATGTACCCATCTTGAAACGCAGCTCTGATACTGTCGTCAAGGAATAAAGAGAAGATTGGGTCGAGATAGTCCAGAAGGCAACGGCACGACCAACTGCGCACATTGTTGGGGTTGGGATGAGGTCTGCCAACCGGGGCTTTGCAGGCGCCAGTATCGGAGTCGTCCTGGTTGTCACGCTTGGTCAAACTCGAGGTAAACGCGTTGCGGAAGGTGGCAGTAGGATCGTGCCAGATGGGGAGGTCAGTTCTTTGGATGGGGAGGGGCGTTTTGCCTTGTTCGCCGTCTTTGCTTTACTCTCCCTCTCGTCTTCCCAGTCGCTGTCCACCGAGCAGAGCTCGCTATCTTCATCTTCCATGCTGCCGGCAGGTGGTGATGTGGTAGGGTGTGTTCTGGTGGGGAATATGGAGGTTGGTGGTTAGTGGAAAGAGGTGTATGGGTGGTGTAGCGGTTCGGTGGGCCTCTCGGACGAAGAGAAGAGGACGAAGCTTAACCCATTTAGACCTGGTTTGGACCCTCCACAAGGTTTACCAGTAGCAAAAAACTGGTTAAAATTGACACGGTGTTAATGCCGTATTTGGCCTAACCCCGTGTTAGTACGGTGAAAACCCTATCCCTCACCTCGTGCTCCAGGTACGTCTATGTTGTCTGTAACGCCACGACGGGTCGAGTGATATGGCGGACCGAAACGCTACCATATTAGTAATCTGCCACCGTACAGAAGTGCTAAGCCCACGCATTTCCGTCTCTGCCAAATGCAGTCACCCCCCCATACAGTCTCTCTGGCCCCTCGGAGTCAAAACGAAGCAAGAAACACACCTTCCGTACCGATATCACTTTCTCCACTGCGCGCCGACGAAACGCAAGAAACTGACAAGACGTATCCAACAGTCCCGCCGACACGCTCCCTCTCCATCTTTCGCACTTCACCGAAATTGTAACAAAAAGCACAAAGTACAAAACAAGCAACACTTTTGTCTACAAAAACCACCCCGAAAAATATGGATAATCGAGTGACTTACCTGGCAACATCCAGTCATCCACGCAGGTCATTCATTAGCAGGCAAACAGTGGGTTAGTTCGGTCGACATTTTTTTCCTCCCTGCACTTCCGGGACCTCTTCGATCCCAGCGCTTCCTGCTCCGCTTCTCTCCTGGCGCTTCTGGCACCTCTTCCACTTCCATCTGCACTTCACTACCACCCCTTCTATTTCCAAGCCGCGACCCGACCTCTTTAAATGGGAAGATAAAACGCCTGTCGTCCTATGGAATACGTCGAGATGAATGGTGATAGCATTGTGAATCGTTCGTAGGAGACACCCTTTGCCAGGTCGCCGCCATTTTGTCGTACGTAGACCATTACCGTGTCGTCGTCCTCCATGATTTCATCTACGATTCCTGGAGCATGCCATCGAGGTTACAGTTCTCCGCTCTTCCCACTTTGGCTCATGCTTCAACATTTGTGTGTCCTGGGGCTGACTCAATTTGCCGGTCATGTACTCAAGGACTTCCATGGATATGATGGTGGGATGGTACAGAAAGGTTCGGGACCAATGGCGCAATAAATATTTAGTACAAATGGATTCAAAGCTGAGTTTTCTCTTTTACATACAACGCCACCGCCAATAGAGTGAGCGAGCAGTCTATCTGGGGGTAACCAGAAAGGTCAGGCCCCATAGAGACTGACCATGCATGCGTGTAGATGTCAAAGCGCTATTAACCCTCAGGTGTCTCACCGGCAGGTTCTCCTTCGCCGTCTGCCCCAGGCTTGTCTCAAGAAATTACAAAGGAAGGATGAAAGAAGTGGTGCACTTCCTTTTGCCCAGCCCCCGCCCCCCTTTAACCCGCTCACGGGTCCAGCTGTGAGCCGCTCCTGCTTGAGTTCTGCTCCTTCGCTTGCGAGTCACTGCAGCCTTCTGACAGATTGCTCGCAGTCGTGCAGCAGCAGCCGTTCCGCTCGCGGCTGCTTGATGCTCTTGGGGTTCCTCCGCACTTTGCTCCAGTCCACTATGCCACTGTCGCCCTGCTTCGACTTGCCCCCGCTGCCCCCATAACCCCTCACATCATCCACGAGCCGCACAACTTTCAAGGGATGGTCGAGACAATGACGAGCACAAAAAGGCCCACCCCTTGTCTATCCTCTCCTTTCCATCCAACCTGAGCGTGTGTTCTTGTTGATGTCGGACAACAGCAATCCCCATATCGAGATCAGAGAAGCCGACTCCCCGGATATCGCATGCATAGCCCGGGTGGCCGTCGAAAGTCTCCTCGATGACCCCACCTTCGACTATCTGTAGTCCAACCGCCTCCGATACCCCGAGGACAACTACTTTTTCTGGCTACAGACCCTCAAGGGCCATCTCTTCGATCTGCACTTCACCATGCTGGTCGCCACAATCAAGCCGCTCTCACCCGTCGGCGCCGCCCACTGCACCACCACAACCCAGCCCGTGGAAACGATCATCGCCTTCGGACTATGGGAGCACAATGGCTGGTCAGCAGCCTCGGGGAAACGCCACCGAGAGTGCAATACATGGTACAACTTTCTCCACCATTTGTAATCCCCCCTGTATTCCCTCTCCTTCTACTCCCACCACTAACTCCTCAACTATATTTGCTAACCCGGACCGAAAACTGGGCACTCAACCACCAGCACCAGCGGGGTGACGTCAACCCGACGCACCTGTCAGCCTTTGACGGAGTCATGGACGGCATCAAGAGAGACTGGTGGACGGACAAGTACCCGGAGAACATCCATCTAAACCTGCTGTGCACGCTGCCGAGCTACCACCAGTGCGGCACCGGTACAAAGCTTACGTGCTGGGGAGTCGACACGGTCATAGGCAAGGGCGCCGTAGTTGCCGTCGAGAGCTCGCCCATGGGCCTGTCGCCCTACAGGAGACTTCGCTTCAATCTCATCGATACGCGCGTCGTCCAGGTTGACGGGGAGGAGGAGGAGCTGCTTGTCCGTATCATGGTTTTCGTTCCCGAGCAGAAAGGAGCGGCTGCAGCTGTACCTCGGGAGATTGAGGGGGGGGGTGGAGGCAGACTATCACCTTGTATTGACTAGTGACACTTCATTGTTTTTTTTCTGTGTACAAGATCAAAACATATCGGAAAGCAAAATGGTGTTGCGAGATGAAGAAGGCAAGGCGCCGGAAGAGGGTCCATACGCGAATCCTGTGCGATGGGACGCCCTGGAGCTTGTTTACTCCCCACCTGACTTACATGCCTTGGAGCGAGGAACTTTTAGATATGCAGGAGATAAAGCTGCTGGCCAGCAATCAGGCTGTATGAGTGGATGGGGATGTCTAGGAGCTGGAGGCCCTGGCCCTGGGAATGAGCGAACTTTATTTTTTGATTTTATCTATACGTAGACTGTAGATTCTACTTTGTCTCATGACCAGACCGCATCCTTAGCGACGGTACTCTGCTGTTACTGACTCGTCGCACCGCTTCGACCGGCCCACGCCCTCCCCCGCACGTTAGGAGTGGGGAGAGTGAACTTCATTTATTGCATCCGACCTATCTAGATCACGTCAAATACCCCTCCAGCTTAGTACCACTTCCAACTTATCCAGAGACATTGCTATGCCGTTTCTTCCTATAAGGTATCCCAGGAACTCCACTTCTTGGGCCTGCCTGTCACGAATCTGGCGCGACAGGCTCCTTGGCGCTGGAGCCGGTGCCACTCTCACCCTTGTCGCCCTGTGGCTCGTCCTTGTTTCCGCTGCCGCAGCCGCGGTCATCCTCCGTGCTTAGGCGCCTCGACCGATCTCCGCCCTATCGCTCCGGTAGCGATATCCCCGACCGCTGGCCAGTCTAGACCTCTCTCCTTTGTCTCCGTTATGTTACTTGTACGTCCTTTCTCCTGTCTGCTAGGTTTGTTGTCTTCCATTGATTAAGCTTGCGCGTCCTTCTCCCATGTTCGTTACGAGTATTGTTTTCCCTTGATTAAGTTGTACGTCAGTCTTCCTTTCCTTTACTGTTACTGCTTGCGCGTCCTTTCTCCTGTTGCCGTGAGTAGAGTGTTGGCCACATGGCGGCTGAGTGCGATCATGGGTTTTCCTTGGGCACGGCGATCGAGTCATGATGTTAGATGGAGGAACTGTGTCAGTCTTGCAGGCAAGCTGTGATTCCACAGAGGGAAGGAAAAGTATAAAGGAAGGGCGCGGTAGCTAGTCTGGAGATTCTTCTCCATGCAATCTAGTATCTCTCTCCACAGACCTACCTCTCTATCCCCGTGACCGGCGCTGCGACCACCACTACCCCAAGAACAACAAGCCCACGCAAGGCATGTGAGAAGAGCCGCGAAGAGACCATGCCGGGCGTGACGGATACTGCGAGAACAACAAGCCCACGCAAGGCGTGTGAGAAGAGCCACGAAGAGAGCATGGCGGGCGTGACGGATACCGCCATAACAACGAGCCCACGCAAGGTGTGTGAGAAGAGCCACGAAGAGACATTGCCGGGTGTGACGGATACCGCGAGAACAACGAGCCCACGCAAGGCGTATGAGAAGAGCCACGAAGAGACCACGCCGGGCGTGATGGATACCGCGAGAACAACGAGCCCATGCAAGGCGTGTGAGAAGAGCCGCGAAGAGATCACGGCGGGCGTGATGGATACCGCAAGAACACCGAGCTCACGCAAGGCGTGCGAGTACGCCTGAAGTGTGAGTATGCCGGAAGTGTGAGTACACCAGAAGTGTGAGTAGGACCGCTCGCACTGCAGACCCCGCCTATGTTGCCTGTCGAGATAAACGGAGAAGTTGAGGCAGGATCTTGACACTAGGTTGTGTCTTCCCATCGACAGCTGACGTAGCAACACAGTGGCCTCTGAGGATAAAAACAGCAAGGATACCCTCACCCTCAGAGAATTCACGAGGGTCCTCGATGACTACCGATCCCCAAGCCCGGTAACCCAGGACCCGCGATCAAGGCCCCAGACGCCAGATTCACTAGAGCAAACCCAAAGAATGGGGGACGAAACAGGAGCAGGAGGGGCGGGACCCCACCTCCTCACCATGGAGATGTTACGAGAAATCCTCTCGGCCAGAGAGACACCCCGAAGCAGTTACCCAAAGCTCCGGGACCCCGAACCATTCGAAGGAGACAAAGCAAAGTTCAAAACATTCTTGGCCCAGTGCGAGCTCAAGTTTAGGCCAGAAGGAAACCAATTCAACGACAATGAAAAGAAAACAGGATATGCATCCTCCCTGCTACGGGGGGTAGCCTGGAATTGGGTGGAAACCTTCCCAAACCAGGAAGGAGGAATCAACCTGACATGAGAAGAACTAAAAACCAACATGAAGCACACCTTCGGCCAGATAGACGCCGAGGAAATAGCGTTCAAGAAATTCCAGAAGATCCAGTAGGGAAATCGGACAGCAGCCACCTACTGGGCCGAATTTCAGCGAATCAAAGCAGACCTCCCATACGCAGACAATGTATGCATTGCACGATTCTGAGACGGATTACACCCCGAGGTAAAAAGGCACCTAGTCATGAGCGAAAGCCCCGCCACAGTCTTGGTAGACTACGCCACTGCCGCCATCAAAACAGATAGCCGCCTATGCAACCTCGGAGTCATTAATCACCGACCTACCACCAACCCAGAAGCGCGCTTCCATGTCCACACAAAGGAGCCTGCGGCGACGCCTCCAAGAGACCCGATGGACCTCAATACCACCCGCCGATTCAAATTCGCAAGGGGAACGCCGAAACGATTCCCACGACGAGTAATCACTGGAGAATGTTACAACTGCAGAACGAAAGGACATTTCGCAAAAGAATGCCCCCAGCCCAGGAAAGAACGGGTTCCATGGAGAAGACCATACAGAGCCGTGGTAGACACCTTTGAGGAGACAACCGAAGAAGAACTGTCGGGAAACGACAACCCTCGGGAATAGGTGCCGACAACCACCACCCGTGGGAAACACCTGTTGTCATACCCGAAGAAGACCCCCCATACCTAATACGAACCGCCCGATACGACCGCAAGGAAAAAATTATGATCAAAGTACGAATCCAGGGGACAAACGGGAACGAATGCACCACTACAGCCTTGGTGGACAGTGGGGTATCAGAAAACTTCATCGATAAGGCCTAAGCTGAGGCCAGCGGAATACCTATGCAACAAAAAACAACGTCAAGACAAGTATTGACAGTCGACAGAAGTGAGGTCACCGGCGGGCCGGTAACCTATGACGCTCAGATCCACCTAACCATCAACCATCACGAGGAGGACATCCGGCTACACTGCATCATGATCGGGAACGCCCCGATCATGCTGGGACTCCCGTCGCTCAAACTCCATGTCCCAGTAATAGGATGGAAGAATCACACCGTGAAATTCCACTCCGAACACTGCACCGAGAAATGCCTACCCAGCTCACCAAGAGCCAACACAGTCCCAGAAGAAGAAGCCACAGAGCAATACTATGAGAAAACACCGGCAGAAGAATAGAACTGGGAAATCAGCAAAACAGACCCATGGGAGGTATGCCAGACAGTAATCGACAAAATAAAAGAGACCTCCAGGACGAGCAAGAAACCAATTCCGTCAGAATATCACGAATTCCTCAATGTATTCACTGAACAAGAACCAATGACACCCCCACCTCACCGCACGCAGGACCATCATATCCCACTGGAGGAAGGGAAAACACCCCCGTATGAGCCACTACGAGCCCTGAACAAAGACAAAATGAAGGCTCTGAGAGAATACCCAGAAATCAACGAAAAACAAGGATGGATCCGGGCATCCACCTCCCCGGCCGGAGCACCAATACATTTCGTCAAGAAAAAGGATGGAGGACTACACCTGTGTGTGGACTACCGGCAACTAAACGAAATCACGATCAAAGATTGGACACCGCTGCCACTGATCGGCGAGTCTCTCGATCAACTCTCCAGCACCACCATCTACACCAAACTCGATATACGAGATGCGTACTACAACCTCCGCATTGCAAAGGGTGACGAATGGAAGAGAGCGTTTTGAACTCGATATGGGCTATACGAGTATTGCGTCATGCCGTTCGGACTTACCAACACCCCAGCATCCTTTCAACGATGGATGAACAAGATCCTGAGTGACTATTTAGACATCTTCTGTGTGGCATATCTGGACGACATCCTGGTCTTCTCGCTCGACGAGGAAACACATCGAAAACATGTCCGCGCAGAACTCACACGAGTACGTGACACCGGACTAACACTGAAAGCATCCAAATGTGAATTCCTCGCCATGGAAACAGAATATCTGGGATATGTCATATCGCCAGAAGGGCTGAGAATGGACGAAGAAAAGATCTGAACAATCAGAGACTGGAAGAAGCCAACAAATGTCAAAGGGGTGCAGAGCTTCCTGGGTTTTGCCAACTTCTACCAAAGGTTCATCAGAGACTATAGCAAGATTACGACGCCCCTCTCATCCCTCACAAGGAAGGACAAGTTATGGGAATGGGGCGACAGGCAGCAGGAGGCGTTTGAGACACTAAAGGGAGCAATGATGACAGAACCGATATTGCAACACTTTGATCCGGAACAACCCGTCACCATCGAAACAGACACCTCAGACTGCGCCATAGGAGCAATCTGCTCACAACCCGACATAAAGGGAATCCTGCATCCTGTGGCATACTACTCGAGGAAACTCAAAGACCCAGAGTGTAATTACAACATCCACGATAAGGAGCTACTGGCGATAGTCAACGCACTACGAAAATGGGATACTTATTGTAAAACAATGGGACCAAAAATCATGATCCTCACCGACCACAAAAACCTCGAATACTGGGAAACAAAAAAAGATCTCAATTTGCAACAAGCCCGGTCGGGTGAGCGATTAGCTAACTATGACTTCGTGATTAAGTATCGACCCGGGAAATTGGCCGGCAAGCCAGACATCCTCACTAGAGAGTCAGGAGACTCTCCCTGGGAAGGGGATATGAAGCATCGACAGAACCACGGCCGAATCCTGTTACCCAAAGAAGCGTTCAAAGCACTCCAGGCCAATACAACAGAAACAATCAACCTGGAGATAGACAAGGAACTCCTAAATGAAATCCGAACACTAAGCACAGCAGATAAAGAGATCCAAGATATCCAGAGGAAAAAGGCAAGCGGGACCACCCCTGACGGAAAGATCGCGCTAGGGTTATGCGAGGAAAACAGCGGGTTGCTAATGTATGACGGCCTCATATGGGTCCCCGACAACGACACCCTACGACTACGTATATTAAGAGACCACCATGACGCGCAAGCCGCGGGACACCCAGGCCGAGCAAGAACCCTGGAACTTGTTAGCCGAAATTTCTACTGGCCAGGGCAACGAAAGTTCATCCACAGATATGTCAACCACTGTGACACCTGCCATCACATCAAGCCAATCCGACACGTGCCATTTGGACTGCTAAAGCCACTCGAACTCCCACACCGACCATGGGGCACGATATCAATGGACTTTATCACCGCGCTGCCGACGAGCAACGGAAAAGACGCGTTATGGGTAATAATCGATCGCCTCACAAACATGGGACATTTCGTCACCTGCCAGGGCACCATGCACCCCAAAGACCAAGCAGACCACTTCCTCCGACAAGGTATAAGACCCCACGGACTGCCAAGCAGTATTGTATCAGACAGAGGGTCCCTGTTTACCTCACTCTTCTGGAAACGAGTAATGGAAGCACTTGGGATATCACGCAACCTCAGCACAGCCTGCCACCCATAAACGGATGGACAAACGGAAAGAGCCAATGCCACCCTCGAGCAGTATCTGCGGGCATACTGCAATTACCAGCAGGACGACTGGGAAAGGTTGTTGCCAATTGCCGAATTCTGCTACAACAACACACAAACCGGAACCACAAAAATAACCCCCTTCTTTGCCAACTATGGATATCACCCTCGTTTCCTGCCAGACCTCGGCACCCAGAACGATGAGACCCTGAAAGTGTCGGAATATGTCGCAGCATTAAGTAGGTTGCTGAAAAACTTCGAGCAGAGATCAAAGAAGCCCAAATGTCTCAAGCAGAGCAAGCCAACAAAGCACAACATCCGGACCTGGTACTGAACCCAGGCGACAGGGTCTGGCTACGACGGAAACACATCCGGACAACCCGACCATCGAACAAACTGGACCACAAGCAGATAGGCCCGTACACCATCCTCGAGAAGGTAGGCACAAGAGCATATAAACTAGACCTACCGGCCACTGTTAGGATCCACCCAGTTTTCCACATCAGCCTCCTCAAACCCACAGCCAGCACCGAACCCATCCCGGGACACCAACAAACACCGCCACCACCTGTGATCATCCAAGAACAGCAAGAGCGGGAAGTAGAGAAAATCCTCGACTCCCGACGCCATAGAAACCAGATCCAGTATCGAGTCAAGTGGACCGGTTTCCATGACCCTGATTGTACCTGGTATCCCGCCCGCAACTTTGAGAACTCACCCGACCTCGTCCGCCAGTTCCACGAGGAATACCCTGACAAACCCGCACCCCAACTCTAAAAACCCGATATGTCCACCACCGCCACTGTCGACACCAACGAAGGCTGGACCTTCGCTGGCCGTAGCCAGACCTCGGAGTTTCCCATCACAACCTCCGCCGATAACGAACAAACCGAACTACCCACCAACGAACCTAACAATGACTGGGGCATTGCCGCCACCACGACCGACGGATGGGGCACCCCTCCAGCCGCACCTTCGCCCCCGCTGTCCGCCGCAGGACAGCCCCATACGAACGACCACGCATCCCTGCATTGGATGGCCTGCTATGATGACTACTGCAACACCCACCGCCAGAGCAAGCACAACAACTACTACCCACACCGAAGCCACCGCCGCTGAGTGACAAACTGCGACTGCCCGCTCGCACACCCTAACGAACTACTCAAAGTAACCCGCGAACGACGTCTCAACCCCGTCAAAGCATGCGCGGACTAGCACCGAGGAAAGTGGGTCTGCCCCGAATGCCGGTTCCTTGTGAACATGGAAAACCACCACCTCCGCTGTAGCGCTGCAGCCCCACGTGAAACCCCTTGGCGGACATCACGCCACCACAGGAAGATCAGGAAAACATAAACCCCGCGGCCGCGACTGCGGCACTACAGGACGAGCAACTCGCCCTCCCGGGGGAAATCGTCACCATGATACATCAAATAACCACCCGGGACGTCCACCGCAATCATGTCGTACACCGGACGGTTGCCCAGCGGATGAACGAGTTCCACTACGCAGACCAACAGCAACTCCAGCGGATGACCAACACCCTGGGAGCCATCATCACCGAACAACAGCGAATGAACGAACAACTCCAAGCCTGGCAGCAGGCTAGCCGGCCTGTCCGCATCTACTGCACCCTCATCCGCCGCCGGACCCTGACGACCCGTCATGACCTCGCCGGAGCTTCGGTCTGGACAGGGGATGTACTGTCACGAACCTGGCGTGACAGGCTCCTTGGCGCCGGCACCGGTGCCACTGTCACCCTTGTCGCCCTGTGGCTCGTCCTCGTTTCCGCTGCCGCAGCCACGGTCATCCTCCGCGCTTAGGCGCCTTGACCGATCTCTGCCATATCGCTCGGGTAGCGATATCCCCGACCGCTGGCCGGTCTAGACCTCTCTCCTTCGTCTCCGTTATGTTACTTGCGCGTCCTTTCTCCTGTCCGCTACGTTTGTTGTCTCCCATTGATTGAGCTTGCGCATTCTTCTTCCATGTTCGTTACGAGTATTGTTTTCCCTTGATTAAGTTGTACGTCAGTCTTCCTTTCCTTTACTGTTACTGCTTGCGCGTCCTTTCTCCTGTTGGCGCGAGTAGAGTGTTGGCCGCACGGCAGCCGAGTGCGATCATGTGTTTTCCTTGGGCACGGCGATCGAGTCATGATGTTAGACGGAGGAACTGTGTCAGTCTTGCGGGGAAGCTGTGATTCCACAGAGGGAAGGAAAAGTATAAAGGAAGGGCGCGGTAGCTAGTCTGGAGATTCTTCTCCACGCAATCTATTATCTCTCTCCACAGACCTACCTCTCTATCCCCGTGACCGGCGCTGCGACCACCACTCCCCGAGAACAACGAGCCCACGCAAGGCATGTGAGAAGAACCGCGAAGAGACCACGCCAGGCGTGACGGATACCGCGAGAACAACGAGCCCACGCAAGGCGTATGAGAAGAGCCGCGAAGAGACCACACCGGGCGTAACGGATACCGCGAGAACAACGAGCCCACGCAAGGCGTGTGAGAAGAGCCGTGAAGAGACCATGCCGGGCGTGACGGATACCGTGAGAACAACGAGCCCACGCAAGGCGTGTGAGAAGAGCCGCGAAGAGACCACACCGGGTGTGACGGATACCGCGAGAACAACGAGCCCACGCAAGGCGTGTGAGAAGAGCCGCGAAGAGACCACGCCGGGCGTGACGGATACCGCGAGAACACCGAGCTCACGCAAGGCGTGCGAGTACGCCTGAAGTGTGAGTACGCCGGAAGTGTGAGTACACCGGAAGTGTGAGTAGGACCGCTCGCGCTGCACACCCCGCCTACGTTGCCTGTCGAGACAAACGGAGAAGTCGAAGCAGGATCTTGACACTGCCATACGCACTTTTCCGGGGATACTGCCAGTCCGTTGGTTTGTAGTCTTGTCAGGACTTCGTGAACCATTTGGTCATGTTCTTCCAATGTTTTGGCGTAAATCAGGATGTCGTCCATGTAGGCTACCAGTCCTAGGTCGATCAAGTCCGAGAATACGTGATTCATCATGTCTTGGAATGTGGATGGCGCGTTGGTGAGTCCAAACGGCATGACCTGAAATTCGTATAGGCCGTACAGGGTTCGGAAGGTGGTTTTCCATTCGTCCCCTTCTCTGATGCGGATGAGGTTGAACCCATTTTTGAGGTCCATTTTTGTAAACCATTGGGCTCCTTGCACCCGATCCTGAAGTTCTTGCATTAGCGGGAGGGGGTATCGGTTAGGAACGGTGATCCTGTTCAGGGCGCAGTAGTCGACGCATAGCCGGAGGCCGCGTCCTTTGGGTTTTGGTACGAACAGGATGGGCGATCCTGCGGGGGACGTGAATCGACGTATTTTTCCTGTTCGCAGCATCTCTTTTAACCATTCCCTTAGTGCTGCTAGTTCTTCCTCTGACAAGGGGTAGATTGGTCCCCACGGCGCCGTTTCTCCTTCCTTGAGTTCGATTTTGCAGTCATAGCTCTGATGTTTGGGAAGAGCGTCGGCCGCCTTTTTTCCCAAGATGGCTAAGTGGCTGCGAAATTTTTTCGGTACATTTTCCAATGTTTCCTCTTCTTCTTGTTTAACCGCTGACACGTATCCCACTATTCTTGCCTCCGGCTCTGTTGCCACCGCTTCGTCTCAGGATAACGAGAAGTCGGCTGTTTCGAATCAGGTGCACTGCTTCAGGCAGCCAGGGCTGCTGAAGCGCATTTCGGGCGAGTCCCAGGCCCCTTGTGGGGGGTGTTTGGCGATCCACCAGAAGGGAAGGAACAGGTCTACTCCAACTTCGATGGGGGATACTTCAAAGGCTTCCCTGCTGAAATGGTGTCGGTACTGCAGGATCATCGGCTCGGTGTATTTTTCGCCGGTGCCTTTGACGGTCTGCCCAATGTAGTTCTTGATACTGAAGGGCTGCTTATGTTCCTTGGTCCTCATGTTGGTTCCCTGGATTAGTTGCTGACTGATAAGAGGTACCGAGCAGCCTGTATCTAGAAGAACCTGGACCCTCCGTTGCTTGTCCCCCCAGTGGAGCAACATGGTCACTATCGGGCAGGTTCCACTCGCTGGTTTGTCCGGCGTGGTTCCCCGCTTCGCCCGGCGTTCCCGCTGTCCCTCATCTTGGGACTTCCTTTTTCTTTGATTGCCGCAAACTATCGGGAAAGGCTTCAGCTGCGGCTGGTCCGGCCTTCTTAAAAATCCTCCTCCTCGCTTTCCCATAGAGGCCCGAGGTCTGCTTCCATGACATCCACTGCCGCCGTTTTTTGTACTTTCGGCGGTGGTTCGGGGTGGTCTGTTTCCTCAGGTTCCTGTTGCCGTTTTACTCCGGCCGATACCTTCCATAGTGCCTTCGGAAGGTTGGTACCCTTCACTGTTGTTGCAGCGTAGTACTGGGCTGCCCAATGGCCGCTTCTTCCACAGCGGTGGCAGCCCCTTGTTCCGGAGTGCTCCCTCTTCTCACTAGGTGGGACCCCCTCGAATGCCGCGCTTTCTGAGGACCATTGCTCCTTGCCTCCGTACTCATTTCGGATCGCTCTTTAAATGTCACGCCGACTCTTTGGCCGTCCGCCCTCAGGCTGACTCGGGAAGCGCAATACCTCGGTATTACACAGCAGCGTCTCTCCTCGTCCGAGGGAGATAGGGTTGATTGGGACGTGGCACTGATTGATAGGTATGGACCCAGAAGATCTTCGATCCGAGCGCTTGCGAACAATCTTTGTTTGCACCCCCTTGTAGGCGTCGTCACCCTTGTGCTCCTGATCGAAGCCCTTACTGGCTAAATGGTTCTCAGGTGCATCTGGGGTCGCAATCTATGAGTCTAGATGCTTCCAGGAATGTCTGGTGACGTCGGTACAAGTGCCGCAGCAATCGCAGTTAACTGAAGAATACGTCTCTGTAACTTAACAAGTTAAGGTCTGATCTTCTTCAAACAACTGACAGATGGTCTGGCTCCCCTCATATACCCACCGGACCCGTTCCGCCTCGCGCGTCCTGCTCGACCGCTCGTGAGTTATATTGTACCCAGAAAAAGTTGACATTTTTGCTGGTATACGGCAACTAGTAGCTTTTAGTATGGGTCTCGCGGAGGATAACCTTGACACCTCCCAGGGATGTGACCAGACCCCCGCCTGAGGCTGCCACTCATCCCCTTTCCCTTTGGTAACCTTGAGTTACCACCTGGCTGCTGTTGGATCGGTAATACTCCTCTTTTTCAGAGCTCGCCCCAGCCCGTGACATACACTCATGAAATCTCACTCGGCCTCAATCCTCAGATTGAGTCCGGCTAGTCATACTAATTGCATGTCTTGGGGTGTCACCAGCGCACTGGGTGTAACAGCTGTCATCTCCGGTCGCCCATTATTCTGACACTTCCCTCGTACGGAAGATGTAAAGGAACGCAGGAGAGAAAGAGAAAATGAAACGATCCTCGAATGCCTCGTTAAAAACTCATAACCGTGTAAAAAACCTCCTGGGAAAACCACGGACATAGGAGAAAGAGTGCATCCACCAAAGAAAGAAAGGAGAGGGAAAGAAAACCTGTTCAACCACCTGCCAGTGCTTCACCGGAAGCTTCCCCTAGATACCAGGCCGATTCCCGGGCCGATCCATAAGAAAATCTGCCCATTGTCAGCATTGAGCGTACATAGCAACTCCATCATAAGGCATGCGCGACTGCTCCGGTATGGGGACGCCACAGTAGCCCCCGTATTCCCAAGCGCGCACAGCAATCGCATCTTTGAGAGTGCACGGCAGCTCCGGTGTGGGGTGCCGCAGCAACTCCAGCATCACCAAGCACGTACATCAGCTCCACATCCTTGAGAGTGCACGGCAGCTCCGGTGTGGGGTGCCACAGCAGCTCCAGCATCACCAAGCGCGTACATCAGCTCCCCGAGCGCGCGCGTCAGCTCCGGTGTGGGGCGCCGCATCTGCTCCGTCATCACCAAGCACGCACACAGCTCCCCGAGCGCGCACGTGGGGTGCCGCAGCAACTCCGTCATCACCGAGCGCGCACACAGCTCCGCCTCCTCGAGAGTGCACGGCAGCTCCGGTGTGGGGTGCCGCAGCAGCTCCAGCATCACCAAGCGCATACATCAGCTCCCCGAGCGCGTACGTCAACTCCAGTGTGGGGTGCCGCAGCAACTCCGTCATCACCAAGTGCGCACGCAGCTCCCCCGAAGGTTTGTATTTGAAAACGCGAGAGAATCGGCGAGAGAATCTGAGAGAGAATCAACGAGAGAAACAACGAGTGAATCGGCGAGCGAATCCAGCGAGCGAATCCGGCGAGAGAATTCGGCGAGGGAATCGGCGAGAGAATATGCGAGAGAATCAACGAGAGAAACAGCGAGAGAATCGGTGAGAGGATCGGCGAGAGAAACAACGAGTGAATCGGCGAGCGAATCCAGCGAGCGAATCCGGCGAGCGAATCCGGCAAGAATCCGGCGAGAGAATCAGCGAGAGAATCGGCGAGAGTATCGGCGAGAGAATCGGCGAGAGAAACAACGAGAGAATCGGCGAGCGAATCCAGCGAGCTAATCCGGCGAGAGAATTCGGCGAGGGAATTCGGCGAGAGAATCAGCGAGTGAAACAACGGGAGAAAGCGCGAGAGAAGCGACGAGTGAATCTGCGAGAGAAACAGCGAGAGAAACAGCGAGAGAAACAGCGAGAGAAACAGCGAGAGATACAGCGCGAGAAACAGCGAGAGAATCGGCGAGCGAATCCGGCGAGCGACTCCGGCGAGCGAATCTGCCGAGCGAATCCAGCAAGTGAATCCAGCAAGAGAATCAGGAAGAGAATCAGGAAGAAAATCGGTGACAGAATCGACGAGAGCGTCGACTCGCGAATACTGCGAGTGAATCCCTTGAGAGAATCTTGCAAGAGAATCAGAAAGAGCATCGGCGAGAGAATCAGCGAAAGAATCCACTGAGAGAATCGAGCAGCAGCTACTAGGGAATCCAACAAGAGACGTCATTTCCGTCTGTGCTGTGATTGCTTGTTGTCGGCTTGCCTCACCAATCCGGCTGCAAGAATTGAGTTTTGCTGGACTACTGGATGAGTCACTAGCCAGCAGTGACGGATAGTCTTTTATCAACCGTCACCACTTCTTCCTCTTCTTCTTCTTTCTTCTTTACACGACAACATCCATATTCCCGAGAACACCAACAATCGCCATCACGTTTTGCCACTTGCCTGACCCCACATCCGGTCAACCCTGTTTTCGGATTCGCTCACTCTCGGTCCGCGGGATTTTCTCGGTGATTTTCTCAATAATTCTTTCGCTGGATTCTCTCGCTGATTCTTTTTCTCGATTCCCTCGCTGAATTATCTAACTAGATTCTCTCGCTGATTCTTTCGCTGGATTCTCTCGCGGATTCTCTTGCTGGATTCGGTCGCTGGATTTTCTCGCCGGATTCAGTCGCCGAATTCACTCGTCGGATTCACTGGGTGGATTCGCTCACCAAATTCGTTCGCTGGATACGCTTGGTGGATTCGCTGGTAGGATTCTCTCGACGATTCTCTCGTTGATTCTCTCGCCGATTCTCTCGTTGATTCTCTCGCATATTCTCTCGCCGATTCCCTCGCCGAATTCTCTCGCCGGATTCGCTCGCTGGATTCGCTCGCCGATTCACTCGTTGTTTCTCTCGTTGATTCTCTCTCAG
>Ga0307508_10001082_pt1 | contig 31518 bp, 44 predicted proteins | sample 9_EM_MG_FD_203089 | JGI IMG/M metagenome (GOLD analysis project Ga0307508, IMG submission 203089) | Populus trichocarpa ectomycorrhiza microbial communities from riparian zone in the Pacific Northwest, United States - 9_EM | ecosystem: Host-associated > Plants > Roots > Unclassified | place...
CGAACCGTACCTGAATCGTTTCGCAATTACCGTCGGCGTTCTCAAAAACAAACCTTCGGAGGAGCATACCGTGGATGCTGTTACTGTAGCCCTTATCGAGGAAGAGACATCGCTCGCACGGAGGAACAACCAAGTTGGTTCAAACCTCAACATCGCAGGCACTACCCGTCAAGCACTCGCAGCAAGAACTCAGCACGGCAAGCGACGGGGCTATGGTGGTTACGGCAATCGGAAGCCATACAGAAGGCCTAGCAATTCACGGCTACGATGCTTTTACTGCACAAAATGACACTAGGAAAGTGACTGCCGGGTGAAGCAAGAGGCAGAGAGGCTCAAAGAAGAAATGAGCTCTCAGCGACCCTCCGTACAAACTGCCCAGGTGAACTTCGGGGACTGCCCGAGTGAGGTTGTGGTCCACAGCTTATAGCCGATTGCAGGCATGTATTCTGAGCCCCAAAATGTTTGGGCGGAGCTGTGTGCGCGCTTGGTGATGCTGGAGCTGCTGTGGCGTCCCATACCGCAGCTGCTGTCCGCGCTTGATGTTGATGGAGCTACTGTGTACGCGCTCGGTGATGCTGGAGCTGCTGAGGCGCCCCATACCGGAGCTGCTGTCCGCGCTTGATGTTGATGGAGCTGCTGTGTATGCGCTCGGTGATGCTGGAGCTGCAGAGGCGCCCCATACCGGAGCTGCTGTCTGCGCTTGATGTTGATGGAACTGCTGTGCGCGCTCGGTGATGCCGGAGCTGCCATGGCGCCCCATACTGGAGCTGCTGTGTACTCTCAATGCTGACAAATGGACAGATTATCCAACGGATCGGCCTGCGAATCGGCCTGGTATCGAGGGGAACCTTCCGGTGAAGCACATGCAGGTGGTTAAACAGGTTTCTTTCCCTCTCCTTTCTTTCTTTGGTGGATGCACTCTTTCTCCTATGTCCGTGGTTTTTCCATGAGGTTTTATTACACGGTTATGAGTTTTATTGAGGCATCCGAGGATATGAGTTTCACTGTTTTTTTCTTTTCTCTGCAACTGTTTGTTGCTATACTGGCGGATTCGTTTTCTCCTTCTCTCCTGCATTCTTTTGCATCTTCCGTGTGAGGGGAAGTGTCAGAATAATGGGCGCCCGGAGATGACGGACAAGAGGCAACATGTCCGGAGATGACAGCAGCCTAGTCTCCGAGCACCGGCTCGGGAGACAGTCTTCCGTCATTACCCCTTGGCGAGCCCCTCAGGCGCGTTGTATATAGAGAGAATGTTTTTCCTTCGACGTTGTATCAATCAATCAGTTCACTATCTTCGTCTCTATCGATCCCTATATTCCAACAATTCCATGTTGCGAAGTTCGCATCTTGTCGGATAGCTGAAGCTTGGGAATGAGGCTCAAAGGGATTGGAGCTTGAAATCGACAGTGCAGGGATGAGCTGAAGAAGCGAGGCGCAAGGTGTCAGGCACACGCCGCCTGGAAAATCGCCAAGAAAAGGATATGATGAAGATGTCTGTTCTTTCGAGTAAAAAACGAGAACCTCTAAACTTATCCCTAGCGTATCCGCCACCCTAGTCAGCCGCCTTGGCGGATGCTCCTTTCCCCACGTGACACAAGGCGGTAGGTAGATACGATAAGTGCGATTATCGGTGGGTAGCGGATTGGCAGATCGTTCAATCCGGGCTCATGACCTGTTGGAATATAGGGATCGATAGAGGTGAAGTTGGTGAATTAATTGATTGATACAACTTCGAAGGAGGAACACTATCTCTACATACAACGGGCCTGAGGGACTCGCCAAGGGGAAAAGACGGAAGACTGTCCCCCGAGCCGGTGCTCGGGGGACTTGGGTAGCTGCCATCTCCGGACGCCGTCTCCGATCCGTCATCTCTGAACGCCCATTACTCTGACAATTATTTTCTGGATTCGGTTAGTGGACACTATGGACACCCTCGTTGGGTTGCGTAGTGCCAAGCCCTGGCGAGCCGGATGGCTAGTATAACTGTAGCATCCTGAACTTCTCTCTTCTTCCCTCAACCTCCTCCTTTACAACAACAACCGACATCACTGTCCTCTCTGTCACGTCCGTCACCACCACTACATCTCAACCTATCTCGTGCTCGCCGCTGCGTCTACCACAAAGCCACGTCATGCCTAACAGTGATCGTAAGGAGGATATGTCAGCAGCCGCCGCACACGGACAACTTCCAACCGTTCAGTCTATTGAAAAGTGGACAGCAGTGGAGTTGCTCACCTTCATACTATCACAAAACATTCTGCAGAATGACGAGAGTCGGGAGAGATTCAAGTAGGCGCATGGCGGCGGTTCAAGACATTGCTACGGAGTACATGGGATATCTGATTGGAGAGGCAAAAGCAGAAGCTAGCCTGAGGTACGCCCGCGAGATGTACCAGTTCCTTATTAGGCAGCCCGAGACCAGGACATCCGCCAGTTGGGTGTTCAAGGCTGGCGTGCACCCTGTTTTCCAGGGAGGTGGGCGGTTCCAAGCAACATACCAAGGAGGAGGGAGAGCAGTTGAAGTCGAGACGGGCGTCCAGCCTTACCGCACGTTCAGTAAGCTTTCGGAACTCGGTAGGCAGCTACGGGAAGATGCTGGCTCCTCCAATGTCAATCCGGACTTCATGGGCGTGCACTTCCGGCCACAACAAATGAATCTTGACTCGCTGGACTCCTTGGTGGTGGTGAACAATTCACCCTCCCGCAAAACACCAACGCCAATGCTAGTGTTATTCTAAATCACACTGAGCATTTCCCACCCGGTGAAGGAGCATTGGCTTGCAAGCATTTAGAAGGCGATGACTGAGAATCTTCAGCGAACGACTCCCATACTCGTGTTCGTCGTACCGGCCGAAGTCGCAACAAAGTTCCGAAGGCAAACCGTTAAACCCTCGGACGGCGCAACCAATGCTCTGAGCGCCATGCTTGAGCAAGGCCTATATATACCACGAATGGGGTGATCGACGTATGTTTCCGAAATCAGGTTGCTACAAAATTGTTCGGCATCCCCACGTGGTTGAACGTGCGGCGTCAACGATTCGCGTAGTTCAATTATAAGAATTAGAGACGTATTCTGAATTCCTCGGATACGCGTATCACGGATCTCCCGGACAAGCACATTACGGACCCCGAGGATGAGTGGCATATGGCCGATCCTCCGGACGAGTGGCATACAACGTGGGGGCCGGGCAAGTCTCGGACAACCTGGGAAACACCGGGATTGCGTCGGACGCGTGTCCATACCAAACGACACCAAACATACCGTACGTACCAGGGCATCCCGGGCCTCAACCCCATTCGAGCGCGCGCACTCAGGTCTCTGTGGGCCAATGGAACACGGCATCGGAGGAGCTCAATGCTACATCACCTGTATTGACGATTGCACGAGAAATATTGGGGTGTATTTCCCGATCACAAAAACCACGGAAGAAATATCGGCCAAGTTTCGTCACTATCAGGCCTGGGTCGAAACCCAAGGATTCCAAATCAAACGATTTCGTAGCGACAACGGATACGGAGAATACAGCAATTCAGGGTACCTAGAATTGCTGGGAGGAAACCGAATCACTTTGGCACCCTCCCCCTCCGTACACCGAAAACAAGAATGGAGCGGCCAAGCGAGTGACCCCGACACTGAATACAAATGCACAAATTATGATGTTTGATGCCAACGTACAGATAAAATTCTGGCCCGAAGCCATAAGGACGGCGTGCTACCCAGCCGAAGCGTTACGGTTACCTTTAAGCACACCCGCAGCTCTGGGTACCACAGGTGGTTGTGGATATCGATATCGATCTTCGAGAACGATGGTAATCCAAGATTGATTGCTACCGTATTGGAGAATCCGGCCTCCATTCACAGCCCCATCACCGAGAGGACGAGGTAAGTTCAGCTCCTGCTAAAAAAATATTTACCCTACAGAAAAGGAAAAAAACACGAAGCCAAAAAAATTACATACTCACAGGTTCCGAACACGTCCCGCAGACGAATACTGCACAAAATCCCCCACTAAATTCAGATGCAACACGCGCGGTGGCTCTCACATTAAAAAATCCCACCCAGCGAGAAGGAAAGAAAAAAAACCAAGGTGGAAAAAAGTAGGGGGAAAGACGGAATAAAACCCATCGACACCCAAAACCCGAATGCGGGGCCGAATTATGAAATGGCGGGGGAAAGGAGAGGTAAAGGAGTGCTGGAAGAAAGTCCTGTGAGTGTAGTCAAACGGAAGGATATAAAAATTGTTATTCAAAGAAATATTTCCTCGATCAGTATCAAACCGAAGTTATTGCCCCAACCTATAGAGGGAGATCGCTGAATCGTCTCCACAACCTCTTATTGTCCCTTGCGTGCCTCACCGCCGATGTGCTGGTAAGCAGCTACTCGTGGTCCTAGAACCATTCTGCATCGTGTGTTGAGGGACAGCGAACGCCGTCCGCCCGCAAGAGTGACGAGCTCTTGTGTCGGCTATTTCTGACTGCCTGCAGCCGATCCGATGGCGTGCCATAGATCGAAACGGATGGTGGACTGCGTCGGCCCCCTTTCCTGACCACTGCAGGAGCGCGCCCGCCACCCCTCACCCACCCCTCGCGGACCCCCTTCTGTGACCGCTGCGGTCCTGTTCCCCGCCCTCGTCTCCTCCGTCGTCTCCTTCTTCCGCCGCTCCATCCTCGTGAGAGCCCAAACTGCGACTGTTACCACCGGAGCCCTTGCTGCTGGTTCCATCGAGGCTGTCCCTCCCCTGCCCTTGCAGCTGTTGCGGGCCCATCTGTGCTTCTTCCCCTTCTCTCTGTTGTACCACGCCTTGTACTTCTCCAAGCGCTTCACCAGTGATTCCCTTCGTTGGCCAGCTCCCTCTTGGTGCATGCTGAGAAGTCGGCATTCCTCAGGCCGATAGCCTTCCACCTATCTCTGCTGCTGCGCTTCTCCAAGCCGCCTCGCCCCGGCCGCCCACTGGGATAGCAGATTGTGCTCAATGCCTTTGATCCGCTTCTCAAGGCGGTCGGCGTCGCTGTGGACAGCCAAGTTGACGTTATCGGCCGGCGGGGAGGACGCACGCCGGACTTCTGCAGCTCCTCCGCGAGAGAGATTGTCTGTATTGGCGTGTTGCGGATGCGCGCCATGCGGGTGGGAGCTGGGGGTACGTTCTTCGAGGGAGAGTCGAGGAGTTCGGTGGCTGGAGGATCAGGCAGTTTTTTTTTTGTTTAATTATAATCGCATTCAACCTATATAGATCATGGCGGTGTACATTTTGCCCAGTTTTCCGGTCCGCAGTCCGCGCGGAAGCGGCTCATTGCGAGATCCCCCTTTGCCCTCCGCCCAGGCCTGTCCCAAGAGAAAGTAGACCCCTCCACGGAGATTAACAAAGGAGAGAACACAAGAAACCCACGATCCATCCCCTACTCCTGGCCTGCCAATGCCATGAATGGGGGGGTGGGAAGGAACAGCGGAAGTTCCTCCCACTCCACCCGCTCCTCTTCCCCCTCCCGGCGCTCCCGGAGCTCCCACTCAGACGCCTCACTTCCTGCGTCGCCTTCCTCTCCCGACGGCAGCACCACCCTCCACACGTCCCTTAAGGAGAGAAAGGGAGGATCAGGCAGTGGGCTCCGGCTGGACGTAAGAGGCACTCGTATGTGTCGCGCCGGACGAGTCGCATTTAGATATCGCCACTCACTACCGCCTTTGCATCAGCGCACAGCTCGTGTGCTGCCCCAGCGAGGGGAATTGGAGAATGAATACGGATATCCACGTTCGGGATCGTCTAACCACTCTTCGTATTCGCCCCTCTTCCCCATGCCATGGCTTCGCAGTTCTCTCCCCTCGTCTATCCCTACCAACACTTGCTGCCGTCACGCCTCATGTCTGCCTCATCTTCTGCTGCTACTGCTCGACCTCTCTATCGTTGTCCGTCGCAGTGTAAGTGGCAGAAGTGCAGGAAGCAATTGAACGGAGCAATTATCATAGGTCATGTTCATCCCTTCAGCTTGGCAGCTCGCTTTAGTTGGGGAGGTGAGCCGCGTCGCCGGTGCTATTACTGGCACCTCCGATTGAAGTTGGGCCGTGGCATGGTCTGGCGCGAGTGCGGCGTGGCAAGGAGGTTAGGTGAGGCATGGTGAGGGCGAGGGTGCGAATGATCGAGATGAGGTGCATATAGAAATCGCTCTGCCAGCCACTTCGGTCCATGGGCGAATGGTGTGTTGTGTCGCCTCGCTCTGCGTATTGAGTATTTTTTTTTGTCACGCGGCCCGGCCCCGAGCAGGAGTGGATGTGTAACACGACAAGAGGTAGCACGAAAGGCCTAGCCGGCACGATTCGAGCTGTTTTGGACGGAATATCTCTGGAGGTGAACTGGGAGTTAGCCACGAACCGCAGCACAGCAGGGCGAGCGACCGGGGGAGGCAGCGCGCCTACATATCGCTCTCTTTGGCGGCAGGTCGGGCAGGTACGTGACGCAGTACGCAAAGGTTGCCTTCAGCTGCTTGTGCCGCCAAACAAGTCGGAGTATCTGCTGCCGCGCCGCCACATCAGTCAACTCGAGGCTAACCGAAACGTGAATTGTGCGGCCTGGCAACACACTCGGTCAGCAAAGAAGCCGCGCCGGCCAGAAGGGAATTCCGTCTTGGCGGTGTCCACCAGACTGTTCGAAGTCTCGTAGGCACTGGTAACTGGCGATGGCGGCATGGTCGACGACCAGCACTCGTCTGGCCCAGGATCCCTGAGTGTTGTCGCCCAGCTCCACCATGTAGTCCTCGAGGGTGGTCGGTGATGGTGGCGGTCTCCGTGGAGCTCGGCCGTCGTGGACGTCATCACGGCCGTGGTGTCCTGCTCTTCCTCCTTCTGTTGCTCGTCCTCCGGCACTGCATTCGGTTGGTTGGGAGTCCTGTTCGTGGCCGCAGGTGGATTGTACTGGGTTTCAGAGTGAAGCGAGATTTTGATAGACGGGCCGTTCTGTGTCAGTCCTGTGCCCCTGCTGCATGGATATTGTCAGAATAATGGGCGTCCGGAGATGACGGACCGGAGATGGCGTCCGGAGATGACGGACCGGAGGCGGCACGTCCGGAGATGACAGCAGCCGTAGTCTCCGAGCACCGGCTCGGGAGACAGTTTTCCATCCTTTCACCTTGGCGAGTCCCTCAGGAGCGTTGTATATAGAGAGAATGTTTTTCCTTCGACGTTGTATCAATCAATCAGTTCACTATCTTCGTCTCTATCGATCCCTATATTCCAACAGATATGCTGCTGTTGACCGCCCTCTTTCGGAGCCGGCATATCGGCACTTCTGCTGGACGATTGACCTCGCTGGATGCCCTATGGGAGGTAGGACGTACACAAGAAGGAACACGGATTGCCACTGGCCTGGGGAATGTGGGGTGGTGTCGTTTGTCGTCCTTTCTGCGGGTGACTGATATTCTATCCCTTGTTGTGATGGTGGTTGGTCGCGCCAGTGGTGTCGAAAATAGTGAAGAATAGAGAGAAAACCAGATGTATTAGGTTGTGTTAAGGAGGGAAGACAGTGGATCGCGAGAGAGAACGAAATAGGGTTAGAGGCTCGTGCCTTGTACCGCGAGTAAGCATCGAGCATCATCTTACAACAGGCGGGACTATTGCGAACCCCGTATGAACAACGTTGCGAGCGTGAAACGATTCTTGGAATTGCCGAACCTCTTGGCAAACACGGGGTGAAGGTAGCGGGTGCCGCACTTCTTCTACATCATGGATGTGGGGAAACAGGCGCCGCCTCCACCTGATTGCGACGGGCAGATGCGATGCGTCAGAGTGGCATCTCCGGGAGCGGAGAGCAAAAGACGGGGAGAGGATGGTGGAGGTCAGGGAGCAGGTTGTGAAGGGTGAGGAACAGCCGCCGTTTTATCCCACGCCCTCCTTCATGGAGTCGGGGGTAGTGGAGTAGGATTAGGGGCGGCTTTCTCCCTTGCAGTCTTCACTTACTTGGGACAGGCCGGGGCAGAGGGGAAAGAGCAGCTTGCAGCGGGCTGCTATCGCGCGAATAGAGGACGGGAACCGGTCAAAATGTACGCCGCCATAGCCGATATAGGCTGGATGGGAGCAATACAGTAATTATGTAGACAAAGAACAGTGATACAGTTCCGGGCTCCGCGGACCAGCCGCTGAGCAATAAAATAAACATGGGGAAACCATGACATCGCCTCCCACAAAAAACTGTACCCTTCTGGGAAGTACACGATCAACCTGTCCACACTTCGTTGTCTCTCCAGATAGCCAGAAAATCGGAGCCACGCCTTTGGACGCCGGAGGGTAAAAGGCGCACAACGGTATCTAGTTGGGCCTGTTGCTGCTCGAGGAAGGTTTCCTGCAGTGGAATGGGTGGGTCGGTCTTGCTGCTGGGTAAGTCCCCTTCCTCCGGAGCAGAGATTTGACTGTCATGGCGCGACATCGGCAGGATGGCGGCGTCAAGGATGCGGCTGAGGGTTCGTCAGCCGCGGCGTCACGGAGACCTTCTCGAACGAGCAGTGGCCCAGCGCCTCGGGACGAAATCCTACCAGGTTTGGTCAGAGACGTGGTAGCCTCTTCGGCGGAGGACACGGGGAACACGGGTGGGCGGTTAAACGTAGGTGGCGAGGGAGGACGTGGTGGTGGCAGTCGCGAGAAATAAACCCCGCGGCCGCTGGTGCCTGGTGTTGATCATAGCCAACTGCGGGTGTTTGTGGCAGTCTTCTGACTACGGACACAAGATGAGTGCTGCGTAATTGGAGACTTGTGGGGACTTACGAGAATGTGGTTGTTGCGTCGATCGTCAGTTACGGGCAGAGCAAGGGTGGAGCACGAGTTTGGCTGAATTCTCCCCACCAACGCCGGATACAGGTGCAGAGGTCCTAGAGGACAAAGATAGGAAAGGCCGGGTTAGCCCTGCCGATGGCGATGGCGTGGCGCAGCCGTCAGGTGGAGATGGAGGTGGTGGTGGTGGTGTAAAGTAGCGGGGAATGAAGCAAATGACCGCAGGGATGTCCGAATTTGTCTTGGCGTCCAGCTTCACCGAATTGGATGGCGATCTTGGCATCCTGGGTGCTGGCCCCGCGGATATACCCGCGGTTCTGGTGCCTTAGCGGAGACCGGGTAACCAAGCGAAAGCAGATGCAGCAGCGCTCAATCGTGGGGTGGAGAGGTAGGAGGAGGAGGTGGTTGACGGTGCTTGGTCGTGGCTGGTTGTCGGTCTTCCCTCTTGACAACAACATTCTACAAATCTGACCCCCATCAACACTACATCCACCAAAGTGACTCCCGCCTCTATCGTAGCTCCTTCTTCGCCGGAACGCCACCAGCTGCCTTCGTACCTGCCAGCCTGGCAAGGCAGGACTCCTCGCTGGAATCCACCTTCTCCTGCCGCGTTGGGATGCTGGTTGGTTGATATGACCCTTTTCGATGTCCCAGTCCATCCAGCCACCGGTCAACTACTGCCTGCAGCTTTGGGTGCTTTTCTTGAACGCCTCTGTACAGCGAGCAATTCATGGCGTCATATATGGGATACCACTCTGTCGAGGTGGGCTCTTCGCGTTTAGCCGGTCCTCACAAAAGCACCTACAGATGTCTGTAGTATCGATTCCGCCATCCATCGCCGATTGTGTAGCTGATCGAATGCTTTGGGCGACATGTAGATTGACTACCTACATGCATACCGCTGGAGAGACTGGACTTGAACGACCAGATATGGCGCACTGCAAAGCCAGGAAGTACAGCTGATCAACACTACCACACAGACGCGAACACTCTCCAACCGCCGGCGACACCAGCATCTTGCACTCGGGCGAGCTCAGCGGGGAATGGTTTTCGGTTCATTCGGAGATGTACACAGCTTGCTGGACAGCACTCGTTTGTTTCACTTTTCCATCAGCAAAAAAATAGAAAGTTGTAGTATAACTATTGCTTTTTTTACATATGAGCCATAAATTTGAACTAACATTTCTCGAGGTTTCAGCTAAAAATAAACAACTTTTTTTTCTTCCAAATCCTTACGGGAGCAAAATATAACTTCTCCTCTTACGGGAGTTAGCGATGCTTACGGGAGCTACAGGAGCACCAGGAGCAGTTTTCGATTTTTTGCTGATGTCGTCAGATTGCACGATGGTTTCACCCACGTTTAGCTCGTCGGATGGCTACTTTTGCTACTCTATCCTTATATCGTCGCGTGCTTTCAATGGTAAGTGCAAAATTGGTTCCCATCACCAAACTTCCTCGTTCGAACAGGCGCGGCCGTAGTATCCGGTAACGAGAAAACACGCCCATGTTAGTTGCAGCATCAGAGACTGCGAATCTGCATACTGGGCGTTGCGTAAAGCAATGCCGGCATCAAGTTGTAGAGAACAGCAGAGAGAGTGACTGAGACTTACGGTAAGTCGCCATTCCGGGAATCAGAGAATTCCCTGCAAGCGCCATGTAAAACAACTCAGTCCCTAATTGCTGAGAAAAGAAGAGAGAGTGAGTGTGCGATGTATGGTGCGTCGACATTCCGGGTATCCGAGTCTGCCGAATGAAATCGGGCATCGTGCACAATACTTCGGTCATTACGTTGTAGAGAATGCCAAAGGGGGACATTAGAGAGAATAGATGAGCAGAGATGGTGATGGCGTGCCCTTGGTAGATCTGCGCGAGATGTAGACGACTCGTATTCTACCGCTTTTCCGAGTATGCAAAAGGTAGTAAGAAGAAGAAACCACGTAAGTACAGAACGATCTGCGGTTAAGCGGTGCCTCCGGATCCGGCTCCTATCGCAGTACAGAGTTACCTTTATTTATTTTTTAGTTTAATCATACTCGCGTTCAGCCTGTCTAGACTATGGCAGCGTACATTTTATCCGTTTCCCGTCCGCTGTCCGCACGGTGGCGGCACGTTGCAAGCACCCCCTTTCCCTCCGCCCAGGCCTTTCCCGAGAAGATATAGAAAACCAAAGAAATGACAATGGAAAGACAACAGAAATCGTTGGAGGACCTCCGCCCAGTCCTCCCTCTTTCCTCCGGAAACCATGAGGGAAGGGATGAGGAGGAACAGCAGTAGTTCCTCAGCCTCTGCCCCCAACTCCTCGGCTCCAGACTCCTCTCTCTACGGGCTGACACGCCAGCTCCCTTTCCCACCTCTCCTCTGTCTCTCAGTCTGAGTACTCGGCTCCGACCCTTTTTTGGGTTTGCGTGCCTTTTGCGGCCTGGCATCCCTGTTCGCGCCGACGAAGACGGCCACAGCGACGACGCCCCTGCCCCAAGCTTTAACAACCTAGGACGGGACGCCCAACCCCCTTCCAAATCCTGCCGCTCTCTTCTCTCTTCTCCCGTTGCGCTTCCACTCAACCTTCTTCCATCCCTCATCCGTTTCGCCATGGCGAGGTGCGGGCCCTGCGGGCCGTGGCAGATGATGACGGCGGGGGTTACGAGGGGTCGGTTTCCACATCCGCATGCTCCGAGTGCATGAGAGTTGGTGTGGGGGAGGTGTCCCTCAGTTGCTTCGCTGGCTGGTACAGGGTTTGAGGCCCCGTCCATTTCCGCTTTGGCCGTGGAGGTGGCGTCGATGGAGGAGGCGACAGCGGTGTAGCTGCCACTGACGATTGCTTCCGGAGTGCCCGGTTCTCCTCTATGAGCTTATCGATTCTCTCACTCATCATAGTCATAAGGACCGTGAGGTCCTTCATCCCGCACGCTGTCCCCCCGTCGCCGACGTAAGAACTCTGACGGCAACTGACTGCTCCCGATGTCGTCGCACACGATCGCTATCTTGGAGCGGAAGAAGGACTGAAGCGTTGTTGGGAGCAGTTCGAGATTTTGCACAACAGTCTGGGAGGCGATGTTGTCATCGCTTCCAACCTCGGAACAATCCTCTTCCTCCATTGGCAGTGATGCTGGTGGAGGTCTTGGCGAAACTAGGATGCGAGCGTGTTGTAGCGGGGATCGTTGAGTCAGCGTTGCCGTGGTATTGTAGTGTCGTTCCCGCTGCGTCGCTCAACGCCGGCATCGACCAACCCTACCTGCGTCCCACACCGGAGCAGAAAATAGTAATTCCAACAGAAGCGGCCGAACGTCGACGGCGCCTTCGGCAACGGCGCCATCGGCGACACAAGATGGGGCGAACCGGCTAGGACGAGCTCTGTGATCAACAACTCAGTCAGCAAATGCAGAGAAAAGTGGGGAGAGCGAGCGTCGCGTGTAACGGGAGTGGGCTTGCAGGGCGGCAGATAGAGGACAGAATGCTGGGAGAAGGCGAATAGCAGGGCGTGCGTGAGGAAAACTGGACGCGTGTGAACGGATAGCCGCGCGATCGGGCAGTGACCGACGTACGGCCTGCGGACAGTTGGGCGTGCGAGCAAGCGGACAAGGCCAAAGATGAGGAGAGAACCGAGCAACCACCGGCGTGTAGGGAGAATAATAACTGTGAGTAAGAAAAGAAAGAAGATGACGCTTATATGTGAGAACGGACAAGACAAGACCGACGAGGTAAGTCCAGACGAGACAGACAAGTTGTTGTGTGAGTAAGGATAATAAGAAAAGAAAGAACGTGTAGAAAGAAAGAAAGTGAACAACTGCTCAATTTCAGGGAAACAAGGTGTCATTCGTTACCCGGCTAACACAACCTAGCATTTTCTATAAGTACCCCGCTCGCTTCCACTCCTTTCCACAACTGTTTCTCCTCACCGCACGCCCTCCCTCCATAACCGCCCCCCCTTCATCATCGTCATCCTTCCCCTACTCACCAGAATCCCCCTATCCACAACGGTTCCTCCTCCCGCTTCAATCTCTCGCATGGTGCCGCGATGCCACCTGAACATATCACGTCGCTATTGTCTCGTCACCCCGCTAGGCCCACCCCCGTCGCCCGCCCGTTCAAGTTTGACACCTTTCATCGGCGTCACCACTTGATCCCAGCGACGGCGTCCGGACCCCATGACGTTGCCTGCAGGCGTCTCCAGGAGTGGTGGGAGAATTGGTGGTCCTGGGTGATGGTTGACGCCAAGCAGCGAGAACGGGCGGGAGGTGCTTCCGGATGGTGCTCTCCTCGAAGTGGGCTCCATATTCCTCGAATTTAATGTTGATACTAACGGAGTCCAGGCCCATGCAAACGAGTTCTCTGTCAACTACACCTGCCGACTATTCGAAAAAATCAACTCTGACACCGTTTTGAGCAGTATCAACCAAATACCTCCAGGTTGACAAGATTCTTTTCCCTTGGAGTTCACGCAGGAGAAGTGCAACGCGTGTATCCGTGGTGAAGCTGCACAGCTCGTTCAGTTCAGCTACAACCAAGGCGAAATCTTTGTATTCTGGCCTAGGAGAGGACCTTCTCAGCGCCGCGAGCGGAAGAGGATTCCACAAGTTGAAGTTTCGAAGACATCTGCATTCAGGGTGCCAGAGCTTTTAGATGATGAAGGTGGAAATGCGGACCATCAGTGACGAGACTGAGGTGTAGGCATGAGCGGATGGTTTTTCGTTGCGGTCATTCACATGTTTTGTTCTGTTGAGGCGTCAGATGATGTGGTCATCGAAGTTTGGATGGTGGATAACTGGCTTGGTTGGGATTCTGCGATCGTTCCGATGTTATCTCTTGGAATGTAGGGATCGATTGAGATGAAGATAGTGAATTGATTGATTGATACATAGTAGAAGGCAGAACATTCACATCATATACTACAGGCCTCAGGGACTCGCCCGGGTGAATGAACGGAAGACTGCCATCCTGACATTATCCCAGTCCTTCATACTGCATTGGTCAAATGATGTCTGTATCGTGGAATACTCTGTCTTCCATTTCCTTTTCCACTCATGGTGTACTACCTGACGAGCTGAGCCGCTGATTAGCTGCTAGTATGCCCAGCACCTGTCCCACTGCCACTGTCGATGCCGCTGCCGCACTGTGCCAAGAAATTGCAAGGAAACCGCTCGAGGGCGAGTATCCCATCTGCTCATCGAACTCGTCCCCGGCGGCGAGGCGAACGCCGACTCGTGCAAGGCCCATGTCGGAGCAAATGTGTACACCTGCTACTTGGGCACATGGGGGACCGCCAAAAAGGGCCCCGCCTGGTGTAGCCTGCGTCGCCTGAAGTGAGTCGACACCGTCACAATAAACTGATGGCCGTGGAGCCGTCAGTATCTTGGGAGAGGGATATGGGGAGTATCTTGGCGGGATGCACAAGCAAGTCTGGCCGGCGGGTCAGTGCGTATGCGGTCGGCTTTTTTTTCCTACCCCCCTGTGTCCGCTCGTGGTGGTTGGATATCCATAGCCCTAGGGACGGCTACATTACGGACGATGCTTTGTTTCGCTGCAAATGCACTCGAATTCAGGCTATGGCCTGGATGCCCTTTCGCCTCTCCAGGTGGTCTGCAATCAGGTTAGCAGCCGGGCACTCCACCAGTTTAATGATGACGTCCATCAGTGAAAAAACCCGGCACGCCCTGACCTTGGAGCTGTCTGGCTTCCGCGGTTTCGGGATAACTTCCCCTTTCGCTATTTTCCAGATTTCGGGGTGGAAGCGAAGCCGAATACACGCCCGGGCGATTTGCATGATCCGCTGCTTGTCCCACTGCCGGAAGACCTTGTCAATGACCCCTGTGTCAGAATAATGGGCGTCCGGAGATGACGGACCGGAGGTGGCGGCCGGACATGACAGAGTCCCCGAGCACCGTCTCGGGGGGCAGTCTTCCGTCCTTTGTCCTGACGGCCCTCCTGTATATAGAGAGATCTTGTGCCCGCATAATACTGCAATACAATGTTCACGTTTTATCGATCCATAGATTCCAACACCCTGAGATCCGGTCGTGCCTGGAGGAGTAGGGATCTGGGGCCGGGGAGCCGGGCGCTGGGGGGGAACCACCGTTGTTCCTACCCCCCCGGACTTCATGGCATCTGCAGGAGAGAGCTAGCAGGTTTCATTTGTCTTCTCTCTCTCTCTTTTCCTTTCTCTTTTCCTTTGTCATTTCTTTGGTGCTCGACACACTTTCTTGGGAGAGGCCTGGGCGGAGGGCAAAGGGGCGCTTGCAACGTGTCGCCACTGCGCGGACTGCGGACAGGAAACGGACTGTACATACAGCCCTGTCCCAAGAAGATGCGGCTCGCACCAAGGAGTAGAAACGAAAGAAGAGCGAGCGTGAAGGACAAAGGAAAGACAAAGGAAAGACAAAGGAAAGAAGAACACCGCGCAACGCCGACACCGTTCCTGCGGACGCCATAAAGTCGGGCGTGGGCAGGAACAGTGGAGTCCCCCCAGCACCCACCCCCTCCGCTCCGGCTCCCTACCCGCCAAGCTACTCCCGCACCTCCAGCTCAGACACGGCACTCACGGCGTCCTCTTACTCGGCTGGCACCCGCCATCCCACGTCTATGGTGGAAAGGAAGTCCAGTACCGCCCGCCCACACCCCTCATCCTCTAGGAGGTCCCGGATCTTGCACCGGCTCTTCCACCTCTTCATTTATAGGGTGTACCTAAGAAGTGAGATAATACGGTATTGCTTTGAGTGAAATAAGGCATTGCAGTTGACTACCAAGTGATGCGAAGAGTTTTGGCAAGGTCATCCTGTCATCTTATTTTGTTGACTCGAGTCATTCCTTTTTATTGACTCGAGTCATTCTATTCAATCGACTCTAGTCCGTCTGTTTTAACGACCTGTCATTCTATTTATTTTGACTCGAGTCATTCTGTTTCATTGACTCGTCATCGTTTTCATTGTCTCACGTCATCTTACTTTATTGACTCCAGCCATTATATTCTCTTGACTCGGATCATTTTATTTCATTGACTCGCCAACACGGCTACAGTGTTGGCGGTGGAGGAACATCAGTCACCAGAAAATGTTTCAGCACTCCCGAAGGCATTTTTTTACTTCCGAAATAAGTGCAAGGAAGTGCATATCCGGACTGCAGTCCGGAGCGGACTATGTGGAACCCTGGCTATGGCGCGGCTTCGTCGGATCGCATGGTATGAAGGTGATGATACGAGAGGGAGAAGGGGGGTTGTTGGTTGTATGGAGGTGGTGATGCTGGAGGGAGGAGGAGGAGCTGGCAGTGTGGTGTACAGATGCAGAAGTAGACGCCATCACGACGATTACATCTTCTATCGCTCGGCAAGTAAAGAAGTCGACGCCTTCACAACGATTTCATTTCTATCACTCGGCAAGAAGGGTGATACGGGAGACTCCCTAAATTTTGGATGGTATCGGAGCCAATTTCACAAAAACGTGTGGTATGGGGGTCAATTGCCGTAAAACAAAACTATATAGACGGCATGACATTCATTTTGGCCGACGAAGCATGTTTTCGTCTGACAAACCCTATGAATAAAGCGAAAGATCACCATATCTGCAACTGCCAAATAACGAAATCATCTACCATCCAGAAAGTCCCTGCCAACGCAGCACCTGTCCGGAACAAGCCCCGCACCTGTCCTGACCAAACCCCGCACAAAGCACTGGTTTTCCATGCTGGTCGCCCGCTGCTCACACGAATGATAGTATGTGTACCGTTGCAGCCCGCTCACCATCTGTCACTCAACTCTCTTTGCATGCATCTTGAATTTGATGCTGTGGCGCGCGAGAGGGGCAGAGAGTCTCATTAATCGCATGCGACCCTGTTGGATCCCGTCCGTTCCCGTTCGCCATCCGCCCCCACTCCTCTTCCTATCCGGGCACGTCTCCGCCTTCCCTCCTCGTCTTCCCTCTCCTCTCCATCTTCCGGCCACAAGTTCTGGCTGGGCTAACTTTCTCAGCCAGTGCGGTTCCACCCTACATCCCACCTCGGTGCGCCGCTCATCCATAAACAGGTCCCGTATCTTGAATCCAGTCTCTCTGTGAACCTCCGACCACAGGGTCTTCTGCTGCGGCTTCCAGCGTGGGCAGTACATCAACTGCTCCCGCTTCTACGCCCAGTTGGTGGAACAACAGCATGGCCAGTGGCATCGAGCATCCTCGGGCCAGCAATGGCGTCATCCTGCTTTCCCGCAGGTCTGCGCCGCTTACTTCTAAATGATATAAGCAGCTGGCGCGTCCGAATCGGTGCACTAACAGCCTGAAGTCCTGCGCAGCGACTCGTGATGGAAGCGGGCAGTGTCCAGCATGCGCGAGAACATAACAACTGGGCCAGTGGCTGTCCAAGCATGCTCGTTCACTCACGAGAGGCGGCGGCCGGGGCTGAGGATATCCCCAGCGAGCGAGAGCGATAGCGCATATCAATTCCCACGGCATGCTAGCCCGCTTCAATTGCCCCAGCCGGGGACGCCCTCCATCTGTTCATTCCCTCCTTAACACCTCCAAGTGAGCAGGTCCGCACGTCTGGCATTAGCGGCTACCCAGGGTGAGTCTTCGCACCTCCACTTTCCACTCGGTGTGATGGATGGCGTCGGAAACTGCCGTTTCTCTCCTCCGCCCGGCTGCGAAGGCCACTGCTAACCACCACCGTCTAGAAGGAGAGTTCTTCCGCCGCGTGCGAGCAGAGAGAAGGTCGTCCTGACGACACATCCAAGCCCAAGCCCGGGCGCAAATGTTCCAACCCGCCACCGCTACCGCGCCATCTCAAAGCCCCCGGCGGTCAAGGCAAGCCGCCTCCTACGAGCCCATGTAGAATGCCGTTCTCCTAACATTCTAGATCCAGGCTTCTGCTGTGTCCACCCCCCGGCTTAACTCTCAGTCAGGCATGTTTTTTTTTTAGCACAGCTACACACAGAATCTTTACGTACCGATCATGCTTCTATCAGCTGCACTGCATTGCGCTTCATGTTTCGATGAAAAGCGCAACTATGTCACCCTACGGACACTATTACTTTTCCCCCAGTAGCCAACAATCATTGTGCTTCGCTACGTGAGACCCTACCCCCTATCACTATAGCCAAACAGTGGAGGAAAAAATGCACATGGCCCGGTGCAGTCGTAAACAAAAAAGCAAAGCAATCCCCATCCAATGCACCGTAGCGGGTGATAACGCCCCTAAGAATAACGCCTGTGTAAAGGGTTTCCACTAAAACCACCGATCTTTTATAGGCCTGTCGCTTCGTGCTCACTGCTCAATCAGTTCATGTATCATACATGCAACCCCGAGGCGGGCAACACACCTTCCTTGGTCGCAAACCCCGGCTACTATATAACAGTCCTTGCCTACGGACTCCTGGCAACGCTTTATGCGAGCAGCAAGTGCATGCATTCCCGTAAGGTTTTTTGTTGCCATGGCTGCTGTGGCTTCTCGGGCAATCGTAAGAATATTACCGTTCATAATATAAAGACTCATCTCAATAGCCTCCATCTTCTTCTCCATTTTTTCTCGATACGGGAGATATCCGCCTTCAATTCGGTTTTGACGTTTGCATTCCCACTCTTCGTCTGTCAAGGTGGAAGCACCGGTGGAAAATCCGCGACCTCCTGGCGGATGGGAGGTGCAGCCGGGCGGTGCTAGACTTCCTCTCCTCTACGGATGTGGGAAGACGGGTGCCGGCCGAGGTGGAGGATGTTGCGGTGAGCGCGGTGTCTGGGCTGGAGGTGTGGGAATGGCTGGAGGAGTAGGGAGCGTGGGCCGAGGAGCCGGAGGCGGGGAGGAACCGCCGCTGTTGTTACCCACGCCCGACTTCATGGCGTCTGCGGGAACGCCTTGAGGGGGCGGATCGGGCGACGCTTTTCCTATGTCCTTTTCTTTTGTTCTTCACGCTCGCTTTCTTTCCCTTTGTAATCTCCTTGGTGCGCTCCACATCATCTTTTGGGATAGGCCTGGGCGGAGGGCAAAGGGGTGCTTGCAACATGCCGCCACCGGGCGGACAGTGGACAGGAACAGGACTGTACATATTCTCGCCATGATCTCGACAGGTCGCATGCGAGTAATGATTAAACCAAAAAAAATCAAAAAATCTTCGTCTGCCAAATGACCATAGCAGTTCCAATGGCAGCAGTCACAAGACTGGGGGCATAAACGAGGTTAATCTCTATCTCAAGAAAGAGTTTGTTAGCGAACATCCATCGCCACGGTGCAAATAGAAGGCAACTAACTGCTGGAAGGACTCATGTTTGCTACAATTATGAGACGTAATGAAGCTGATGTCGCTCGTGACTGCCCAAGTGATCCGTGTAGACCTTACTTCTCGTGAATGTTGCAGGTCGATCTTCAATACATTAGATAGTTAGAGAGATAATGTGAGCGTGAACGCACTCACCTGGTCACTGTACTGTACCGTGAATGCTCGCTCGAATATGTTCTTGTCCGATCGCTGGTTGCTAATCGAAATGTTGAGACTTCGTCACTTTCCCTAGCGTGCCGGGAAACCGCTCCCCTTCAACTCATTCTATGTGCTTAGAGAGTAGAGTATGTAGGGCAGAGAGTATGAGGTATTCGCATGCGTAGTGAAGACTAATGAGTGTGGCGGTGGTGGTGACGATCGTCGTGGTGGTCGTGGTGGAGGAAGCGAGTGGTGCCGCCGGTATACGCTACCGCGCTGGGGTGGGCGTGCAAAGAGCCAGAAACCCGATGGCGCGGTGGCCGGTAGCACCAAGAGACTCGCCTCGCGGTTCTACCAAATCAAGACAGGACACTGCCTGACCGGGCAGTACCTCAACTGGACCAACAATCGGTCCACCCCGCAATGTTTGTGGTGCCAGTATCCGAATCAGAGGCGCGAGCACCTCTTCAAGGTGGTAGGGAAGGAGGAGGAGGCGGGGAGACGGCAGACGTAGATAGTATTTCTTGTTTCCGTGTTGAAGACCGCGGAGAAGAGAGATTGAGCAGTGGAGTGGAGTGGAATGGAGTGGAGTGGCGTGAGCCAAAAGGGCAGGTAGATACCGATTGATGACGAGCTAATAAAGCCGCAAAAGCTGAGTAATCCGCCTCCGCACTAACCCCCTCCGAGACATTACTTCGCCCTATTATACCGCCTTCCTTGTGGACGGAACGAACGAAGAATCGAACGATCTGATTCCGCACAATCTAGTAAGCACTGACCATTGACCATATCGAACCGGGCAACTCCAGAACACCAGTCCCAGCCGCGCAATGTCACTGTCTCCTCCGACCCGGCCGTCAATTTGACATCCACGATGGGCTTCTGCACGGTCGCAATCACGAGAGCGTCCTCCAGGTCTTGCCGCGTCTTCTCGTTGAGTTGAGGACCTCCCAATTGCCCTACAGCCCATGGTTAGCCTCGCTCACGTCCATCTCTGCACCCTCTCTACCGGTACATACCCGCCTGCACTGGACGACCCGGGCCCGGACGACGCTGTCCCCCCTTTTGGCGGCATCAGGGCACTGGAGGCCGGTGGTATTGCCCTCCTTCTGCTGGCGACTGAGCTGCTTCTTGCTCTTCTTCGTCACGCCGTTGCCGCCGCCGTCCGTCGTTGTGCGCAGCTGCAGCACGGTGCACCGCTTACTTCTAAATGATATAAGCAGCTGGGGATCCGTGGGGCGTCCGAATCGGTGCGCTAACAACCTGAATACTTGCGCAGCGGCTCGTGATAGAAGCGGGCGGTGTCCGACATTGCGCGGGAACAAAACAACCCGACCAGTGGCTGTCCATGCATGCTCGTTCGCTCACGATGGTGATGATGATTCATTAATCGTATGCGACCCTACTTGGATCATGACGATATTATATACAGTCCTTTCCCGTTCACCCTCCGCGCGGCCTTCTGACAGTCCGCCGGCGGACTCGTTCACTCACGAGAGGCGGCGGCCGGGGCTGAGGACATCCGCAAAGAGCGCGAGTCGGTGAGCGAGTGATAGCGCATATCCCCACAGCAAGCTATCCCGCTTGAATTGCCCCAGCGATGGTTACTCTTCAACTCCCGGCGTCCCACATTACTTCTCCCTGCAGTATTCCGAGCCGAGAAAATCCTACTAAAAACTGGCATGGAGAAACCCTTGTGGCATTGTGGAATTTTTTAGCATATGTTCTGGCATTGTAGAACTTTTCTCATAATATAATAGGTTCATCAAGTGCAATGCTATTGAAAGTGCAATTCCAGGGCAACCACCCATCAAACATAAGGCAACCACCCCCACTCACCTCCAAGTTCCTCTGCCATACTATCCAGGAGCAATCCCATAGGCGTGACGGTGTTGAAAGTGCCGCCGTTGTTCATGCCTGTAAGTAGGCCTCCTGCTCGGCACTCCCCCCCTTCCCCCTCAATCAACACCGCAGAACCCAAGTCCCCCATGGTCCCAAAGTACCCCACCCAGTCACCGATGACACCAATCTCATTGGTAACCATCCCTTCGCCCCAACTCTGTACCACGAAACCTGACACCCTCCCCCAGATATTTCCTTTGGTGCGACCACACTTCACGACGATGTCATTCGGCGCCAATAATCCATTGTCGCCACCGGTTCAAGAGGGTCACTGGAAAAGGGTGCAACCTCATTGCCTCCAACCCTCTCCTGAACTGCGGAGAACAATATCCAATCGAGTGCAGTGTGCCCGACGGATGGAGGAAGGTGAAACATGGTTTTCGCTACTCTCTGTAACTGCCGGTTGTGTTCCTGCAGATATTGACAATCGCGACGAAACACGCCACCGGCCACTTTGCCCAGCTCACCACCGCTTAACAGGATCTGTTTGGTAGCGTCACCAGCCATCACCATTACCCCCTCATGGGCGACTGTCTCCACCTCGTATTCGTTGATGAGGCTGTGCGCTACGTCGTTGCGGGTAGGTCGAAAAAACCTCCGTTCCGGCGATAGGGTCGAGTATGGAGCGTTGGTACCGAACACAGTGGTAACCTCAAGGGTGGTTGGTGCAACGACCTCCGAACCAATCTCGGCGTCGGGAAGGCATTGGTAGCAGGTTAAGCCGTAAATCCCGTCTTTCTCCTTCGCCCAAGTCAGCGAAGAAAGTCAGAGTGACTAACGGCACATACCGGCCCCAGCTTTGTTCCTCAAAACCAACCGCCAAAACTCCCCGCCTTGCTCATATCCCATTTAAGTCTCAACGAGACGTCTTGCAAATGAATTTTTTCCAACTTGGTACTGGTAACTCGGTCACTCCAAGCACAGTTGCTCGAATTGACAATCCAATCCTTCCGGACGAGAAAGGGCGTGCCGCCCGGAACTTCCACGTGTTTGTCGAACTTCTCGGGTTGCGGAAACCCAAAGACCATGAAGACTTGGCCCACCTGACGGCAGCGAAATTTGAGAATCGTTCCGTAGGACCTGTCCTGCTGAACCGAACTGAGGACTTCGCTGATCCATCCCTAAATCCTCTCGGCCAAGTCTCCGGGGACCTCGCTGAGCCCGCTATCTCGGCAGTGAAGTCAGACAAGAGGGGGCGACCGAGTGGGAAGGTGAGCGTCGAGATGTGCTCTCCGTCATTGCGCCGTGGCCGAATTGGCCCTGGGGCTTCTTCTGTTGGACCGGCTCTCGAGATGCGGGTCGTTTGTTTCTCGACTTTGTCGATCTGAATATTGGCTGCGGCGGCACCCACTTCGACTGGCTCTGCTGCTTCCGAGACGGAGTTCAATTGGTTTCCTTATTCGGGGACCATTGCGTAGGACAATCGGTTGTTGAACCTCTGCTGACGTGACGCTGGAGGGGAAGGGGGTTGTGGCTTTTCCATGTTAGATTAATTGACGATGCGGCGGTCGGAGGAGATTGTGGCACTTCGACAGGGTCAAGGCTTGGCAAAAACCTCAATTGCGCAGTCTGGTGACTAATCACGAATGCTCGCCTATGACTACGCCGAATAATCTTTACATAACCCGCCTGGACACCGTTGATACGGGTGAGGATGGGGAAGCAGCGCAGGAAGGAGCGGAGGGGGCGGAGGCGGGCGGACGGGCGTGAATTTTCTCTCCTATGTTTCATTTCTTTCGAGTCTTCTCTCTCTCTTTCTCTCTTTTCTAGGGATAGGCCGGGCGGCGGCAGGGGGAGTTACCGCGAGCCGCTGGCGGACTGCTCGAGGTCGCAGCGGACGTGAACAGGAAAGGACTGTATATGTATAATATCGTTATGATCCAATAGGGTCCCACACGATTAATGAATCATCATCATCATGGACGCCGTTAATAGCTACCCAGCCAGACCGTCCACCGACCTATCTTGTAACGGGCGGGCTGGCGAGGCTCCAGGTAGCAGCGGAGGACGGCTAGCAGGTAGGCAAGCGGAAGTGCGCGGCGGCCAAGCGGACGGACGCGGCGCGCAAGCGGGAGTGCACGGCGGGCGAGTAGACGGGCGCGGCGGGCAAGAGAACCGGAGACGAGGACGCGGGACGAGGACCGAGGGCAAGGACGGAGGACAAGGACAGCGGACAAGGACAGATGACATGGACTGAGGACACGGTAACAGTGTAAACAAGTTGTAGCGTACCGATCTGCGGCGGGCGACGGCCCTCGTTATATCTGCCGTCAATAGGAAGTGATATCCCTAAGCATCGGATTTTCCGCACGATGACCTCTTGCTGCTCGTTACAACGCTTCTTTCATGCCCTAGCCACACAATGCGCCATCATGACTCGCATTTCTCCCGCAGCGTTGCTTCTCTGTGTTGGAATATAGGGATCGATAGAGACGAAGGTAGTGAACTGATTGATTGATACAACGTCGAAGGAAAAACATTCTCTCTATATACAACGCGCCTGAGGGACTCGCCAAGGGGAAAGGACGGAAGACTGTCTCCCGAGCCGGTGCTCGGAGACTAAGACTGCTGTCATCTCCGGACATGTTGCCTCCGGTCCGTCATCTCCGGACGCCCATTATTCTGACACTCTGAATTCATTCAGCTCCTTCGATATCGTGCCGCTCAAACTCAAGATCAATTTCCTCCTTCAGCAGATCTTTGAACGGTCGGTTAACCGAGACATCGACTGGTTGAACAAGACCTGTACATCTTCCAGGTACCAGCGAGAACGTAATATCGTGAGTTCGAAGGACATCCCAGACAGGGGAGGTTTTCTGAGACTGAAGCACATCCATCACAAGAAGGGTAGGGGGGATACCCAGGACTGGGATAAGTAGATTATCTAGCCAAAAGATGATAATCTCCGTACAACATTCATGTCAGTACTGTAACAGCGGGTAAGACTCAATAGGGCTTAGAAATGCATACCTGTATTAGCATATGCTTTCTTGTAGAATTAAACAACTACTCCTGGAGTCCTGGGTGATGTCTTTTTGCTTCTTTTTTTCGAGTTGCACTCATGCCGTCGACAGCGCCACGGAAAATCAATAGAGGCAAAACACGTGAAACCCCATCCACAAGGACAGTCAGATGGATGGTTGCCTGCCGCTTGCCCCGTCCAGACTTCTTGCTCTTCACACAGACTGTCCCCTTCCCTTTGAACTCGTAGGACTTTCCCTCCAGATACTCCCATGGTGGTGGACTGTATGCTGACAGCAGAGAATATTCTTCAGAGTTTGTGAACAGGTGCAGGTGGTGCCCAGGAGTCGAGAATGGAGGTGTGATGAATACGGGGTGTCGGCGATGGCGGGAGGTCGGCTGCAGAGGCGCGTCGGCGACGAGTAGCCATGATTATGGATACTGACCTTTTTTTCTTTTCTTTTTATTTATTCATACTCGCATGCGACCTATATAGATCTGTCAGAATAATGGGCGTCCGCAGATGACGGATCGGAGACGGCGTCCAGAGGTGACGGACCGGAGCCGACACGTCCGGAGATGACAGCTGCCCGAGTCTCCCGAGCACCGGCTTGGGGGACAGTCTTCTGTCTTTACCCCCTGGCGAGCCCCTCAGGCCCCTTGTATATAGAGAGAGTGTTCCTCCTTCTAAGTTGTATCAATCAATTAATTCACCATCTTCATCTCTATCGATCCCTATTGTCAGTATAAGGTGGCGTCCGGAGATGAGGAGACGTCCGGACATGACTCAGTCCCCGAGCACCGGCTCGGGGAGGGCAGTCTTCCGTCCTTTGTCCTGACAGCCTTCCTGTATATAGAGAGATCTTGTGCCCGCATAATACTGGAATACAATCTTCACGCTTATCAATCCATATTTTCCAACACCTATATTCCAACAGCGTCGGCAGACGAGGAGTAGGGGGCGGAAGCTTTTCCTATGTCTTTTTCCTTTGTGATTCCCTTGGTGCGCACAGAATTTTCTTGGGATAGGCCTGGGCGGAGAGCGTAGGGGAGCTTGCAACGTGCCGCCACCATGCGGGCTGCGGACAGGAAAACTGGGTAAAATGTACGCCGCCATGATCTTTATAGGTCGCATGCGAGTATGAATAAATGAAAACCGCTACGCCAGTGCCAAGAAAGCGAGTGATAGATATGTAATGAGTGTGTCATAGGATTACGCAGCGGCACGCACCTCGCCGCTTTGCACGCTGCCTTACCACCCGGCATCTCAAACCAGCGACCACGTTCCGTACCGTCGCCCAATAACCCCTGGCACACTAGCAGCCCTAACCTCCCGCCGCCGACTATATGTAGCAAGATGTAGCAAGATCTCGTGACCAACGGTTGGTCGGTTTGAATAAAATTATGTAAGCCGATCCCGACTAAGAGTTGGTCGACTAGTTGACCGATCTCGACCTAGGGTTGGTCGGTCTGGATAACGTCAAGATGAGGAATTGTTTTTCCTTGGCAGTGGCACGTTTTTTTTGGTTTAATCATACTCGCATGCGGCCTTATATGTAGACTATGGCGGCGTAAATTTCGCCGGCGGTCCGCGCGGCGGCGGGGCGTTGCAAGCTCCCCTTTGCACTCCACCCAGGCCGGTCCCAAGAAGATATGTTGCGCACCATGAAAATTACAAAGGAAAGGCAGTCAAGCGAGCGTGAGGGACAAAAGAGAGCGCAGCCCGTCGCCTACTCCCCGTCCGCGGATGCCATGAACGAGGGCGTGGGTAGGAACAGCGGTAGCGTCACCCTGACACCCAATTCCCACGCGGCACCCAGCTCCTCCACATACGCCTCCCTCTCCTCTTGCCGCTCCCTGCTCTCCCGGACCTCCCATTCCGACGCCTCGCTTCCTACGTCCCCCTCAGCTTGCACTCTCCTCGCCACATCCGTTGCCGAGAGGAAGTCTAGTACCACCTTGCGGCATCTCACGTCGGCGAGAAGGTCACGGACCTTCTACAGACTCTTCCACTCCCGGTCACCTTCTGCACCTCCGCCCACAGAATTTTCTGTTGGCCCTTCTGTTGGAATATAGGGATCGATAGAGACGAAGATAGTGAACTGATTGATTGATACAAGGTCGAAGGAAAAACATTCTCTCTTTATACAACGCGCCTGAGGAACTCGCCAAGGGGAAAGGACGGAAGACTGTCTCCCGAGCCGGTGCTCGGAGACTAAGGCTGCTGTCATCTCCGGACATGTTGCCTCTGGTCCGTCATCTCCGGACGCCGTCTCCGGTCCGTCATCTCCGGACGCCCCTTATTCTGACACTTTGATTGGTTGATGGCTGTAGGATGTACAGGATGAAGGGCAAACTACATACAGCAGCTAGCTACATAGCCACCGCCAATGCTGACTACCCCGGCATCGACGCTGACCTTCCCAAGTCGTCGCAAATAGCAAATTTCACCGGATCCAAGAGCCGGGGCGTTCACGCCGCCCTCAGCTATCCCCTTTTTCTCAAGACGAAGACCCCCTCATCAACCAACACAATCCATTATCACTCCGCGTCCAACAAACCCACCAAATCCACCGACTGTCCCGACCCAATATTGCTTTATCTTTGCGCACCATCTCCCTTCCATTCCACCTTCGCACACTTGATCCTCCCGACACTACCAACATCCTCCTTCGTAGACCGATCGCGTGATACATAAACTTGTAGATGGTCTAGGTGAATTCGGTCCTTTAATCCCGCCTGCTTAGTCTTCACCAATCGACCATTGGCGAAGTAGTATATTCGTCCACTTCGCCCATGATGCTCAATGTCGCCTAAGCGATAGGGACCTTCCCACCGAGCTTCCAATTTCTTGTTGTATCGATTGTCAGGTGCGGCTCGACGAAGGAAAACCAAATCTTCCTCTTTTGGAGCCGGATATCTTAGCGGTTTTCCTTGCTGTAGAACGAATCTGGTCAAGTAGCGCCGTCGGGTGGACTCAGGAAGTTCGTCTTGGCCGGCCAGGTGAACTTCTCGCTGCGGTCGCAGAAACTCGGTGTCGTTGTGATTGTTCCAAGTCTCCTGCCGCTCTTGAAGATGTCGGGCGGCTTGCCGGTGGCGGACCGTATATTCGTGGTGGTGAATGACCGGATTGTACCCCAAAAGAAGCTCCACTGGAGGACACCCGTGAACCCGAACTTCTCGAGTATTCGTCAAGTGAACCACTTGATCCAAGTAGGTGCTCCAGTGTTGGATCTCTCCTCCTTCTACCACGATCTTCCGGATCCCATAAAGCACTAACTGGGCGTATCGCTACAACAGTCAAACGGATGACGTGTGAGCCTTGTGAGCTAGAAATTGACGAATTCCTCGGGCAGTTAGGAAGTCCGGGAATAACCCACTGACGACGTAAGTGGCGTTATCAGTATAAACACTTCGCGGCAAGCCGAAACTCTGGGTAATATTTCTCTCCATCTCCACAACGGCCGAACCATTGATCGCCGGAAGCGCCCGAGCCCAAGCGTACCGAGTGAAATAGTCAACCGCGATACGGATGTACTTGTGGCCTCCGGGGTCCGACACCGGGGAAATGGCCCCAAGGCCGTCGATGCGTATGATGTCCATCGGTGGGAGTTGGATTATCAACCATTTTCCAATCTCAGGTCCAGCCGCAGTGCCCTCGGTGATTCGGTCAAACTGACCGCGGTCTCGCCGCCGCGGTACCTCCACGCCACGGCGGTGGCTCGTCGAGCGTGGTGTATATGTGCTGCTGGAAGGCTCGTCAGCCTTGGGTGCGCTGCCTCAATTGTTGGCGGCGGTACCAGATCTAGTGGTGGATTCGCGCCCGTCGGCATGACACATCGAATTGCGCTGAGTTGCCGGATATAGAGGACGTACTCCGTCCATCATTGACTATCCTCGGCACGGAGAAGCGGGGCTGCGTTTCCGGTCCGTTGTTCGAGAAAAGGCTTTGGGGTTGCGCTGCTGCCGAGGTTGGCGGGGTGGTGCGTGCATCAGGCGCTCTCGGTCTCGTTAGCGCTGGGCACACTGTCGCCATAGCTGGCCGTGGGTGCGGGGACAGTGCTCCGGACGGTAGCGCGTGAGTTAGCAACTTACCTGTGGATCAGGCGGGGATATGCGTGTCCTCGGACATGGGGTATGAGTGGTCGATTCCGGAGTCTGCAGCAGGAGATGCGTCAGGAGATATGCGCGAACCAACGTGCGGAGCGGAATCCGAAAGCTCACTCGGAACGGGGAGACAGACGGATTTCTGCAACGCGTGACGGACTCATTTGTCGGTGTCGAAGCTCAGCCTATTGGTCTATGGCGGTTTGGTCAAATGAAAGTGTGCGTGGTCGCTGAGGACCGAACGTTTCATAAAAAGATTTTTTGGTGCCAAGACGCTAGCTTCCTTGACTGCGCACGTGACTGAAGTGGCCAAGCCTTGGCAGTTTGTCGGCGGTGGTGGCCGGGTGGAACCGGAAGGAACCTCCAACCGCTGCACTGATGACAGCCATCGGTTTCCGACCGGGCGTCGTTTGTGAGTGGCAATACTTTGCTCAAATACCGAACAAGTACCAACCTTGATCAGCAGGGCTTTAGTTATCTGCCCTGTGGTATTCCCCCGTGAGACAACATGCCGTAGGAATACCCCTACTATTAATTGGACCTCCGGCGGCGATCTTGCTTTCCCCACTCGTCCAGCTATCCTCGCTGGCTCAGGGGCACCGACTGCGTAAGTTGTTTAAATCTCGTTGCATCGGCGGCGGCGTTGACTGCAGTCTCCATCACGATCAGATAGCTGGCCCGTGACGTGGAGTTCTACACCTGTGACCGCCGCGGATGGAGAAATTATTTTTTCTGAATATGTTGGGGAATGGCGGTGGTGAATCATCCACGCCACTTCACCCCGGCTCAGTACACGCTATTGCCGGAAAGGGAACCAAAACAACCCGATAAAGAATCCGTGCACTGTGCTGCTGGGCAGCGTGATCGCAGTGCATCTGATACCGCCGCGGCGCCCTCGATCTGCAAAACAAATTTTCATCCCCTCAGCCGTTACTGCCACCCACGGCTCCGATCCCGTCTTGCACAGCTCCGGCACCGAACCCACGACGACTGTTGCCAGCTAGTTACACTCCGACCACCGCCCATGGCCGCACTGTTTCCATCGAGTTCGTTAATCACCGTCTGCTAGACTCCAAGGCCAGCCGTCGATATATGCTAATCAGCGGGCGAGCAGGCGTACGCGGGGCGTGCGTCGCATCTCCGGCGCGCGGGAAATAAAACAATCACCGGTCTGCTCTTTTCTCGTGTCGCTTGAACAACAAAACCTACTTGGTCAAGATCGCGCATCGTTTCGGCGGCAGCTGCTCCGCCATGAACGAACTGCGTCCCCAAGTGCGGCAGCCCACAACTGATCCGCCGCGGCTGCCCCGCTACTCGTCACTGTCAACCTACGTCACTTGTTCACCTCATCTACTTCTTCTCTCCCGAGTTACAAAATGGCTAAACTCGCCGCTGGTAGCCGCTCGTTCACCCGTTCACTCGATCACCGCTACTCGCGCACGATCTCGTTCAGCAATACGGATTACTCTACTACAGCTACAAAAGCCAGTGATTCCTTTCCCTCTGCCGCCAGACCGCCGCAGCCCCCCCGCCGCGCCGTCCGGCGGTCGGCACCGCACCATTCGTATCCGCGCGTCGTCGAACGCACGCGCCACCGTCACTTCACCAAACTAGCAGCGCCGGCCCGCACCTCCGCATTCCCATCGCAGAATCGCCAACACGACCTTTTGCACCGGATGGCTTGCGCCTGCACTCCGCCGTGTCTTCGGTGGTTAGCGGCACACTAGGAACGGTTGCTGCGGGATCCTTGATAGCTGCAATTAGCCTGCCAGGAAACCTCCCTCCGCCAGTAACTCATCAGAGTCGAACACCGGTAGCGGCAGGCCCGTTCGTGCTCACCGTAAGATAGTTGACGTTTCGCCGGTTTTCCGCTCGAGCGCGAAGTCGCGGCTGCGCTTTTGCAAGGGGCGGACACGCCGTTTCATCCGGATCGTTTAGTGGATGCCGTATATGGTCAATGGGGAGCCCAGTATGCGGGCAAAAGAGAAGAATCAGTGGAGAAGACCAGATGTACTTCGTCTCCTTTTTTTAAAAAATTGATCCATATCGACTATTCGCATGCGGACTAGGTACATAGTTTATTGCGAACTTAGACAATGTCTGTGAGAAATAATGACACCTGCATCGGTTTAAAGTAGTATTCGCTGCCGGCAGTAATGAAATCCCTCCAGTTGTACAAATTGTGTAGGAGGGGTAGCAGCCCCGTTGGGACACTGGCCAGGGTGGGTACTGGAAAATTCAGAAAGGCGCCCAAGCAACGCCAACCAGGAAACGCAATCTGAAAACACTTGAAATGCAGCAACGATCGGCAATTGATCTCACAACTCATGGACCCATTCAGTAGCAGTTTCCTCCCCGCTTCTTCCGTAGTACTCAGCAATCCTACCTGACGGAACTGAAGAAACCCGATCTTGCTGCGATGCCTACCGGACCAACACCGCATAGCCTCCGATCATGCGGCCACCCAAGGCCAACAGACCCGACCGGCAACTGACCTTACGATACTCGTGGCAGCGTCTCGGCGGCTGCTGCAGCCAATTCTAGGCAGAGAATGGCACGCGTACGGTTGGCAGGGGCCTTTCCATTCCCGGCAGCGTCCTCCGTAGTGTTGACACGGAGCGCAATCTGTGTATTCGGCCATGCGAGGCCGTATTTCAGAATAAACGAGAAACTGCAAGGATATTGCATCAGTACCTGAAGGGGGACCAGCAAAACCTGCAAAAGAAGGAGCCCCGGAGACTTGCGAGGACCTTACACGCTAGCAACGAGCGTGCTCGAATCCTCCAAGCAACAATCGACGCATAGACGAAGAGTTACGACAGGCCATCCTCCAAGCCGCACCAGTAGAAATCTGAGAATTCACGCGACACTAGCAGCAATCGTAATTCGCGCTGCGCTTTGGCGAGCTAAGTCTCTTGCCACGGCGAGTGAGGATAATTCCTTCTCGCGGCTCGTTCAAAAGGGAAACGCCATCAACAGTGAGGTAGCCACGATCGAATGGCTGGAGGAGAGCGGTTGTGTGGGGATGTACATAGGTTTCCTGTCAAAAGCTAGTCGGTGAATGAATGAGATGACGCATGCAACGTATTCTTCGTAATCGCGCGGCAGCCAGGATAGTGACAGCGAGAAAACTCTTGACGACCGAAAGAAAAGTAGAAGCGGTCGTCTCGGAGACCGGCCAGGAACAGGAGCCACATCCTCGGTGCCCTATAGGGCGTGCTGCGGGTTGGCGGCGTCGCCACCCAAGGCGGACATCGTGCGTGACATCCGGTTGGCGTCCATTCTTTTTTTTTTTTTTTTTTTTGTTTATTCATTACTCGTGTGCGACCTATGGAGATCATGACGAGATTATGTACAGTCCGTTTCCTGTCCGCTGTCCGCGCAGTGGCGGCTCGTCGCTAGCACCCCTTCG
>Ga0307508_10001083_pt1 | contig 31499 bp, 30 predicted proteins | sample 9_EM_MG_FD_203089 | JGI IMG/M metagenome (GOLD analysis project Ga0307508, IMG submission 203089) | Populus trichocarpa ectomycorrhiza microbial communities from riparian zone in the Pacific Northwest, United States - 9_EM | ecosystem: Host-associated > Plants > Roots > Unclassified | place...
GCACTCGCTCGCCTCTGGCGAGTGAGGCCTATTTGAGAGCCTCCGCCTCTCCCCGTGAGCCAGAGGCTCACCACTAACCCTCACTCGCCAGAGGCGAGCGAGTGCGCGAGTGCGCGGACTGTGTGCAGAAAACCAATGGCGCTTATGCTTCCGGTTTCTTCAAAATCGCTTTTATTACATTCAGCCTGTCCATAATCAGTAATAATAAAAAGGCTGCGCCGCAAAGCACGAACAAGGATATGATAAAGATGGCGTAGTATTTTATCGTCCATTCCAAAGCGGTTTTAATGCGTGGCAGCAAGCCGATGGCTTTTTCCGTAGCGCCTTCGTACAACGAAAACCGCACGGTGCAAAACTCGTTCTCGGTATTAAAATCACCCAGCTCCACGCCCAGCTCCTGCAATTGTGTTTCTATTTCGAGTATTTTATCGTGCAGCGACACATAATCGCTTATCTGGCCGCTTTTTGATTTCAGCTCTTCCAAAGAAGCCAGTGTTTTTTCGAGGGAAGTTTTTTTGGCATTCAGCTTACGGTATTCATTGGTTTTATCCACTTTGGTCACTTCCGTGGCTTTGATTGTGCCGATATCCCGGATGACCGCATAAAAACTATCAAACAAAACAGGGGCTACACCAATAAGCAGGTGAAGCTCCCGGCTGCCTTTATTGCCCAGGCTTTGTTCGTACTGCACCACCCCATTGAGACGGCGGGTAGCGGCCCGCACCGCCGTTTCATCTTTTTCAAAGCCTGCCGTTTTTGATTTAACGGTAGCTGTCTTCTCATATTTCTGCGCAGTGGCTACCTCGGCTTTCTGCTGCACATTATTAAACATTATTTTTTCGGACGCATAATTCTTGCGCAGGTTGTCTACGGTACTAAAAAAATTCGTGTTATTATCATATACGATCCCGGTGCCGGAAGAGAGATAACCGTATAAGAGCCGGAAAAAGAATAACAGGAGGAAAGGCAGCGACAGCCATTTAATCAACCGCGCAAAGCGTTGTTTGTAGGTAGAGGGCATATGGGGTATTTATATTTAAACAGAACTAAAGCCTTTCACTCCCATCGTCCTCCATCCAATACCTGCAAGGCCCTCGATTTGACATGCGATGCCACCCGGCCTTCTTCCAGGCATTCGGCCCGCAGGCAAAACAACCATTGCCCCGGTCCGGGAGTATAGGGCAATTCCAGCAGGCATTCGCCCGCTACGCCGGTGCCGGCAAAAGGATAGTCCTGCGACCGGACGCTTTTTAAGCGCATGCCGCCGTCTACTTCGGGATTACCATGCACCATGATAATGATAAAACGGTACGCGCTCATGAGCTTGTTTTGCCGCAGGATAGCGCCATTGCGCTCCGGAATATCTATGCGAAAACTAAACACATGGTTCTCTTTGTCGTGGCGCCATTGAAAACCACTGCGAAGCAACTTGCGCAACGGGTAGTCTTTTTGTAAATCGAGACCGCGTAATACAGATATGTCCAACCGGCCATTATTTTTCAGACCGCCGCGCAGCAGCGTAATCATTTTATTGAAGATGCGCTGCAGGTCCAGGTCGGCCAGGTAGGGACTCAGGGCGCCGTAAATGCGACTGCCGGCAGAGCTCGTTTTCTTTACCAACTCCGCATTTTCCTGCAGCCTTTTGTTGAGGATGGCAGGCTTTTTGAGGCCTCTTTTGAGACGCCAGAATTGTCCTTCACTTGTTCTGACAAGTGTATACCGCTCGGGGTCAGGGCAGGGTGGAAGTTTATCCCGGATAGGCATAACTCAACGATTAGTTGTAGATTTGCGTTAGTACAACGAATCTACCATTTTAAGCGCATTTGTCCCTATGGCAATACACGGCAGCGGGTCAAAAAAATGTTAATCCTTTACTCCTCCCTCCACGAACGGCAAGCCCTGCCGCCCAAACCCGCTCTCCGGGCATATACCGCCTATTTGCCGGGCACTTACAGAAGTCTTTCCGGGCACTTATAGTACACTTACAGAACACCTCTTAAAAAGCTACTTAATGGATACTAAGGTGATACTAACCCGGTGGTAAAAGATCCTTACGTTAATTCAATAAAAGACGCATGGGTGTCCGGCGCCAGGAATTTATTGCGCGAACCCACAAAAGCGGCGGCGAGGGATAAAAACAATACCAGGGATAAGCCGGCGGCCAGGCTGATTTTTTCAGACAGCAGGCCGATAAGCGAAGGACCGAATAAAAAACCTAACAGGCCCCCGCTGGTAATGGACGCGATGCCCATCGCCGGGCTCACCCCGGGCACATTGGCCGCCGCGCTGAACAATATCGGTACGATACACGAAAAGCCCAGTCCTACCAGGGTAAAACCCGCTATGGCCGTGGCTTTATAAGGCAGCGCCAGTGCCAGCAGGAATCCGGCCGCAGCTACCAGGCTTCCGGCGATGACGATTTTTTTAGCCCCCGTTTTCGGCACCAGCGCATCGCCGTTCAGTCGCCCAAAGGCCATCATTATCGAAAAGCCGGCAAAGCCCAGGCTGGCCAGCGCCGACGTACTGTGAAGCGATTCTTTTAAATAGATAGCGCTCCAATCGGCAATCGACCCCTCGCCCATAAACGTTACAAAACAAATAAAAGCAAGGCCCAGGATGCTGGCGGGCGGCGCCGCCAGCGAAGAGCCCGAATGAATGCGGTCGGTATAGGAAAACAAATGCGGTTTTAAATAAACGATGACGGCAATAACCGATGCCGCCATAATAAGTACCTGGTAGGCCGCCGCCAGGTGCAGGCTGTAAAAGATGGCCGCCAGCCCCGCGCTCACGCCGCCCCCCAGGCTATACATGCCGTGGCAGCTGCTCATAATACGGCGCTGGTAACGCTTTTCAATCGTATCGATAACAGCATTCACCGATACGCCGTTGCAAAGACCGATAAACCCGGTGGCGAACAATACCAGCCAGAATACCGGCCTGCGCGTAGCCGTTACCTGCACGACATACAAAATACAAATGAGGATATGCCCTGCCACCAGCCATTTACCAACGGGTATGCCGCGAAACAGGCGCGAGGAAAGCAATACACCCGCCAGTGCGCCCAATGGCGCCAGCAGCAGCGATAAGCCCAACGAGCCATCGGTAAATCCCAACCGGTGTTTGATAGCCGGCAGCGCCGCTACCCATATGCCCAGCAGCAGGCTGTTTACCGCCAGCAGGAAACCCATGCTGATGCCCGGCTTGTGCTGTATAAAGGCAATGCTGTTTCGTAACATGGCAGCTGATAATCGTTAGATAGTTATCTCCACCCGGTTATTATCGGGATCCAGGATGACACTTTCGTAGAAGCCGTCGCCCGTCCACCGCGGTTCACCGATAACCGGGTAACCTGCCGAACGGATCGATTCGGTAAGCGCCTCCACCTTTTCCTTGCTGCCCGCGCTGATGGCCAGATGGATAAGACCGATGTTTTGTTCCATCACATCGTTCTTATTACCCGGGATCTCCGGCATCTGCATCAGCTCCAGCCGTGCGCCCCCGTCAAAAGAAAGAAAATAAGAATGAAAGTTCTTTACAGGGTTATGGTATTTTTCGCCCGCCACTGCCTGGAACCAGCCGGTATAAAAAGCTTTCATCTCCTCCAGCTGGTTGGTCCATATGGCCACATGCTCTATTTTCATACGGTTATATTTTAGGTTGACGGTTCATTGTTGACAGTTGACAGGCGTTTGACGAACCCGTCAACTGTCAACCGTCAACCATCAACTATTTTATCTTTTTTCAAACAGCCACCAGAAACGTTTTCTTGGCTTGATCGTATAATTGGTCTTGATGTATTTATTGATGTGCTCCATCGCCTCGTCTACGCTGTCAGTGAGCAGCACCAGTTGTAAATCGGCCTGGCCGATGGTGCCCTGGGCAGCCATATGCTCCATATAAACCCATAGTTCTTTATGGTATTCCTTTCCATATAATACGATAGGAAACTGGCTAATGGTTTTTGTTTGCACCAGGGTGAGGGTCTCAAAAAACTCGTCCATCGTTCCCACGCCGCCGGGCATGATCACAAAAGCATAGGAGTATTTTATCAGCAATGTTTTCCGTACAAAAAAACGCCTGAAGGTAATGGAGGTTTGTACGTAAGGATTAGGCTTCTGCTCAAAGGGAAGGCGGATATTGCAACCCACCGATTTGCCGCCGTTTTCAAACGCGCCCCTGTTGGCCGCTTCCATCACACCGGGTCCGCCGCCCGTCATAGTGGTAAAGCCCATCTGTGCTATCTGCTTTCCAAATTCGCGGGCCACACCATAATACCGGTGGTTCTCTTTGAAACGCGCCGAACCAAATACCGTGATGCATGGCCCCACAAAATGCAGGGTGCGGAACCCTTTGATAAACTCGGCGAATACTTTATAAGCAAACAGCAGCTCATATCCACGGCTTTTGGGACCTTCCAGGTATACCTGCGTGGAGGATGGAATAATAGGCGCTCGGCTTGGCATATATAAACATTAAAGGTAGCAGATAAATTGATTATCTGCCTCATTTATTACCTTGCAGATTCTAAAATCAACGCCATGCGCATCATCAGCTATAATGTAAACGGCATCCGCGCCGCCATGAACAAAGGATTTATCGATTGGCTGAAGACCAACCCCGCCGATGTTATCTGCCTGCAGGAAACAAAAGCCGCCAAAGACAATGTCGATCACAAACAGTTTACCGACCTCGGCTTCCACCATTACTGGTTTTCTGCGCAGAAAAAAGGCTATAGCGGCGTAGCAGTGCTCACCAAAATAAAACCCGATAATGTTGAGTTGGGTAGTGGCCACAGCGCCAGCGACGACGAAGGCCGCGTACTGCAGCTCGACTTTGGCGATATAAGGCTTATCAACGCATATTTTCCTTCCGGCACCGCGGGCGATATACGGCAAACATTCAAATACGCCTGGCTCGACGAGCTTCACACCTACCTCGACAACCTGAAAAAGAAACATCCGAAGCTGATTCTCTGCGGCGATTATAATATCGCGCACAACGACATTGATATACATGATCCCAAAGGCAATAAAAAATCATCGGGCTTCCTGCCCGAAGAACGCGCCTGGATGGATAAGTTCCTGGCATCGGGCTGGACAGACAGTTTCCGTCATTTCCATCCCGAGCCGCACCGCTACAGCTGGTGGAGCCAGCGCTTTCCCACCGTGCGCGCGCAGAACAAGGGCTGGCGCATCGATTATATCAATACAACCGACCCGCTGAAAAAACAGCTCGTAGGCGCCGACATCTATCACGATGTAAAACACAGCGACCACTGCCCTATATACCTTGAGATAAAAATTTAACTATCACCGTTTTCCCTGCCAGTGCGCCACGATACGGGCCCGATACCGCCGTACCGTGGCGCATTTTTATTCCCTCCTGCAATTACTCCCTTATCTTTAAGTGAACCTAACAGCCACCCCCATGGACGTCTTAGCCGTAATTATCCTTATTATCCTGTTTTTTGTGGTACTTTCTTTCAGGATGTCTGTAAGCGACAAATTAAAGCGCCTCGATTATGAAATAAAACGTTTACAGGATCAGCTCGGCAAAGCCAGCCTGCCGCACAAACCCGAAGAAAAAGCGCCGGCCCCGCCACCGGTAGCACCCGTACCCCAGCCACCCAAAGAAGAACCCGCCGCCCCACAGAAGCCCCGGGAATGGGCACAGAAAGGCCCCGTATCAATACCGCCCGGGCGCATGGCGCCTCCACCACCGGCACAGCGCCGGCCGCCACCGCCACCCAGGCCTTCGTTTTTTGAACGTCATCCCGACCTCGAAAAATTCATCGGTGAAAACCTCATCAATAAAATCGGTATTGCCATTCTTGTACTGGCCATCGGCTTTTTTGTAAAGTATGCCATCGACAGCAACTGGATAGGGGCCATTGGCCGCGTAGGCATCGGCATCCTGTGCGGCGGCATACTGGTAGCCCTGGCCCACCGCCTGCACAGCAACTACAAAGCTTTCAGCTCGGTACTGGTAGGCGGCGGCCTGGCCATCTTTTATTTTACCATTTCGCTGGCATATCACCAGTTTCACCTGTTCGGTCAAACCACTTCTTTTATCATCATGGTGGTCATTACGGCCTTCGCCGTGGTGCTGTCGCTGTTATACAACCGGCAGGAGCTGGCCATCATCGCACTGGTGGGCGGCTTCCTCGCACCCTTCCTGGTAAGCAATGGCAGCGGCAATTACAAAGCATTGTTCAGCTACCTGCTGGTATTGAATACCGGGCTGCTTATCATGGCATATAATAAGGCATGGCGATTACTCAATTTCCTGTCGTTTGTTTTTACCGCCCTGCTCGTAGCCATATGGATACTATCGCTGCCCTACCAGGCGCCGGGGGATACGCACCGCAACGGCTTTTTATTCGCCACGTCTTTCTACCTGTTGTTCTTTGGCATCAACATCGCCAATAATATTAAAGAGAATAAACGCTTTATCGCCTCCGATTTCGGCATCCTGCTGGCCAATACGGCGCTGTACTTTGCCGCCGGGCTGTTTTTTATCTATAAGATGCAGGCGGATAATTTCCGCGGCCTGTTTACCGCCGCCCTGGGTATATTCAACCTCGGCGCCTCGTTTATATTATTCCGCCGCCAGCGGGTAGACCGCAATGTGCTGTACCTGCTCATAGGTATTACCCTCACCTTCGTATCGCTCACCGCGCCCATACAGCTGCACGGCAATTATATTACCCTGTTCTGGTCTTCCGAATGCGTATTGCTGTATTGGCTGTTCCAGCGCTCACAGCTGGGCGTTATACGCACTGCCTCCTTTATTGTATGGGCCGCCATGCTGGTAAGCCTGGTACTGGATTGGGTGAATATCCATAGCGACCCGCGCGCCGCATTGCCCCTTGTTTTCAACAAAGGATTTATCACTACCCTGTATTCGGGCATTGCCAGCTATGCGCTGTACCTGCTGCGCAGCAAAGAAACGGCCGCCCGGGCTTCGGCCCTGCTACCCGGCAAAAACATGTTCAGGATAGCGGGCATCGTGCTGGCGTTTATCGCCGGTGCGCTCGAAATCAACCACCAGTTCGTATACTACTTTGCCGGTATACAGCTCAATATCCAATACCTGCTGCTGTATGGCCTTGCCTTTATTATACTGGTGCATGTTATTCACAGCCGGCGCTCACCCGCCGCCTGGCAGCCACGGCTGGGTATATTGCTTACAGGATTACTGGTATACATTTTCTCCCTACACGAATCGGTGTCATTGCTGCAGGATATGCTGACGCAGCAAAAATACCTGGCGCATTTTACCGCCCACTGGATAGTAGCGCTGCTGGCGGCAGGCGTTTATTACTGCATGATAATGCTGGTACGCAAAAACCTTCCAGCCAAACAACAGGCGGGTATCACCTGCTGGCTGCTGTGCGCCTGGTTTGTTGTATTTGCCAGTGCGGAGGCCAGCCTTATTGTTCATATGTTGTATCATGGCGGCAGCGTTTCATGGAACAGCGTGCAGGACGTGTTTGTAAAAACAGGCTTGCCCATATTATGGGGACTTTGTTCCTTTGCATTTATGTGGCTGGGCATGCGGCATAAGGTCCGTCCGCTGCGTATCGTGTCGCTGACGTTGTTTTCCATTACGCTGGTAAAACTGTTTGCCTACGATATCCGTAATATACCTGTGGGCGGAAAGATTGCAGCTTTTTTCTGCCTGGGGGTACTGCTGCTGGTGGTATCATTCATGTACCAGCGTCTTAAACGAATTATAATAGAAGATGAACCAAAACCGGTTGAATAAGCTATATATCCTTGCCGCCGCCCTCCTGCTTTGTTTGCAGAGCCCGGCGCAAAAAGGTTTTTTGTACAAGGCAGCGCTGGATACGGTAACGCAGCAGGGCTTTTACCAAATCATTCTGCGCCCCGCATTGGCGGCGCGGCTGCAACCCGGCCTGCAGGATATACGCATTGCCGATGCCACGGGCAAACAGGTGCCTTATATCCTCAAATCGGATATTCCTTCTTTCAGCGAAAGCCGGTTCAGGGCCTTCCCGATACTGTCGAATAAAAAAGAAGCCGACAGGCAAACGCACGTTGTTATTGAAAACAGCAGCGGCCAGCCGCTGAGCGAGCTGCTGCTCGTTATAAAAAACACCGATGCCAATCGTACCGCCACGCTTAGCGGCAGCGACGACAACAAAAGCTGGTACGTGATAAAGGAAAACATCGTGCTCAACCATTTCTTTACCACCGAAGGCGATCATTTTATACAGGCCCTCGATTTCCCCGGCAGCGGGTATCGTTATTTCAAGATCATCATCAACGGCAAAGATCTGCTGCCGGTCAACATAGTGAAGGCAGGCATCTATGAGCAATCCTTTATCAACGGAAAATACATGGCCCTGCCGCCGCCACGATTATTGCAAAAAGACAGCGGCGACAAGTATAGTTATGTATTTCTTCGCTTTGACGACGATTATTTTATCGACCGGCTCGAGCTGCACATCACCGGCCCGCGGTTTTATAAACGGACCCTGTCGATATATACCGGCCATATCGGTTCGGCGCTCGAAACAGGCGAGTATACCATCCGTCCCGATACACCGGCTATATTTCCGGTAGGTGTAAAAACCAACCACCTGCTGCTCAAAATACAGAACGACGATAATCCGCCGCTGCAGGTAAGCGCGGCCGCCGCTTTCCAGCTCAACAAATACCTGTTTACCTGGCTGGAGAAAGGAAAGGCCTATACATTGCTTTTTGGTGATTCGTCGGCCGTCGCACCGGTATATGATTTGCAATATTTCAAAGACAGCATTGGCAGCACCATTACGCCCCTTGCCTATGGAAAAACAGCCTACAACAAGCGGGAACCAGCGCTGGCCCCCGCACCCAAAAGCAGCCGGTGGGTGATATGGGCGGCCCTTGGCGCGGTATCGATCGTACTTTTACTGCTCACGGTAAAAATGACCCGGCAAATCAATCAACGCAATCCATGATCGTTTACAACAGCACCATCAAAGTACATCCTTCCATCGAAGCCCAATGGCTGCAATGGCAGAAGGAAGAACATATACCCGAAACAATGCGCAGCGGGCTGTTTACCACTTACCATATCTATCGCCTGCTGGACCACGACGACAGCGACGGCAATACCTACATAATACAATACATGGCGCCGGAGCTGGCCAGTTACGAACGCTATCTTGATGAGTTTGCACCCGCGCTGCTGCAAAAAGCATTTGATAAATGGGGTAATCAGTTCATCGCCTTCAGAACGATCATGCAGGTGGTGTGAAAGGATTGTGGATATAAATTTAATCGCGAACACACAATATTCTACAGTGACTTCGTTTAAAACGCACGGCTGGCAAGGATTTCAGCAAATTCCCGTGAAACATGCGCCCCGCGGGCATTTCACGCATTCAATTGTTAAATGCCTGTTACCTGGCAAATAGTCATGGTATCGTAAAAACCACGTGCCGTGCGGGTTGCAGCGAATCTGAAGCTATTCTGCACGAGATAAAAAAATTTTGTTGGAATGTAAAAGCGTATAAATTTGTCCTGCCTAAATTTTTAAAAATATCACACTATGAACAAAGCTGAATTAATCGCAAAGATTGCCGATGATGCAAGCATTACGAAGACACAGGCAAACACTGCTTTGGACTCTTTCGTAGAGGCAGTAACAAAAACACTGAAAGGTGGCGGCAAAGTTACCCTGGTTGGTTTTGGTACCTTTTCTGTTAGCAAGAGAGCTGCGCGCAATGGCCGTAACCCTCAAACTGGTGCTGTTATCAAAATCAAAGCCCGCAAAGTGGCTAAATTCAAGGCAGGTAAAGAACTGTCTGCAAAATTATAATGCTGCACCCACTGCATTTAAGCCCGGTAGTATGTACACCCTGTATGCCGGGCTTTTTTATTAAATAGCCCGGTATGCCCTATTTGGCCGCGTCGATAAAAGAAATATGGCATACCTGTTCAAGCCGTATCTTTGCAGGAATGGGTTGTCAAACCCGGCCGGCATCATTCTATTTCAAATCAAAAACAAAACCATTGTTATATGGGCAGAGGAGATAAAAAAACCAAAAAAGGAAAAATCTTCAAGGGTTCTTTCGGTAAGAGCAGGCCTTCAAAAACGGCCAAGAAAGCAGCCCCCGCAAAAAAAGCGTAAGATTTTTACGACCATGAAGGAGCCGGCATAAATGAGGTCAACCGCATTTGCCGGCTCTTTTTATATTAACACCTTCGGTTATTTTTACCACAGAGGTACATGGAGGTTGATTCACAGAGTAGCACAGAGCTTTTGCTAAGCAATTCGAAATCGACGCAAATCGCCTCCGTAAAACGACTCAAACGCCTCTGTGTGCCTCTGTGAATCAACCTCCATGTACCTCTGTGGTAAAAATAACCCGGTGCCGCAGGCACCGATAAACTACTTGCCAATGACTATCCAAACCATCTGCGTTTGCGGCGCCGGCACCATGGGCAGCGGCATTGCCCAGGTATCTGCTCAAAGCGGCTTCCACGCCCTGCTGTTTGATGTAAACCCCGCCATTCTCCAAAAAGCAGCCGCTTCCATCGACAAAAACCTGCAGTCGCTCGTTGATAAAAACAAGATCACCATCGCCGCCAAACAAAGCATACTTAGCCGCATCGCCTTTGTATCGGCTATCAACGACTGCATTGCCGATATCATTATCGAGGCCATCGTGGAAAAGGCCGATGCCAAAGCAGCCCTGTTCAACCAGCTGGCCGAAGTAAACCACGGCGATACCATCTTCGCCACCAACACGTCTTCGCTTTCGGTAGCCGCCATTGCCGAAAAAGTGGCTCACCCCGAACGTGTAGCGGGTATGCACTTCTTTAATCCCGCCCCGCTGATGAAACTGGTAGAAATAGTAAGAGCGCCGCAAACCAGCGAAGCAGTGATACAGACCGTATACCAGCTGGCGCTGCAAATGGGTAAAATCCCGGTGCATTGCAAAGATGCCCCTGGTTTTATCGTCAATCATGTGGCCCGCCCGTATTACCTCGAAGCGCTGCGCCTGGTGGAGCAGGGCCTGTGCGATGTGGAGACGATCGATACCGTGCTGGAAGCCGCCGGCTTTAAAATGGGACCCTTCCGGCTGATGGACCTTATTGGCAACGATATAAATTATGCCGTGAGCTGCTCGGTATATGAAGCTATGGGCCGTCCCCCCCGCCTGCAACCTTCGTTTATACAGGAAGAAAAAGTCAACACCGGTGCGCTGGGTCGCAAATCGGGTAAGGGATACTACGATTACACAGGTATGCCATAGCGGATAAAAACATTATATCACTGCGGCAGGTATGGCATATTTCGCTTGCGGCAATAAAGGAAATATGCCATACCTGTTCCGTATCTTCGCTGGCACTGTCAATTTATTCATTTGTCAACTAAACTACTTATAACCGGCGGCACCGGGTTCCTCGGCGCTTATATCATCAAACACCTGGTGGAGAAAGGCTATGCCGTGCGCGCTATCCGCCGCAGGCCGCAGCTTCCGGCATTTATTCCCGCGCATATTTTTGACAAGGTAGAATGGGTGCCGGGCGATGTGCTCGACGCAGCATCGCTCGAAGAAGCCATGGAGGGCGTAGACGCCGTTATCCATTCGGCCGCCATCGTTTCATTCGCCTCCGCCGACAGGCTGGCCATGTATAAAACAAATGTAGACGGCACCGCCAACGTGGTCAATGCCGCCCTGCAAAAAAAAGTATCCCGCTTTGTTCATATCAGCTCTGTAGCCGCCCTGGGCCGCACAGCCGGCGGCGGTACCGTGACCGAAAACAAAGAATGGCAGGAAAGCAAGATCAATACCCATTACGCCATCAGCAAACATTTTGCGGAGATGGAAGTATGGCGCGGTATGGGCGAAGGCCTGCGTACTGTGATATTAAATCCGTCGACCATCATCGGGTATGGCGACTGGAATACGTCGAGCTGCGCCATCTTTAAAAATGTATACGAGGAATTTCCCTGGTATACCGCCGGCATTAATGGCTTTGTAGCGGTAGACGATGTAGCCGGCGCCGCCGTGGCCCTGATGGAAAGCCCCGTAAGCGGCGAGCGCTTTATCGTGAATGGCGACAACTGGTCGTTTCAGCAATTGTTCAACAGCATCGCCGACGGCTTTCATAAAAAGAAGCCGCACCGGGAAGCCACGCCGTTGCTCGCAGCAATAGCCTGGCGCATCGAAAAGCTCAAAGCCATGTTCACCGGCAAAAAACCTTTGCTTACCCGTGAAAGCGCCCGGGTAGCGCACAGCAAAACGTATTTCGACAACAGTAAGCTGCTCAAAACATTACCGGGTTTCTCCTTTACCCCCCTTTCTGCCGCTATCGGGCAGGCCTGCGATCATTATTTACAGCGGCTTTAAGGGTTTCCGGCAGTGTTTTTGCCTAATGGTGAATAGTCTATTCACCACTCACTTGTTCAATCCTTCGTATGAAAAATATACTTTCTCTTTTGTTTGTACTGGCCACGCTGAGCGTCGTTGCCCAAACCGGCAACCAGTTTGCCGCCACCGGCAAGGTAATCGATTCGGCTACCGGCCAGCCGCTGGCAGGCGCTTCCGTTTTTTGCCAGAATACCACCTTCGGGGGTGTTTCCAACAGCGAGGGCGAGTTCAAACTATGGCTGCCCGCGGGCGGTTATGACCTCGTGGTATCTTATACCGGTTATGAAACCCAGTCGCTGCGCATACACAGCTCCAATGCCGCCAACTTATTCATTACACTGAAAGCCAAAGAGAAAACCCTGCAGGAGGTATCCATCACCGCCAGTACGGCTGTGCCCGACGGTTACCAGAAATACGGGCAGTTCTTTCTCGATCGTTTTATCGGCACCTCGCCCAATGCGGCGCAGTGCAGCATACAGAACCCCGATGCGCTGGTATTTTATTTCTACAAGAAAAAGAACCGCCTCAAGGTAAAGGCCAAAGAAGATATTGTTATCCTGAACAATGCCCTGGGCTACAAAATAAAATTCCAGCTCGATTCTTTTGCACATGAATACAATACGGAGATAAGCACCTATACCGGTTTTCCTTTTTTCGAGGAGCTGACGGGCAGCGATGACGACAAAGCCAAATGGAAACAAAACCGCGAGAATGCCTATGCAGGCTCAAAGCTGCATTTTGTGCGCAGCTGGTACGACAGCACGCTGGCCGATGAAGGCTTTGTGGTGGAAAGAGTAGACAGCAGCTCCAAAACATTGAAAACCTATCCTATCCGCGACCCTTACGACAGCAGCCTTTACAGCGTGGTGGAAAACAACGACGTGGAGATCTCCTATAATGGAAAGCTGCGCGTGGTATACAACAATGCCCTGCCGGATCCTTCCTATCTGAGGGCCAATCATTTACCCAATACGCTCCATACGCAGATCAGCATGCTCGATATCAGCGACGGGTTTATTATACAGCAGAACGGTTATTTCTACGACCAGAACGATGTGATCAATACGGGCTACTGGAGCTGGCAGAAGCTGGCCGACGCGTTGCCCTATGATTATAATCCGTGAGGCGTCTTACAACTACAATCCCTTCACCTTCTCCCATATCTCGGGTATTCTCTTTATCCATACCAGCTCTTTCATTTTTGTTTTAGCGTCCTCTACAGGTGAGCCGAAATATACTTTACCGCCCTCAATGGAAGCGGGTACGCCGCTTTGGGCATATACCACGGCATTGTCGCCAATGCTGAGGGTTTTGCTTACACCCACCTGCCCCCACAGCACTACGCCGTTGCCTATTTCAACGGCGCCCGCGATACCCACCTGTGCCGCCAGCAGGCAATTTTTACCGATAATGGTATCGTGCCCTATATGGATCATATTATCCATCTTGGTGCCGCGCCCTATTACCGTATCGTGTGTAACGCCCCGGTCGATGGTGCAGCCGGCGCCTATTTCAACAAAGTCTTCCACAATCACCCGTCCGCAGCTTTCCATTCTTTTATACCATACTTCGCGGTCCTTTTTTGTATTGTAGTAAAACGCGTCGGAGCCGATAACCGTACCGGCCTGTACCACCACGTTATCACCTATGACGCAATGATCCAGGATGTTTACACCGGGATGGATGACACAATGCGCGCCTATTACTACATGATGTCCTATATAGGCATTGGGAGCGATGTAGGTGCCTTCGCCTATCTGCGCCGAATCGCTCACGAGCTTTACCGCCGGCTCGAATGGCCTGAAATGACGCACGATTTTAAGATAGGCTTCAAAAGGCTGCTCTACTATCAGCAGCGCTTTTCCTTCGGGCGCCGGCATGGCTTTATTGATAATGATAAAACTGGCGGCCGAATTGATACAGGCAGCATAATACTTGGGATGATCTACAAATACCAGGTCGCCCGGCTCTACTTTGTGTATTTCGTTGATACCGGTTGCCTGGCCATCTTTATTACCCTGCAGCTCTGCGCCGAGAAAGCCGGCGAGCCATTGCATCGGAACGGGAGAAGGAAAACGCATGAGATGAAATTTGAGGCAAATGTAAAGAAGGGACGATTGCGGGAGGGGTTTTTTAACCGTATACCGGTTTTTCCGGAAAAAAAATCCGGCGCCCGCCAAAGCGGGTTTCGGGAATAATTATCGTAGAAACACGTATCCCACCGATAACAGCAGCAACCGGTACCGCATAGGGTATAATTAAACAGCAGGCGCTGAAACATGCACGCAGTAAGCCTTTCAAACGACTGCATACTTTATATCATTATCATTTCACCGTTAGATCCTTTTAATAGGGTCTTTTTTATCGCCGCGGGCGCCCTGTTTTGACGCGCCCTTATCCACAGGCTAAAAAAAAATGTGAATAAAATTTATGCCCGATTTTTCTTTGTTAGGGAAAATAATTTTTAATATTGTGTAAGGAAATTGATTTTTTCCTGTACTTACTAACCCATCCAAATAATAAAGTCCCGCTTCTGCGGGGCTTTTTTTATGTAGTTAATGCATTAAAAAGCGTCTTCCATGCTTTGTAAAACCACCAGGCGCTAACCGTCAATACCCTCCCCAACTATCAATCACTCAATCATCAACGATGAACTATTTATAAACTAATTGCTTTACCTTGCCTAAAAACCATTCATTATGTTGAAATCTATGACCGGCTTTGGACGAGTAGAAAGGGCCGTGGGCGATAAAACATTCCTGATAGATATAAAATCGCTCAATGGCAAGCAGTTTGAACTTATGCTCAAGATGCCGGCATTTTTAAAGCCATTTGAATTCGACATCCGCAAAATCATTTCCAATGAAATGGGCCGCGGCAGCATCGACTGCAGCATCAGTCTCAAAGAAAGCGGCGCCAGCAAACCGGTTAGCATCAATACCGAGCTGGCCAAAGCGTATTACAAACCCATCGCCGCATTGAGCAAGGAGCTCAACCTCGATCCTTCGGCTATCCTGAGCACCCTTATCAAGCTGCCCGAAGTAATCACCCCTACCGGTGAAACACTCAACGACGCCGATTGGAAGGCGTTCCAGGCCGCAGTAAGAGAAGCCATCGCCGACCTCACCCACCACCGCCTCGAAGAAGGCAAATCGCTCGAAGAAGAATTGATACTGCGTATCACCAATATCCGCAAGCAGCAGGAAACGGTTTTACAGCTGGAGCCCCAGCGCAAAATAAAAATCAAGGAAGGGCTGGTAGCCAAGCTCGAAGAAAATGTGGGCAAGGAAAACTACGATGCCAACCGCCTTGAACAGGAGATCATTTATTATATAGAGAAGATCGATATCACCGAAGAACAGGTGCGCCTCACCAATCACTTAGATTATTTTCTAAGTATTCTGAAAGAAGACAATGAAGAGAAGGGTAAAAAACTCTCATTCATACTCCAGGAAATAGGCCGCGAAATAAATACCACCGGCGCCAAAGCCTATGATGCCGCCATCCAGAAATGCGTGGTAATGATGAAAGACGAGCTGGAAAAAGCCAAAGAGCAGGTACTGAACGTATTATAAAAGATACCCGGAAATGACATCTTACCTTATTTTTGTTGCATGAACCTGTTTGCACGATCTCTGTTGTTTCTTGCCATTATAGGAGCAGGCCTTCCGGGCTGCGGCTCGCTGGATGTATTTGAAAAAAGCGTCTCGTTTAAAAACCAGCAATGGCCGGGCAACGACAAACCATCTTTCAGCTTTCATGTTTCCGACACGGCATCGCTGTATAATATTTACCTGGTGTTTCGCCATACCAATGCCTACAGCTTTAATAATCTCTGGCTGAAGCTGCTGCGCGCCGGCCCCGATACCAGCTATACCCGGCAGGTGGACCTGCGCCTGGCCACCAACGATCATGGCTGGCTGGGCAGCGGCATGGACGATATCTGGGAGCACCGCATTAAATTAACCGAGATGCCGGTGGAATTCCGCAAAAGCGGCGACTACCGTTTCGATATCGAGCAGGTGATGCGGCAGGACCCGCTGCAGCACGTTATCAACGTAGGACTGCGCGTGGAGAAAGTAAAACAATGATGCGGGGCGCCATCCGATCATAATGATTTGATATAACGGATGAAACAACTCTTAAAGAAGAAAGGGCTGGCCATCGCCACCGTAGTATACTGGTTTTTCCTGGTATACATCGTTGCCGCCCTTGTATGGTGGTTTATTGCGCTGCAGCAGCAAAACCACCAGATGACCTACTACAAAATACAGGAGCTCAACGCCGGCGACCCCTCCTACCTGGCGCGGCTGGACCTCATAACTGAAGAGGAGAGACGAAAAAGCGTTCAGTACATCAGCGAAGGCGCCACTTTCCTGCTGTCCATTTTAATCGTTGCCGTATTTCTCTACCGCGCCGTGCGGCGCCAGCTGAAAACATCCCAGCAGCAGCAAAACTTTATGATGGCTGTCACCCATGAGCTAAAGACCCCTATCGCCATCGCCAAGCTCAATCTTGAGACACTCCAGCGCCATAAGCTCGACGAAGCCCGGCAGCAGAAGCTGGTACAGGCCACGCTGCAGGAGGCCAACCGCCTCAATACCCTGGCCAGCAATATCCTGATCAGCTCGCAGCTGGAAGGCGGCGGCTACCAGCTGTCAAGAGAAGACCTCGACCTGTCGTTGCTTACCAATAGCTGCCTGCAGGATTTTCACCGCCGCTTCCCGGACCGGCACATCGAAGCCGGCATTGAAGAAGATATCGATATAAAAGGCGATCCCCTGCTGCTCGAGATACTGGTAAACAACCTGCTCGAAAACGCCGTCAAGTATTCGCCTGCCGCCTCTGCCATTTATCTCTCCCTCGCCCGCCAACAGGGGCAGGCCCTGCTTAAAGTGGCCGACGAAGGACCGGGCATACCCGACCAGGAAAAGAAAAAGGTCTTCGATCGCTTTTACCGCATCGGCAATGAACAGGTGCGCACCACAAAAGGCACCGGCCTGGGCCTGTATCTCTGTAAAAAAATTGCCGCCGACCACAACGCCGACATTGGCGTGACAAACAATACGCCCACAGGCAGTATTTTTGCCGTGCATTTTGCACTATGAGCAATGACACCACCATATTACTGGTAGAAGATGAAGAGAACCTGCACGAGGCGCTCAAGCTCAACCTTGAGCTGGAAGGCTACCAGGTGGTATCCGCCACCGATGGCATGCAGGCTGTTAAAACCCTGCAAAACCAGTATTTCGATTTGATGATCCTCGATATCATGCTGCCCGAAATGGACGGCATCGAAGTGCTGGAATCCATCCGGGTGCAAAACAATGAAATACCGGTGCTGATACTAAGCGCCAAAAACACCTCGGCCGACCGCGTGCTGGGTCTTAAAAAAGGCGCCGACGATTACCTCACCAAGCCTTTTAACCTCGAAGAGCTGCTGCTGCGCGTGCAAAAGCTGATAGATAAAAACAAGAAGCTGCACGATAGGGAGAATATCGGCGATATCTACCATTTTGGCAAAAATGCGGTCGATTTCAAGGCGCAGGAGGCGGTGAGCAAAAACGGCGACCGCATACAGCTGAGCAAGAAAGAGGCCATGCTGCTGAAGCTGCTGATTGAAAACAAAAACGAGGTCGTGCCCCGCGAGAAGATACTACAAACCGTTTGGGGCTATAACGTATACCCCACCACCCGCACCATCGATAATTTCATTCTTAACTTCCGTAAGTACTTCGAAGACGATAGCCGGAACCCGCGGTATTTTCATTCGGTAAGAGGCGTGGGATATAAGTACAGCGAGTAATGTTGTGAAGCGTGAAACGTCAGGCGTGAGGCGTCAGACGTGAGAGGCGTTTGCATCGCAATGGTTTCACGATTCACGTCTCACGCTTTCTCCAGTCCCCGCACCAATTCCTCCGCCCTTTGCAGCGCCGCTGCCATATCGCGCTCCGAATGCACGGGCGTATACAGGGCCATCTGCATTTCGAGCAATACCGATTCCAGCTGCACTATCACGGCGGGCGATACCCCTTTTTCCTGCAATACCCGGACAACGACGGGTTTATTGAGCTGGCTGGAGCTTAGCTGCAGGCGCTCCGCGAGCGTCTTCCAGACGGCTTTGCCTGTTTCTTTATAAAACAACGGGCTGTCGCCCGCCTGTAAAGCATTCTTTGCGGCTTCAAACGGATCAATGATTTTCACCGGCCCGGGTACCGGAGCGGTTACAGGCGCTTTGGGCGCTTGCCTGGCCCTCCTGCGCCACAACAGGGCGACGATCACCGTCAGCACCAGCAGCATAACAGCCGCCGGCAGCAGGAGCTTGCTTTTGTCGATGCCCTGCGTGGCAGCTGCAGCGGCAGGCGTGCTGCTGTCTTTAGCCGCAGCAACGGGAGCGGGTTTTGCAATACCCCTGGTTACTTCCAATGCAAGCGAATCGGTGTGAATGGTTTTGTAGACACCCGCTTTGGCGTCAAAATAAGAAAACTCAACGGGTGGTATCGTCACCGTTCCCGCATGTTTGGCGCTAAAAGCAAAACTGAATTCCTTCGCGCCGCGTATAGGGCTTACTGTTTTATCATCCTCCTCTTTTACCGAGGGATCGTATAAATCGATACCCTGCGGCCAGCTCACCTGGGGCGCATTGATAAGCGGGAGATTGCCTTCGCCGGACAGCGTCAGGGTGAGACGCACAATTTCATTGGCGCCGGTGCTGCGCTTATCGAGCGATGCATGGATGGCAAACCTGCCCACGGCGCCATCAAACGACAGCGGTTTGCCGGCGGCGGGCAGCGGCTTGACGGTTATGGTCACCGGTTTGGTGGCCAGCGATATCTGCTGGTCTTCGGGCTTGCCGCCGCTGTAGCCGTTCATGTATTCATCCATGAGCTGCTGCATCGAGTTATTACTGCCGGAGCCGGTATTATCCACCCGTATAAAGTGAACGGTATTATCCACTTCGGTGGGGTCAAGCACAAATACACCGTCCTGCAGGGGGTACAGCTGTACTTTCCGGATGAGATGGGTATTGAATGGGCGGCCGTTTATTTTTTCGATGGCCTGCGTATTCGTTTCGGGCTGCACCATATCGTACACGCTGAAACCGTCGAGCGACGGACGCCGGGTAATCCGCGATTCCGATTTAAGCCGGGAGCACAATTTATAGGTGGCGATGATGGGCTCGCCCACATAGCAGCTGGTCTTGCTTACGTCGAGCCTTACCAGCAGCCCGCTTTTAATCTTGTCAGTGGCTTTCTCGCCGGGGCGCAGTATATATTCTTCCGGCGCTTCGGGCATCTCGTCGGGCATGGTCATGCCGCCAAAAGGCGAAAACGGCAGCGGCGACGACCGGCTGTGAGAAGGGCCATTAATAACGCGCACCACTATACTATTGGAATGCAGTTGTTTACCATCAGCCACGGCCGTAGCGCCCGGAATGGTAAAGCGGCCCGTGCCGGTAGGCTTTAAGACAAACGATATGCCCTGCGATTTTGAGATAACGCCATTGATATCGCTTATGCTGCTTTGCGGGTTGGGGCCCGATACCACCGTAAAACCGGGGAAGGAAGGCGGCACAATCTGCTCTACCGATTGCGCATTTTCGACCATATACTGTACCTGGAGGTAGTCGCCGCGGCTGATCTCCTTCTCATCTACCACGGTAGAAAATTTTACCTGGGCCGACAGGGACAGGCAGGTGGTGACTAAACAGAGGAAGGTGAGTAAATATGTCCTGATGCGCATTGCTTTATTATCGGTCACAAAGATAACCCTATCGTTTTGCCCGGCTAAATCTGCCGGCGGTTAAAACACTGTTAAATGGACGCCTTCGCTACAAATCGCCCAATTGCGGGCGCAGGATGATATCTTCCACGCAGGCCTGCGGCGACAGCTGTGCGGCCGCAACTACCATAGCTGCAATATCACCCGCTTCCATTATCCGCCGCGGGTCGATGCCGCTGCCCGCCCACGAATCGGTATAGACGGCGCCGGGCAATACGGCCGTTACCTTAATGCCCCAGGATTTCATCTCTTCGCGCAGGTTTTTGGAAAAACCCAGCAGGGCAAATTTGCTGATGCTATAAGCCCCGCCGTTTTTATACGCCTGCAGCGAGGCGATGGAACACATATTAAAAATATGTCCCGTTTTGCGCTCCATCATCGCGGGCAGCAGGGCCCGGGTGAGGTGATAGGCGCTGAACAGGTTGGTATTCATCATTTCTTCGAGCGCATTGTCGGGCTCATCGCATACACTGCCCGGGATAAAGCTGCCGGCATTGTTCACCAGTATATCCACCGGCCCGTTGGCCAATACCCATTTGCCCAGCTCCTGCGCCTGCTGCTTACTGCTGATATCAAACGCCTTCGCTTTTATACCGGCCTGCGGGTATCGCAGCACCAGCTCTTCGAGGGTTTTGTATAACGGGATTTCACTGCGCGATGACAGGAAAAGCGAATGCCCGCCGCCGGCAAATTTTTCGGCTACGGCCTTTCCCAATCCCCTTGAAGCGCCGGTAATGACAATGTTCATACTACTCTGTCGTTGTGATGCGAAGTACGAACATTTTTGGCTATCCTCCGTATCTTGCGGCAGGAAGCTGCAAGTTTCAAGCTGCAAGCTAAAAAGAGCCGCTCAAAATGAAATACAAACACCTCTTCTTCGACCTCGATCATACGCTTTGGGATTTTGATGCCAACAGCCGGCAAACGCTGGAAGAAATGTACCACAGCATGGCGCTCAAAGAAAAAGGAATAGACGACTTCGACCGGTTTCACAAAAACTACCTCGTACACAATGAAAAGCTCTGGGACCGCTATCGCAAGGGCTTTATCAAATCGGATGAGCTGCGCTGGAAACGCATGTGGCTCACCCTGCTCGATTTTAAGATAGGCAATGAAACGTTGGCGCGCGAAATGAGCGGGCGCTTCCTGGAATCGCTGCCCACCCGCCGCCTGCTGTTTCCCCATACCGTGGAAATACTTGAATACCTGACCGCCAAAAACTACCAGCTGCACCTTATTACCAACGGTTTCGAGACAGTGCAGCACAGCAAGCTGAAACACTCCGGCCTCGATCGCTTTTTCGTGGAAATCATTACTTCAGAAGGCAGCAACAGCCTCAAGCCGCAGGCGGCCATTTTTGAATACGCTTTCAGCAGGGCCAAAGCCCTTAAAGAGCACAGCATCATGATTGGCGACGATATAGAAGCAGACATAAAAGGCGCTATGAACGCCGGACTGGACCAGGTATTTGTAAACCACCTGCGAAAAGAGCCGCCCGTAAAACCTACCTATATGGTATACTCGCTAAAGGAGCTGGAGGATATTTTTTAGCCCATAAAAAATCCCGCTCAGTAGCGGGATTACAAGATTTTTACAAAGCAATCTTACATTTTAGCGGTCTTGCCGTCTTTTTTGTCTTTGTCTTTGCAGCATTTGCCGCCTTTGCAACATTTCTTGCCTTTGGCCTTTCCTTTGCCATCGCCTTCATGGGCAAATGCAACACCTGTAAAAAGGAAGGCGGCCGTAGCGAGCATCAATAATTTTTTCATGTTTTCTTTTTTAGTATAGAAGGTTCCTTTACAAATATACCTTTTCCCGCCCGGCCCTGCAATCCCCTTTCTGTTAAAATTCGGGGTGGGTGGCCCTTTCGGGGCGGCTCACCCTTTACAGGGTGGCCAGCACGGTCACCCCGCCCTGTACCACCTGATTAAGCTGCACGTCTACCTTAGTGCCCGGGGGCAGCAATACATCTACACGGCTGCCAAAACGGATGAATCCCAATTCAGTGTTCTGCTCCACTTTCTGGCCCACCTGCAGGTAGTTGATGATGCGTTTGGCCAGGGCGCCGGCAATCTGCTTTACCAGGATATCGGCTTTGCCGTGGCGGATAACCACCGAATGACGCTCGTTTTCGGTAGACGATTTGGGATTCCAGGCCACCAGGTACTTGCCTTTATGGTATTGATTGTACACCACATCGCCCGAAACGGGGTTACGGTTCACATGCACATTGAGCGGGCTCATGAAGATGGAGATCTGCAGGCGCTTTTCTTTAAAATATTCTTCGTCAAACATCTCTTCTATTACCACCACCTTGCCGTCGGCAGGGGCTATTACCTTATCGCCGCCCTGGCTGTGCAGGCGTTTGGGGATCCGGAAAAAAGAGATGATAAACAACAACAGGATAAACGTGGCGATGAAAATAAGCATACTCAGCACAAACAGGCTGGCGCTGATAATATAAAACGACAGCAGGTTGAGCACGGCAAAAATAATCGTAGCAATGGCAATGGGCTTGTATCCTTCTTTGTGTATGTGCATGTTGTATTCTTGAGCTGCAAAAATAAGGTAATGAAAGGTATGGCGTACTACCAGAGTCGTACTGTTTTACTGCCAATGCAAATGGCTGCATAGATCCATACAAACAGGGTGGCCACGAGCAATGAATCGAAGCGGTCTAAAAAACCGCCATGACCGGGCATAAGACTGCCGCTGTCTTTTACATCGGCCATGCGTTTGAGCTTGCTTTCCAGCAAATCGCCCGCTGTACCGGCCACCGCGGCGATGGCGGAAATGGCTATCCAGTGCTGCAGGGGAAGCAGGGAAAAAGGGTAGATATAGTGCCCCGCCAGCGATACCACCCCTACGCAAAGAATAGCGCCGCCGGCCGTACCTTCCCAGGTCTTTTTGGGTGATATTTTTGAAAAAGGCGTCTTGCCTATCAGCGATCCTACGATATAGGCCATGGTATCATTGATCCATATCGAGGCAATCAGCACAATGGGAATAACGCGGTACCATCCTTCCTCTTTCCCATCGAGCATAATGGTGCCGAGGTCCATTAACAGTCCCCAGCTGAGTGAAATATATAACAGCCCCAATGCCGAATAACCGATGTTCTTTGCATCGAGCTGGCGGGCAAACAGCAGCTCTATAATGGGTAGTACAAACACGAAGATGATGCCGAGCGACCAGCCGATGGCGGCGAGGTGTATGCCAAACAGCTGCAAACCGCCGCCAGACAGGTACAGCATGATGCACCAGCCGGCTATGCGGACCCCATATTTATGAAAGGGCGTTATCTGCGCATAATTGGGGTCTATTTTTGCCACCAGCTGCTGGTATTCGGACCAGCAACCGAAATGAACAATCGAAAACAGGATAAAGAAACTCCATTGGTTCCAGAGCAGGCCGGTAAGCATGACGATCACAAATACCGCTGCCGTAAGCGTTCGCGTTTTAAGCGTAGTAAGGTTGAGTGCCATAGATTGTTTTAAGGTCAGGCAATATTGGATTCGATGGAAGGTCCGTCCATCGGCGGTATCTTATGCATGTTGCGCCGAAAGGAAACATACCGGAATGCCCTGAGCAACGCCACTACCAGCAACAGGAAGGGTATTCCCAACCAGATGGACGAGCTGTCGTCTAACGCATCCCTCACCGGTTTTCCATGGGAGGAAAGATAATACATATAGCAAACGGCTACGGCATTATTGGTAAAATGCGCCGCCATGCTCAGCCAGATGCTGCCTGAATAATGAAACAGCAACCCCAGCACCAGTCCCAGCGCAAACCGCCCCAGGAATCCATAATAGGAAATATGCAGCAGGCTGAAAATAATGCTGGTGATAATAATGGCCGGTATGGGCTTCTTAAACCATAGCACCAGTATTTTTTGCAAGCCCCCCCTGAACAGGGTTTCTTCAAACAGGGCGGGTATCAGCGCCATGATGACGAGCGAGAAAATAAATTCCACCGGCGAGCGGATAAGCGCCAGCGCTTCGGCCTGGGTTTCATAATCGTTTTCCAGCCTGGTAAAATAAGCCGTGGCCACTTTGGGAAGCGGTATCGCTTTTGTCAATTCGGCCAGCGCGCCTACCATGGGCATGCAGGCAAGGATAATAATAACAGCCAACGCAAATTGCTGCAGGTTGAACCCTTCCCGGTAACCCAGCTGCCTGAAAGGCCGTGGCCCCATCAGTCTCATGGTAAAGACCGCCGGCAGAAAGAACATAAAAAAAACAGCTACCAGCTGAACTACACGAAGAGCATTGGCATACTTTGGATCGGCAAGGTGCTTTACGCTCGTAAAAAGACTCTCTCCTGTCATACCCACCCAAACCGCGGCGCCCGCAAGGGACCCGATAATGAAACCGGCGCCGCAAAAGGCCATCAGGACGAAAAAAGCTGCTGCGGGTGATATTCCACGCGATTGATATTCCATCATACCTTACCGGATATTTGTTTTAAATTTGCGGTTCTTTACGACCCCATGATACAGATTGGCAAGATACAACTTCCTGATTTTCCACTTCTCCTGGCTCCTATGGAGGATGTGAGCGATCCCCCCTTCAGGGCCGTATGCAAGGACAAGGGCGCTGATTTAATGTATACAGAGTTTATCTCCTCTGAAGGTCTTATCCGCGATGCCATCAAGAGCCGCCGCAAGCTGGATATCTTTGATTATGAACGCCCTGTGGGCATCCAAATATTTGGCGGCGACGAAGAAAGCCTCTCGCTGGCGGCAAAAATAGTAGACGTTACCAGCCCCGATTTGCTGGACATCAATTTTGGCTGCCCCGTAAAAAAAGTTGCCCTTCGCGGGGCCGGCGCAGGCGTGCTCAAGGACATCGACCTCATGGTGCGCCTTACTTCGGCCGTGGTAAAATCGACTTCCCTGCCGGTGACCGTGAAAACGCGCCTGGGATGGGACGATAACACCCGTAATATCGAAGAAGTGGCCGAACGCCTGCAGGACGTGGGCATCCAGGCCCTGGCCATCCATGGCCGTACGCGCACACAGATGTACAAGGGCTCTGCCGACTGGACCCTCATAGGCAAGGTTAAAAATAACCCCCGCATAAAAATCCCCATTTTCGGCAACGGTGATATCGATTCACCCGAAAAGGCGGTGGAATATAAAAACCGCTACGGCGTGGATGGTATCATGATTGGCCGCGCCGCCATTGGCTATCCCTGGATATTCGATGAAATAAAACATTTTATACGCACCGGCGAACACCTGCCGGCGCCCACGGTGGAAGACCGGGTAGCTGTTTGCCGCAAACACCTGCTTCAATCGGTGAGCTGGAAAGGTCCCGTTGTGGGCATCAATGAAATGCGCCGTCACTACGCCAACTATTTAAAAGGACTGCCCAATATAAAGGAATACCGCAACCGCCTGGTTACACTGGCCACGCCGGAAGAAGTAAACGAGGTGCTGAGCGAAGTGGAAAAGACCTATGCGGGTTTTGAAGTGGCTGCCACGCCCATCGAGCTCATCAATTACCATGAAAAATGCCCGATTTAATCGGCCATTATACCCCGTTTTACCGCAATTTGCCCAGGAATGCTTCCAACCCCGTTGTATAGGTTTGCGCCCGTTGTGCGGCCACATAGTCGGCGCCCAGCAGGATGGCCGCCTGTATGGCGAGGGTGAGCCCCAGCCCGAACCAGAACTGGCCGGCGGGCCGCGATTTGAAGTAGAATAACAGGCCGATACCGGCCAGCAATAAAACAATTTCTATCCAGCGATAAAGCATAAAACGCTTATTTACCTGTTGCATCCGGGGCAGCTCTTCGTTTTTAAGCTGGTAAGGGTCCATACCATACGCATATACATTGCGGACTCTGTCGTCGTCGCTGCGCTTAAAAACGGCATAGCCCGCGCCCAACTGTAGCAGGCCCGCCAGCAGCAAGGGCAGGGCGGCGCCCTTGTAAAAATTGCCGCGCAGCAAAAAGAAAAACAACAGGGCCAGTATAATGGCTACAATGCCCACAAAGATAAACAGGGTGCTCGCCTGCTTTTCTGCCAGGAAGTATTTTTCGATATCGGCTTTGGTAAACATGGATGTGTTTAATTTATCTTATCAGCCACCTTAATATTTTCAGCTTTCCCTTAAAGGGCGGGTATTTAATAGCGGGGTCGAACCAGTTGGGCGTTTTAAGTACCGGCTTGAGCCGGGTAAAGGTATCAAAACCGTATTTGCCATGGTAAGCGCCGAGGCCGCTGTTGCCCACGCCGCCAAAAGGAATATAGTGATTGGTAAAATACCAGGCGGTATTGTTGATGCAACCGCCGCCGAAGGAGACGGCGCTTATCCATTCCTGTTCTTTGGCGGAAGACCCGGTAAACAGGTAAAAGGCAAGGGGATTGGGATTGCGCTCCACGATTTGCCTTGCCTCTTCGTCGTTTGCAAAAGACAGCACCGGTAATATCGGCCCGAAGATTTCCTCTGTCATCAGCGGACTGTCGGCGGCCGCCTGCTCTACCAGGGTAGGCGCTATAAACAGCTCCTCTTTATTGTACTGTCCTCCATACAGCACGCGGCCCTGGTCCAGGTAGCTGACCAGCTTATCAAAGCGGCGTGCATTGATGATGCGGCCATAATCGTAGCTGGCAGCGGCATCGGCGCCATAGAACTGCCGGATCGTGGTTTTGAGCGCTTCCACCAGCTTATCCTTTACCGAAGCGTGCGCCAGCACATAATCGGGCGCCACGCAGGTTTGGCCGGTATTAAGGAATTTACCCAGCACGATGCGTTTGGCCGCCGTTGCTATATCGGCATCGGCTTCCACGATGGCAGGGCTTTTACCGCCCAGCTCAAGGGTTACAGGCACCAGTTTTGCCGCCGCCAGCTGGTAAATGGATCGGCCCACACCCACACTACCGGTATAGAACACATGATCAAACCGAAAGGTATTCATCATGGCCGGCACTATCGCCGCGCCGTCACCCTGCACTACTTTTATATAACGGCTGTCAAAACAGGCGCCAATAAGTTTTTCCACTAATGCCGCCGTGGCAGGCGCGGCTTCGGAGGGCTTCAGCACGATACAATTGCCGCCGGCGATGGCGCTTATCATAGGTATCAGCAATAGCTGCAGGGGATAGTTCCAGGGGGCGATGATGAGCACCACGCCCAGCGGGTCGCGGTACACGGTAGCCGAAGAAGGAAAATTGGCCAAATCGGTCGATACGCGCTGTGCGTGCATCCATCCGCGCAGGTGTTTGAGCGCTACCCTTATCTCTGCCAGCAGGAGACCGGTTTCGCTGGCATAGGCTTCTTCGGGGCTTTTCTTAAGGTCTTTGTACAGGGCATCGGCAATGTCTTTTTCGTATTGCTTCACCGCCTGCTGTATGGTACGCAACTGTTTTTTCCTGAATTCATACGAACGGGTGGCGCCGCCGGCAAAATACCGGCGCATGGCGTCGAGCGAAGCCGGGAGGGCTCCGTTGCCCAAAGGGGGTGCTGGTGTGGCGGCGGTAAGGCTATCGTTCATATCACCTTAAAGATACGGGATCTGCCCATCAAACGATGGAACGAAATACCCCGGTAAACGATAGGGGGGTATCGAACCAGGAAATAAAAAGTAATATTCCTTACCGTTAGTAAAAAACAAAAGCGGCGTTGGATGGCCTTTGCCGCCACGGGTTTCTCTTATTTCGATAGGCAGGTTGCCGCGGTGGCGCTAAAAAGTAAAGCTAGCCGGTTTGATCGATGGGTAATCTACGAAGGGGTTTTACGGGCGGCACCGGAAAAACCACAAAAGCGGCCGGCCTTCCTGCTTCTTTTTTAGGCCGGCATGGCTTAAGGCCATCGCTTCAAACGCCTGCCAGACAATCATCGCAGCGGCTATATAAGTGAAAAACTTAGTCTTTTCCCTTAGACAACGGTGGCTAAATCCTGTAGGAAATGCTCTACATCCCCGGATACCCGGGTTCTATCCCAACATAGCATATGGTTCTATTTTTTCCGGGCGCATTCAGCGCCATCTTTGTGTTGTCAATCGAATGATAGCAAACGAGACGACGAAACACAGCTCACACAGTTCTTTGAAAAGACAGCAGGCAACAATATCCAAATCCAACACCACCGTACCCGTAACCCAATAATCCAGTATCCGAAACCAAATCCAATATCCGAAACCAAATCCAATATCCGAATCCAAATCCAGTATCCGAATCCAGTATCCGAATCCAGTACCCGAACCCAACACCACCGTACCCGTAACCAAACAATCCGATATCCAATTAATCCAGTATCCGAACCAATCCAGTATCCGACATCCAAATCCAGTATCCAAACCGAAAACCTGAATCCCGTATCCGTTATCCGTACACCCTTTATCCGAATCCTGGAAAAACCAACAGACCGTTACTGTAAAAATCTTATCAAGTATCCTGTAGAAAACCGAACATCCGATTATCCTGTAAAAAGCGACTGAACCCAACACCGTGAAAACCCTTTTAACCTTTCGCCCTAACCGTGCATAAACCCAACCTCTGACATCACAATATCCATTTATGAAAACCCGGTTCAGTCCAAACTATGAAAGCCCGTTTTATCCGTACCTATCGTCCAATTTCCTGAAAACCGATTCCCTGAATCCATCCCTGTGAAGAAGCATAGCTAATATCGTACCCTTCATCGCACTGCTGTCCATATCCATGAAAAACCGATGAATGTACGCCCCTCAATTTGCAATGGAAACCGTTTATTAAATTATTAGCTGGCGGCACAGCCGCATTACTCCACGCTATGAAAACTACTGATTACAGGCCGGCGCCTTTTGGCGCCGGCACTAATCTTCCCACCGTACTGTACCTTTTGAATCAACCCCTTACTGTGGCACTATTTTTTATCCGTTAGCGGTATAAAGCAAGCGCCATGGACCCAAAAAAAATACCTCCCGAAATACCCGGCACGCAGTTGCCACCAGATATCCAGCCTGCCAAATCGCCGGAAGAATATCCCAAACCGCCTTACGAGGAACCGGAAATAGAACCCGATGAACCGGTTAAAAACCCGGAATGGCCATCGCAGCCGGAACCGCCGGAGATACCACCCGAACAGCCCACGAGGCCCGAAACACCGCCTATGCCGGCTTAAATGGCCGGGCATACGAGGCATACGGGTATAACCCCGGGATAACCTGCCGGTTATTAAAATCCTTTTTTGGACGCCGGCCCCGGAACAGGGGGCAGCAGGAGATTATTGAGGGCGCTTTTTTGCGCAGCCATCTTTTCTACCTCTTCCGCTTTGCGGGGTGCGAGGAAAGACAGCAGCTCGGGCGCATCCCTGCCGATGCGTACATCGTCTTCTATACGCACGGCGATACCCCACCATTTTTTATCGCAGGGACTATTGGCCGGAATATAAATGCCCGGCTCTACGGTAATGACCATATTTTCTTTGAGGTATTGGTTGTAATTGCCTGCATCGTGCACATCGAGCCCCAGGAAATGGGAGCAGCCGTGCGGGTAATATCGTTCAACCTCTTTTCTATCTTTTATAATGCCGAGTTTCAATAAACCGTCGGCCAGCACTGTTGTCGCTTCTGCATTGAGGGCGGCAAAAAGCGTTCCTTCCTTACAAAGTTTGAATACGGCCTCCTGCGCCTCGTATACCAGGTTATAAATGGCTTTCTGCACGGGGGTAAACCTGCCATTTGACGGCACCGTGCGGGTAACATCGGCCGAATAACCGTGGTATTCCGATCCTATATCCATCAGCACCATATCCTGGCCGATGCGGGTACGGGTATTTTCTTCGTAATGCAGTACGCAGCCATTTTCTCCCGATCCTACGATGGAAGGGTAACCCACATATTCTGCACCGAGCTTTTTATGGATGTATTCCTGCAGCCCCTGTAATTCCAGCTCCGACATACCCGGCTCTATGGCCTTCATTGCCTCGGCATGGGCGATGCTGGAAATGGCAATCGATTTGCGCAGCAGCACCATCTCTTCGGGCGTTTTTATTTCCCGCAGGGAGGCTATCATATGCGTGTATTGCGTAGAACCGTAACGCTGCGCATGTATTTGTTGCTTCAGGGATGCTATATCGGCAGCATCCTTACAGGCAAGCAGGGCTTTTATCAACGCATGATTGCGAAGCATATCGTTGTCGCCCACTTGTTTTTTAAGATATGGCAGCGCCTCTGCCATATTGCCGGTGTTGACATAGGTGTCGAACACAAACAGCAGATCGTTTATCTCCGGGTTGTAATCTTCCGGCAGGGCTGCTTTGCGCTTGAACGATTGCAGCAGATCGAATAAATCTGCGCTGTCGGAGCGATCGTTGGCTACATCGGCGGGCAGCTTGTCGAAAAAAATATTATCCATGGCGGCAAAATCGATAGGAAATGTATCGAAGGCGGCGCCGTCGTACACTTTTGTAAAGCCGAGCTGTTTTTTTACTGCTTCCACGCCCATGCGACGGCCTGTCCATTGTTCGGCCTGCGCATCGCGGCGCTGGATAAAAAACAGGTCTTTATAGGTGGTATGATCGGGGGCGGTTTGCTCCTCTTTAAATACCAGCAATACCGCATTGGGCTCCCGGTAACCGGAGAAATAATACAGGTCGGGATTGGGATGGTAAGGGTAGCTTACATCGTTGGAAAAAGTGCGTACGGGATAAGCAAATACCACGGCCACCGAATGCGCGGGCATGCGCCGGCGCAATGAATCGCGGCGTTCGGCATGAAAAGAGGCGGGCAAATAATCGGCAGGTAACCCGGCCTGCGCCAGGCAAACCGTTGATGCCGCCATAAACAGGGCTGCCAGGAGAATACGATGGTATTGCATGTGACCGACAATGTAGCCACTTTCCCGTAATTTCGGCGGCTATGACCGACGAATATTTCATGCAGCAGGCATTGAAAGAAGCGCGAAGGGCCTACGACGAAGGCGAGGTGCCGGTGGGCGCAGTAGTGGTGGTGAATGAAAAAATCATTGCCCGCGGCTATAACCAGGTAGAGAAGCTCAACGATGCAACGGCGCATGCGGAGATGATCGCCCTGACATCGGCTTTCAACTTTTTGGGCAGCAAATACCTGCCCGAGGCAACGCTGTATGTAACGGTGGAGCCCTGCGTTATGTGCAGCGGCGCCATGTACTGGAGCAAGCTGGCCCGGGTGGTATGGGGGGCTGATGACGAAAAAAACGGTTACCGCCATGTAACGGGGGCTAACCAGCCCTTTCATCCGAAGACCCTGCTCGAAAAAGGCATATTAAAGGACGAATGCGCGCAGCTGATGAAAGCTTTTTTCAAGGCGAGGCGATAACGTTTTTGGGAAAAATACTTTTGAGACCGCCCCGAAT